>Ga0326597_10004842_pt1 | contig 18813 bp, 17 predicted proteins | sample RVTome_12_FD_203789 | JGI IMG/M metagenome (GOLD analysis project Ga0326597, IMG submission 203789) | Soil microbial communities from uranium-contaminated site in the Upper Colorado River Basin, Wyoming, United States - RVT100D185 | ecosystem: Environmental > Terrestrial > Soil > Contaminated >... | reverse complement strand
CTCGACCCGGATGCTCACGACCCAGCTCTACCTGCCCGACGAGCAGGAGTCGAACTCCCGCGACTCCATCTTCCACGAGTCGCTGCTCGTGACGATGCTCGAGGGCGACGGCTCGGCACAGCGGGCGCGCTTCGACTTCGTCCTGGCCGACGCGTGACGCGGGAGGCATCGGCGACAACGACCGGGCACCCGGGCCGGCCGGCCTGGCCGGCGGCCGTGGCGTGGGCCCACGCCCTGCTCTTCCTGGCCTTCGCGATCGCCTGCTACCTGGTTCCCCAGTCGGTCTTCGGGGACGCCGCCTGGCTGCCGCTCGCGAGCCTTGCGGTCGGCCTGCTCGCCGCGGCCCTCGTCGCGCTGGCCGCCCTGCTGATCGGCGCCGTGCGCTCGGCGTCGCCGCGCGCGCTGCGGTGGGCGCTCCTCGCCGTCCTCGTCGTCGACGTCCAGGTCCCGGTCCTGCTGTCCCTGCACCCCGCCGCCTTCGACTACCTCGAGCGCGACCTGGGGATCCCGTGGCCCCTGGTGCCGCTTACGTTCGTCGGCCTGGTCGCCGTCACCGTCGCGAGCTTGCCGCCGCCGGGTGAAGCGGCCGCGGGTGACGCGGCGTAGGGACAGTCCGTGCGCTCGTCCGGTCGGGCCGGCCGTGATGTAGGGGCATCCGCGCATCAGGTCCCAGAGAAAGCCGGACCGGTGGTTCTCGATCATCATCACGATCGGTCCTTGGTCCAGCCCGTAATACCCCTTGGAGATCCACCCCTTGCCGCCCCGGTTCTCATCCTGAAAGGTGGGATTGAAGCTGCACTTGAGCCCGTAGGTGCTGATCATCTCGGGGTACGCGTCGCTGTTGTGCTGGAGCGCGGGCAGGACGATCTCCGGCGCAAACGGGAGGGAGGCGACCGCGGCCCAGGGGGCGATGGTGCCGTCGTCCGGACCGTACGGGGCGCCGCACGCCGCATAGTCGAAGAAACAGCGTTCGACGCCGTCGGCCTTCCAGCAGGTCGGACCCGGGCCGTCGCTGGCGGTGATTCCCCAGCAGTGCTCGCCGTATCCCTTGAAGTCCATCGGATTGCGGATCGCGTACTGCTGCTGCACGTAGGTCGCGCGGCGGCTGTTCCTCGGCCTCGCGGTAGACGTTGATCACGCTGCCCAACTCCTGGAGCGGGCCGAAGATGAAGAACGAGTAGATCCAGAGCGAGAAGAACTGGCCGACCGTGATGTCCCGCGCGAGATCAGGTACAGCATCAGGAACAGGATGCCGGTGCGCAACGCGTTCACCGAGGTGCCCTGGATGGCGGCGCGTTCCAACCGCGCAACTCTGCCTGCCAGTAGTCGCTACCGGCGCGACTGGATCTTGCGGATGGCCTCTTCGGCGGCGGGGCGGACGGGGTCCCACTTGGCGGCCTCGCCGAGGGCGGGCACCGCGGGCCGCGCGGCGGGGCCGAGGTTGCCGAGCGCGATCGCCGCCCACGGGCGCACGCGGCCCTCCCTGTCCTTCAGCGCCTTGGTGAGCGCGGGGACGGCCTCCGCCGCCGCCGGGCCCATGTTCTCGAGGGCCATCGCGGCCGCGATGCGCAGCTCCTTGTCCTCGTCCGCGAGCATCGCCACCAGCGCGGGCACCGCTGCCCGCCCGCGTTCGCCGATCCCGTAGAGGGTGGAGGCGGCCTGCGCCACGCGGCGGCAGCGGATGCGGCCCACTTCGACGGCCGACGTCGCGTCACGGCCTCCTGCGCCATCGTGTTTCCTTCCCGGCGGGACGGCGGAATTGTAGGGCGATCGTCAGCCGCGCGCGCGCCGCCGGCGCCTCCGGATCCAGAGGAACGTGACGGCGAGCACAACCAGGTTCGGGATGAAGATCCGCGGGTCGCCCCAGCTCAGCCCGGCCACGTGCCAGTCGGACAGCGGATACAGCGGCCGCGTCTCCTAGCATTCGTGGGTGGGAACGTCCATCAGGATGTGGAGCGCGTAGGGCGCCGCCAGCCAGAGCCATTCCCGCTGCCGCGGCGCCACCGCCCACCACGCGTCGCAGGCCGCGGCCAGCGCCACGAGGCTGTCCGTCCAGACGTAGTACCGCCAATACGCCTCCACCAGCTCGGGCGGCAGCGGAGGGCCGTCCGCCCGCCAGGGCTCGCCGCCGAGCGTCAGCGCCTTCGCGAGCCCGTGCTCGATCGCGATCCCGATCCGCGAGGGGACGAAGTACAGGATGTCCGGCGCCGCGCCCGCCAGCGCGCCGGCCAGCGCGACCGCGCGGCGACGGGTGTGCGAGACCGCGTAGCCGTAGGCCGCGTGGGAGAAGGTGTCCATGCGCGGCCGAGTGTAGGCCAACCTCCCGGCCTGTTATCCTCCGGACCGTGTCCGCCAGCGCCGCCGCCGCCAGCGACGTCGTCTTCGAGGCCCGCGGGATCACCAAGGTCTACAAGATGGGCGAGGTCGAGGTGCACGCGCTCCGCGGCGTGGACGTGGACCTCCGCGAGCACGAGTTCGTCGTGCTCCTCGGGCCCTCCGGCAGCGGCAAGTCCACGTTCCTGAACATCCTCGGCGGCCTCGACCTGCCGACCTCCGGCCACGTCTTCTACCGGGGGCGCGACCTCACCGAGGCCGACGAGAGGGAGCTGACGCAGTACCGCCGCCGCCACGTCGGCTTCGTGTTCCAGTTCTACAACCTGATCCCGAGCCTCACCGCCCGCGAGAACGTCGCCCTCGTCACCGAGATCACCGAGGACCCGATGACCCCGGAGGACGCGCTCGCGCTCGTCCACCTCACGCCGCGGCTGGACCACTTCCCGGCCCAGCTCTCCGGCGGCGAGCAGCAGCGGGTGGCCATCGCGCGGGCGATCGCCAAGCGCCCCGACGTGCTCCTGTGCGACGAGCCCACGGGCGCCCTCGACATCGAGACCGGGATCTTCGTGCTGGAGGCGATCGAGCGCGTGAACCTCGAGCTGGGGACCTGCACCGCGGTCATCACCCACAACGCGTCGATCGCGTCCATGGCCGACCGGGTGATCCGCCTCTCCGACGGCCACGTGGCGTCCGTGGAGCGCAACGCGAAGAAGCTCCCCGCCCGCGAGCTGTCGTGGTGAGGGTCGCCGCCCTCGACCGCAAGCTCCTCCGCGACCTCTGGGAGATGAAGGGCCAGGCGGTCGCGATCGCGCTGGTCGTGGGCTCCGGGGTGTCGATGTTCGTCACGTACCACTCCAACTTCGACTCCCTGCGGCGGACGCAGTCCGCGTATTACGAGCGCCAGCGCTTCGCGGAGGTCTTCGCGTCGCTGAAGCGTGCCCCCAACCGGCTCGAGGAGCGCATCCGCGACATCCCGGGGGTGGCCCGCGTGGCCACCCGCGTGGTGGCCGAGGTCACGCTGGACGTCCCGGGCTACACCGAGCCCGTGCGCGGACGCCTGGTGTCGATCCCCGCCGAGGGCCGCCCGACGCTGAACGACCTCGTGCTCCGCGCCGGCCGCTGGATCGAGCCCGGGCGCTCCGACGAGGTGCTCGTCAGCGAAGGCTTCGCGATCGCGCAGAAGCTCAGGCCCGGGGACCGGGTCGCCGCGGTCATCAACGGCCGGCGCCGGTGGCTGCGCATCGCCGGGCTCGCGCTCTCGCCGGAGTACATCTACGTCCTGCCGCCGGGGGAGATGATCCCCGACGACCGCCGCCTCGGCATCCTGTGGATGGAGCGCCGCGCGCTCGGCAGCGCGTTCGACATGGAGGGCGGCTTCAACGACGTGGCGCTGTCGCTCGTCCCCGGAGCGTCGTCGGAAGCGGTGATCGCGCGCCTCGACGGGCTCCTGCAGCCGTACGGCGGCCTGGGGGCGATCCCGCGCCGCCTGCAGGTCTCGCACTGGACGATCGACAACGAGCTGGCCCAGCTCCAGAGCTTCGGCGTGCTCGTGCCCGCGATCTTCCTCGGCGTGGCCGCGTTCCTCCTGAACGTGGCCATGACGCGCGCGCTCGCGATCCAGCGCCCCCAGATCGCGGCCCTCAAGGCCCTCGGCTACGCCGACGGCGAGATCGGCTGGCACTACGTCAAGTGGTCGCTCGTGATCGCGCTCGCCGGCGGCGCCCTCGGCATGGCCCTCGGCGCCTGGCTCGGCGCCGGCATGATCTCCATCTACAACCAGTGGTTCCGCTTCCCGGTGCTGCTCTATCGCCTCTCGGGCGGGGTCGCCCTCGCCGGCGTGCTGATCAGCCTGGCCGCCGGCGCCCTGGGGGCCGCGCTCGCGGTGCGGCGCGCGGTGCGCATCCCGCCCGCGGAGGCCATGCGGCCGGAGCCCCCGGCGCGCTACCGGCCGAGCGTCGTGGAGCGTCCGGCCCTCCGCCACGCCTTCGGCCACGCGACGCGGATGGTGCTCCGCAACGTGGAGCGCCAGCCGGTGCGGTCGGCGGCCACCGTCGTCGGCATCGCGTTCGCGGTGGGGATCCTCTTCTTCTCGTTCGTGTTCCTGGACGTGATGACGCTGCTCGGGGACATCCAGTTCTCGCTGGTGCAGCGCCAGGACGTCACCGTCGCCTTCGCGGAGCCGGCGTCGTCGGGGGCCATCCACGAGGTGGCGGCGCTGCCGGGGGTGCTCTACGCGGAGCCGGTGCGCTCGGTGCCGGCGCGCATCCGCTACGGTCACCGCTCGCGCCAGATCGCGGTCACCGGCCAGCGCGCGGCGTCGGAGCTGAGCCGGATCGTCGACGTCTCCGGGCAGCCGGTGGTGCTCCCGTCGGAAGGGCTGGTCATGTCCGCGATGCTGGGCGACATCCTCGGCGTCCGGGCGGGCGACACCGTCACCCTGGAGGTCCTCGAGGGCGAGCGCCCGCGCCGCGAGGTCCCGGTGGCGGCGCTGGTGGACGACTACATGGGGATCACGGCCTGGATGGAAATCGGCGCCCTCCGCCGGCTGCTGCGGGAAGGCGGCACGCTGTCCGGGGCGCACCTGCTGGTGGACCCCGACCAGCTGGCCGGCCTCTACCACCGCCTGAAGCGGACGCCGCGGGTGGCCGGGGTGACGATCACCGCCGCCGCGCGGGAGAGCTTCCGCGACATCATGGCCCAGAACTTCGAGCTGATCACCGCGTTCAACGTCGGCTTCGCGTTCGTGATCGCCTTCGGGGTGGTCTACAACGCGGCGCGCATCTCCCTCTCCGAGCGCAGCCGCGAGCTGGCCAGCCTGCGCGTGCTCGGCTTCACGATCGCGGAGATCTCGCTCATCCTGCTCGGCGAGCTGGCGCTGCTCACGCTGCTGGCGCTGCCGCTCGGCCTCCTGATCGGCTGGGCGCTCGCGAAGTGGTCCCTGCTGATGCTGCAGAACGAGCTGTACCGGATCCCGCTCGTCGTGACCCCGCAGAGCGGGGCCTGGGCCGCCCTCACCGTCCTCGCCGCGTCGGCGGTCTCCGGGCTGGTGGTCCGGCAGCGGCTCGACCGGCTCGACCTCGTGGCCGTGCTCAAGACCCGGGAGTGACGACGTGATCTCCATCCATCGCCACCTCAGGAACCCGCGGCTGCTGGCCGCCCTCGCGCTGGTGCTCGGGCTCTTCGCGGTCGCCCTCTGGCCGGAGAAGGTGCCCGCCGACGTCGCCACCGTCGGCCGCGGGCCGCTCCTGGTCACCGTCGACGAGGAAGGCGAGACGCGGGTGCGCGAGCGCTTCGTGGTGTCGGCGCCGGTGGCGGGGCGCGTCCTCCGCATCGACCTCGAGGCCGGCGACCGGGTGGCGCGCGGGGCGGTGCTCGCGAGCTTCCTGCCCGTGGACCCGGCGCTCCTCGACGCGCGGTCGCGGGCGGAGGCGCGGGCGGCGGCGGGGGCGGCGGACTCCGCGCTGGGCCGCGCGCGGGCGGAGCTCCAGCGCGCGGAGGCGGCGCTCGCGCTCGCGCGCTCCGAGGCCGCGCGCCATCGGGAGCTGGCCCGGGCGCAGATCGTGGCCGCGGGCGTGTTAGAGGCGAAGGAGGCCGAGCTGCGCGCGGCGGAGGAGGCGCTGCGGGCGGCGCGGTTCGCGGTGGCGGGAGCGGGGCACGAGCGGGCGATGGCGCGCGCGCGGCTGGATCCTCCGTCGGGGGCCGGCGGCGCGATCACGATCCCCTCGCCGGTGGACGGCGTCGTCCTGCGCCGGCTGCGGGAGAGCGAGTCGGTGGTCGCGGCCGGCGAGCCGCTGCTCGAGGTCGGGGACCCGCGGGACCTGGAGATCGTGTCCGACATGCTCTCCACCGACGCGGTGAAGGTGCGTCCCGGCAACCCGGTCCTGGTCGAGCAGTGGGGCGGCGACCGCACGATCCACGGGACCGTCCGGCGCGTGGAGCCCTCCGGCTTCATGAAGGTGTCCGCGCTGGGGGTCGAGGAGCAGCGGGTGAACGTGGTGGTGGACCTGGCCGACCCGGAGGAGGCCTGGACGGCGCTCGGCGACGGCTACCGGGTGGAGGTGCGGATCGTGATCTGGGAGACCAAGGACGCGGTGAAGGCGCCCACCACCAGCCTCTTCCGCGCCGGCGAGAAGTGGTCCGTGTTCGTGGTCGAAGACGGCCGCGCCCGGGCGCGGGCGGTGGAGATCGGCCGCCGGAACGGCCTCGAGGCCGAGGTCCTGGAGGGGCTGTCGGCCGGCGAGCGCGTGATCCTGCATCCGAGCGACCGGATCGAGGAGGGGGTCCGCGTGGCGCCGGCCGGGCAGGCCTCGTGACCGCCATCACCCGCGGCGCGGATCGCCTCGTCAGCCAGCACATCGAGGGTTTTCTCCGCGTCACCCCGAACGCTTCGCCAAGGAGCACGGCCCCCTGCGCCCGGTCGTCGAGCGCGTGCTGCGCGGCCTCATCGAGTGTGGCGACGTGGCACGGGGCGGCGGCGCGCAACTGGTGCCCGGGGCCCCGCCCGAACGCAGGGCGCGGGCGTCCTGCACGCGGGACGTGCGGTGAGCCTTGCCCTGGCTGAGCGCCACGCGCCTGGGCGATGATGCAACGAGGCGCCCCCCGACCTGGGCTGCCCGTTGCGCGCCCACGAGGATCGTCATGCCCACACTGACCGCCACCCCCGACCGACAGGCGCTGCTGCGGTGGTACAACCGCAACCGCGAGCGGACCGCACAGCTCTTCGATCTGGTCTCGGACGAGGCCTACTACAGCCGTCCGATCGCGCTCCGGAACCCGATCGTCTTCTATCAGGGTCACATTCCGGCGTTCAGCTTCAACACGCTCGTCAAGAAGGGCCTGGGGCGGCCGAGCGTCGATGCGCGGCTCGAGGACCTCTTTGCACGCGGGATCGACCCGCACGAGTCGTCCACCAGCGCCAGGGCCCGCGGCAACGAAGCGGACCGGTGGCCCACCCGCGGCGAGGTGACCGCGTTCTGCGGCGAGGCTGATCGGCAGGTGCGCGACGCGCTCGCGCATGGTGACATCGACCAGCCGGGCCATCCGCTGCTCGATCACGCCGAGGCCGCCTACACCATCCTCGAGCACGAAGCCACGCATCTCGAGACCCTGATGTACATGTGGCACCAACTGCCGCTCGACCAGAAGCGGCGGCCCGCGGGCTACCGTCCGATCGTCGATGGACCGCGGCCCGCGCAGGCCTGGATCGACGTTCCAGCCGGCCGGGCCACCCTTGGGGTCAATCGCGGTGATGTGTCGTTTGCCTGGGACAACGAGATGCCGGCCGTCGCCGAGAACGTGCCGGCGTTTCGGATTCAGCAGCACGATGTGACCAACGCCGATTACCTCGAGTTCGTCCAGGCCGGCGGGTACGCCGATGCGCGATGGTGGCGATCCGAAGACTGGGCGTGGATCCAGGCCGAAGGCACGAGGCGTCCCCTCTTCTGGGAGCGCGACCGGGACCGTTGGCTGTGGCGCGGGATGTTCGACCGGATCGCGCTGCCCGCGGCGTGGCCGGTCTGGGTGAGTCAGGCGGAGGCCACGGCTTACGCGCGCTGGCGTGGTCTCGGGTTGCCCACCGAGGCGCAGTATCATCGCGCGGCGTTCGGATCGCCGGACGAGCGACCGCGCCAGCACCCCTGGGGTAACGCCGCGCCCGACGCCTCGCGAGGGGTGTTCGACTTTCAATCGTGGGACCCGCAGCCGGCGGGCAGTCATCCCGCGGGGCAGAGCGCGTGGGGGGTCCACGACCTGGTCGGCAACGGCTGGGAGTGGACGGCGACCGCTTTCGCGCCGTTTCCGGGGTTCGAGGTGCTTCCGTCGTATCCCGAGTACTCGGCCGAGTTCTTCGATGGCGAACACTTCGTGATGAAGGGCGCGTCGCCGGTCACCGTGCGCGAGCTGCTGAGGCCGTCGTTCCGCAACTGGTTCCGCGCGCGCTATCCCTACATGTACGCGAGCTTCCGCTGCGTCACGGTGGCGGGACGATGACGCCGGCGCCCGACCGGGTCTCCGTTCGGCCCCCGGCGGACGAGTTGTCGACGGCGCAGTTCGCCGAGGACGTCGCGTTCTATCTGTCCCAGACGCCGCGGCAGCTGCCGTCGCTGTATCTCTACGACGCGCTCGGCTCGAAGCTCTTCGAAGCCATTGGCCGGCTGCCGTGGTACCGGCTGACGCGCGCCGAGACGGGGCTGCTCGAGACGCACGCGCGCGCCATCCTCGCCGCCAGCGCGCCGCTCACCGACATCGTCGAGCTGGGACCGGGCAGCGGGGAGAAGCTCGCGCGACTGCTGCGGGCACGCGATGCCGGCGATGCGGCGCTGCGCGTGCACCTAGTCGACGTCTCGCGCGTCGCACTGTCCGGGGCGGCCGGGTTGCTCGCCGGCCTGCCGGCCCTGCAGGTGGTCACCCATCAGGCCACCTACGAGGCCGGTCTGGCGGAGACAAATCGCGAGCAGTCGGGCGCCGGGCGCACGCTGGCGCTGTTCCTGGGGTCGAATCTGGGGAACTTCGACCCGCCGCGGTCGAACGAGCTGTTGCGACAGATCCGCGCCGCTCTGCGGCCCGGCGACCTGTTCCTGCTCGGCGCCGACCTCATCAAACCCGAGCGCGACCTGCTGTTGGCCTACGACGACCCGCTGGGCGTGACGGCCGCGTTCAATCGGAACCTGCTCGTGCGGATCAACCGTGAACTGGGCGCCGACTTCGACCTCGACGGTTTCCGCCACCGCGCCGTCTGGAACGCCGCGCAGTCGCGGGTGGAGGCCTACCTGGTCAGCACGCGTCCGCAGACGATCCGCATTCCCGCGGCCAGGCTCGAGTTCACGATGCAGGACGGCGACACGATCTGGACCGAGAGTTCGTACAAGTACACCCTCGAAGGCCTGTTCGCCCTGCTCGAAACCGCGGGTTTCACGCGCCGGCAGGCGTGGGTGGACGACGCCGCGCAGTTCGCGCTGACCCTGGTGCAGAGGTAGTCAGCGCTTGCAGCTCGGCCGGCCGGCGGGGCGCGGACCTGGCGGGGCGAGGCGTAGCGGCCTCGATCGCGACCCCGGCGAATGAGCACTGCCCGCCGGGCCTCCGCCGCCGCTCTCGCGTGCGGCCGGTGGCCTACGATCCGACCAGCGGGTTACGGGTGCGCAGCGCCGGGAAGCCGCGTGTAGTCGCAGTCTGCGGTCCAGAGCTCCGTAACGCCGTGGGCGCGGCAGGCGCCCGCGATCCGTGCGCCGTACCAGGCCCCGCCTTCACAAAGGCCTCGTCGCGCCAGGGCCAGCGCGTGCTCCTACACCGTCTCGTCGTCGGCCAGCAGCCGGCACGAGGGGCTCTCGCTCCAGACGGCCACCTGGTCGGCGATGTGCTCCACGCGCGACGGTTCTTTCCACAGGCGCCCGCTCGAGACGACGGCGGCGAAATCGACCAGGCAGTGGATCGGAATGCCCAAGGCGCGCCGCCCGCCGCAGAGCCCCTCCATCAGGTCGAGCGCGCGCGCGTGGAGTGGGCTCTCGGAGCGATGGGCGTAGACGAGAAGGTTGGTGTCGACGGCGATCATGCCCTACGACGCGCGACCAGAGTGCCGGAGCTCCTGGAGCAGCCGCGGCAAGTCGTCGGGTTGGTGGGGGCTGGTGAGGCCGGGCTGGCCAGGGAACACGGCGCGCCGTGGCCGCGGCGCGTGCGCCGGCTTGTCTGCGACCACGTGGGCGAGGCCCTCCTCGACCAGCGCGCGGAGCGTCGTGCGCCGCTTCTGCATCGGCGCTTCACCTTCGTTGGCGTTGTCGCCGGCCCGGCAACCTGGCGGCAGCTCTTTGAGTTCACTTACATTACCGCCCCCCAGGACCGCGTCATCGGGTTGGAGAGCGGCGATCAAATAGGCGACCACGTCCGCGACGTGTTTCCGCCATTTCTTCTTCCCCCGCCGTTCCAATCCGGCGACGCCCACGTAGTCCTCGTAGGTGCCTTTCTTGTGGGGAAGGTGGCCCAGCTCCATCGGCTCGACGATGCCATCGACCACCAGCGCAGAACCGGCGTCGGCCCGCGCCATCCACCCGCGCTCCACCGCCACCGGATAGGCCGACAACGCGAACCCGACCACCCCGATGCTGGACGGCGAATTCTCGCGCGAGGTGTCGGCGATCAGTCCGTTGGCCGGATTCACCGCCTGCCGGAAGTACCCGAACGCGGCACGCTGGAGCTGGTCCAGCGTCTCCTCGTTCATCGATTGCTCGCCGGTCACGCGGCGGCTCGGTCCGGGCCTGTCACCGCAGGAGGCGCTCGAGCAGCTCGCGTTTGAAATCCGGAGGCGCTTTCGAACAATAGAGCGCCCGGGCCGGTGCGGACGTGAACGATTCCGAGACGAGCAGGTAGGGCTTTCGCTGAACGGTCGTGCCCTGCATCCCCGGCTCCGTGACGTCGTCGAGCAAGGTCTGAATCTCGATAGGGAGCGACTCGCACTCGAAACCGGCCGGCGACACCACGTATCCGACCGCCAGCGCGTCGAACGGATTGAAACCATTCACCGCGAACAGGCGGCGCCACAGCTCGAGCCAATGACGCGCGGGTGTCGCCAGCACCCGTGCGGCCGGAGGCCCGGAGGCGAGACGGTCGAGGTCCGGCGATTCGATCCAGACACTGGACGAAATCTCGAACGGCGCAAGGACCAGGGGAACCTTCGATCGGATCAGCACGCGAAAGGCCTCCGGATCCAGCTCGAAATTGAAGTCGCGATGTCCTTTGAGATTGGCCGTTCCGGTCGTGAAGCGCTGACCGGGACGCCGTCCGGCCACGGACACGATCCGAACGATTCGGCGCGCGAGCGCCGGGTGCCGCTCGAGCACCGTCGCCACGTTGGTGGCGGGGCCGAGCGCGAGTATCGTCAGTGGTTCCACGCGAAGCGCCGCGGCGAGCGCGCGGGAGGCGTCGGTCTCGGCTCCGCGTGAGTCGGCAGACGGCGAGCCACCGAATACGCGAAGAGCCGGGGGGCCGAACTGCCTGGCGAGACGCTGGGCAATCGGCAGACCCCGGTCGAGCGGCGTGTTCCCGAACACCACTGAGATGCCGCGGATCTCCAGCTCCGGCGAGCGAAACGCCTGAACGAGCGCGAAGCCATCGTCCACGTCGCGCTCGGGTTCGCCGAGGGCGGGATCGGTATCGATCCACACGCGCACCCGGGTGGGCGCCCCGCTGCTCGATGCAAGTGCGGCGGTCGCGAACATGATGGCGACGGCCACCAGCCCGCGCGTCGTTACCAGCACGTCAGTCCCCGTTCCGGCGCCAGGGCCAGCGAACGCGAGACCTCGAGCAGGCGCCGCTTCGCGTCGAGGCCGTACGGCAGCGGCAACTGCGCCACGCCGATCAGGCGGCGCATGATTTCGACGCCGGCAAAGCCAAGGACCATCGTTTCATCGAGGTGCTCACGGCTCGATCCGGCGAGAACCTGCCAGGCCGCCTCAGCTCCGGCGCGCCCGAGCGCGAGGTGCGCGAGCGTCACACCGTAGTCGAATTCCCTGGCTCCGAGGAAGCAGAACTCCGGATCGATGATGCGGATCCCGTCCGCCGCACGGACCCAGCTGCCGGGAAAGTAATCGCCGTGGACGAGAGAAATGCCGTCCCCCAGGTACTCCGTGCCGAGCTCGCGGACGCGCCCGCAGTAGGCCTGATCGCGTTTGAGCTCTTCCGCGGCTCGCGCAAGCCCCTCGATGATACGATCGAGATCCAGGCCGTTCTGCTCCGCCAGGGGAAGGCTGAAGATGTGTTCATGGTTGAGCACGCGCATCGCGCGGTTGGCGAAGCCGCTCCGTGCGTGGTCGGGTATCGTGACCGCGCGCAGCGCCGACAGCCAGTCGAGAAGCTCGCCCAGGTCTGTCTTGGAGATCTGCCGGTCGGCATACATCGACGTGAAGTCGCCGGCCGATCCCGCATCCGCGAGAACGAGCACGTGATTCTGTCGGTCCAGGTTCAGCAGTTCCGGCATACGACTGGACACGGCCTGCACGCTCCGAACGGCCTCGTAGAACTGCCCTTCGATCAACGTGCGTCCCCAGGGCGCCGCAATGTGGTCGTATTTCTCCACCCAGGGTCGCCCTTGTTTGACGATGAGGCTGCGACTCCGCAGCGTCACCCGGAGCGTCAGGTTCATGTTTCCTGACCCTGCGCGTTCGATCCGCGACGGCAGCTCGGTGCTGGCGACGAGGTTCCGCGCGAGCAGGTAGCCTTCGATACCCGCGCGGTCGCCTGCCTCCAGCAGCAGGACGTCGTGGTGCGCGTCTGCGAACTGTGCTCGAAGGAGTTTACCCATCACTCGAGGCCCGGCAATCGTCCGCTCTTCGGCCGGTCGCTTCACAGGCTATGCGCCGCCCACGGGACCTCCTGTCGGATCCTTCACAGAACGGAAGCATGTCTGAGGTTATCGTCGGGACCGCCGGCAAAGGGGTGATGGCCATCCCAGGGAGGCGCACGGGTGAACGAAGCGGAAGCGGAGACGGAGCGGCTCGAGGAGGATGCCCGGCGAGCCCGGAACTGGAAACGATGGGGGCCCTACCTCTCCGAGCGACAGTGGGGCACCGTGCGCGAGGACTACTCGGCCGGCGGGTACACGTGGGACTACCTCCCTCACGACCACGCGCGCAGCCGCGCATACCGCTGGGGAGAGGACGGGCTGCTCGGCATCACCGACCGCGAGTGCCGACTGTGCTTCGGCCTCGCCCTATGGAACGGCCGCGACCCGATCCTCAAGGAGCGCCTCTTCGGGCTCACGGGGCCCGAGGGCAACCACGGCGAGGACGTCAAGGAGCAGTACTTCTACCTCGACGCGACACCCACCCACTCCTACCTCGAGGCCCTCTACAAGTACCCGCAGGCGGAGTTCCCCTACGCGCGCCTCGTCGAGGAGAACCGGCGGCGCGGGCTCGCGGCGCCCGAGTTCGAGCTCCTGGAAGCCGGCGTCTTCGACGGGGACCGCTACTTCGACGTCTTCGCGGAGTACGCCAAGGACTCGCCGGACGACATCCTGATCCGCATCACGGTCGTCAACCGCGGCCCGGAGGCCGCGGAGTTGCACGTGCTGCCGACGCTGTGGTTCCGCAACACCTGGTCGTGGGGGCGCACGGGCGAGGGGTACTGGGCCCGGCCGCGGATCTCCGATTCCGGGGACGGCGCCCTGCTCGCCGAGCATGAGACGTTGGGGCGCTTTCGCCTCTCCTGCGGGCCCAGCTCCGACGGCCGCAGTGCGGCGCTGTTGTTCACCGAGAACGAGACCAATACTCAGCGGCTGTTCGACGCGCCGAATGCCACACCGTACGTGAAGGACGCCTTCCACGAGTACCTCGTCCGCGACCGATCGGAAGCGGTCAATCCTGTGCGCACCGGGACCAAGGCGGCCGCGCACTATCGCCTCGAGATCCCGGCGGGAGGGACGGCGACCCTGTCCATGCGCCTCTTCGCCGATGGCCAGGCGCCCGCCACGGCGTTCGGCCGCGACTTCGAGGCGATTCTCGAGCGAAGGCGGCGCGAGGCCGGCGCGTTCTATGCGGCGCGGTTGCCCGAGGGGGCCACCGAGGAGGAACGGCGCGTGGCCCGGCAGGCGTACGCGGGCCTCCTGTGGTCGAAGCAATTCTTCCACTATGTGGTGAAGGACTGGCTCGAGGGCGACCCCGCCCAGCCTGCCCCTGCGCCCGGCCGTCAGGCGGGCCGCAACCACGAGTGGCGCCACCTCTACAACCGCGACGTCATCTCGATGCCGGACAAGTGGGAGTACCCCTGGTACGCGGCCTGGGACCTCGCCTTCCACATGATCCCCTTCGCGCGCGTGGACCCTGACTTCGCGAAGGAGCAGCTCGTCCTGCTCCTCCGCGAGTGGTACATGCACCCGAACGGGCAACTGCCCGCCTACGAGTTCGGCTTCTCCGACGTGAACCCGCCCGTCCACGCCTGGGCCTGCTGGCGGGTCTACAAGATGACGGGGCCGCGCGGGACGCGGGACCGGGTCTTCCTGGCCCGGGTCTTCCATAAGCTGCTCCTGAACTTCACGTGGTGGGTGAACCGCAAGGACGAGGACGGCCGGAACCTCTTTGCCGGCGGCTTCCTGGGGCTCGACAACATCGGCGTCTTCGACCGCAGCCGGCCGCTGCCGACCGGCGGGCACCTCGAGCAGGCCGACGGCACCGCCTGGATGGCCTTCTACTGCTCGACCATGCTCGCCATCGCCCTCGAGCTCGCCCGCGAAGACCCCTCCTACGAGGACCTCGCGAGCAAGTTCCTCGAGCACTACATCGCGATCACCGACGCGATGAACACGCTCGGCGGCACCGGACTCTGGGACGAGCAGGACGGCTTCTACTACGACCAGCTCCACGCGGACGGGCAGATGATCCCGCTGCGCCTGCGCTCCATGGTCGGGCTTCTGCCGCTGATCGCCGCCGACATCATCGAGGAGGAGACGATCGAACGCCTCCCCGGCTTCAGCAAGCGCCTGCGCTGGTTCCTGGCGAACCGGGAGGACCTCGGCTGCTCCTTCGAGACCGGGAAGGGCGACCACGGCCACCGCCTGCTCACGATCCCGTCGAGGCCGCGTCTCGAGAGGATCCTGCGCCGGCTGCTGGACGAGAACGAGTTCCTCTCGCCCCACGGCATCCGCGCCCTCTCCCTCGCGCACCGCGACCGCCCGTACTCGTTCCGGATCGGCGGTGAGGAGCACCGCGTGGGGTACGTCCCCGGCGAGTCGGACACCCGGCTCTTCGGCGGCAACTCGAACTGGCGCGGGCCGATCTGGATGCCGGTGAACTACCTGCTCGTGGAGGCCCTGGAGCGGTACCACCACTTCTATGGCGATGCGCTCCGGGTCGAGTGCCCGACCGGCTCGGGCCGCCTCATGAGCCTGAAAGAGGTGGCGGGCGAGTTGTCCGCGCGCCTCGGCGGCCTCTTCCTGCCGGACGCACGGGGCCATCGCCCGTGCCACGCGGGGGAGGAGCGCTTCGCCACCGATCCGCATTGGAAGAACCTCGTTCTCTTCCACGAGTACTTCCACGGAGATACCGGGCGCGGGCTGGGCGCTTCCCACCAGACCGGCTGGACGGCGCTCGCCGTGCGCTTTCTCGAAGACCTGGCGCGCTCACGGCAGGCGGTCGCGCGCGACGGTCGGGGCGCGCAGTCGTAGCTCTCGTCCGGGCCGACGGCTCACCCAGGGGTCCGGCTGCGCGCGCCATAGGGGCGGCCACTATGGCGCGTGTCGCAGTTGGTCGTCACGCTTTTGCCCAGACGTAGGCAGCTTCGTAGCGCCGTCCGGGCGCTCGCCCACCTCAGCCCTGCTCATCCCCTCGGAGCTGCGCCTCCGCCCGGAACCAATCCTCCAGATCCTGACCGGGCTCGCCGCCACGGGCGAGATACAGCTCGAAGGCCCGCGCCGCGATCCGCTCCGGCGAAACCAGCGTCCCCGTCGCTCGACCCGGCTCCGGCGCCGACACCTTCATGGCCTCGTCAGTGGCCTTCCTGGAATGCTTCGTTGTCATCACTCAACTTCCTCCTGAAGTTTCCGGCCGATCCCGACGTCGGTCCGCCGGGGCATCGCATCTCTCCGAACGACGGTACGGCCGGCGGCGAGCGGCGGCTGTGAAGCGCCCCACAGATGCTGGCCTTTGTCGAGCGCTCGGGTCCGGCCTGGTTCGGCACCGTGCACGGTGCGGATTCCTGACTCGATTCGCTCCGTGCTTCCCGGTGCGCACGTCCGATCGAATGGCTGTGTGGCGAACGTGTGAACCATCCGACAGATGCAGGCCTCACCAGCGCGTACCGTGTTGAGTGAGGCGGGCGGTGGCCGGCAGAGGGTCGGCCCGAGTCCGTCAGGAGGTTCTCAGGACAATGAAGCGAGCACTGATGCTGGCCGTTGGCGCGGCCTTGGCGGTGGCGGTGGCGGCCGGAACGTATGCGGAAACGAAGGAGTCGGCGATCGGCGGCTACTGCCCCGTGGCGTACGTGAAGATGGGCAAGGCCGTGAAGGGAGACGCCCGCTGGAGCAGCGAGCGGGACGGCCAGACGTTCCTGTTCTCCGCGGCGCAGGCCAAGGAGATGTTCGACAAGTCGCCCGACCAGTTCAACGTGGCCTACCACGGGTACTGCGCGACGGGAATCGCGATGGGGAAGAAGATCGCTTCCAACCCGGAGATCTTCACGGTCAACAAGGGCGTGACCTACCTCTTCTCGAGCGCGGAGGCCAAGGCGATGTTCGACAAGGATCCCGACGGCTCGAGCGCGAAGGCGGACAAGCACTGGGCTTCGCTGCGCTGATCCCCTGGGACCGGGGCCGGAACGGCCCCGGTCCCGGCGGATTCGTCCGCTCCATCGCAGGGACCGGTCCAAGCCTGTTCCAGATGATGGAGAATGCCGCCCCAACCTTGCCGAGCTGACTCTCGAACGCCTCGGTGCCCGATGGCCGGGCAGCCAAGCGGTGGTGCCCGCCGGCGACGGCGCCCTTGCAGGCGCTCGGTCAGCCGCCACCGCAACCGCCTGTAGGTCGAAATGCAGACCTCGGCCAACTCGGCCAGTGCCCGGCGCGCTCGTACCGCCTTCGTGACCGCGGCGGTGCTGCTCCTTTCGGCCGCACTGATCTTCGCCAAGACCGGGCGAGATGCCCTGTTCGTGCAAGGTCGCGGCCTGTTCGACGTGCCGAAGGCATACATCGGTATTGCCCTGCTGGCCGGCCCGCTTGCCGGTTTCGTGCTCGCGATGCTGAGAATGCTCGGGCCGCGAACCGTCCGCATCATCTTGCCGGTGATGACTGCGCTCGCGCTCGTATGGTTCGCCACCGTCGTCCGCCCGGGTGGCGGTCCGCTCATGACCGGGTTCTTCATGTTCGTTCCGCTCATCTGGGGGGTGGTGTTTTCGGTCTCCTGGCTGTTGGCCGCTGACCTGCTCGATGGTGAGTGCGAGGGCGACATTGCGGGAAGCTTCGGTGTCATCGGCGGCGGGGCGATCGTCGGCGGCGTCCTTGCTGGCGTTGCCGGCCGCCTTCTGGCACCTCACATCGAAGCACCGGCGTTCCTCTTGATCGCCGCCGGCGGCCTTCTGGTGGCGGCCGTGGTGATGGGTGTGGCGCACCGGCGATACCCGACGCAGATGGCGGGAACGGGACCGCGTGCGGACGCCGATGACACGCCGGTGCGATGGCTGCGGCACCCGTATGTTCGCACTTTGCTGGCCGTCGGCATGGCCGCCGGCCTGGTCGGTCTCCTCGTGGAGTTCCAGTTCTACGTGGCGGCGGCGGCGGGCGGAGGATCCGTGCGGGAACAGGCCGGGTTCTTCGCCAACTTCTATTTCGTCCTCAACACGGTTGCACTCATCGTGCAGGTCGGGGTCGTACCCAGAGCGCAGCGCCGGTGGGGTATCGGGGGCAGCTTGCTGGTGCTCCCGCTGGTGCTCGTCGGTGGCGCGGTCGGGCTGGCGGCGAGCGCGTCACTGGCAGCCGCGGCGACCGTGCGCGTGACCGAGGGCGGTCTGAAGTCATCGATCCATCGATCGAGTTGGGAACAGACCTATCTCTCGCTCGTTCAACGAGACCGCACGACCGCCAAACTCATCGTGGAGGGATTGGGCGTCCGCATCGCCGAGGGGCTCGGAGCGCTCGTGCTGCTGGCGTGGCTGCGCTACGCGGTGGGCGAAGGCGACATTACCGGACAGAGCCGGGTCTGGCTCGTCGCATTCTTCCTTCTCAGCGCACTGCTCTGGGTCTTCTCGACCCGCCGACTCGGGCTCCAGATCCGCGGCCGAGCCGACGCTCGGCAGCTTCACCCGGCGCGGCTGGCGCCGCTGCCCGATGGTTGACCGATCACCGCCGCCCTCGGTGAGGGCATCCAGCGCGAGTATTACGGTCCACGCGATCGCAGGTGAGCGGGTCCCCTCCAGGCTCTATTGCTCGGCCTGGGCAATGGACCAGGCGGCATTGATGAGCCCGATGTGGCTGAAGGCCTGCGGATAGTTGCCCAACCGCGAGGCGATCCTCGACCGCTCGCGCCGGCCTCAGGGCCTGTTCTCCGATCCCCGAGTGGTCGAGTACTGGGACGACAAGCAGGTCCTCGGGACGTGGTACGCCGGGCATCCGGACTATGAGGACTATCCGGGGCCGGTGCTCTGGGACGCGTACCTGCTCTACGGGGCCGGCTCGCGTTGGCAGGACAAGCCGTCCGATCGCGTGGGCTGGGGCTTCACCATCGTCCAAACGCCGGAGCAGCTGCGGAAGGACCTGTTTGCGACCTGGGGCAGTGAACACGACCCATGATGAGAGAGGCGCGCGAGCCGTGGCGCGGGGATCGCTCAGGACGTCTGTCGGTCACACTCGATTGCCGGTCCACGCAAAGCTCTGGTGCTGACGAAGTGGCTGTCTTCGGTCTTACGCCTGCATCGTGAAGAATCCGGCTGCCGCGAGTGCGTTGCGGAGATCCTCCTCCTGAACGCGAGCCGGCTCATATCGCACGTACACGTGTTTCTGGGCCACCTCCG
>Ga0326597_10004841_pt1 | contig 18814 bp, 16 predicted proteins | sample RVTome_12_FD_203789 | JGI IMG/M metagenome (GOLD analysis project Ga0326597, IMG submission 203789) | Soil microbial communities from uranium-contaminated site in the Upper Colorado River Basin, Wyoming, United States - RVT100D185 | ecosystem: Environmental > Terrestrial > Soil > Contaminated >... | reverse complement strand
TGGACCAGCCCATGACGTGGTCGCCGGAAAACAGAATCTTCTCCTCGGCGAGCGCGAAACAAAGATGGTCGGAAGCGTGGCCGGGGGTGTGCAAAGCAGTGAGATGCCATCCCGGCCCTTCCAGCGTGTCGCCTTCCTCGATGGCGTTGTCTGTTAAGAGTCCGTAGCAGGAGCTCTCCGGCCCGCCGCCGCTCGACTTGCCGCGTTTCGACCCGAAGCCGTAGGTGCGCGCTCCGGTCGCGCGTTGTATTTCCGCCATGCCCGGCCAGTGGTCCACGTGGCTGTGCGTGATGAGGATCGCGTCCACCGTCTCGCCGCCGAGCGCGCGCAGGATCGCGCCGGTGTGGCTCGCCATCGAGGGGCCGGGATCGATCACGGCAACCCGCCCCCGGCCGACGACATACGTGCCGGTCCCGGAACCGGTGAACGAGCCGGGATTGCGCGCCACGATCCGGCGGACCAGCGGCGAAACGGTTTCGAGCACCTCGTATTCGAAGTCAAAGTCGCGGTAGAAGCGGATGGGCGGCATGGTCATTTTCCGCAAGAACCCGGTTTGTTCTTCCTGAGCGATGTAACAGCTTCCAGTTCATTATGCGTGTGTGCCCCCCGATTCTCAAGGCGAGTGGCGGCGCTCCAGTCATGCCTTATAATGGGAGTAGTCCAAGGATGATCCTGTCGGCGGCGAGGACACAGATGAAAACGTGGACCAGAGTCGTAGTGGGAGCGCTGCTGTGGAGCTTTCTGGGTGCGTGGCAGTCCTACTCCCAGGATGCCATGGGCGAAGCCCTCCAGCGGATATACAACGAATATTCTTCGCAGCAGAGCCGGCCGGACATTTCCCGACTCGTTGTCCTGGACCAGCAGTTGCGAGACTTGGTTCCATACCATGCATGGCAGGGCCGCCCCTGGCTGGAAGCTCGCTATTACAGACCCGAATACGAAAGCATGGGCGTCTCAACTGCGTTGTTCGAACCCGACTTCCTCACCTACTCCGGGAAGTTGCTCGCTGAGGCGCACGCACGGGATCCGAACTCGGCCTATCGAAGCTACACGCTCTACTCCACGGTATTCGGAGACGTGGGGGAACCTGCGAACGGCGCGCCTTCGCCTACTGCAGCAGAAGCCTACCTACGTGAGTTTCCTGCGGGGCCTTTTGGGGTGCACGCTGCCATGGCGCTGGCTCATTTCTATCATGAGCTCTTTCAGGTGATCCAGGCGGCTGCGCAAGGGATGGACTACAAAAACCATTGCTATGGCAAATACCTGGACGCGACCCCTCTGCCAGAGCAACAGAAACGAGCACAGGAAACGGCGATTCGGTATTACGAGCGACTGCTGGAGTTGTTGCCTCAAAATGATTCTGAGAAGCAACACCTTGCCGATCTGCGAAGAGGGAGTTCCTACTACGGGTTCTATTGCGGCGATTAGCCGGAGAGGCGGCAAGCCAATCGACGGTTGACCGCCATTTATTCAGAGCGTAGGATACCTGCGAGGGAGGGCGAATTATGTCACTTTCTGGTCGCTTGCAGCTTGCGCTGATTGCGGGAATCGTCGCGGTCGCGGGGGTTCTCACGCATTCGCAGACGCCCGTCACCGACCCGGCGGCGAGCAACCTGCCGAACCCCAATCCGACGGTGATCCAGAACTGGGGGCCGCTGCCCGACGGCAGGACGTGGGGCTCGTCGGCGGGGGTGGACATCGGACCCGACGGCAACGTCTGGGCCTATGACCGCTGCGGGTCGGTCGATCTGGCGGTCGCAACGTGCGACGGCTCGAATGTGCCGCCCATCCTCAAGTTCGACCGTACGACGGGCAAGGTGCTGGCGAGCTTCGGCGCGGGCAAGTTCGTGCTGCCGCACGGCATCCACGTGGACCGCGAGGGGAACGTCTGGGTGACGGACTCGCGGGCGAACAAAGCCGGAACCAAGGGCCACCAGGTCATCCAGTTCAGCCCGCGCGGCGAGGTGCTGCTGACGCTCGGGACGGCCGGCGAGGCCGGGAACCCGCCGGAGCGATTCACCGAGCCAAACGACGTGATCACGGCGCCAAACGGCGATATTTTCGTCGCCGAAGGGCATGGCGGCAAGAATCCGGACGGGGAAACGGTGGCGCGCATTTCGAAATTTTCTAGAGACGGGAAGTTCATCCAGTCGTGGGGAAAACTCGGCACCGGGCCGGGCGAGTTCGACCGCCCTCACGCGCTCGCCTTCGACTCGCGCGGGCGACTGTTTGTGGCCGACCGCCAGAACCACCGCATTCAGATCTTCAATCAGGACGGCAAATACCTCGACTCGTTCGTCGAGTTCAGCCGCGTGAGCGGCCTCTTCATCACGCCGGATGACCGTCTCTATGCGATCGACTCGGAGTCGAACCCCGAGCGCCACCCGAACTGGAAGACCGGCATCCGCATCGGAAGCGTGAACGAAGACCGCGTCACGGCGTTCATCCCGCCGCATCACTCCGACGCAGGGCCGCACGGGGCCGCGGGCGAGGGCGTCGCGGTCGATCCCGAAGGCAATGTCTACGCGGCCGAAGGGCCGACCTCGCGCAAGTTCGCCGGGGGCGGATTGACGAAGTACGGGAAGCGGTAGGAGAAATCCACACGGTGGCCGACAAGGCGTGGCGACGCAGCTTGAGAGGCGCCGGTTTCTCAGATACCATTCATAAATGGAATATCGCGTCTCGCTCACGGAGAGTGCTAAGCGAGACATTGCTTACTTTGAAGCACATGAGCAACGGGTCATCGTGGCCGGGATCATTGCTCACTTGAAGGCGGACGCGGAAGTCCGAACGAGGAAGAAGAAGCTGCTCCGGCCCAATCCGATCGCTCCGTGGGAGCTCAGGCTGGACCGATATCGGGTCTTCTATTCGGTTGAAGCAGTGGTCACTGTGAAGATTGTGGCGGTGGGTCACAAGGAGCATAATGACCTTTATATTCGAGGGAGAAAGATTGAACTATGAAGACTGTCAACCTGAGTAAGGAATCTCCTTCGGTCGGCGAGCTTTTGGCGATGGCTCGCAAGAAGGCTGTTTTGCTCGTCTCCCCGGACGGCGCGAGCTTCGTACTGGAAGAAACCGACGCGTTCGACCGTGAGGTAGCGGCGCTAGGCAACAGCGCACGGTTCATGAAATTCCTCCAGAGACGCGCCAAGGCAAAGGGCGTAATTTCGATCGAGCGGTTTGCAGAAAAATTGGCTCAAAATCCGAAGGCAATGTCTACGCGGCCGAAGGGCCGACCTCGCGCAAGTTCGCGGGGGGCGGGCTGACGAAGTACGGGAAACGGTAGGGGCGTTAGCTGTAGAATGGTGTCACGGAGGTTTGGGCAATGAAGACAGCCAAGGAAGAAGTGCGCGAGCTGCTGGAAAAACTCCCAGACACCGCTTCGCTGGATGACATCCAGTACCACATCTATGTTCGCCAAAAGATCCAGAAGGGCCTCGACGCCGAGCGCCAAGGTGCAGTGATCTCGCACGAGGAAGCGCTCCGGCGGATGGCCCGATGGCTCGACAAGTAGAGTGGACCGACCCGGGCTGGGACGATCTTGCAGGCATCGCGGAGTACATCGGGCGAGACTCGCAGGACGCCATCCTGGTCAACCAGGTGGGCAAGCGCGTCTACAATGAGCTGGCCGAGGGCTGGCCCTACGGCACCCACCACGGGTTCCTGGACCCCTATGTCCACGGGGATTGGCGCAATCCGAAGAAGATCACGTACGCCCCGGACAATTACCAGGACGCGCTGCTGCAAATGAACGAGGGATCGAAGGCGCCGGATTTCGCGGCCGGGCCGACGTGGGCCGTCTTTGACGCCGATGCCGTCGTGCGCGAGAAGTGGAACATCAGCCCGCCCTACACGGACCCGGTCTATTTCTACAGCGCCAACGCGCGGACGCGGCGCGCGAGGGCAAACAACCCGTCGGAAAGCCCTCTAGAATCCTCCCATTCCATCCGATAAGAGACGAGCCGGGACATTTGGGGACGGGGGGGGTTATTCTCCATGCCTTCAGCACAGGACTTGGCATTGAACAGTTACTACGACTACCGCCTGGTGGGTCTGTCGGTGGTGATCGCCATCCTGGCGTCTTATACGGCGCTCGATTTGGCCGGGCGGGTGACGGCATCGCAGGGGCGGGCGCGGTTTGCCTGGCTGACGGGCGGGGCCGCGGCGATGGGAATCGGCATCTGGTCCATGCACTACATCGGAATGCGGGCGTTCATTCTCCCGGTCCGGGTGTTGTACGACTGGCCGACGGTGCTGCTGTCGCTGCTGGCCGCCATGTTCGCCTCCGCGATTGCCTTGTTCGTGGTGAGCCGGAAGAGCATGGGGATCACCCGGGCGGTGCTCGGGAGTCTCTTTATGGGCAGCGGCATCGCCTCGATGCACTACATCGGCATGGCGGCGATGCGGCTGGAGGCGATGATGCAGTGGTCCAGGACCATTGTGGCAATCTCGGTCGTCCTGGCCATCGTGATTTCGCTGGTGGCGCTCCTTCTGGCGTTCCACTTCCGGGATGAGCAGGGAATGATCGGCTGGCAGAAGATTGCCAGCGCGATCGTGATGGGGCTGGCGATCCCGGTGATGCACTACACCGGGATGGCGGCGGTGGACTTCTTCCCGTCCGCCGCGGCGGCCGGGCTGGCGCACGCGGTGAGCATATCCTCCCTGGGCACAATCGGCATCACGATCGTAACGATCATGGTGCTGGGGCTGTCCCTGGTCACGTCGCTGATCGACCGGCGCATGTCGGCTCAGGAACTCCAGCTCACGGCGAGCGAGCAGAGATACCGGCAACTGGTGGAATCGGCCCAGGCGATCCTGTGGGAACGGGACGTGAAGACGTCCCAGTTTCGATTTGTCAGCAAGGAAGCGGAGTCGCTGCTCGGCTATTCGCTCGACCATTGGACCAGCCAGCCTTCCTTTTGGAAGAATCATATTTACCCGGAGGACCGGGCGGAAGTGGAAGCAGCCTGCCAACAGGCCGTCGAAAAAGGCCTGCCGCAGTCTTTTGATCACAGAATGATTGCCGCCGGCGGGGAGGTCCTGTGGCTGCGGACGTCCATTCGTGTGGTTCCAATGGAGGGAGGCAAGAAGAAACTGGTGGGAGTTATGGTGGACATCAGCGAAAACGTTCGAGGACGAGAAGAAGCTCGGGTAGCTGAAGCTGCCAACCAGGCCAAAAGCGAGTTTCTGGCCAACATGAGCCACGAGATCCGGACTCCGCTCAACGCCATCGTGGGAATGACGGACCTCGCGCTCGACACCGACCTGACGTCCGAGCAGCGGGAATACCTCGTCACCGTCAAGCACGCGACGGACTCCCTGCTGGCGGTGATCAACGACATTCTGGATTTCTCGAAGATCGAGGCGGGCAAGATCGAAATCGACCGCACGGATTTCTCGCTGCAGGAAACCGTCGAGGAGACGGTGCGGACCCTGGCATTGCGGGCCCACGAAAAGGGGCTGGAGGTGGCCTGCCGTATTGGCGCCGATGTGCCGGAGGCGCTGGTCGGGGACAGAGACCGTGTGCGGCAGGTGCTGATGAATCTGCTGGGAAACGCGATCAAGTTCACGGCCCGGGGAGAAGTGGTGGTGGGGGCGGACGTCGAATCCCGCGCGGAAGACGGCGTGTGGATACACTTTTCCGTGCGTGACACGGGCATCGGGATTTCCCCGGACAAGCTGGAAATGGTTTTCGAGGCGTTTACCCAGGCCGATACCTCGACGACAAGACAGTACGGAGGAACGGGGCTGGGGCTGCCCATTTCGCGGCGTCTGGTCGAGCTGATGGGGGGAAAGCTCTGGGCGGAGAGCGAACCGGGAAAGGGGACGACCTTCCACTTCCAGGTTCCGTTTGACATTTCGAAAAGTCCGAAGAAGAAAGCGGCGCCGCCAAGAGCCGTGAACCTGGTGGATCTGCCCGTCCTGGTGGTCGACGACAACGCGACCAACCGCCGCATCCTGGAAGAGCTGCTCACAAAGTGGGGAATGCGACCGGTACCCGCCGATAGCGGATTTCTGGCGCTGGACCTGCTGCAAAAAGCCAACGCGGCCGGACACCCGTTTCCCCTCGTGCTGCTGGACTTGCATATGCCCATGATGGACGGATTCGAGGTGGCCCAGCGCGTTAAGGAAGCCCGGAACCTGAGCGGCGCCACCATCATGATGCTCTCGTCGGCCACCCGGCCCGGGGATGTCACCCGCTGCAAGAAGGCGGGGGTGGCGGCCTACCTGACAAAGCCCATCCGCCGGGGAGAGCTTCTGGAAGCGATTTTGAGCGTCCTGGGAAAGGGGCCGTCCGAGGATGGGGAAATCCGCCTGCCCTCCCGCCCGTCCGTCAACGAACGGCGCAGCGGCGTGCGGATTCTGCTGGCGGAGGACAACCCCGTCAATCAGACAGTGGCCATGCGGCTGCTATCGAAGCACGGACACCGCGTGGTGCTGGCCGCCAGCGGCAGGGAGGCGCTGGGGGCCCTGGAAAAAGACCCCGTGGATGGATTCGACCTGGTCCTGATGGACGTTCAGATGCCCGATATGGACGGGTTTGAGGCGACCGCCGCCATCCGGGAACAGGAACGGGAAACGAAAGCCCACATTCCGATCGTGGCCATGACGGCCCACGCGATGAAAGGCGACCGCGAGCGATGCCTGGAGGCCGGGATGGATGCGTACATCGCCAAGCCCGTCCGCGCCAAGGAGCTTCTCGATCTGATCGAGCAGCTGACCGGCTCCCCGGCAAGCCCGGCACCCGTGGCTCCCCGCCCGGCGCCGGATGGCCCGGATCTCAAGGCAGCGCTCGAGCTGCTGGAAAACGACAGGGAGCTTTTCCAGGAGGTGCTCAGCAATTTCGTTCAGGAAGCCCCGGAGCAGATGGCAGCGCTGCGAGACGCCGTCGCCGGGGGGCAGGCGGAAGCCATCGAGCGGACTGCGCACCGCCTGAAAGGCTCGATCGGAAACTTCGTGTTTCCGGCGGCGTTTCACACGGCGCAGAAGCTCGAACAGTGCGGCAAACTGCAAAATCTGGACGGGGCCAAAGAGACGCTGGCCTCGCTGGAGGGGCTGGTCGGGCGGCTCCAGACCGCCTTGACCGAGCACAGAGAGAAAATCGCGCTCTGAGCCGCCTCATGCTCTGCACAAAACGCTGAGCCTTCTAGAAGCTCTCCATCTCCGGAGCCAAACTGGACTGGATCGCCTGAAGCCGGGAAGACAACTCCGCTGATTCTTCCCTCCGCCCGGCTCTCTCGAGAGCTTCCGCGTACTTCTTGAGGCTGGCTCTCACCTCGGGGATCGCCGTCCGCCGGTGTTTCTCCCCGATCTCGAGGATTCTCTCGAAGAGATGCTTCGCTTCGGCAAGTTTCCCCTGTTGCAGGGCAAGGTTGGCCAGGTTGGACAGGCGCCGGGCCACCTTCGGATGGTCCGGCCCCAAGGTCTTTTCCATGATCGCCAGGGATCTGCGGAGCAGCTCCGCGGCTTCTTCATATCTCTCCTGGTCGCGCAAAAGAATCGCGAGATTGTTCAGCAAGGTGGCTACCGTGGCGTGGCCGGGACCGAAAAATTTCTCCCGGAAGGCCAGCGCGTGCTGATAGAGACGCTCCGCCTCGTCAAACTTCTTCTGGCGATGATACTCGAGCGCCAGGTTGCCGAGGTTCATTGCGGCGTCGGAAGCGCTCTGGGCGCGCAAGGCCCGCTGGATCAGCTCGGACAGGCCGGACAGTCTCGCGTCCGCCTCTTCCCACTGGCTTCCGAGCGAAGCGCCAGCGGGCGGGGTCTCGGGAACGCTCCCCTCGGGGCCTGCAGGACGGAGCGAAACGGCATCGCTGAGACCCACTGGAGAACTCGCGGCGCGGGGCGGCTCCCCGGCCGTTTCGGAAGCAGTTTCGCCGGAGGGGGAAAGGAATTTCTCCATCTCGGCCAGTCTCGCGGAAAGATCGAGCATGGCCTCGCGGGCCGCCGCCAGCTCGCGGACTACCCCTTGCGGGTGAAACGACTGCGCCATCCGCAAGTCCTCGGCGGTACGGGCCAGGGTATCGCCCAAGCCGAGTACGTCATTTACCAACTCCTCCAACTGGTCAACCAAGCTACCCGTGCTTTTCATCACTGCCTCCCTCAATCTAGCTCCTGACTTCCGGATTTCGCTCCGGGGGGGGGAGAGCAAACTACGGTTGATCCTAGCGCTTTTTCACAGTTGCTGTATAGGGAGTCCAGCGAATGGATTTCTGTCGCCCCTCCGGGGCTCGCCTTGTAATGGCTCGAAAACCCACGGCTTGCGCCGTGGGCTAGAATCTACCGCCCCTTCGGGGCTGAAAGCGGCGAGCCGAAACGCTATACACGAACTCTGAAAACGGTCTAGCGCGTGCTGGACTGCAATTTCTCCTCCTGCAGGCCGGGGTTCGCCCGGGCCTCTTTGGCGCGAAAATACTCCCATCGCTTCAGGATGCTGTTCGGTTTCCAGGACTCGCGGACGGAATCCTCGACCTCCCCGGGGGTCAACCGATCCACGGGGCCGAGCATGGAGGCCGTCAACTGGTACTGGGCGTTCTCCTCGAACTGGATCGTGGCCGCGAAGGCCTCTTCGAGGTATGCGCCGACTACCACGGCGCCATGCATGCGGAGCAAAGCGGCGCGGTGCGGGCCCAAGGCTTTGGCCAGCGCGTCGCCCTGTTCCCTGTTGACGATCTTGCCCGCTGCCGGGTACTCGGGAACGCCGTCGGCGAAGATCGCGCCGCGCACCGTCACCGGCAGAAACGGCTTGCGGGCGATGGTGAACGCCGTCGAATACAGCGCGTGGGAGTGGACGACGCTCATCACGTCCGGACGGGCGCGGTAGATGCTCAGATGCATCCAGGTCTCGTCGGGCTCGCCTTCTTTTCCCGCAACCTTGTTCCCGTCGAGGTCCACCGTGACGATGTTCTCCGCCCGCACGACTTCGCGGCTCGCATCCCGGGAGTTGATCACGATCCGGCTCGTGCCGGGAACCCGCGCGCTCACGTGGCCGGAATAGTTCACGATTCCTTCCACCGCCAGCATCCGGACCGCCTGGGCTACCTTCCCTTTCAGGGTTTCCTCCGTCTCCGTCCCCTGCGCCATCGAGACGGCCGGGAGACAGAAGGAAACTGCGAGGACCGCGAACGCCAGTGTTCGATGCATGCAAAGCCTCCTGATGAGTAGCGCGATTTCCAAATGCCGCCCCTTCCGGGGCTTGTCCCATCGCGTCTTCCAACCCACGGCTTGCGCCGTGGGCCACAGGATAGCGCCCCTGCCGGGGCTTTGCAGCCTGTGTTGAACCTTGTTAATACGCCCACCGCGAAAGTGGCCTAAACACCAAAGACGGACTGATCCGGCAATGGCATCGAGGGGGGAACCGCTTTCCGCTCGGACAGCGCCGGACCCGACCGCGGCCCGGCCTCGCGCAGGCGCTAGAAAATCTCCGGGAAATAGTACGTGAACACGGCATTGTGGCGCATGTCCGGGATGCTGATTTCCTTGTGCTCCGGAATGAGCGCCATGCCGTTCGGCCGCTTCAGGAGAGTGTTATCCCCGGCAATCTTCCAGCGGGGGGCCACGTCGCCGTTGTCGCTATTGTGCCAGACGCCGACGAAAACGCCGCCCTGCTCGCGCAAATCCTGGCGGCCGGGCATCGCCGCGAGCAGCCAGCCCTTGGGCGGGTAGACCTCCATCTGCTTGATGCGGACAATCCCGGTCTTGGGACCATGAATGATCCGGATCGGCTTGGTGTTCCCGCTGGCGGTGCGGTCGTACATCAGGATGCTGCCCCCGCCGCGGTTCATGCGCCGGTCTTGTGTGCCCACAAAAAGAAGGTTGTTGACCGGGTCCACAACCACCGACTCGGCGTCCAGCAATTGCGTGTCCGGCCCTTCGAGGACGCGCAGCGGAGCCACGTTGCCGTTTGCGGTGCGGGAGTAGACCAGAATATGGTCCCCTTCCGGAATCAGGATTTCGTTGTGCACGGGGTCCACTTCGAGGCGGTCGGCCCCGATGATCCCGGTCCTCGAACCCTGGATCACACGCACGGGCGGCTCATCTCCGCTCGATCCGCCCGTGTACGTCAGAATGGCGCGGGACAAGGGATTGGTGACCAGGAATTCATCGTGGATCTCGTCATACCGGATGTCGTGCATCGTCCGGCCCAGGCGAGTTCTCTGCCCGGAGAGCGTGTGAACGGGAGGCTCGTTTTTCCCCGCCAGCCTGGCGAAGGACGCAATCTGCGGGTGCGACACTCAGTTGGGGACGAGGAACTCTTCGCGCTGGAAGTCGTAGGCGATCGCGCCGGGGTTCCCGATCGCGAGGGCCTGCATTCCGAGAGGCCCGGAGCGAAGCGTGCGCAACGGGGCCGTGTCCCCGCTGGCGTCGCGGCGGTACGTGGTGGCGGAATGGTTGCCCATGTTCGAGACAACCAGCTCCTGGTTTTTCGTGTCCACAAAAAGTCCCGTCGGGTTCTTGAGGCCGGTCTTGGGGCCTTTCAGAACGCGGAGCGGGGCCGTGTCGCCCTGAGCCCGGCCGCTGAAGACGATGATGGAATCGTCGGCGTCGTTGGCGACGAACAGCTCCTCGTGGTCCGGGTCGTAATACATATTCGACGGCCAGTTCAGGAGCGTCTTGGGACCTTCGATCATGCGGATCGGCTCGACATCGCCGTCGCCCGAGAGCGGATACACGGTGATCGAAGGAGGCTCGTAATAGCCGCCGCTGGCTACGTCCTCCTCGCCTTCCGTCGCTTCCAGCCCCTGCAGCCCCCAGCCCGCGCCGCCGGGGCCGATGGCCCCATCCGGAGGACGGCCGTTGCCGTGGTTGCTGACGAACAGCCAGCCGTTTTTCGGATCGATGGCGACGCCGTGCGGGTCTTCGATCTGCGTCTTGCCGCCTACGATCGTCCGCAAGGGCTCTTCCTCGCCTTCGGCCATCTTGCGGTAAACGAAAATGGAGTTGGCATGCTGGCTGGCCAGGTACATCTCTTCCCGGCCTTCGTCCACGGCGATCCCGAAGGTGCCGTGCGGCGTGTAGAGCTCCCGGGTCGGGGAGACGTTGCCGCGCTTCTCGCGCGAGAAAATCGTCAGCGTGTCGATCGTATCGTTGGTGACGGAGTAGATATCGCCCGACTTCTGGTCGACGTACAGGCCGCAATTGAACTCGATGTGGGTTTCGATCCCGCCGATGACGCGCTTCGGCTCGGTCATGGTAGCCGTCGGCGGCGTGTTGGCGGTGCGGTCATAGACCAGGATCTGGAACAGGTTCTCGTCCTGCAGAACCATCTCGTTGCGCTCGACGTCCACCGCCACGGCGCTATAGGTCGGATAGGTGTCCTGGATCGTGCGGATGGGCTCGCGGTCAATGTCCACGGAGGCGTTGGCGCGCGCCGCGGCCCGCTCCTGCTGCAACAGCACCGAAAGGGGCATGCCCGCGCTGGCCGGCATCCACTGGCACATCTCGCCGTCCGCTCCGGCCATCGACAGCGGGAACGGAGCAACCGAAACCAGTTGCGGCGCGCCGGTCGCCTTCCGCAGCGCGGTCTGGGAGGACCTCGCAAGGGCCTTTTGGAGATCAGGACCCTGCGTGCTCCCGGCGATCAAAATCCAGGCAGCGGCCAACACCAAGCCGCCTGCCAATAGACTGCCCTTCGAGTTCAACCGTCTGAACATAAAGACCTCCCTATCATCCTGTCGACACCTTCGGGGATTTTACCACGCCTTTGAGTATTCCAAAGCAGAATCGAGAGGGGGCAAGAATCCGGGCGTTTACTGGGCGTCGGTGCGGATGTCGACCAGCGCCGCGCGGCCTTCTTCCTTCACCGCGCGCAAGGCCCGTTCCAAGGCTGGGCGGATGGCCCCGGGCTCGCTGATCGGGCCTTCGCCATGAATCCCAAAGCTGCGGGCGAGCGAGGCGAAGTCCACCTCCGGGTCCTCGATCCGCGTTCCAATTCCTTTGTTTTCAACGGGGCGGCTGCGGGCGCGGGCGATCCGCTCGGCGTGGGCTTCGGAGTTGTAATACGAGCGGTTGTTCCACATGACCATCAGCAGAGGGATGCGGTGGTGGGCCAGCGTCCACAGAGCGCCGGGCGTGAACAGCAGGTCGCCGTCGCCCTGGATGTCAATACAAAGCTTTCCTGAGCCGCGGTGGGCGAGCGCGGCTCCCGCCGAAGCGCCGATGCCGTAGCCGACGCCTCCGCCCCCGCTGCGGCCCAGGTAACAGTTCGGGCGCTCCCAGTCCCAGATGCGGCGGCACCAGCCGTTCAGGTCGCCGTTCACCAGCACCCAGTCCTCGTTCCGGATGAGCCGCCAGATTTCGCTGGCCAGATACGACGCCGCGATGGGCGTGCGCGTGGAGTCCGCCTCGGCCCGGCTTAGCCACTGGGCGCGCAGGGCGGCGTGCTTGGCGGCGATTTCGCTCCCGCGTTTGGCCCGTAAGTCTTTGTTTCCACTAACCTCGCGGCAAAACGCCGACAAGCGGGGGATGGCGACGGAGGTTTCGGCCGTGATCGGGACATCGACCGGGGCCAGTGCCTGGTAATCGCTTGCCCAGCTCTTGGTGAGCAGGTGCTCGACCGAGATCGTAATGACCTTGGCGCGGTTGAAGACGGCCATGCTGGGGCGGCCGGTGGCAATGTCGGTGGCGGAAACCGTCCCGAGAACGTCCTGTACGTCGAGGGCGAGCACGACATCGGCCTCCTGGACGGTCTCGCGGTTCGCGCCGGTCAGGTCGAGCGGGTGGGTGTTGGGGAAATTGAAGCGGCTGTTGCGGTCGAGCACCGGCGCTCCCACGGTTTCGGCCAGCTCGACCAGGGCCGCCACCGACGCCGGATGGCGGCCCACCCGCTCGGCGATCAGAACGGGCCGCTCGGCGCTCATGAGGAGCCGCGCAGCCTCGCGCAGGGCGTTCTCATCTCCCTGCATCGGAGCGGGCGCCCGGAAGCGCCTGAAATCGGGCATCGGCGGAATTGCTTCTGCTTTGTTTTCTTGTAGTTCCGAATCAAAACACACATAGACCGGCCCGGCCGGCTCGGTCGTGGCAATGCGCATGGAACGCAGCAGCGACTCCGGAACCGAAGCCAGCGTATGCGGCTGATCGTCCCACTTAACGTAATCGCGAATCTGGTTGCCCTGGACGAGCGCCGTGTGAATCCATTCAATCCAGGGGCGGCGCGAGGCGGCGTCCATCGCTCCGGTGCCGCCGAGCAGGAGCACCGGCACACGGTCGCACCAGGCGTTGAAGATCGCCATCGTGGCGTGCTGCAGGCCGACTACGTTGTGAAGCAGCGAAACCATCGGGCGGCCCGTGGCCTTGGCGTAGCCGTGCGCCATGGCGACGGAAATCTCCTCGTGCGTGCAGGTGATGGCCTCGGGCATGCGGTTGCCGCCGTAGTTGACCATCGAGTCGTGAATGCCGCGGAAACTGGCGCCGGGATTGAAGGCGGCGTACTCGATGCCGGCGGCGCGCAGCAGGTCCACGATCACGTCGGAGCCGTAGACGGGAGCGGTTGCCTTCGCGGATGCGCGGGCAATGTTGGTTTGTTGATTGTTGCGTTTTTCAGTCACAGTTCCACTCGATCAAGTTGCCGAATTGTTAGACGATTTCCGAAGTTGCTGAATCGCCCCGCCGCCGTCCCCGGCGGCGATGGGGCCAGCAAGATGCTGGCGCTACGCGTAGCCTCGTCAGAAGAACGGAGCAAAGAGCAGATGGATCAGGACGACCGTTATGGCGAGAAAGAAGTCCGCCACGAGCGCCACCTTGAACATGTTCTTGATCTCGGTCTCGCCGGAAGCGAACGTCATGGCCGCCGGGGCGCCGCTCCAGGGGAACATCTTGCCGATGGCGACCTGGGCCAGGAGGATGGTCAGCGACACGGAGTTGAAGCCGATCTGGCTGGCGGCCGGGATGAAGATATTGCCGAGCAGCGCGGCGACCGCCACGCCGGAGGCGATCTCCGTCATGATGACCGTCGAGAAGGCGGTCACGAATGGGAGGCTTTGGGCAGTGAGGCCGAAGTTGGTCAGCGCGCTCTTCATGAAATCCACGAAGCCGAACTGGCCGAGCGCCTGCGTCATGGCGACGGCGCCGGTGCAGAGCATGGTGGCGTTCCAGGGCGTCTGCTCGACGGCGTCCTTCCAGGTGAGCGTCCAGGTCGGCTTCTTGACATCCGACGGCATGGCAAAAAGGAAAAACATGACGATGGGGGGCACGGCCCAGATGGAAAGGCCGCTGCGGAACCAGCGCAAGATCGGGTCGTCGGGCTCAAGGGCAAAGGGAGCGATGGAAGGGGCTACAAATAGAATCACCATGACGGCAAAGGTGATCAGGACGTTCTTCTCTCCCTGGTTGAGCTTCCCCAGCTTGCGGGCTTCTTTCTGGAGGAACTCCTGCCCGCCGGGAATCTCGTCGAACTCGGGCGGAAAGAAGAACCGCAGGATGAAGTAAAAGATCACCAGCATCGTCAGAGAGACCGGGACACCGATCCACATCCATTGGAAGAAACCAATCGGCTCGCCCGTTATTCGCTCGTGGACGGAGGCGGCGACGATGTTGGGCGGCGAACCCATGATGGTCGCCATCCCGCCCGCGATCGAGGAATAGAGTGTTCCAATGGCGATAAAGTTCCCCAGGTTGCTCCTTCCGACGGGGATTTTTCCCTGGCCGCCGACGCTGCGGATGTAAGAAATCAGCGAGAGGCCGATAGGCAGCATCATGGCCACGACGCCGGCGTCGGTGACGAACATGGAAAGCAGACCCGAGGCCAGCATGTAAAAGAACAGCAGCCGGTGGGTGCTGTTGCCGACCATTGGAAGCGTGAGCAGCCGGATGGCGAAGCGCTTCGCAAGGCCGTGCTTCTCCATGGCGAAGCCGAACAGCGCCAGGCCCATGATCCAGAAGAACACCGTCTGGCCGAACAGACTGGCGGTGGCGGTGACGTTCATGACCTCGAAGGATGGCAGGAGAATGAGAGGCAGCAGGGCGGTGATGGCCCACGGAACCGGCTGCGTGACCCACCAGACAATCTCCCAGAGGAAAACGGCCAGGACAAGCTGGCCCGGCCGCTCCATTCCGCCCATCGGAACGGCGGAGAGGATAAAAAATACAATGGGTCCCGCCAGCAGCTTGAAGATGTGGTTTCTCACGGCATCCTATCCGCGGAAGCAATCGGCTCCGCTGCCGCCGGAGTCCCTGGCTTCGAACCGGCTGGCTTCGAACCGGCTAGCCAGCGGGCACGCCAGCGAGAAAGGACCTCGGGGTTGACCACGTATTCCGGGGTTTCGCCGCGCAGCGCCCGGAGACAATTCTCCATCTGCACGAGCGGCATCTTTTGCCTCAGCTCCGGCGTGGCCGCCGCCGAATGAGGGGACAACACGGTCTGTTCGAGCAGGCCGTCTGCCAGCAAGGGATTGTCCGGGCGAAGCGGCTCGGATTCAAACACGTCGAGAGCCGCGCCGGCGATCCATCCCTCCCGCAGCGCCTGGGCCAGCGCGTTCTCATCCACAAGGACCCCGCGGGCCGTATTGACGAGATAGGCTGTGGGCTTCATCCGACGCAACTGCGCCTCTCCGATCATGCCCCGCGTCTGGGGAGTGACCACGGCGTGGAGAGTTACGAAGTCCGACTCGCGCAGCAGAGCATCGAGGTCCACCAATTCCACGCCGAACCGCCTGCCGCGCTCGGGCGAGACGGAAGGACTGTAAGCCACGAGGCGAGCCTGAAACGGGCGCAGCAGCTCGGCGACGCGCAACCCGATGCGCCCCAGACCCACGATGCCGACGGTCTTGCCGTGCAGGAATGTATTGGTAACGCTGCGCCAGCGGCCGAGCCGCGCGTTCCGGTCGGCGAGCTTGAGGTTCTTCGCCAGGGCCAGAATGCGAGCCACCGTGCCCTCCGCAACGGACAGGTAATTCTCCGGGATGGGAGTGTTGGAGACGAGAATGCCCAAGTCGGTCGCGGCTTGCACGTCGATTGGCTCGACACCGATGCCGGTCTTGGCAATGGTCCTGAGTTTCGGGCCGCCCTCCATCACCCGGCGCGTGATCCGGTCGCGGGAGCCCATCATCAGGACCGCGTCCGCATCGGCCACCAGCGCGCGCAACTCGTCCTCGGAGCAGGGACCGGCCGGGTCCTCAAAGGGACGCCCGAAGCGAACGGAGCATCCCTCTGCTTCGAGCGCCGAACGAAGAGCTTCCTGTCCCGGGCGGGCTTCCGTCACGAAGACCCGATACCGGAAGTCAGCGGCCATGATCGTCTCCTCATGGGGTGCGGTGCGGGTTGTTATCCTAGCACAGTACGCGACCCCGATAAAGCGCCGGCGGCGGAAGGAATTGACACCGTAGGATGGGGGATGGATACTACGGGCACGCCCCGGCCTTAGATTTTTCCATTCGTAACGGGGCCGGTGTTCCGGGGAATCCGTATGGGCCAAGCAGATTTGGGTGGAATGACCATTGCGCAGAAGATTCTGGCGGCCAAGTCCGGGCGGAGATCCGTCGAGCCGGGCGAGATCGTGGACGCGTACCCGGACCTGGTGATGAGCCATACGGCCACCTGGCGCTCGGTGGCCGTGATGAAGCGCGTCGGCGCGACGAAACTCTATGACCCGGAGCGGCTCGCGATTGTCCTCGACCACGTTGCCCCGGCCAAGTCCGAAAAGAATGCCGCTGACCACCAAGTGTGCCGGAACTTCGCGCGCGAGTACGGCGTGCGGAAGTTCTACGACGTGGACGCCGGCATCGCGCACCTGGTCCTGATGGAGCACGGGCACGTGGCTCCGGGCGACCTGATCGTGGGCACGGACTCGCATTGCACGATTTACGGGAGCCTCGGGGCGCTCGGCAGCGGCATCGGCTATACGGAAGTGACCTCGGTCTGGATCACGGGAAAACTTTGGATGAAGGTGCCGGAAAGTTTTCGGATCACGCTGGACGGCGGGTTCGCCGCGGGCGTCTACGCCAAGGACCTGATGCTCGACCTGATCGGGACGCTCGGGGCGGACGGCTGCGGCTACAAGTCGGTGGAATTCTGCGGCACGGCGATTCCGGCGATGAGCATCTCCGAGCGCATGACGATGGCGAACCTGGCGATGGAGATGGGCGTCAAGTGCGTCTTCGTGCCGCCCGATGAAAAGACAGAAGAATACCTGCGCGGGCGGCTGGAGAAGCCGGAGCGCTACCGGCCCGTCCTGGCTGATCCGGACGCCGTGTATGAAAAATCCATTGCCGTCGATCTTTCGAAACTGGAGCCGATGGTCGCCTGCCCGCACGAAGTCGAGAACACGAAGCCGGTTCGGGAAGTCGTGGGCACGCGGATTGACCAGGCATTCCTCGGCTCCTGCGCCAACGCGAAGTATGAGGACATGGTCGTGGTATCGAAAATTCTCAAGGGGCGGCGCGTGCATCCGAACGTGCGGCTGATTATCACGCCCGGGTCGAAGGAGATTCTGCTCGAAGCAACGAAGTCGGGAGTGCTCCAGACGCTGCTCGAAAGCGGTGGCTTGCTGACGAATCCCGGCTGTGGCGCGTGCGCGGGAGACGGGGGCGTGCTGGCCGACGGCGAGGTGTGCCTCTCGACCGCCAACCGGAATTTCCTGGGTAGGATGGGGAGCAACAAGGCGGAAATTTATCTTTCGAGCCCCGCGACGCTGGCGGCCTCGGCGATTCAGGGAGTGATTTCCGATCCGAGAGAGTTTGTGGCGGAGTAGGGAGTGGGGAGTCCGGAAGTGGGCAAGTGCAGGTCCCTCGTCGCTTCGCTCCTCGGGATGACACATGTTTGGGGATGGGGATGGAACAGACGATTCAAGGGCGGGTCTTCCAGTTCGGCGACAACGTCAACTCGGACGTCATCATTCCCGGGCGGTGGCTGATCTACATTGACGCCGAGCGGCTGAGCCAGCACGCCTTCGAGGTGCTGGGCGAGGGTTATCCGGACAAGCTGCGGAGCTTCGACATTCTGGTGGCGGGACGCAATTTCGGCTGCGGCAGCGCGCGCGAACAGGCCGTAACAGCCATCGCCGGGCTCGGGATCAAGGCAGTCGTGGCGTGCTCATTCGCCCGAACGTTTTATCGGAACGCCATCAACGGAGGAATGCCGATCATCGAGTGCCCGGAACTCTACCCCGCCGTCTCCGAAGGCGACACGATTCAGATTGACCTCGCCGCCGGGAATATCCTCCATAACGCCCGCGAATACCGCTTCCCGCAGATGCCTGACTCGATCCGCGAACTGCTCGAACAGGGCGGGCTGGCGGCGTACCTGAAAGCGCAAATCGAGAAGCAGGGGAGCGGGTAGCGGGCTTCGGCAGGTGCCTAGGGAGCGCCATCTCAACCTCTGAACCGTAAGAGTGACGCAGAAGACATGTTGACCGGCGCCTCATGATCGCGTTAGCATATTTGCAGCATGGACTTCACGGCTCTCCTTCAGATTCTTGCGGCACTTGCAGCCGCTACTCGCCTATGGGAATTCGTGGAAAAGCGCTGGTTTCAAAAAAAATCCATTGTCTAGCACGTGACTATACGGTGTATACTGCTACAAGTCATTGATTGTTCTAGCCTTACCGCAGAATCCCCCGTGGAAATCTTGCAAATCAGTGCCGACTTGCGTGAGGCTACCAGGATTCTTCGCCACATCGCGAGGCATGAGCTGACAGCGTTACGAGGCGACTGCGCTGGCGGGGTGCACTTCGTGCTCGATGGCCGATGTTGTGCCGGAGCGTCTGGATACTTCCAGGTCGTAGGAATTCTGCAAGTTGAGCCAGAACTCGGGATTGGTGTTGAAGTAGCGGGCGAGGCGCAGAGCGGTATCGGCGGTAATGCGGCGGCGCTCGTGCACG
>Ga0326597_10004840_pt1 | contig 18815 bp, 15 predicted proteins | sample RVTome_12_FD_203789 | JGI IMG/M metagenome (GOLD analysis project Ga0326597, IMG submission 203789) | Soil microbial communities from uranium-contaminated site in the Upper Colorado River Basin, Wyoming, United States - RVT100D185 | ecosystem: Environmental > Terrestrial > Soil > Contaminated >... | reverse complement strand
ATCGGCTGGCTCGTCTTTGCGACGGTCTACTTCGGCTTCCCGTTTCCCAACACCGCCTACGCCAAACTCGCGGCGGGGATTCCGGCGGGAGATCTCTTCGCTCAAGGGCTGCGTTACGGTGTCTCCTGCTTGATCTTCGATCCCTCCGGGATCGTCTTCTTGATCGGCGTGTTGGTCGCGGCCGCCCTGCGCCACGGGCGGGAAGATCTCGCGTGGCTCGGCGGCGTGGTCGTCTACCTCTTGTATACGCTGCGCATCGGCGGAGACTTCATGGCGGGACGATTCTTCGCCGCGAGCATCCTCATGGCGGCCGCGTGGATCGCCTGGCGTCCGCCGGCTTTGCCGCGGCCGGCACGGGTATGGCCGACGCTCGCGGGGATTCTGTTTCTCGCGGCCCTCGCGTGGCGCGATTCACCGCTGAGGAGTGGAGACCAGCAGTGGCGCGGCCTCGACTGGGAAGATCAGATCGACAGTCGGGGGGTCAGCGACGAGCGAGCCGTCTACTTCGAGGCGACGAACCCGCTGCAGTGGCGCTCGGGTCGCGAGATGCCGCATCACGAATGGGCAGATTGGTCGCGCCAGCAGCGCGACCGGGGCTTTCGCGGCGCCGTGACGCTGCGCTCGGCCGGCTTCCACGGTTACTATCTCGGTCCAGAGGCCCATGCGTTCGATCATTTCGCCCTCGTCGACGCGTTTCTCGCGCGGCAGCCGTATCAGGGCGGTCCATGGAGACCCGGTCATTTCCAGCGCGACATCCCGGAGGAGTACCGAGAGAGCGTGCGCACAGGGCATAATCTGATGACGTTTCCGAAGGAGCGACAGCTCTACGATGATCTCGTGCTCCTCACGCGGGCGCCCCTGAGGGCACCGGGCCGATGGGCGGCGATCTGGCGGCAGAATCTCGCGAGCCTGGAGCATTGAGGCGTTTTCATGACTGCTGACACGCGCCGTCGACTGTTCTGGCTCAGTCTTCTTGCCATCGCCATGGCGCAACTCGAGGCCGCCGTCGTGGTGTATCTGCGGAAGGTCTACTATCCGGACGGCTTCGAGTTTCCGTTGGTCATCATCCGCGACCGCATCGCCGCCATCGAGATCGGGCGGGAAGCCGCGACCGTCGTCATGCTGTTCGCGCTGGCGAAGCTCTACTCGGCGCGGGATCGCTGGCGACAGTACGCGGCGTTCCTCTGGGCCTTCGGCATCTGGGACATCTTCTACTATGTGTGGCTCTGGATCATGTTGCGCTGGCCGTCGTCGCTTCTCGACTGGGACGTCCTGTTCCTGATTCCCCTGCCGTGGGTCGGTCCCGTGTTGGCGCCGGTGCTGATCGCCGTCGTCATGATGGCCGCCGGCTGGGCGATCCTTCTCTTGCGCGATGCCGATCGAGCCGTCGCCGTGAAGAAGGCGGACTGGGTCGTAACCGTGGGCTGTGCCGTAGCGTTGATCGCGCTCTTCGCGGCAGACGCGGGCAGCGTCCTCGAGGGAAGGATGCCACATCCGTTTCGCTGGCCGCTGTTCGCCCTCTTTCTGATCCCGCCGATGTTCGTGGCCGCGCGCGCCTTTCAGCGATCGCGTGAATGCCGATGAGCCAGCGTCTGCGGGTCCTCGCGCCCGCGTTCTGCATCGCCGTTTCGCTCTGGATCGTGGGCAGCGCCCTGGTATTCGCAGGCAACGCCGAGGAATTCGAGTTCGGCTTCGCCGGTGGCCTCGCGCTGTTGCTCGGAGCGGCCGGGATTCAACTGGTCGCCCTCGCCCTGCCGGGTCTCTTCCTGCCGCTGCACTGGGCCGAACGCTATCGGGCAGTGCTCGGCGCCGCGTGCTTGCTCGGGTGGCTGCAGTCCGCGTTTTTGGTTTGGGACTACGGCGTGTTCGACGGCGAACCCATCGACTGGTCGGCGTTTCGCCTTCACGCCGCCTTCGATCTGCTCTTGTGGCTGGTCGTTCTTGCCGCCGCGGTCCGCTTCGCGCGGCAGGTCGAGCGCGCCGCCGTCGCCCTGCCGCTCGCGCTACTCGGGTTGCAGCTCGGCGTCGTCGGCGTCGGCGCCCCATCGTGGTGGAACAGCCATGCGGACCGGCCGGCTTCGGACGACTCCCTGGCCGAGCTTTCCAGGAATCAGAATATCCTGCACATCCTGATGGATGGCTTCCACACCGATACCTTCCTTCAGACCGTCGAGGCGAATGGATGGGCCGATGAATTCGATGGTTTCACGGTCTACACGGAGAATCTCGCGCCGTCGCCGCTGACCTCCCTCAGCTTGCCAGCCATCTTCTCGGGCGACGTCTACGACGGGAGCGTTCTGCCAGGGGAGTTTCATCGCCGCAGCATGGAGGAGCGTGGCTTCAGCAATCGTCTCTACGACGCGGGCTGGATCGTGAATCTCGTGACCAAGGTGACGATGCGCAGCAGCCGCTTCCACAGCCATCGACTGACGCCGACCGGCTACGGAATCTCCATTGCCGGCCGGCGCCAGCGCCAGGCGCTGCTCTTGGCCGACGTCTCGCTCTTTCGCGCGGCGCCGGGATTCCTGCGACCACTCGTCTTCGACGACGGCAATTGGATGCTGAGTCGCTCGATCGGCCGCGGTGGCGGAGGCAGCTCGCAGGCGCAGCGCGCCTTCTTCGCGGATTTTCGAGAACACACCGAGGCCGTCCACGAACGGCCGGTCTACAACTTCATCCACCTGATGCCGCCACATCCGCCGTTCTCGACGCTGGCCGACGGCAGCTTTGCCGGCGGCAATGTCGCGCACAGCCGTGAGAACTACGAAATCGAGGCGCGCTATACGCTCGCGGAGTATGTGAAGTTGCTGCAGCGGCTGCGCCAGCTCGGTCTCTATGACGGGGCGCTGCTCGTCCTTCAGGCCGACCATGGCTACGGCTTCAACCGCGAGGTGGACGACGAGGCCGACCGTGCCATCCGGCCGCGGGCGGCCGCATTGCTCGCCGTGAAGCCGCCGCACGCGCACGGAACGCTCCGCCGCTCGGCGGCGCCCTCGCAGGCCACCGATGTTGCGACGACGATCCTGGACTATGTCGGCCTCGACTACGACCTCGCGGGGTCGCCGCTCCGGGAACTCGAAGATACGCGCCCACGCCTCTATACGGCGTACGCCGGCAGGTCTGTCCACGGTGAGTCGCTGCAGCGCTTTCGCGTCGACGGACCCATCCGCGACGCCGCCTCCTGGTCACAGCTGCTGGCGACGCGTCTGGAGTTTGGCGATCCGGTCTATGAATGGGGCCAGGTGATTTCGTTCAAACTCCAGAACGACGTCGAGCGTTTTCTCGGCGACGGCTGGCGTCCGCGCAGCGTCGCCGGCTGCCGCCAGAGCAGCGGCCGGCGCGCCCACCTGAATTTCCTGGTGGAACCGCCCGAGCAGGATGTCGTCCTCGCCCTCGACGTGGCGCCGATCCTGGGTGAGCACGCCGAGCTGCAGACGCTGCGCGTCTACTGCAACGGTCAGTTCCTCGGCAAGGCCGAACTGGACACGCCGGGCCAGCGTTCGCTCCGGTTGCGCATCCCGCGCGAGCTGTTGACCGGCCGCGAGCTGGACCTTGGTTTTCGGATGCCGGATTCCGTCGTCCGCCGCCCCGAGATGGACGAGGACGCCAAGCGGCGCCAAGCCATCTGCCTGCACTCCCTGACGATGGAGCTGGCGACGGACTAGCGCTCGCCTCTGGCTGGCGCGCCGCGTGGGTGATACGATGGCGCGGTCCGAACTGACCGTGTAGCCCCGATGGAGTTCCGATGATCCTTCCCTTCCAGCGGCGTCGCGCCGCGTACCGCAACTCCCTGCGCCTGGCCCTGGTCGTGGCGTTCCTGGGGCTGTTCCCGGCGAATGCCGCAGCCTATATCGATCCCGGCAGCGGCAGCGTCATGCTCCAGGTCCTCGTGGGCGGGCTCCTGGCCCTGGGAGTGACCCTCAAGGTGTACTGGCACCGCGTGATCTCGCTCTTCCGGCGCGGCGGTGACAAGTCCGACCGGCTCGATCTGGATGAATGAATCGTCCGGCGACGCGCGGATCCATCCCGCGTCCTTTCGCGATCCGTCGGCGTTTCTGTTCGAGAGCGGCGGTGTGTTGTACCGCTGGGTCGGCGAACGCGCCGCCGATGACTATCGCCTCCTCATGGACAGCGGTCTCTATACCGAACTCGTCGAGGAGTCCGTGCTCGTCGACCACGAGGAGCTCGGGCGCGGCGAGAGCACCGCGCTTCAGAGTCGCTTGAGGGACAAGGAACTCGGGGGACCCACCCATGTCATCCTCCGCCCGCGCCGCCTGCCATTCATCTCCTATCCCTATGAGTGGAGCTTTCAACAGCTCAAACACGCTGCGCTCGTCACGCTGCACATCCAGCGGCGGGCGCTGGCCCGCGATCTCTCCCTGAAGGACGCCTCGGCCTACAATGTTCAATTCGACGGTGTCACACCCGTGCTCATCGACACGCTCAGCTTCGAGCGCTATGTCGACGGGCGCCCGTGGGTCGCGTATCGGCAGTTCTGCCAGCACTTCCTGGCACCGCTCGCGCTCATGGCGTACCGCGACATCCGCTGGGGGCTCGCGTCACGGGAACACATCGACGGCCTGCCTCTCGACTTCGTGGCGGCGTCGCTGCCGCGGCGCACGCGCCTGCGGCCAGGGCTGGTCATGCACCTGCACGGACATGCGGCCTCGCAGAAGCGGCACGCCGCCGCAGGCAGCGCGGCCGCGTCGACGTCGCTCGCGAGGAGAGCCTTCAGCCGCCGTGCCATGGAGGGTCTCCTCGACAGCCTCGAGGGCGCGGTCCGGGCGCTGCGCTGGAAGCGAGAAGACACCGAATGGGCGGAGTACTACGACGACACCAACTACTCCGGCACGGCGGAAGAACACAAGGCGCGCGTCGTGCGCCAGTGGGTGGGCGAACTCCGGCCGCGGAAACTCTGGGATCTAGGGGCCAACGACGGCCGCTACAGCCGCGTGGCGAAGGAGGGCGCGAGCTTCGTCCTTTCGGCCGACGGGGACCCGGTCGCCGTGGATCGCAACTACCGCCAGTGCCGCGCCGAAGGGCAGAAGGGAATCCTGCCGCTCCTCGTTGACCTCTTCAATCCCAGTCCCGCCCTGGGATGGGAACACAACGAGCGGATGTCCCTCCTGCAGCGCGGCCCGGCGGACATGGTCCTCGCCCTGGCGCTCATGCACCATCTCTGCATCAGCAACAACGTGAGCTTCGACCGACTCGTCAGTTTCTTCGCCCGATGCGCCGAGACGCTCCTGATCGAGTGGGTGCCCAAGGGCGACTCGCAGGTGCAGCGCCTCCTGGCGACACGCGAGGACATCTTTGACGGCTATGGTCGGGAGGCCTTCGAGAACGCCTTTGGAGCCCGTTTTTCGCTCCTCAAGAGGGAAGAGATCCCCGAATCCAAGCGCTCTCTCTACCTCTATCGACGCCTTTCGTGAGCCAACCGACGCTCCTTGCAACAGTGTTGCAAAGGACGATCAAATTGTAATTTACATTACAGTTTTTACGGCGTCGGTTCGGTATCTTCCTGGAGCATTCTCAGAACAGGGGGATGAGGATGTACGCGGCGGGAGGGCAGTGATGCCCTCCCGTCATCGTTCTCGCGGACCCCGCGGCCCGGTGCTAGTCTGGGCCCATGCGCTTCCATTCCATTCATTACCTGCGTTGGGCGCGCTCGAGACGGGTCGATCTCGAACGCGATTTTCCGCTCCTGTACAGCGGCATGATGCCCCCGGCCGCGTCCTCGCTCACGATGCCCGACGGGGATGCCCTGCTCCGCTTCGACTCCGGTGACCGGCCGGCCCTGTGCACCAGGCTGGCGGCGGATCTCGGGGTCGACCCGGCGTCCGTCTGGATCCAGCCTGGCACCCACTGGCTCCTGTTCCAGCTCGCGGCCGCAGCCCTCGAGCTGCGGCCGGGGGCGATCGTCGTCGAAGAGCCCGCGTATGAGCCGCTGCGCCGCATCGCCGAGAGCCTCAGCCCACGCGTCCTGCGGCTGCCGCGACCGCGCGGCCGCGACTACGCGCTGGACCGGCACGCCCTGAAGGAGCTGGAGGCCCAGGGACCGGCGCTGCTTCTCCTGAGCCAGCCTCACAACCCGAGCGGCGTTTCGCTGGCCGGCGATGACGTGGCCCGACTCGCCGCGTTCGCGTCGGCGACCAGATGCCGGATCCTGAGCGACGAGGTCTACGGCGCCTTCGATCCGGACAACACCCTCTTGGGCCGGATCGAGGGGGCTGCCGTCGTGAGCAGTTTCACGAAGGTGATGGGCCTGGGCGGTCTGCGCTGCAGCAGCGTCGTCGCCCCGCCTGAGTGGCTGGAAATCGCCCAACGCATCAGCGACTACGGACCGGTCGCCCTGCCAGCGCCGAGCCAGGCACTCGCCATGGCGGCGTGGGAGAGCCGGGAGGAGCTCTGGGCGCGGGCTCGCCATCGAGCCGCCGAGAACCGGGTTCTGGTCGACGCGTGGCTCCACGATCACGACGATCTACTCGACGCTTTCCTCCCGGACGCCGGCATCATATGTTTCGCCCGGCTGCGCCCGCAGACTCACGAGGCGGCCGTGGCCGTCGCGGCACGACGCGGCGTGCGTGGGCCCTTCGGTTTTGGCCTGGACCGATCTCCAGGTGGAAGCCACGAGTGGATCGAGGCCCTTCGCCGCGACGAGCGCGTCCATCTGGTTCCGGGTGCATTCTTTGAAGATCCGCGGGCGTTCCGCCTGGGTTTCGGATGCGAGCGAGAGCAACTTCGCGAAGGCCTCATGAGGCTGAGTGGCTTCCTGCGCGAAGCCATGGAGGAAGCATGACGCAGCCGATCCAGGCGGGCATCACGGGCGTGGGGAAGTACTTTCCCGAGCGCGTCGTCAGCAACAAGGATCTCGAGAAGATCGTCGACACGAACGACGAGTGGATTCGGACGCGGACCGGCATCAACGAGCGGCGCTTTGCCGAACCCGGCGTGGGTTCCTCGGATCTGGCTCTGCCCGCCTGCCAGCAGGCATTGGCGATGGCGGGCGTCACGCCGGAAGAGGTCGACTGCATCGTTCTTGCCACCGTGACGCCGGACAACATGTTCCCGTCCGCCGCCTGCACCCTCCAACAAAAACTCGGGGCGAAGCATGCCTGGGCGTTCGATCTCTCGGCCGCGTGCAGTGGCTGGGTCTACGCCCTCGCCGTGGCCGACGGCCTGATCCGCGGTGGCTTGAATGAGAGCGTCCTGGTGGTCGGCGTCGATGTCATGTCGAGCATCCTGAACTTCCACGATCGAAACACCTGCGTCCTCTTCGGCGATGGGGCCGGCGCCACGCTCGTTCAGAGGTTGCCCGACGGAGAGGAAGGCATCCTCGGCCACGAGCTCGGCGCTGACGGCGGAGGAGGCCAGTGGTTGCACATGCCCGCCGGCGGCAGCCGCAGGCCGGCCTCTCACGAGACGGTCGAAAACGGCGAGCACTACGTGGTGCAGCACGGCCAACAGGTCTTCAAGGCCGCCGTGGACGGAATGGCCACCGTCAGCCTCGACCTGCTCAGGCGGCTGGGCCTCACGGGCGAAGACGTCGACCTCTTCGTGCCCCATCAGGCGAACATGCGCATCATCGACTACGCGTGCAGGCGCGCCGGTCTTCCCATGGAAAAGGTCATGGTCACCATCGACCGCTACGGAAATACGACTGCCGGGACGATTCCCTCGAGTCTTCGTATCGCCGCCGAAGAGGGACGCGTGAAGCGGGGAGATCTCGTTCTCGCCGCGACCTTCGGCGCCGGCTTCACCTGGGGGGCCACCGCGCTGCGCTGGTCCGCACCGGAGCTCTAGGATCCAGTTGCAATGATCGAGGTCACGGGCCTGCACCACCGCTACGGGCCCCTCACGGCGGTCGAAGAGATCACCTTCACCGTCGAACGCGGCGAAGTCCTGGGGCTGTTGGGCCCCAATGGCGCCGGGAAGACGACGGTCATGCGCAGCGTCGTCGGGCTCCTGAGCCCGACCGCAGGAAGTGTGCGGATCGACGGACACGATCATCGTGGCGATTCCCTCGCCGCCCGCTCCCTCCTGGGGTATCTGCCCGAGAGCGTCCCACTCTATCGCGAACTTCGCGTGCACGAATTCCTCTCCTTCGCGGCCCGCGCGAAGGGGGTCGCTCCGTCCCGCGTCGCCTCCGAGGTCGAGCGCCTGCTCCAGAGCTGCGGCCTCGAGTCGGTGGCCTCTCGCCTCATCGCCTTCTGCAGCCGCGGCTTTCGCCAGAGGATCGGCCTGGCGCAGGCCCTCGCAGGAGACCCTCCCGTCCTGGTCCTGGATGAGCCCACCGTGGGACTCGATCCCGGGCAGATCGTGGAAATCCGCGAGACCATCGCGGAACTCGCCCGGAACAAGGCCGTGCTCTTCTCGACCCATATCCTCCCCGAGGCGAACCTTCTGTGCTCCCGCGTCCTGATCATGCATCAGGGCAGGGCCGTGGCGGAGGACACCCCGGAGAAACTCGGCGAAAGCGGCGACGGCCCCGTCTGGATGCGCATCCTGCTGCGGCATCAGCCATCCGATCTCGCCGATCAGCTCCGCGCGACGCGCTTCGTTCGCGCCGTTGTGCCCCTGCCGATGCAACACGACTGCTGGCAGTGGCGCCTCCAGCTCGAGCGTCGCGAGCAGATCGCCGACCTCGTCGCCGAACTCGTGCGCGCAGGCTGCGCCGTCGAAGAGGTCGGGGGCGAGCGTGCCGGGCTCGAGGAGGCGTTTCTGCGTCTGGTCGGCCAGGATCACGCGAAAGGGACCGCCGAATGAGACGCGTCAACGCCCTCGTCGTTCGCGAGCTCCGCAGCATGTTCCGCGGCCCGACGGCCTATGCGGTTCTCGGGCTCTTCCTGGTCGTGCATGCCCTGAGTTTCGCGCAACTGATGGAGGACTACAGCGTTCGCTCGTTCCGAGACATCAGCAACGGACGCCTCGGCAACGAGCTGAATCTCGTCGATCTCGTCCTGCGCAGCTTGATCACGGGGGACGCCTTCTTTCTGACGCTGTTCCTGCCGTTGTTGACCATGCGTTCGTTCGCCGACGAGTGGCGCCAGGGTACCAGTGATCTCCTCCTCAGCTATCCATTCCGCGAGTTCGAGCTGGTGCTCGGGAAGTTTCTCGCCGCCGCGTGCGTCCTCTGGATGATGCTGGCCTTCGCCGCCCTGTATCCGCTCGCGACGCTTCTGCTGGGAAGCCTGGAGATACCCGTGCTCTTCAGTAGCTATTTGGGGCTCTCGCTCTACGGGTTGGCGCTTTTGGCGGTCGGTCTGTTCTACAGCACGTTGACCGAGAACCAACTCATCGCCTTTGCCTCTACCTGGGCCACATTCTTCGCGCTGCTCATGGCGGCGTTCTGGGCGCCGCGCGTCGAGGCGCCGTGGGATACGGTCCTTGCGCAGCTTTCGCCGATCGGTCATGTCAACGCGTTCGGTGTCGGGCTGCTGCGGCTCAGCGACAGCTATTTCTTCGTCGTGTTCATCGCGATCTTCCTGTATCTGGCGACGGGAGTCCTGGAGTCGAAGCGCTGGGGCAGGGGGCGCGTCCGCCGATGAATGCCCGCGCAACTTTCTCGCTCACCGTGCTTCTTTCGCTCTTCATCGCCGTCGTGGGCGGCGTGCTCGCCCATCGCCACGACCGGCAGTGGGACTGGAGCGCGTATTCGCGCAACACGCTCTCTCCTCAAACCGTGCAGGTACTCCAATCGCTCGAGCGCCCGGTCGAGCTGTTGGCTTTCTATCGTGATGTTCCCGGCGACGAGGCGATGTTGAAGGGTCTGTTCGACCTCTATCGGCAACACACGGGTCTCCTCGAGCTCGAGTTCGTCGACATCGATCGGCAGCCGGAGATCGCCGAGGCCTATCGAGTCACCGAAAACCGCACCGTCGTGCTGACCTCCGCCGACCTGCAGGTGAGAGCTGTGGCCCCGGGCGAGGCCGCGTTGACCGGCGCTCTCTTACGATTGCTGAGCGACCGCCCGCCCCGCTTGCTCTTTCTCAGCGGCTACAATGGTGCATCCATCCAGGATGCCTCGCCGGGAGGCCTGAGCCAGCTCGCCGACTTCATTCGCCGTCAGAACTTCCAGGTGGACGAGGGCTCGCTCGTCGGCGTGCGGGCGATTCCAGGTGAAATCGACTGCGTCGTGCTGGCCGCGCCCGAATTTCGGATGGGAGAGCGCGAGCGCGAGATGCTGTTGCTCTATCTGCTGCGAGGTGGACGTCTGTTCACGATGCTCGAGCCGCTGGGTGCCGCCGACGTGGATTCGATGCTGATTCCATGGGGCCTGCGCGCCCACGATGGCTTCGTGATCGACCCCAGCCGCGCCCGCGAGAACATCGCCGGTCCCAACAGCAGCCGCATCGCGCTCGCGCTGCGCGGCAATCCCGAGCACCCGATCACGCGTGAACTGAGCGTGCCGACGCTCTTCCCGATCGCGAAGAGTTTCGAATCGATTCAGCCGCCGCCACCGGGAATCGAGCCGATCCGCCTCGTCGCCACGCAGCCCGAGGCGTGGCTGGAGAGCGATTATTCGCTCATGGCTTTCGGCGATGCGCGGCTGGACGCGTCCACCGATGTAGCGGGCCCCCTCGGCCTCGCGTACGCGATTCGGGCGGATCTTCGGCGCTTTCGCCACGGCGATGCGGAGGAGGGCCTGACGTCGACTCTTCTGAATCTGCGCCGGGGCGCGGTCGATTTTCGCGACAGCACGGCGGTCGACACCCTTCGCGCGGGCGCGGCCGAATTGACGACCGCACTGAAGGAGGAGGCGCGGCTCGTCGTGGTGGGCGATGTCGACTTCGTCAACAACGCGAATCTGCTCGTCCGCGGAAACAGTCAGCTGTTGCTGGGCATACTGTACTGGCTCACGGATCAAGAGAGTCGCGTCGCGCTGCCGCCGCGACCGAATGTCGCCGACCCCATCGTCCTGACCGAGCGGCAGCGCGCGTGGATTCGCATCCTCGGCATCGGGGTCGGGCCTGGAATTCCGCTGCTGGGCAGCGTGGTCGTGCTGTGGCGACGGAGACGCTGGCTGTGAAGCCGCGCCTTGTGGTCCTCGGCCTCGCGGCGATTCTCCTGGCCGCCTACTTCCTGCTGATCGAGCGGCCCCGTTGGTTGCAGGAACGCGCGCAGGTGGACGAAGATCGCATCGTTCTGCAGTTCGATCCCGACCGCATCGTCGGTATCGAGCTCTTTCGAGCCGGCGATCTCGTGGTCGTCGAGCGCGACCGCGAAGACGTGTGGTGGATCCGTTCGCCCATCGAATACCGCGTCAAGAAGGGCGCCGTGCGTAACTTCCTCGATCGCGTCCTGGAGGCCGAGCGCTACTACGAAATGGCCGAGACACTCGAACCCGAGCGTGAAGAGGATTTCGGGCTGGACGAGGGCACGGCCGCGCTGCTCACGCTCTTCGATCGCGACGCCCAACAGCTGCATCTTCGTGTCGGGAAGGCCACACCGACCGGCGACGCCTACTATTTTCAGCGCGGCGGGGATCCGGCGGTCTATCTCGCCTCGGAGAATCTCGATGCCATCCGACTTCTGAACTATCAGTCCCTGCGGGATCCGAGCTTGTTCGAGATCGAGCCCGGCGCGGTGGACGCATTGCGGATTTTCACGCCGGCCCAGGAGTACAACCTGCGCCGCGATGAGAAGCAACTCTGGCGCGTCGCGGGAGCCGTGGGAAAGATCCCCGACGGAGCGAAGCTGAAGCAGTGGATTCTGCGCGATGCGATCTTCGAGCTGTGTAACGCGCGTATCCGAGCCTACCTACGTGACGGGATGTCGAACGAGGAGCTGGCCGTCTTTGGCCTGGGAGAGCGCTCGCCAAGCCTGAGCTGGCAAAGCGGCGAACGCTCGGGCGGCGTCGCCATGGGGAACGAGTCGGAACAGATCGGCGAGCTCTTCGCGCGTCGCCTCGGTGAGGACACGCTGTTCCGCTTGCCGTCGACGCTGCTGGATTTCCTGGAGAAACCGCTGGCCGAGCTACTCGATCCCAGCCCCATCGATGCAGACTTCTCGGGGCTCTTGGCGATGGACGCGCGCTGGCCCGATGGCGTCGAACTGAAGAGTGTGGGCAACGGCTACGAACAGGAGACCGTCATCGACACGGTGATTCAGGACCAGCTCAGCGTTGTGACGCAGAATGTCTTCTACGGTCTCTCCCGACCCGAGATCGTGGGCAGTCTCGAATTGGCAGAGGGCCAGGGTCTGGGCCAGCTTCTCGGCGCTGAGCCCATCGTCATCACGCTGCGCTTTGCGAGCGAGGCGCTCGTCCTGGAGATGGGGGAAAGCAGCGAGGGCGGCAGTTTCTGGTTGCGCCTCGCTGGCGACCGTGTGGCCTACCAGGTCGAGCGCGGTGTCTATCTGCGTCTCATCGGTTGGAGGCAGGCCGTACGATCCCTCGGCTAGTCTTCTCAGCCGTTCTTGCGGCGCAGTTCGTGAGATTCCAGCAGGCGCCGGCACTCGTCACAGAAGTGTTCCGATTTCATGTCGATGGCATCGACCGTAGTCGAACTCGCCATGACACACGTGCCGTCGTGGCAATGCACGAGATTATAGGTGTGGCCGAGTTCGTGGATCGACTCCTTGCACATCCTGTCAAACAGCAGGTCCGGCGCGGGAGAAAGCCCGTACAGTTGGTTGTCGAGTCGGTGCGTCGACACGACCGCGACACGGCCATTGAGCTGCGCCTCGCCGAAAACATAGCTGAGAACCGGGATGAAGAGGTCCAGCCCCGTGAGGCCGAGCACGCGTCCGGCGTCGGCGGGACGGTCACGCAGGAGCTGTGCGAGAAACAGTCGTGAATTGTACTGACTGCGCGTTCGGTCGAACGCGATTTCGGGATCGAACGTCGGATTGTGCCGCTCGACGCGGAGACCAAAGGCATGCTCGAGGCGAATCGTCAGGCGCTCCAGGATCGCCGGAGGTTGCCCGCAATAGATCGGGACGAGCTGAAGTGTCTCCACGCTGCCCGCCCATCGAAGCTAGTGATTGGCCGCCTGCCCGAGCCCGTACTTCTTGATCTTGTTGTAGACGGTGACGCGATCGATCTTCAACGTTTCGGCTGCTTTCGTGATGTTCCAACCCTCTCGCTCGAGTACATCCAAAATGTGGTTCTTCTCGACGTCGGCCAGGGAAGATCCCGCCGCGCGCGCGAAGTCCGTCGACTTGCGCAGCGGAAGATCTTCGGCGCGGATCAGCGGCGGCGACCCGACAACCATGGCGCGCTCGATCGCGTTGCCGAGCTCACGGACGTTGCCCGGCCATCCGTATTCCATGAGAAGCTCCATCGCCTCGGGAGTGAAGCCTTGCATCCGCTTGTCCATCTGAAGAGACAATCGCCCGAGGATATGGGCCGCGAGCAGGGGCACGTCGGACATCCGATCGCGCAGCGAAGGAGCTTCGATGGTGAACACGTTGATCCGGTAGTAGAAGTCTTCGCGGAATCGTCCATCTTGGACGGCCTGGATGAGGTTTTCGTTGGTCGCGCAGATGACACGGAAGTCGACGCGCACCGGCCGCGACCCGCCGACCCGCGTGAACTCCTTTGTTTCGAGGACGCGCAGCAGATCGACCTGCGTCTTGGGGTTGATGGCGCCGATCTCGTCGAGGAAGAGGGTGCCGCCGTCCGCCATTTCCAGGCGACCCTTCCGTCTCTGCTGCGCGCCGGTGAAGGCGCCCTTCTCGTGGCCGAAGAGTTCGCTCTCGAGGAGGTCGTTTGGCAGGGCCCCGCAGTTGACGGGGACGATCGGGAAGTAGCGCCGGGAGCTGTTGGCGTGCACGGCGCGGGCGATGAGTTCTTTGCCCGTGCCGCTCGCGCCGAGGATCAAGACCGTGGCATCGCTCTTGGAGACGTGATTGATGAGCTCCAGGACCTTCCTGATGGGGGCGCTTTCGCCGATGATGGTCTCCGGTTTAACCAGGTCGTCCATGCGATCGCGTAGCCGCGTGTTCTCCTTGCGCAGGCGGTTCTGTTCGAGAGCCTTGGACACGAGATGGCTCAGCTCATCGGGATCGATGGGCTTGGTCACATAGTCGAAGGCGCCCTGCTTCAGGGCCCGGATCGCCGTGTCGACCGATGCGAACGCGGTGATCATGATCACGGCCAATTCCGGGTCGATCGTGTGAATGCGCCCCTGGAGCTCCATCCCGTCCATGCCGGGCATCTTGATGTCCAAAAGCGCTACGTCGATGTGGTGGTTCTGCAGCATCTTCAGCGCCTCGGTGGCACTCTCCGCTGCGTGGACGATGTGTCCATCCTTGTGAAACCAGTGTGTGAGGGAATCGCGAACCGCAAATTCGTCGTCGACGATGAGGATCGTGGCCTGTCCGGAGCTGCCACCGTCCCTCTCGATCACGTTCATCTCAGGCATGAGATTTCTCTCGCTCTTCGTTCGGGCCGATGTCCTCGGGTTGCGGGGAGAGGATTCTTGGCAACATGACATGGAAGGTCGTCCCATGTCCGAGGGCCGATTCGACCTCGATTTTTCCGCCATGGCGTCGGACGATCCCGTAGACGACGGCGAGACCCAATCCGACGCCGCTTTGGGCGTCTTTCGTCGAGAAGAACGGCTCGAAAATCCTGGGCACCGCGTCTTCTGGGATGCCGACGCCCGTGTCGCTGATCTCGATGCTGACCATGCTCTCGTTGCCTGCGAGCCTCACGCTCAGCGTGCCGCCATGGCCGCCCGGCCCATCCATGGCCTCGACGGCGTTGATCAGGAGCGCGACGAGCGCCTGTTGGATTTGTCCCGGGTCGGCAATGAGCTGCGCGTTTCCCACGAGCCTTTCTGCCTTGAGTTCGATATCACTCACGTGCAGATGGTGCGCGATCAGCATGAGACTGCGATCGACGATCTCGTTCAGGTCGACGGGCTTCGTCTGGGCTCCAAAGGGTCGCGCGAAGAGAAGGAGATTCGTGACGATGCGTCCGCAACGGACGCACTCTTCCTGGATCAAGCGGAGAAAGCGATCCACATCCTCGCGCGTCTCCGCATGGAGGTTCACATTCTCGAGTTCCCGCTGTACCAGCCGGCAATAGTTCAACATGCCGCCGATCGGGTTGTTGAGCTCATGCGCCACGGTGGCGGAGAGTTTGCCCAGCGATGCCATCTTCTCCATCTGCAGCACCTGATTCTGGGCGCGCTGCAACTGCCCGGTCTTCTCGACGACCTTCTCTTCGAGCTTTTGCGACCATGTCGTCAGTTCTAGCTGCGCCCGACTCAGGTCCTCGGCCATCCGATTGAACGCGCGAGCCAACTCGCCCAGCTCGTTGTCCACCTTGACTTCGATCCGCGTGTCGAGGTCTCCGGCGGCGATCCTCTGGGTGCCGGCGTGCAGCGCGACGACCGGCCGATGAATGACGCGGTGGATGTAGACCGAGGAACCCGAGCCGATCACGAGGATCAGGACGAGCATCGTCCAGATGACGCGCGACTGCTGGGCCCGCAGCGTGGCCTCGACGGGAGCCATCGACATCTCCACGTCGAGCACGCCGAGTACACGCTCCTCCTGCGGCGAGGCATGACACGCTACGTCGGCACAGGAGGCCTCGTTGGGGACGACCCTGAGGTGGCGCAGCACCTCGGCGTCTTCGGGATCGCGTGCGAGGGCACTCTGCTCGAGCAGCGCCGTGTCCGTGATCCGCTTTCGCCCATGACAACTGGAACATGTGTCGGAGTAGATGCTGATTTCGCGGCCGATCTCCTCCTGATCTGCGGAGAGGACGATGGCGCCGCGTTTGTCGTAGACGCGAATCGCTGCGATTCCCGCCCCGTCGGCAAGGCGCTCGATGGTCTCCTGCACCTCGTCGAGCCGGTTGAGGAGCATTCCATCGTGTGTCGCGCGCGCGATGAGGTCGCTCGATTGGTCCACATTGCGGTGGAGGAAGCCGAGGAGGTCGCTGCGAGTCGAGCGATAGCTGACGAATGAGTACACGGCGAGGACGACGCTGACGGAGGCGACGACCAGCAAAATCATGCGAATCCCCAGCGTATGGGGAGTCATGCGACGGCCCAATCTCAATTCAACCTCGGTCCGTAGGTCGGTGGACGACTGTGTTGAGGTACTCGTACAGACTAAGCACGCCTGATGGGAAGTTCAATGCGGTGTGGCCTCCTTCACCACTTGGCATCACTGATTCGAACGTATCGAAGATGTGCCGCGCGTCCGTTCGCCAAGTTGAAGGACAAAACAGCAGAGACGGATCTCAGGTCTCCGCACGCTCGTCTGCCGCGCCGGTGTCTGTGAACTGTCGACGATTTCAACGCCACTGTTGAGTCTCTCAGCGCCCGAGCTTGGGTTACACAGCAAGGCGATCCACGCCCGCCGTTGCATCTTCCTTTGGCGCAGCGATCTACGAGTTTGTTTCTGAATAGCGCGCGCGTGGTCTGGCCTATGCAATTCATGGAAATCGCCCGATTGCAACATCGTTCGAATCGAGGTGATCGCCATGAAGGGCAATAGGATCAATCCCAATCAGCTGCTCGGCATCGGGTTCGCGGTCCTGGCTGCCGCCATGCTCGTGCTGAGCCTTCCAATTCTCGGCGTGGTCTCGGTCGCGCTGCGCGTCACGCTGCTCGTGGTCGCGTTCGCGGCGCTCATCGGAGGCGTGATCGCGTATCGGGTCAGCCCGCGCTTCCGCTCGTGGTTCAGTGCGCAGCTGAACGAGCAGGCGAAGTATAAGGGCCTCCGGCTCCGCGACGGCGTCGCGCTCGCGGATGGACACGCCTGGGCTCGCCCGGAGCGCGACAGCGTGGTCGTCGGCGTCGACGACTTCGCACAGCGCGTCCTGGGGCCAGTCGAGGTCGTGGAACTTCCCGAGGCAGGAGCGAAGGTCTGGCGTGGTGAGCCTTTCGTCACGCTGAGGCGCGGCTCGCGAAGGCTCGAGTTGCGATCCCCGGTCTCGGGGACCGTGCTGCGCAAGAATGCAGAGCTCGTCGATCAGCCCACGCAGATCAACAGCGACCCCTACGGCGCCGGCTGGGCGCTGAAAGTCCAGGAGAACCGGCCCGGGCAGGTTGAGCTGCTGCGCGAAGGCCGGCGGGCGAGAGCCTGGTTCCACGACGAGATCGATCGCCTCATCGAGACGGTCGAGCCAGTTCAACATGCGCTCCCCACCATGGCCGACGGCGGTGTCTTGATCGAGGATCTGTATCGCGTGTTGGACGATGCGACGTGGCGACGCGTGCATCGTCGCTTCTTTGAAAACAGAGAGAGAGAGGAACTGTCATGAAACGCCGGTCGTTTCTCGCGACCCTCGCAGCGGCCGGAGCGGCAGTCGCATCCGTCTCGGCCAAGGGCTCTGCTTCCAGCGAGCTCAAAGTCAACGAGGACAGCCTCGGGATCCTGATCGATCTGACGGCCTGTGAGGGTTGCCGCGCCTGCGAATTCGTCTGCGCCGATGCCAACGGCCTGCCCGAGCCCGAAGATGTCGACCTCGAGGGAGGCGTCGTGCGGAAGGCGGATCCGAAGCGATACGTCACGGTCAGTTCCTACGAGACCGTAGTGGGAGAGGTCTACGTGCGGCGGCAGTGCATGCACTGCCTCGAGCCTGCCTGTGCGGCCGCCTGCCTGACGAAGGCCCTGGAAAGAAAGAAGAGCGGCCCCGTCGTCTGGAACGAGGACAAGTGCATGGGCTGCCGCTACTGCATGATCTCCTGTCCCTTCGACGTTCCACAGTTCGAATTCGACAGCCCGGTTCCGAAGATCCAGAAGTGCAAGATGTGTTACGAGCGCCTGGCCGAGGGGCAAGTCCCGGCCTGCGTCGAGGAATGCCCGGCCGAGGCCTTGACCTTTGGCAAGCGAAGCGAGCTGCTGGAGATCGCGCGCAAACGCATCTACACCAATCCTGGCCGCTACGTGTCGCAGATCTACGGCGAGCACGAAGCCGGGGGGACCGGTGTCCTCTATCTGTCACCGGTTCCGTTTGCGGAACTCGGATTCAGAACCGATCTGGGTGAGACGGCCTATCCGGAATACACGCGGGACTTCCTCACTGCTGTCCCCGTCGTCCTCTTCCTGTGGCCCGCGTTCCTCTTGGGTTTGCGCAAGTCACGGGTGGAAGAGGTTGCCCACACGGCTGACAGCGATGGAATGGGTGGAGGTGCATCATGAGCTCGATCGCGCCCAGTCATGGAAGATCTCTCTCGACCTGGAAGTTCCTCACTGGTGAGCTGCGTCCGAAGGGCCGCCTACTGACGCCATTCAATATCATCACGGGAGCCATAATCCTTACGGCGGCCGTGCTCCTGACGATTCGCTTTGCCCAGGGCCTGGGTGCGGTGAGCAACGTCAATCAAGATTTTCCGTGGGGTGTCTGGAAGGGGTTCAATGTCGTCTCCGGTGTCGCCCTGGCGGGAGGCGCCTATGTCCTGACTTTCATGGTCTACATCCTGGGCCTCGAAAAGTACAAGCCGATCGTGCGCGTCACCGTCCTGAACGGGTTCCTGGCGTATGTGTTCTATGCGGGTGCGCTGGTCCTCGACCTCGGCCGTCCGTGGAAGATCATGAATCCCATCATCGGCAATTCGTTTGGATTTACCTCGGTGCTCTTTCTGGTGGCGTGGCACTTCCTGCTTTACATGACGGCGGAACTCATCGAGTTCTCGCCGGCGATCGCGGAGTGGCTCGGCAAGGAGCGCGCCCGCAAGATCCTCAAGGGAATGGCGGTCGGCGCCGTCGTCATGGGCATCTCGCTCTCGACACTCCATCAGTCGGGTCTCGGCGCCCTGTTCTTGATGGCCAAGCCGAAGATCCATCCGCTCTGGTACTCAGAGTTCATCCCCCTCTTGTTCTTCATCTCGAGCATCTTCGCCGGTTTG
>Ga0326597_10004839_pt1 | contig 18816 bp, 16 predicted proteins | sample RVTome_12_FD_203789 | JGI IMG/M metagenome (GOLD analysis project Ga0326597, IMG submission 203789) | Soil microbial communities from uranium-contaminated site in the Upper Colorado River Basin, Wyoming, United States - RVT100D185 | ecosystem: Environmental > Terrestrial > Soil > Contaminated >... | reverse complement strand
GGAGCACGACCAGGAGGCCGTGGCGGCGGTCGTAGTCGAGCGGGTACTCCACGTTGGCGGGATCGATCGTGTCGCCCACCGGGTCCACACGGATGCGCCGCGTCAGCTGGTAGGCATCCGTCGCCGTTGCCTGCGCGCTCTGCAGCGTGTACGCCAGACGCGCGCCCCACGCCCCGTGCAGCTCCCGCTCGAGGATGATCTCGAGTCCACGCACCGCCCCGAAGTCGGCGTTGCCGAACGCGGTCGAGTCGGGGTCCACGCCGAGCGGCAGGGACGCGACCAGCCCGTCGAGCTCCTTGATGTAGAGATTGGCCCTCGCGGCGAGTCGCCGTTGGGGGCGGGTGCGCAGGCTGAATTCGTACTGGGAGGCGCGCTCGAACCCGAGCCCGGCGTTGCCACGGCGAAACCGGCCGGTGCGCGTCGAGTCGTCGAACGCCGCGTCCACGAGAAACTGGTAGTCCGGCGCCTGGCTGAAGCGGCCCCAGCTCGCCACGAAGGTCGCATCCCGCAGCACCGTGGAGAACGCGATCCGGGGGTTCACGCTCTGTCGGGCCGCCCCCGCGCCCGCGAGGTCACTGCCCGGAGCGAAGCGGTCGTAGCGCACGCCGGCCGTGACCACGAAGTCCGCCCCGCGCAGCGCCGCCTCCGCGTACGCCGCCCCCAGGAACGGCGTGAAGTCCGCCGCCACGGGCGGCGGCACGGCCGAGTCCGCGGCCAGCCAGGCGAGCACGCGCTGGAACGTCTGCACGCGCTGGCGGGTCGCCTCGGCGCCGAGCCGAACGTCCACACCCGCGCCCGCGGCGAACGCCACGTCGATCTGGCCGCGCAGCTCGCGATAGTGATTCCACGCCACGTCGCCGCGCGGGGCGCCGCCCCGGAAGAACGCCGGCACGCCCCAGGGGGACTGCTCCGAGTAGCCCGGAACGCCGAAGCCGGGGAGCGGCGCCGCGGCCAGGACGGTGTCCTGCCGCCGGGCGACGTCCTCGCCGAGGATGCGGAACCGCTCGCCAGTGAACGCGCCGAACGCATATCCGGGCCGTGTCGCCAGCGCCCCGCGCACGAAATCCCGATCGAACCATCCGATGCGGAGATCCGCGGTGACCGCGTCGCCGACGTGCTGGACGTGCGCGGTCGCCAGCGTGCCCTGCACCCGCTGCGCCGGCGCGTAGTCCAGGTCGTACTTGTACTCGGGGTCGTAGAGGAGGCGCTGCTCCACCGAGCGCAGCGCGAACAGCCGCGCGATCCGCCGCCGCCCGAGCGGCAGGCGGAGCTTGGCCCCCATGTCGAAGCGCTCGCCGCTGTTGTGGGGCAGGACCGGCGGCGCGCGGGCGCGCGGATCGCGCGGATCGGGCGGAGACGGCGCGTTCACCGGGTCGGCGTCGAGCCGGCCCTCCGCGTCGAGCACGGCGACCAGCCCCCCCTGTCCCGGCAGCGGGCCTTCGACGGCCGCCACCACGCGGTCGAGCCCCAGATCCCCGGCCCCGGTGAAGGGGCGGTCGCCCTCGTATGCCACCCGGCCGGTCCACGTCTCCCCGCCGTCGCGCGTCACCACGTTCACGAGTCCCGACACCGCCTGGCCGTACCGCGCCGAGAAGCCGTTGGTGACGAGCGACGCTTCGGTCAGCAGGTCGGGCGGCACTCGGACTCCGAGCGGCCCGCTGGCGGCGTCGAACTGGTTCTTCACGCCGAGACCGTCGATGATGAACGCCTGCTGCCCCAGCCGGCCACCACGATAGCTCTCCCCCACCGAGCCGGCGGTGAGCGCGACCGCTTCCTCGAGCGTGGTGAGCGGCAGCCGGCGAATCTCCTCCGCCGTGATCCGCTGGACGTCCGCCGTGACGAGCGGGTCGAGCACCGGATCGCTCACGGCTTCGACGACCACCGAAGTATCGACTTCGAGGGCCGCGGGCAGGAGCTCGACGTCCACGACGGTGGTCTCGCCCGCGCGCACCAGCACGCCGTCGCGCCGGGCCGCCCGATAGCCGATCAGCTCGATCAGCACCGCGTGCCGCCCCGCGCGGACCTCGCGCAGGCGGTAGGCCCCCGCGGTGTCGGTGCGCGCGGTCCGCGGCCCGCCGTCGAGCATCACACGGGCGAGCGGCACGCCACGTCCGGTCGTGGCATCCCGCACGCGGCCGGCGATCTCGCCGCCCGTCTGTGCAGCGAGCGCGGAGGTCGCGAGCAGGGCGGCGGCCAGCAGTCCGACGGCTACGGCAGCGCGATCGCCCACAGGTCCTCGCCCTGCGCCGTCATGACCTCGGCCACGATGCGGCGGCCGTCGGGTGAGAGGGCGGGCCGCCGGTACCGGAACGCCGTGTCGGGCAGCTGCGCGCGGGTCCCACTGGAGAGATCCACGACGTACAGGTATCCCCCCTCGTCGAGCTGGAGCGGCATCTGCAGGTCGACGGAGTAGCCGGCCACCACGTCGCCGCCCACGACGGCGACGAGGCGGCCGGCCCGCACCTGTACGTCGCGCGCGATGCCGAGGGTCCCGAAGTCGTGGACGGTCGCGGTGTCGCCGCCGGCGAGGCGGATCACGCGGGAATCGCCCACGAACGTGAGATACAGCACGCCGGCCGTATCGCCCGACGTCACCGACGAGGCGAAGTCGGTGAGCGGGACCCGTTCCGGCGTCCCGCCCGGGGGCAGCCGCTCGACCCCGACGCCGGTCTGGACGGTGTCGATGGTGCCGGCGAGCACGTCCCGGAAGAAGAGCCATGCCTCGCCGAGGAAGACCAGCGTGTCGCCGGCCCACTGGATGCGCGACGCGCGGTCGTAGCCGCGGCGCCCGGGGGGCGCGTACGGCAGGGGCAGCCGCCGCTGCGGCGCGCCCGCGCCCGACGGGGCCACGACGAGCTCGGCGAGGTACGGCGTCAGCGCTCCGATCGCACCGGCGATGTGCACGTACGCGACCCGGCCATCGGTCGCCGGAGCGGGCGCCTCGAACACGTCGGTCGAGTCGTCCGCGGCGAGCCCGGTCTGGCAGCGCGTCTCCACGCGGGACCCGCCGCCGGCCGGAAGACGCCCCAGGCAGTGGTCGCCGTCGCCGCGATCGGTGCGGGCCACGGAGTACCACAACCCCGTACCGTCCGGCGTCCAGGCGGGGGTGCGGTCCGGCGCCCGATTGAAGGTGACCCGCACGAGGCTGCCGGGGCTGAACGGCCTGTCGGACCCGTACGAATCGGGGCGGAAGGGGACCTCGTGCGCGCAGGCGAGGATGGTCAGGCCCAGCAGCGCGGTGGGTCCGGCTCGCGTCTGCATCGCGCCCGCGCGCTCGGTCACCGCAGGTACTGCTCCAGCCAGTCGAGCACCGTGCTCCACCACACGCGGCGGTTGCGCGGCTTGAGCACCCAGTGACCCTCGTCCGGGAAATAGAGGAACTTGCCCGGGACGCCCATCTCACGCAGCGCGGTGAACGCCTGCAGCCCCTCGGACAGATCCACGCGATAGTCGAGCTGGCCGTGCACCACCAGCATGGGTGTCTTCCAGTCCTTCACGTGGTTCAGCGGCGACCACTGCTCGAACAGGGAGCGGTTGTCGTAGGGCGTGCCGTTGAACTCCCAGCGCGGGAACCACAGTTCCTCGGTCGAGCCGTACATGCTGACCGGATTGTAGACCCCGTCGTGCGCCACCAGCGTCTTGAACCGGCCGGTGTGCCCCGCGAGCCAGAAGATCATGTACCCGCCGTACGAGGCGCCGGCGGCGCCCATTCGGGTCGAGTCCACGAACGGCAGCCGCGCCACGACGTCGAGCCCCTTCTCCAGATCCTCGAACGGCGTGTCGCCCCAGTGCCGCGAGATGGCGTCGGTGAACCGCTGTCCGTAGCCGGTCGAGCCGTGGAAGTTCACCGCCGCGACCACGAAGCCGCGGGCGGCGAACATCTGGTAGTTCCAGCGCGCGTGCCAGTTGTCCACCCACGCGCCCTGCGGCCCCCCGTGCACCAGGTAGACGAGCGGGTACCGCTTCGACGGGTCGAACGCTGGCGGCTTCAGCACCCAGCCGAACACCGAATCGCCCAGCGCGCCGACGAACCCGAGTTCCTCGAGTGGATTGAGGTCCAGCGTCGCGACGAGCGAGTCGTTGTGCCGGGTCAGGGGCTTCCCGCCCGCCCACACCTCGGCGGGCTGGGTGTTGCTCTGGTGCAGGTAGACCAGTGTCTTGGCGTCGGGCGCCTCCTGGGCCCCCGTGTTCACGCCGCCGGCGATCACCCGGGTGCGCCGGTAGGCCGGGATGTCGATGCGGTACACGTTGTCCCGCCCCCGCTCCTCGACGACCGCGTAGACGCACCGTGAGTCGCGGCACCACGTGAACGACCCGACCGACAGCGCCCACCCGACGGTCGCTTCCGACGGCGGACCGTCGGTCCGGCCCCCGGCGCGGCTCACGAGCATCAGCCGATTCCGATCGGCCTCGAAACCCGCCCGCTCCATCGACAGATAGGCGAGCCACCTCCCGTCCGGCGAGAACCGGGGCGTGTGATCCGCCCCGGCGCTGGTGGACACCAGGCGCCACGCGGCATCGGGCCCGCCGCCCGGGGCGAGGAGGTAGATTTCGGTGTTGGTGTTGACCGCCACGTTCGCGTCGCCCCGGACCGCCACGGCGATCTCCCGGCCATCCGGCGACACCGCGACGTCCCCACCTCCGCCCGTCGCGATCGTCGGGACGTCGCGGTCCACCGGCGTCAGGTTCGTCGCCACGCCATCGGTCAGGCTCACGCGGAACAGGTGCTGGCGGCGCCCCGCGCGCCACTCGTCCCAATGCCGGTAGAGCAGGTCCGTCCAGATCCGCGCGTCGGTGGGGTAGCTGCCGTTGCGCCGGTCGATCTCCTGCTCGGCGGGCCACTTCACGTCACCCACCGCCAGGAACCCGCTGCCGTCGGGCAGCCAGACGAACTCGTTCACGCCGTCGGGCAGGCTCGACACTTTGCGCGCCTCGCCGCCGTCGAGGGCGACGACCCAGATCTGCGCGCCGCCCTGGCGCGATCCGATGAAGGCGAGAGAGCGGCCGTCGGGCGACCAGCGCGGGCTGCGATCCGACCCGGGCCCGCCGCTGAACGGCCGGGTCGCGCCGGTCGTGCGGTCGGCCAACCAGACGCGGGTGGTGCCCCGGTTGTCCTCGAGCGAGATGGACGTGACAGTGTAGGCCACCCGCCGGCCATCGGGGGACAACTGCGGGTCGCCCACGACCTTCATGGCGATGAGGTCGTCGAAGGTCAGCGCTCGGCGCTGGGCCGACAGACCGGTCGCGGTGAGGAGCGCGAGCACGAGTGCGGCGAATGAGCGTGTCATGTCGGGGTCGAGGAATGGGTGGCTGCTTGCCTTATCTGCACATCGGGGAAATCTTCCCCGGTGCCCGGGGCGCCGCAACCCGAACGTGAAAGGCCACGATGCCGCAGACCGAGTTCATCGCCACCGGCTTCTACGTGCCGCCCCGCGTCGTCACGAACGACGACCTGGCCGCGATGATGGACACGTCGGACGAATGGATCACGCAGCGCTCGGGGATCAAGACGCGCCACTGGGTGGCGCCCGGGACGACCTGCTCGGCCCTGGCCCTCGCGGCCACCCGCGAGGCACTGGCCCGGGCCGGGATGCCGCCCGCGGACCTGGACTGCATCATCTTCGCGACCACGACGCCCGATCACTTCTTTCCGGGGAACGGCGTCTTCCTGCAGCGCATGCTGGGCGTCCCCGGCATCCCGGCCCTCGACGTCCGGGACCAGTGCAGCGGGTTCATCTACGGTCTCTCAGTGGCGGACGCCTGGATCCGCATGGGGCAGTACAAGCGCGTGTTGCTCGTGGGAGCGGAGGTACAGTCCCCCGGCCTCGATACCAGCACCGAGGGGCGCGACACAGCAGTGCTGTTCGGCGACGGTGCCGGCGCGGCCATCCTCGGTCCCACCGATGAGCCCGGGCGCGGCGTGCTGTCGACGCACCTGTACAGCGACGGCCAGCACGCCGAGAAGCTCTGGATGGACGGGCCGGGCCTCGCGCACACGCCGTGGATCTCGGCGGAGCTCGTGGCCGCGGGCAAGCACCGGGTGCGCATGGAGGGCCGCGAAGTGTTCAAGCACGCCAGCACGTGCATGCCCCAGGCGGTGATGGCGGCGCTCACGACCAACGGGCTGACCGTGGGTGACGTGCGGCTGATGATCCCGCATCAGGCCAACCTGCGAATCTCCGAGATGGTGCAGAAGCAGCTCGGCCTGCGGGACGATCAGGTGTACAACAACATCCAGAAATACGGCAACACCACCGCCGCCTCGATCCCCATCGCACTCGACGAGGCCGTGAGCGAGGGGCGGCTGACGCGGGGCGAGCTGCTCGTGCTGACCGCGTTCGGGTCGGGCTTCACCTGGGCGAGCGCCGCGGTGCGGTGGTAGATCGGGCGAGCACCGCGCTCACCCGTCACCGGCCTTCAGCTCCCGGAGTTCGCGTCGGGCGGCCTCGCCTACTTTCGTGCCCGCGTACCGCTCCGCGAAGCGCGCCAGCTCCACCATCAGCCGGCCCCGGTCCCAGGTCCGCCGGTACAGGTCGATGAGGCCATTTGCCGCCGCGATCTCCTCGTGGGCCGTGGGGTGCCGCAGCCGCACATCCTTGTAGAGGGCCTCGGCGCCGGCCGCGTCGTCGAGCTTCGTTTCGAGGAGGTGGGCCAGGCGCAGCCGTGCCTCGTTGTCGTCCGGCTCCACCACCAGGTGGTCCCGAAAATACTCGGCCGCCTCGCGGTATTGGCCTCGCGTGATCATCGTCTCCTGCCGTGGGTAAGCCCGGGGGGGCGGCATGTCGCCCTCCGAGTAGATCGTGCGCACCAGGCCGGACGCCGCCCCACCCACGGAGGAGTGGATCACGAACACGCCGACGGCGGCAATCGGGAAGTTCAGCAGCACCAGCAGTCCGAACAGCGGACCGGAGATCCAGCCTCGATCGAAACAGAAGTACCACAGGAACGACAGCATGATGAAGCAGGCAGGCGCGAACCAGACGGCGATGCGCAGCAGGTTCGTCACCTCGCTCGCGTCGACGTCGCGCAGGCGACCGTCGCGGGGACCCGGTGGCGTGGCCCGCGGCGGGCGGGGGATCGGATCCCGGTAGGGTGGCGTCACCCGGCACCCGACTTCAACTCCCGGAGCTCCCGCCCAGCAGCCTCGCCCGCCTGCGTCCCCGCGTACCGCTCCGCGAACCGCGCCAGCTCCACGCTGAGGCGGTCCCTGCGCCCGGTGCGGCGATAGAGGTCGATCAGGCCGTTCGACGCCGCGACCTCTTCGTGAGGCGACAGCCGCCGCGACCGCACCTCCTTGTAGAGCGCTTCCGCGCCGCCGTCATCCGCCAGTCTCGTCTCGAGCAGGACCGCGAGGCGGAGGCGGGCTTGGTTGTCGCCCGGCTCGACCACCAAATGGTCGCGGAAGTACTCGGCGGCCTGGCGGTACTCGCCACGGGCGATGAGCAACTCCTGGCGCGGGTACGTCGCGGGCGGATTCCCGTTCCCCTGCGCGGCGATCGTGTTCTCCAGACCGGCCGCGGAGCGGCTGGCGAGCGCGTTGATCAGGAGCACTCCGATTGCGGCGAGCGGGAAGTCCACAACGAGCACAATCGCGAACTGGGATCCGCTGATGGACCCCTTGTCCCAGAAATAGTACCACATGAAGGACAGGATCGTAATGCAGGCCGGCGCGAACCAGAACGTGATGCGCAGCAGCCCCGTGACGTCACGCGCGTCGAGGTCGGTCAGACGGCCGGTCCGGTGGACGGGCCGCGACGAGCGCAGTGTGGGTTCCTGGTAAGGCGGTCGCATCAGCTCGGGTCCGGACGCGGAGGCGCCGGCCAGATTGCGCACGAAACGGGCCAGCCCCATGTTCCGTAGGGTCGAGCGGAGGTGTCACCATGATCGGTCTGATCGTCGCCGCCGTCACACTTGGCGCCGGGTACGTCTACACCCGCCGCTTCGTGCGCGAGCGCCTGCGCTTCGTGGACGCCGTGCGGCGTCCCGCGGCCCCCCTCGTGGCGGGCGCCGCTACCGCCCTGCTCGCCGCGCCGGTGGTGGCGTTGCTGCCCCTCGTCGGCGCCGGCACGGCCCTCGCCGCCGGCATCGGGGTCGCCGCCGGTGTCGCGAGCGGCCGGCGCGACCACGCCACGAAATGACCCGCCCCACGAGGATGCCGGTGTCGCGCGCCGTCCACACCGTCCTGCTCTTCGGGCTCGCGGCGGCCCCCGCCGCCGCGCAGACCCGCTGGGAGCGCCAGATCCACGAACAGCTGCGCGTCATCTCGGCCGACCTCGCCCCGCAGGGCTGGCGCTACGCCGGCAGCCCCTTCACCGGCCAGCTCGGCCAGGGTGACCGGGAAACACTCCGCATCGCCCTGCGCGAGGGCACCCGGTACGCCCTGGTCGCCCTGTGCGACGAGGACTGCCGCGATCTCGAGGTGACGGTGCTCGGCGAGGACGACGCCGTCCTGGCGCGCAGCGCGGGTTGGGGTGATCGGCCGCTCCTCGAGATGCAGCCCCGCGCCACGGGCAAGTACCGCGTCGTCGTGACGATGGCACACTGCGCATCGGGACCGTGCGCGTACGGGGTGGGAGTGTTCATGAAGTAGGGGAAGGGGGAAGAGGGAAAGGGGAAGGGTCGTACCCGTCACACTCGAGCCGCGGCAACGTCGGGTAGCGAGCGTACCGGGGGTCGATGTCGGCCCGCTCACACCGATAGAAAGTGGAACCGCGCCGGTTCGTGACCGCGCGCATCCAGCAGCAGGTCGAGCACAGACCCACCCTTCCCCCCTCCCGCTTCCCTCTTCCCTGATCTATCGCCCCTTCTCCCGCGCCACCTGCTCCACCCTGCGCATCACCCGCAGCACGTTTTCACCGACCGCCTGGCGCACGTCCGCGTCACTCCACCCGCGGCGCAGCAGCTCGGCCAGGAGGTCCGGGAACTTGGAGACGTCCTCGAGACCCACCGGCGTGCTCGAGATGCCGTCGAAGTCGGAGCCCAGCCCCACGCAGTCACGCCCGCAGACGCGGCGGATGTGGTCCATGTGGTCGGCGACCTGCGCCAGGGTCGCGCGCGGGGCGCGGGCGCCCCACACGCGCAGGGAATCGCGCACCGCAGCCGAGTCGGCGCCCGCCGCCATCAGGTCCCGGGCGCGACGCCCCGGGAACCCCCACTCCTCGTCGTACCGCCGCGCCTCCTCCGAGACGAAGAACGGCGCGAAGTTGACGAGCACCACGCCGCCCTGTCGCCCCACCAGCGCCAGAATGGAGTCAGGCACGTTGCGCGGGTGCCCCGCCAGGGCGCGCGCGGAGGAATGCGAATAGATGACCGGCGCGGCCGACACGCGCAGAGCATCCATCATCGTGGCGTCGGACACATGCGACAGATCCACCATCATGCCGAGGCGGTTCATCTCACGCACGACCGCTTCGCCAAACGGCGACAGCCCGCCAGTGCGAACCGTGTCGGCGGAAGACACCGCCCAGTCGATGCTCTCGGAGTGCGTGAGCGTCATGTATCGAACGCCGAGGTCGAAAAAGGCACGCAAGGCGCCGAGCGAGCTCTCGATCGCGTGCCCGCCTTCGATCCCGATGAGGCAGGAGATCCGCCCCCCCGTGAAGTTCCGCTCGACGTCGGCGGCGGTCCGCGCGTCCGCGAAGGTATCGGGGTACCGCTCGCAGAAGCGACGGATCGCGGAGATCGACTCCAGTGCGAACACCGCCGGGTGGGTACCCTGGTGCATCTGGCTGGTCGGCACATAGGCCGCCCAGAACTGGGCCCCCACCCGTCCGGCCCGCAGCCGCTGGATGTCGGTGTGCAGGAGCGGCTGGCTCACCGCGATGTCGCCGACGGAGTCGAGCTGGAGGTGCTCCCGGGACGCGTACAGGATGTCGTTGTGGCCGTCGATGAGGGGCACCGCCTGCAGGATGCGCAGCGCCCGGTCGCGGTGGGCGTCCTGGGCGGCGGCCCGATTCGCCGCGAGGGCGGCGAGGGCGAGGGCGAGCACGGGGAGGCGACGCGGCATCGGGCGTCCGGAGTGGGGGACGCCGAAACCTGGCATCGCCCGGGCATCGGTTCAAGATTACGTTTCCCTACCATGACCGATCCGAAGGCCGTGATCACGCTGGAGGTGAATGGCGAGCCGGTCGAAGTCGCCTTCGCGCCCCACAAGACCCTGCTCGAGGTCCTGCGGGAGGACCTGGGGCTCACGGGCACGAAACACGGCTGCGAGCTGGGTGAGTGCGGCACCTGCGCGGTCCTGGTGGACGGTGCGCCGGTGCTGTCCTGCCTGGTGCTCGGCCTCGCGTGCGGGGGGAGGCACGTACGCACGGTGGAGGGGATGGCGGAGGGCGGCCGCCTGCACCCGTTGCAGGAGGCGTTCGCGGACCTGGGCGCCGCCCAGTGCGGCTACTGCACCCCGGCCTTCCTGCTCACGGCCGAGGCCCTGCTCACGGCGAATCCCCGGCCGACCCGCGACGACATCAAGCAGGCGCTCGCCGGCAACCTGTGCCGCTGCACCGGCTACATCAAGATCTACGAGGCGGTCGAGCTGGCGGCCGCGCGGATGCGGGGTGAGGACGCGCGACCGGCGCCGGAGACGCTGTATGGCCGGTGACCGGGATCTGCGGGTGGTGGGCAAGGCCCACCGCAAGGTGGACGCGGCCGCCAAGGTCACGGGCCGGACGAAATTCGCCGACGACCTCACGCTGCCGCGGATGCTGTGGTGCAGGCTGCTCCGCAGTCCCCACCCGCACGCCGAGGTCGTCGCCGTCGATACGTCCCGGGCGCTCGCCGCCGACGGCGTGCGGGCGGTGATCACCGGGAAGGACCTGCCGATCCCGTTTGGCATCCTGCCGGTGAGCCAGGACGAGCACGCGCTCTGTCCCGAACGCGCACGGTTCGTGGGCGATCCCGTCGCGGCGGTCGCCGCCACGACCGAGGAAGCCGCCACCGCGGCGCTCGACCTGATCGACGTGACCTACCACCCCCTGCCCGCCATCGGATCCCCGGAGGAGGCCATGGCGACGCCCGCGCCGCGGATCCACGACTACGGCGACGCCGGCAATCTCCACAAGCTGATCGACCTCGAGTTCGGCGACGTGGCGGAGGGGTTCGCGGAGGCGGACGTGGTGCGCGAGGACCTGTTCTTCTTCGGTGGCAATACGCACCTGCCGATGGAGCAGCACGCGGCGCTCGCCGAATGGTCCGAAGAGCGCAAGCTCACGATCTGGTCGTCGACCCAGACCCCGCACTACCTCCATCGGGCGCTGGCCAAGGTGCTGGAGCTGCCGCCGGCACGGATCCGCGTCATCGCGACCCCCAACGGCGGTGCATTCGGCGGCAAGAGCGACCCGTTCGGCCACGAGATCGTGGTGGCGAAGCTCGCGATGCTCACCGGACGGCCGGTGAAGGTCACGCTCACCCGCGAGGAAGTGTTCTACTGTCACCGCGGGCGCCACCCGACGCTGATGTGGGTGAAGACGGGCGTCAAGCGTGACGGCGCGATCACCGCGATGCACTTCCGCTCGCTGCTCGACGGCGGCGCGTACGGCTCCTACGGCGTCGCGAGCACGTATTACACGGGGGCGCTGCAGACCGTCACCTATCACGTCCCGCGCTACAAGTTCCAGGGAGCGCGGGCGTTCACCAACAAGCCGCCGTGCGGACCCAAGCGCGGCCACGGCACGCCGCAGCCGCGCTTCGCGCTCGAGGTCCACCTCGACAAGCTCGCCGAGCAGCTGGGACTCGACCCCGCCGAGATGCGGCTCAGGCACCTGCAGCCGGCGAACGCCGTCACGGCGAACTGGCTCCGCATCGGCTCGATGGGGCTCGGCCGCTGCATCGAAAAGGTGGTCGAGGGGTCCGGCTGGAAGCGCAAGTTCCGCTGCCTGCCCCACGGCCGGGGCGTCGGGCTCGCGTGCTCGTCGTACATCTCGGGCGCGGGGCTGCCGATCTACTGGAACAACATGCCGCACTCGGGGGTGCAGCTGCGCTGCGACCGAGGCGGCGGCGTCACCGTGTTCTGCGGCTCGACCGAGATCGGCCAGGGCTCCGACTCGATCCTCGCCTACATCGTGGCCGAGGTGCTGGGCCTCGACCCCTTCGAGATCAGCGTCGTGACGGCCGATACCGACCTCACGCCGATCGACCTCGGGTCCTACTCGAGCCGCGTCACCCTGATGAGCGGCAACGCCGCGCTGCAGGCGGCGGAGCGGGCGCGCGAGCTGATCGCGGGACCGGCGGCGAAGAAGCTCGCCGTCCCCACGTCGCGCCTGGTCTTCGCCGGCGCCCGCGTGTTCGACGCCGAGGACCCCGCAGCGGGAATGACCTTCGCCGAGGCGGTGCAGGCAGCCGAGGCCGCGGTGGGCACCGTCGGGACGGTCGGATCGTACACGCCGCCCCGCAGTCCGGGCCACTATCGCGGCGCGGGCGTCGGCCCCTCCCCGGCCTACTCCTACAGCGCGTGCGTGGCCGAGGTGGCCGTGGATGCGGCGACCGGCATCGTCACGGTGCCCACGATCTGGATCGCGCACGACGTCGGCCGCTCGATCAACGCCGCCGCCGTGGTGGGCCAGGTGGAGGGCTCGATCTACATGGGCCTCGGCGAGGCCCTGATGGAAGAGATGGTGCACCGCGACCACGAGCGGCAGCTGGTGCACAAGTGGCCCAGCCTGCTCGAGTACAAGAGCCCGACCACCCTGGAGATGTGCGACGTCGTCACCTACCTCGTCGAAGACCCCGACCCGAACGGGCCGTTCGGCGCGAAGGAGGTGGGCCAGGGCCCGCTCCTGCCGGTGATGCCGGCGGTGGCGAACGCGGTGTACGACGCCGTCGGGGTGCGGGTGGACGAGGTCCCCATTTCCCCGGAGAAAGTGCTCAAAGCACTTCGGGGAAAGGGGAAGGGGGAAGCGGGACGGGTGGGACCGAAGAGCTTCCCTGACATCCCCTGGCCCGAGCCGACGCGCGTGCCGACGCCATGGGAGGGCGGAGACGGGAAGGCAGCCGACGGTGTCCCGTCAGTTGCCGCGGTTCGGCCGGAGCGGCAGCACTAGGTCATCAGCGCCGCGCCGCCGGACTGCCGCAGTGACAATCGAGACAACCGTGCGTGGCGCAGGTGCCGCAGCTGCGGGTCACCTGCTTCCTGAGCGCCGCCCGCGCGCGGTGCAGCCGCACGCCGGCGTTGTTCGGCGTGATCCCGGCCTCCCCGGCGTACGCCGCGAGACTGGCGCCGTCCAGATCCACCCGTCGCAGCGCCGCGGCATAGTCCGGCTTGATCGTGTCGAGCAGATCCCAGATGCACGTGCAGGCCGCTTCGAGCAGATCGGCGTCCACTGGCTCGACCGCCTCCTCGGTCTCCCCCGCGGCTCGCGAAACGGCGCGCGCTTCGGCATCACGACGCCGGTAGTGGTCCACCAGCGCGTTGCGCAGCACGCGATAAAACCACGCGACCGCCGACTCATCGTCCCGCAGCTCGCCGCCCCGCTCGATCCCCTTGACGAACGCGTCCTGGAGCAGGTCCTCGGCCATGTCGCGCGAGCCCACCCGGCGCTCGAGGAACGCGAGGAACGTGCGGTGATTCGCGACGAGCGCCGCGAGCACGTCGGGGTGCGCCGGGTCGCGCGCGGGGACGTCGAAGAGGTCGTGGTCAGGCATGGCTCCGACTCGGAAAGTATCACGACGCCGGGAGCGGGGTGCCGAGGTTCGACGCCCGGCTCCCTGCTCCCCGCTCCCTGCTCCCTCTGGCGTCAGGACTCGCACGCCTCGCACTCGCACCCGGCGTCACAGGTGCACTCGGGACCGGTGGTGCAATCGCATCGTGTCGGCATCGTTTCCTCGCATGCAGGAGTGAACGTGTGGCAGAGGCCGGTGGGCCGCTGCGGCTTCACTCCTGCTGACGCACCACGGCGGCGATCCTTACACCCGCGATACGAGGCGATGGAAGATGTTGTGACTACGAGTGTTACGGCTTATCCCCGATGCGCCGATGCAGCTGGTGAAAGGCCGTCGCGCTGAACGCGATCCCCGCGACGCCCAGGCCGACCAGCAGCGCGTAGTCCCCGCGGACGAAGCTCTCGCCCAGGTACACCGTACCGATGGCGAACGGCAGCTCCGCCAGGGCGAGTGCGGCGAGATAGATGCCGGCGCGGCACCGCACGATGCCGAGCACGTACCCCGGGATCTCCGAGGGCAGGGCGAGCTGGAACAGGAGGATCGTGGGGAAACCCGCCCGGGCGGTGATGCGCGCCGCGTAATAGTCGACCCGCGCGGGTGAGATCGCCCACGCCGCCACCCGGCGCCCCAGAGTGCGGCCCACGAGATACGACGCCGCGCCGCCGATCAGCCAGGCGCTCCACAGCAGCAGCAGCGTGGTGGTCTCCCCCCAGGCATACACGGCGACCGGCACGATGACCGCGCTGGAAAGGAAGGCGAGCATAGCCGAGAGGACCGACGCGAGTACGAACACAGCCTTCCCCAACAGGGGATGGGCGACGATGACCAGGCGCGCCCGCTCCAAGCCATCGGACAGCAGCGCGTGCGCGGGCTCGGACGCGGCCAGCGCGGCGACCCCGGCCAGCAGCACGACCAGGACCCCGATCCGCCTGCGGAACGCCGCCTGCTCGGGCATGGTCAATGATAACCCGAGCCGCGCTCGCCGCATTGTGACGGTGCCGCTGGCGGATATAGGTTGTACGCCATGCTCCGACTGCCCACCTTCCGCTACCTCGAGCCGCGCACCCTCACCGACGCCGTCCGGATGAAGGTCGACGCCGGCCCCGCCGGGATGTACGTCGCCGGCGGAACGGACCTGTACCCGAACATGAAGAGGAGACAGCAGACGCCGGCGACCGTCATCTCGCTGATGCGGGTCGCCGAGCTGGCGGGACGGGGGACGGGGGACGGGGGAGGCGTGCTTGCAGCGTGCAGGACGCTCACCGATGTCGCGGGCGACAGCGCCGTCCGCGCCCGTTATCCCGCGGTGGCCCGGGCCGCCGAGTTGGTCTCCACGCCCCCGCTCCGCAACATGGGGACGCTGGGCGGCAATCTCTGTCTCGATACCCGCTGCAACTACTACGACCAATCCTACGAGTGGCGCAAGGCGATCGACTTCTGCATGAAGAAGGACGGCGCCATTTGCTGGGTCGCGCCATCTTCGCCCCGCTGCTGGGCGGTGTCGTCCACCGACGTGGCCCCCGTCATGGTCGCGCTCGGCGCCGAGTACCGGCTGGTCGGGCCGACGGGGGAGCGCGTCGTGTCGGCGGCCCGGTTTTACCACAACGACGGGATCGACTACCTCACGAAACAGCGCGATGAGATTCTGGTAGACGTGCGACTCCCCGCCCCGGACGGCTGGGACTGCGTCTATCACAAACTCCGCCGTCGCGGCTCGTTCGACTTCCCGGTCCTCGGAGTCGCGGCGTGGGTGAGATGGGACAGGGGAAGGGGGAAGGGGGAAGGGGGAAGGGTGAGTGAAGCCCGGATCGTGCTGGGCGGTGTGGCGAGCTGGCCGCAGGAGGTTCCTGAAGCGGGGGCGGCCCTGGCGGGGTCCGCCCTCGACGACGACGCGATCGCCGCGGCGGCCGACGCCGCGTACAAGCCCTCGAAGCCCATGGACAACACCGATTTCGACCTGAGCTGGCGTAAGCAGATGACCAGGGTCTACGTGACCCGTGCGCTCCAGGAGCTCCGCGCACGGCACTGAGCGCCGTCAGGTCGCTGCACCGTCTCGCGCGCCGTCCCGCCGCCCTCGTCGCGCTGGCGGTGCTGGCCGGGATCGCCCTGGGGGCCGGGGGATTCACTTTCGCGTACGGCCGAGGGTGGTCCTACATCACGAACGATCCCGCCGCGTGCGCCAACTGCCACGTGATGCGCGGCCAGTTCGACGCGTGGCAACGAGGGGACCACCGTCACACGGCGGTCTGCAATGACTGTCACGTTCCGCACGACCCGGTCGGGAAGTACTACACCAAGGCCCGCAACGGCTTCTGGCACTCCTACTGGTTCACCACCGGCGGTTTCCACGAGCCGATCATGATCACGGACGCGAGCCGCCGCGTCACCGAGCGGCGCTGTCGCGAGTGCCACGCCGACATCGTCAGCGCCATCGACGGCGCGCACGCGGGCGAGGCGCAGCGATCCTGTACCAGCTGCCACCGCCAGGTCGGCCACCGGTGGTGAACGGAGACCCTCGATGACCCAGCTCCCTGCGCGGCCGTCGCGGCCCGTGCGCACCTTTCTGCTGCTCGCCCTGGTCGCCACCGCCGCAGCCGCGGGCGCCCTCGCCCTGCTGGTCAGCATCTTCGAGCGCAAGCAGGAGGCGCGCCAGCCGTTCTTCCGAGTCGTGGAGCTCAGCGACACCACGGAGGACCCGGCGGTGTGGGGCCGCAACTTCCCGCACCAGTACGACAGCTACCGGCGCACGGTGGACCAGCAGCGCACCCGATTCGGCGGCAGCGAGGCCGAGCCGCGCACCCCGTCGGCGGCCGATCCCCGCAGCGTGGTGGCGCAATCCCGCCTCGAGGAGGATCCCCGCCTCAAGACGATCTGGGCCGGGTACGCCTTCGCGCGCGACTTCCGCGAGGAGCGGGGCCACGCCTACATGCTGGACGACCAGACGTACACCGGCCGCCAGGCCGTGCCCCAGCCGGGGGCGTGTCTGCACTGCCACGCCTCGATGTACGTGGCGTATTCCCGCGCCGGCGACGGCGACCTGATCCGCGGCTTCGAGCGCGTCAACCCTCTGCCCTACGCCGAGGCGCGCGCGCTCGTCACCCATCCGGTGACGTGCATCGATTGTCACGACCCCGAGACGCTGCGGCTCCGCGTGACGCGCCCCGGATTCCTCGAGGGGGTGCGGGCGTGGAAGGCGTCGCAGGGCGTGGCGGACTACGACCCGAACCGCGACGCCTCGCGCCAGGAGATGCGCGCGTTCGTGTGCGGGCAGTGCCACGTGGAGTATTACTTCCGCGGCGCCGAGAAGCGCCTCGTGTATCCGTGGTCCAACGGACTGCGCGTGGAGCAGATCTACGCGTACTACGACTCGGTCGGCCACCGGGACTGGATGCACGCCCGCTCAGGCGCCCCCGCGCTCAAGGCCCAGCACCCCGAATTCGAGCTGTGGAATCAGGGCGTGCACGCGCGCGCGGGCGTGGCCTGCGCCGACTGCCACATGCCCTATGTACGCGTGGGTGCGCTGAAAGTGAGCGACCACCAGGTGCGCAGTCCTCTCCTCAACATCAACAACGCCTGCCAGACCTGTCACCCGATCGCCGAGGACGAGCTGCGGGCGCGGGCCGAGCGCATCCAGGAGAACACCAAGCTGCTGCGCGACGAGGCGATGGACGCCGTGGTGGCCCTGATCGCCGACTTGGAAGCCGCGCGGAGCGCCGGTCGCCGCGACGCCGAGCTCGCGCCGGCGCGGCAGCTGCAGCGTCGTGCGCAGTTCTATCTGGACTTCATCGAAGCGGAGAATTCGATGGGGTTCCATGCGCCGCAGGAAGCGGCGCGCATCCTCGGCCAGGCGATGGACTACGCCCGGCAGGGGCAAGTCGCGATCCGCGATCCGGGGTTCAGGGCACGGATCGCAGGGGGCGTCGGACCCTAGGGCTGGGGACCCATGCGGCGCGCGTCCGGTTTCTGCGCCAGCATCCGTTCGGCGAAATCGAGCCGCTCCTGCGTCTCGCTCAAATCCTGCCGCAGCCGGCTCATCTCGTCTTCGAGCGCGGTGAGCGCTTCGGGCGTGCCGGGCGCGTCGAACCGGGTCTCGCCCCCGCTCCCGGCGGATCGTTGCCGCAGGCGGTAGGCCCACCACCCGAAGGCCAGCGCCAGCACGCCGTGGAGCGCGGCATGCCGCGGCTCAGCCTGCCCCGCTGCGAACCCGCCGGCGACCAGGTTGATGACGGCCAGCGCGACGGCGATCGGGGTCCACATCGCGGGCTTGAAGGTCATGGTGAACTCCCTGTCGGGCCTCCACCGAGCGAGGCGCGTCCACCACTACGGCTCGGCGAGGAGCGGTGGTTTCGATGCGTCGGTCGTGCCGGCGGTCGCTGAAGACCCATGTGCTAGGTGGCAATCCCTTTCACTGCCCAGGCTCGCGCGGTCAGCGAGATCTTGCCGTCGAGCGCGCCCGCCAGACGCTCCCGGATCCGATCGCGGAGCCGGGCGCGGCGCTCCGGTGGCAGGCTTCTGGCGTACCCCGGCGCGGGGCCCTGGCCGCCCAGGAACGGCGCCCAATAGTCGTCGAAGTCCTGGAAGACGGTCGCCACCTCGATCGGCTCGACGGTCACGGCGTTGAGGTGAGCTGATCGGAAGAGGTCGGACAAGGGTTCCGGCCGACAGAGCGGGAAGCGGACGCGCTCATCGAGGGGCCGGGCCGCCGCGTCGAGGTCGACCGCCGCATCCCAGAACACACGCATGAGCTGCATCCCTTCAGCGTAGTCCCACACGTAGGCAGCGACCGTGCCCCCGGGGCGGGAGCGTGTCATCATGGCGGTCACCCCCGCCAGTGGCACCGGCAAGAAGTTGAGCACCAGTCCGGCGACGACGGCGTCAAAGCCGGTGTCGATCCGCGGGAGATCCGGAAGCTCGGCGACCACGAACTCCGCGCGATCATCAGGGGTGTGCGCGCGGGCAAACCCCACGAATCCCTCCGACCGATCGCATCCGACGACCACGCGTGGGTCTGCGAGGGTGAGGATGGTCTGCGTCAGCGCCCCCGTCCCACACCCGAAATCGAGCCAGGTCCCGCGAGGCGTGATGGGAAGCCAGCGGAGGAATCGGGAGGCGACGAGCCGGCTCCAGCGACCGACGTACGACTCGTACGCGGTACCGTCTTCC
>Ga0326597_10004838_pt1 | contig 18816 bp, 17 predicted proteins | sample RVTome_12_FD_203789 | JGI IMG/M metagenome (GOLD analysis project Ga0326597, IMG submission 203789) | Soil microbial communities from uranium-contaminated site in the Upper Colorado River Basin, Wyoming, United States - RVT100D185 | ecosystem: Environmental > Terrestrial > Soil > Contaminated >... | reverse complement strand
GGCGAGGAGGGGGAGGCCGCGCGTCGCGGCCGGTGCGGGGGAGGGTCTGCCTCCCCCGCCAACAGCGACTCAGCGCGGCGCAGCCTCCTCATTGGGTTGCGGGCGTTCAGCCCGCGCTGAGCGCGGTCGTGCTCGCGTCCGACCGCGCCGCGCAGGCGCGCCGGGCGGTCGATCTCCGCAGCCGGCGACACTCGATCAGGCGCGCGCCGGCTCCAGGGCGAAGAGGCCGCGGGCGGCGCGCCGGCCGGCGGTCCAGCCGGTCGCGGCGGTCTTGCCGAAGGCCACGCCGTGCAGGTAGTTCCCGGCCAGGTACAGGCCCGGCGTGCGGGCGCGCGCGCGCTCCATCGCGCCCTCGATCGCGCGCACGCGTGCGGGGTGGCCAAGATGGTACTGCGGGATCGCCTGCGGCCAGCGCGTGACGAGCTCGAAGACCGGCGGCTCCCGCAGGCCGAAGAGGCGCATGACCTCGGCCCGCGCGACCGCCGCCAGCTCGTGCTCCGCCAGCGCCGCCGCCTCTGGGTCGGTGCCGCCGCCGATCATGGCCCGCATCAGGATCGTCCCGTCCGGGCTGCGCCCCGCGAACAGGCGCGAGTCCCACAGCACGCCGAGCGTGCGGTAGCCCTCGCCGCGCGGGATCAGGACCCCGAAGCCGTTCGGCGTCCTCGCCAGCGCCTCGGCCCCGAAGCCGAGCGCCACCACGGCCAGGCCGGGGTTGGAGATCTCGCCCAGCATGCGCGCCGCGCCCGAGGCCGGCCCGGCCAGGAGGCCGGCGGTCGCGGCCAGGTCGCCGGCCAGCACGAGCGCGTCGGCCGGCACGCTCTCGCTGTCGCCCGCGACGGCCACGCGCCAGGGGCTCGATCCGCCGTTGGCCGCGACGCCCACGACGCGCGCCCCCGTGCGCACGGTGAACGGCGCGCGCCGCGCCAGCTCGCGCGGCAGGCTCTGCATTCCGCCGGCGAACGAGGTCAAGGCCCCGGTCGTGCGCACCGAGCCGGGAGACTTGCGGCGCGCGCGCTTGAGCGCCAGCATGGCGCGCATCAGCGAACCGTGCTCCCGCTCGAGCTCGGCCATGCGCGGGAAGGCGGCCGCCAGCGAGAGCTGGCGCGCGTCGGCGGCGAAGACGCCGAGCGCCACCGGTGCGATCAGGCGGTCCGCGAACTCCCGTCCGACGCGCCGCCGCGCGAACTCCCAGACGCTCTCGTCGCTCTCGGAGTCGCGGCGCGGGATCCAGGGCTCGGCCGCCAGGCGCAGGAGCCCGGCCGGGGAGAGCAGGCCGCTGGTCGCGAAGCGCAGCGGGTTGGCGTGGACCTCCCGCAGGCGCCCGCCGCGCGTGACGAAGCGCCGTGCCGCGGCCGGGTCGGCGGGGACCTTTTGCAGGCCGGCGAGCTCGACCAGGCGCTCGAGCACCGGCTCGTCGTCGAGGTAACCGGTCGGTCCGGCCTCGACCCGAAAACCGTCCCGCTCGACCGTGCGCGCCTTGCCGCCGACCGCGCCGTCGGCTTCGAGCACGAGCACCTCGATCGCCCCCCCCTCCGGCCGCTTCGTGGCCTCGTCCCAGGCGGCCCAGGCCGCCGCCAGGCCGCTGATGCCGCCTCCGATCACGACCACGCGCTTCATCGGCGGTCGTCGTCCGGTTCCGGGGCAGGGCCGCCCCTCCCACCGACCACCCCCATCCACCCGGGATAGACCGCTCCTCTCCCGCCCCGGTTGCAGCTCATCCCAGCGTCCTCCCCGAATCCTCCCCTAATCCTCCCGCCCGCGGCCCGCGCGAACGCCCTCGCGCCCGCCCTATCGTCCGCCGGGCCCCCGGAAATCGAGCCAAAGCCGGCCGCGGCGCGGCCCGGGAGGCGGAGAGAGGGTGCGCGCCGCCCACCGCCTACACCGTGCGGCTGAAGACCGGGCGGTCCTCGCCCTCGTGCTTCTCGCGCCAGTAGCGGTCGAAGCACATGGCCAGGTTGCGTACCAACAGCTCGCCCTCGGGCGTGGCCTCGATCCGCTCGGGCGCGATCCGCACCAGGCCCTCGCCCTCGTGCTCGGCCAGGCGCCGCAGGTCCTGGCCGAAGACCTCGGCGAAGACCACGCCGAAGCGCCGCTCGATCGCCGGCACGTCGATCCGGAAGTTGCACATCAGCTCGTGGATCACGGCGCGGCGCAGCTCGTCGTCGGCCGTGCGCACGATCCCGCGCTCGACCGGCAGGCGACCGGCCTCGATCGCCCGGCGGTAGTCGGAGAGCTTCTTCGCGTTCTGGGCGTAGATCCCGCGCACGTCGCCGATGGCCGAGATCCCCAGGCCGAGCACGTCCTCGGCCGGGATCACGGCGTAGCCCTGGAAGTTGCGCCGCAGCGTGCCCGCGCGGCGCGCGCGCGCCAGCTCGTCGTCGGGCCGCGCGAAGTGGTCCATGCCGATCGGCTCGTAGCCGGCCGCCAGGAAGAGCTCGCGCGCAAGCGCGAACAGCTCGAGCTTCAACCTGCGGTCGGGGAAGTCGGACTGCTCGAGCTTCTTCATGTGGCCGCGGATCCAGGGCACGAACGCGAAGGAGTACACCGCCGCGCGATCCACGCCCATGGCGATCGTGCGCTCCACGGTGGCCTGGAACGAGTCCAGGTCCTGGTGCGGCAGGCCGTAGATCAGGTCGACGTTGATGCCGCGGAAGCCGCAGGCGCGCGCCTTCTCGATCAGGTCGGCGGTCTCTTCCCACGACTGCACGCGGCCGATCGCCTCCTGGACGCGCGGCGTGAAGTCCTGCACGCCGAGCGAGATGCGGTTGAAGCCGCGCGCGGCCAGGGTCTCCACGTGCGCGTGGCTCGTCACGCGCGGATCGACCTCGAGCGCGAACTCGGCCCCGGGCTCGCGCTCGAAGCGGGACAGGAAGTGCCCCAGCAGGCGGTCCAGCTCGGCCGGCGAGTGGTAGGTCGGCGTCCCGCCGCCCAGGTGCAGTTGCGAGACGCGCCGCCGGCGCGGCAGGTGGCCGGCCAAGAGGTCGATCTCGCGCTCGAGCAGCTCCAGGTAGGGCGCGGCGCGCTCCTTGTGCGGCGTGATGATCACGTGGCAGCCGCAGAACAGGCAGCGCGCCTGGCAGAAGGGCAGGTGCACGTACACCGACAGCGGCTCGTCCACGAGCTCGTCCGCCGCCGCCAGGTGGCGCGCGTACAGGTCGGCGCCGACGTCGTGCGCGAACTCGACCGCGGTCGGGTAGCTCGTGTAGCGCGGCCCCGGCCGGTCGTAGCGGGCCAGTAGCTCGGCCGTCAGCGCGCGCGCGCTCGGCCTGCGCCCGGCCGCGCTCATCGCGCCACCTCCGCCCGCGGCGCCTCGGCCCGCACTGCGTCGAGCACGGCCTGCACGCTCTCGAGCGGCGTCTCGGGCAGGATGCCGTGCCCCAGGTTGACGACGTGGGCGCGGGCCGGGACGCGCGCCAGGAGCTCCTGCGTGGCGCGCCGCGCGACCTCGGGGCCGGCCAGCAGGCAGGCCGGGTCCAGGTTGCCCTGCAGGACCTTCTGCGGCCCGAGCGAGCTGCGCAGGGCGGCCAGATCGCTGCGCCAGCACACCGCCAGCGCCTCGCTCGGGAGCTCGGCGCAATCGCGCGCCAGGTGCGGCGCGCCGTTCGCGAAATAGACGCGTGGAACGCCGGCGCGGCCCAGCTCGTCCAGCAGGCGCTCGAGGTGCGGGCGCACGTGCGCGCGCCAGTCCTCGAGCGACAGCAGGCCGGCCCACGAGTCGAACACCTGCACGACGTCCGCGCCGGCGCGGTGCTGCTCGATCAGGAAGCGCGCCGCGAGCTCGGAGAGCTTCGCGAGCAGCTCGCCGAAGGCGGCCGGGTCCTCGCGCAGGAGCCCGCGCAGGAGCGGGAAGTCCTTCCCGCCGCGCCCTTGCACCAGGTAGGCGGCGATCGAGAAGGGCGCGCCGGCGAAGCCGATCAGCGCCGCGCGGCCGTCCAGGCGCTCCTTGACGAGGCGCAGCGTGGCGGGCACCTCGGGCGCGATCGCGGGCCCGTCGGGCACCGCCAGCGCGCGGATGTGCGCGGCGCTGCGCAGCGGCCGCGCGATCACCGGGCCGGGGTCGAAGCGCACGTCGATGCCGAGCGCCGACACCGGGCTCAGCAGGTCGGCGAACACGATCGCGGCGTCGAGGGGGAAGCGCTCGAGCGGCTGCAGCGTCGCCTCCGCCGCCAGCTCGGGCGAGGCGCACAGCTCCTCGAAGGCGTGACGTGCGCGCAGATCGCGGTACTCCGGCAGGTAGCGCCCGGCCTGGCGCATGATCCAGAGCGGCCGCCGCTCGGTTTCCTCGCCCCTCAGGGTGCGCAGCAACAGGTCGTTCACGGACGATCCTCCTGGCGGGTGAAGCGGTAACCGACGCCGCGCACCGTGTGGAAGTGCGCTGGGGTCTCTGGATCGCGCTCGAAGCGCTTGCGCAGGCGCACGATGAAGTTGTCGATCGTGCGCGTGGAGGGGAAGACGTCGTAACCCCAGACCGTGTCGAGGATGTCCTCGCGCGAGACGACCTCGCCCTCGCGCTCGGCCAGGCACTTCAGGATCATGGCTTCCTTGTGCGTCAGGTGCTGCTCGTCGCCGTCCCACGAGCGCCCGCGGTAGGTGCGGAAGTCGACCTCGTTCCGGCCGAAGGCGACCGAGCTCTCCGGGCGCGCGTACCAGTGACGGCGGCGGACGATCGCGGCCACGCGCAGCAAGAGCTCCGCGAGCGCGAAGGGCTTGGGCATGTAGTCGTCGCCGCCCGCCTCGAGCCCCTCGATGCGGTCGCCCAGCGCGCCGCGCGCCGTCAGGAACAGGATCGGCACCTCGTCGCCCTCGGCGCGCAGCTCGCGGCAGACGGCGAAGCCGTCCAGCTCGGGCATCATCACGTCGAGCAGCACCAGGTCGAAGCTCCCGCCGCGCACCTGCTCGAGCGCCTGGCGCCCGTCGAAGGCGACCTCGGTCGCGTAGCCCTCGGCCGCGAGGTTCTCCGCGATGCCCAGCGCCAGGTTCTCCTCGTCGTCGACGACGAGCACGCGCGCGCCTGCGCCCGAGCCTCGAGCGGGACTCATGCGACGTCCTCCTTCTCCGGCGCCGCCGCCGGCCACCAGACACTGAAGGTGGCCCCGCGGCCGGGTCCTTCGCTCTCGGCCCGCACGCGCCCGCCGCCGGCCTCGACGAAGTGCTTGACGATGAACAGTCCCAGGCCCGAGCCCTTGGTGCGGCGCCGCAGCTCGTCCCCGGGCCGGTAGAACTTCTCGAACAGGCGCGCGCGCTCGCGCGCTTCGAAGCCCACGCCGTCGTCCTCGACGTCGACGCGCACGAAGCGGCCGTCGCGGCGGGCGCGGACGCGCACGCTGCCGCCGCCGCGGGCGGCGCTGGCCTTGACGGCGTTGGTCAGGAGGTTGGAGAGCACTGCCCGCACCGCTCCCGGGTCGGCCCGGACCGCCACGCCGTCGGACACGTCGCTATCGACCTGCACGCGCTGCACGGCGGCGTGAGGCGCGATCTCGGCCGCCAGCGCGCGCAGCTCCCTGGCCAGCCCGACGCGCTCGCGCGCGAGCGCGAGCCGCCCGTCCTCGATCCTGCCCGCGTCGAGCAGGTTGGCGACCATCGACTCGAGCCGCTCGACGTCCTGCGTCATGCGCGCGGTCAGCGTGTCGAGGTCCTCGCCCGCGGGACGACGCAAGGCGATCGTCTCCGCCGCCAGCTTGATGCTCGCCAGCGGGCTCTTGAACTCGTGCGAGACGGCCGCCAGGAAGTTGTGCTGGCGCCGCGCCAGCTCCGAGCGCTGGCGCAGGGCCTGGGAGATCACGCCCATGCCTGCCGCCAGCACGGCCAGGAAGAACGTGCCCTCCCAGCCGTAGCGGTTCATGCGCCGGTGCCGCTCGCGCTCGAGCTGCTGGACGCGCGCGGGATCGACCGCGACCTGCCCCTCGTCCCAGGCCGCCAGCAGGCGCGCGTTGACCTTGCGCGTGTAGACCGCCTGATCGACGACCCAGTAGCCGGCCTGAGCGAAGCACAGGACGAGCAGGGCGACCATGCCGATCTGGATCGCGCGCGAGGTTCCCAGGCGGGTGTTCATGCTCCCGTGGCGCGCCCTCAGGCTGCCAGCACCTCCTTCAGGGCGACGGCGAAGCGCTCGATGTGCCCCGCGTCGTGCGCCAGCGACAGAAAGCCGACCTCGTAGGCCGACGGCGCCAGCGCGACGCCGCGCGCCAGCAGGCCGTGGAACAGCCCGCGGTAGCGCTCGGCCGCGGCCGGGTCGATCGCGTCGGCGCGCCGCGGCGGCTCGCCCTCCTGCAGCGCGATCCAGAAGATCGAGCCGACGCGCACCAGCCGCGCGGGGAAAGGGGCCGCGGCCAGCACGGGAGCGAGGCGCGACTCGAGCGCGCGCCCGAGCTGCTCCAGGCGCGCCCAGCCGTCCTCGCGCTCCAACGTCTCCAGGGTCGCCAGCCCGGCCGCCATCGCGACCGGATTCCCGGACAGCGTGCCGGCCTGGTACACGGGGCCCTCGGGCGCCAGCCGATCCATGATCTGCGCGCGCCCGCCGAAGGCTCCGACCGGCAGGCCGCCGCCGACGACCTTGCCGAAGGTCGCCAGGTCGGGCGTGATGCCCGAGAGCTGCGCCATCCCGCCGCGCGCGACGCGGAAGCCGCTGATCACCTCGTCGAACACGAGCAGCGCACCGGCCTGCGCCGTCGCGCGCCGCAGCGCCGCCAGGAACGCGGGCCGCTGCACCAGGAGCCCGTTGTTGGCGGGCAGCGGTTCGACGATCAGCGCCGCGATCTCGTCGCCGCGCGCGCGGAACAGCGCCAGCAGCGCTTCCTCGTCGTCGAGGTCGAGCACGAGCGTCCTCTGCGCAAAGGCCGCCGGCACGCCGGCCGAGGAGGGCTTTGCGAACGTCGCCAGGCCCGAGCCGGCCTGCACCAGCAAGTGGTCGGCGTGGCCGTGGTAGCAGCCGGCGAACTTGACCACCAGCTCGCGCCCGGTGAAGCCGCGCGCCAGCCGGATCGCGCTCATCGTGGCCTCGGTGCCCGAGCAGACGAAGCGCACCTTCTCCAGGCCCGGGTAGGCGCCGACCACGCGCTCGGCCAGCTCGATCTCGCCCGGACACGGCGCGCCGAAGGTCGTGCCGCGAGCGCAGGCCGCGCTCAGCGCCGCGACCACGGCCGGGTGCGCGTGGCCCAGGATCAACGGCCCCCAGGAGCCCACGAAGTCGAGATAGCGCGCGCCGTCGGCGTCCTCGACCTCGGCGCCCTGCGCGCGCACGATCACGCGCGGCGTGCCGCCCACGGCGCCGAAGGCGCGCACGGGCGAGCTGACGCCGCCGGGCAGCACCTTCTGCGCACGCACGAAGAACTCGGCGGACGTGGTGCTCACCGTGCTCACCGTGGTCCCGGTCGTCCCGGCGCTCCTCACAGCCAGCCTCCCGCCAGCGCCTCGCGCGCATGGTACGTGATCACGACGTCGGCCCCGGCGCGCACCATCGCGACCAGGTTCTCGCGCACCACCGCCGCCTCGTCCAGCCAGCCGCGCTCGGCCGCGGCCTTCACGGCCGAGTACTCGCCCGACACGTTGTAGGCCGCCAGGGGCAGGTTCGAGACCGCGCGCACGCGCCGGATCACGTCCAGGTAGGCCAGCGCCGGCTTGACCATCAGCATGTCGGCGCCCTCCTCTTCGTCGAGCAGGGCCTCGCGCTCGGCCTCGCGCGCGTTGCGCGGGTCCATCTGGTAGCCCTTGCGGTCGCCCGCGCCGGGCGCCGAGTCGGCCGCGTCGCGGAACGGCCCGTACCAGGCCGAGGCGTACTTGACCGAGTACGCGAGCAGGCCGGTGCGCTCCAGCCCGTGCGCGTCGAGGGCGTCGCGGATGGCCGCCACGCGGCCGTCCATCATGTCCGAGGGCGCGACCAGGTCGGCGCCGGCCTGCGCGTGCGCGACCGCCATGTCGCACAGGTGCGGCAGCGAGGCGTCGTTCAGCACCTCGCCCCGCTCGAGCACGCCGCAGTGGCCGTGGTCGGTGTAGGCGCACAGGCACACGTCGGTGATCACGAGCAGGTCGTCCCCGAACTCGCGCTTCAGGGCGCGCAGCGCGGCCGGGACGGCGCCCGACGGGTGCGCGGCGTGCGTGCCGCGCGCGTCCTTCGCGCCCTCCGCCGCCAGGCCGAACAGCAGCACGCTCTTGATGCCCAGCTCGAGGTCCGCGCCGACGCGCCGCACCAGCTCGCTGCGGCCCGTGCGCGCGATGCCCGGCATCGAGGCCACCGGCTCCTCGCCGCGCTCGGCCGGCAGCACGAAGTGCGGCATCACCAGCCGCTCGGGCGTCAGGCGCGTCTCGCTCACCAGGTCGCGCAGCAGCGCTCCGCGCCGCAGCCGGCGCGGGCGCCGGCGCCGGCCGCGGGCTCGCGGCTCGTCGTCGTCGTTCTCTTTCATCGCTCGATCGGAGGTTCGAAGCACTGCCGGTCGTCCGTGCGGGCCGTCCGTTCCAGGCTCTCGATGGCGGCGATCAGGCCCTCCAGGTCGCGGGTGGGCGCCTCGGCCGAGACCCGCAGGCCCGCCGCCCGCGCCGCCTCGGTCGTGCTCGGCCCGAGGGTGACGACGGCGGCCCGGGCCGGGAGCACCGCCAGCTCGCCCAGGCCGGCCACCGCGGAGGGGCTGGCGAGGAGCGCCACGTCCACCCTCGGTCGCAGGCGCGGTCCGCGCGCGCTGGCCGGGACGGTGCGGTACACGGCCACGCGCTCGACCGGCACGCCGCGCGCCTCGAGCTCGCGCTCGACGTCCGCGCGGCCATCGGCCGCGCCGGCGACCAGCACGCCTTCGCGGCCGGCGCGCTCGGCCAGCTCGCGACCGAGCGCGCCGCCCGTGCCCCCGCCGGCGACGAGGTCGGCGCGGCCGAACAGGGCCCGCGCGACGCGCGCGGTTTCGGGGCCGACGCAGGCCACGCGCAGCATCGCGGGCAGCGCGGGCGGGTGCAGGGACGCCACGGCGCGCACCGCGCGCCGCGAGGCGAGCGCCAGCCAGCCGGCGCGCGCCAGGCCCGCCGCGAGCTGACCGGCGTTCTCGGCCAGCTCGTGGCACGAGATGCACTCGAGCTCGACCGGCTCGAAGCCGAGCGCGCGCAAGCGCACGGCCCAGGCGGCGTTGTCCTCGGCGTCGCGGGTGAGCAGCACGCGCTTCATGAGAGCGGCGCCTCCTCGGGCCTAAGGGCCGCGAACACCGCGCGCGCGAGCGCGTCGGGCTCGGCGCCGGCGGCGCGCGCGCGCCGCAGCCGTCCGTCCACCTCGAGCACGGCCGCGAGCTCCAGCCGCCCGTCCTCGCCGGCCGCGCAGTGCGCGCCGAACGGCGCGTCGCAGCCGGCCTGCACCAGGCGCAGGAGCTCGCGCTCGGCGCGCACGGCCCGGCCGGCGGCCGGGTCGTCCAGCGACGCGACGACCGCGCGCGTGGCCTCGTCGCGCGCGCGCACCTGCAGGGCCAGGGCTCCCTGGGAGGGGGCCGGGACGAAGAGCCGTGGGTCGAGATCCTGCTCGATCAGGCCGTCGCGCGCGGGGGCCCGGCACTCGCCGCGCGCGGCGGCGCGCCCGAGGCGCTCGAGCCCCGCCGCGGCCAGCACGATCGCGTCGACCTCGCCGCGCGCGAGCCTGGCCAGGCGCGTGGGCACGTTGCCGCGCAGGAGCGCGATCTTCAGGTCCGGCCGCACCGCGCGCAGGAGCGCCGCGCGCCGGGCGGCCGAGCTGCCCACGCGCGACCCGCGCGCGAGCGGCCAGGGGCGCGCGCCGGCGTCGTGGGCCGCGGGCCGGATCAGCAGCCGGTCGCGCGCGTCCTCGCGTCCGGGCACCGCCGCCACCAGCAGGTCCGCGGCCGAGTCGGAGGGCAGGTCCTTGTAGGAGTGCACCGCCAGGTCGACGCGGCCCGCGCACAGGGCCGCCTCCAGCTCGCGCACGAAGACTCCGGGCGCCCCGATCTGTGCGAACGTGCTCTTCTGGTCGGCGTCGCCGCTGGTGCTCACGACGGTGATCGGCGCCTCGTGGCCGAGCGCCTCGAGCTTGCGCGCGATCTCGCGCGCCTGGGCCTGCGCCAGGTCCGAGCCGCGCGCGCCGATGCGGATCCTCACGGCGCGTCCTCCTGGATCGCTTCCAGCTCGGCCAGCACCTGGCCGGCGTCGATCGCGGCCGAAAGCTCGCGCTCGAGCTCGCCCTCGGCGGCGCAGAAGAAGGCCTCCAGCGCGCGCGGCCCGAGCTCCGAAGCGACCTCGCGCAGCCCGCGCGTCGGCAGGTGCGCCAGGCGCTTGGCGAGGGTCTCGGCGAAGCGCGCCAGCGCCGCGCGTTGGGCTGCGTCGATGCCCGAGAGCTCGCGCGCCACGAGTCGCTCCACTCCTGCGCGCGCGGTCTCGACGTAGTGGCGCTGCAGCACGGCCAGGGCGGCGTCGAGCGCGCGGCCCCCGGCCCGGCGGCGCATGCGCTCGAGCGCCTCGTCGACCACGGCGCGCGCCTCGGCCGCCTCGAGCGTGCGCCGCTCGTGGCTGCGCGCGGCCTGGGCCGTGATCTCGTCCAGCCCCACGCGCTCGAGGCCCAGCTCGCGCGCGGCGGCGGCGTCGACGTCCGGTGGCAGGGCCATGTCCACCAGCAGCGGGGTGGGATTGCAGCGGGCCAGGCGCGAGAGCTCGGCCCGCCCCAGGACCGGCTCGGGCGCGGAGGTCGCGCAGACGATCGCCGCGACGGGGTCCGGGTCGGCGCGGAAGGCCGCCAGCGATCGCACCGGCGCGTCGCCCAGCGCGAGCTCAGCGCACAGCTCGCGCGCGTGCTCGACGGTGCGGTTGACGAACACCAGCGCGCGCCCCTCGGCGCCCAGGCTGAGCGCGCAGCGTCGCGTCATGGGGGAGACGCCGAGCAGGGCCACCGGGCCCGGGCGCGCGGCGATCCGCTCGAGCGCGATCTCGGCCAGGGAGGTGCGCCCGGCCCCCAGGCCGGTCCGGTTCCTGACCGCCCGCGCGACCTTGAGCGCCTCGTCGTAGAGCCGCCCCAGGCGCGCCCCGACCGTGCCCTGGGCGCGCGCCGCCTCGAGCGCGTCGCGCACCTGGCCGGAGATCTCGGTCTCGCCCAGGGTGGCCGAGTCGAGGCCGGCCGCGACCAGCAGCACGTGCTCGGCCGCGCCCTCGCCGGCCCAGGCGCGCAGGGTGCGCTCGGCCTCGCCCGGCTCGCCCGGCCGGCCGGCGAGCGCGGCGAAGGCGCGCCGGCGCAGGACCTCGATCGGCACGCCCGCGGCGGGCACGAAGGCCAGCTCGACGCGGTTGCAGGTCGCCAGCAGCACGAGCTCGTCCAGGCCGAGCTCGCGCGCCAGCCCCCCCAGGTCCCTCGCGCGCTCGTCGGCGCAGAGCGCGAAGCGCGCGATGGCCTCGGGGCCGCCGCGGCGCCAGGAGAGTCCTACCACTCCGATGCGGTGCATGGGGCTTTCAGGTGAAGATCTACCCCCTCCTCGGCCAGCGCGTGTCACCGGCGTGTCAGCGCCCGGATTTTTCTTCGAGCCGGGCGAGGGCGGCGATCAGCTCGGGGTGGTCCTCCGGCGCGCGCGCGAGCACGAGCGCGCGCCCGCCGGCGCGCAGGAAGGCCGCGCGCCCGCGCACGCCGATCTCCTCCAGCGACTCGAGGCCGTCGCACAGGAAGCCGGGCGTGGTCACGGCCACGCGCCGCACGCCGCGGGCCGCGAGCGCGCGCAGGGTGGCCGCGGTGGCCGGTCCGATCCAGCGCGCGGGGCCGAAGCGCGACTGGAAGGCGAGCGTCGCGCGCTCCCGCCCCCAACCGGCGGCGGCCAGCAGGGCGACGCAGGTGCGCTCGCAGTCGGCGCGGTAGAGGCCGCCCTCGCGTCGATCGACCGCGGCGGGGATCGAGTGGAAGGAGAGGACGAGGTGCTCGGGCTCCTCCTCCGCCTCCCGGCACGCCTCGCCCAGGCGCGCCGCCAGTGCGGCGACGTAGCCCGGGTCGTCGGGCGCGAGCGGCGCGATTCCCAGGCGCGCGCCGAGCCCCAGACGCTCGCCGGCCGCGCGCGTGGCGCGCTCGATCGTGCCCGAGCTCGAGGCCGTGCGCTGGGGGAAGAGCGGAGTCACGCTCACGCGACCGGCGCGCGCGGCGGCGCGCCCGAGCGCGGCCGCCAGCGAGGGATCTCCGTAGCGGCAGGCGGCACTGGCGCGCTCCTCGCCGCCCAGCGCCGCCGCCAGCGCGCGGGCGATGCGCTCGCTCGCGACCCAGAGCGGCGAGCCCTCCTGGCGCCAGATCGAGCGGTAGCGCTCGGCCGCGCGCGCCGGCCGGCGGCGCAACACGATCCCGCGCAGGATCGGGAGCCAGACCCAGCGCGGCCACTCGACCACCAGCGGGTCCGCCAGGAACTCGGCCAGGAAGGCGCGCACCGCCTCCTCGCTCGGCGCGCTCGGCGTGCCGAGGTTGACCAGGATGCGCTCGCGCTCGTCCGTCATCGTCGCGGTCCCGTCGCGCCGGGACTTCAACAGATGACGGCGCGCGGGTCTACGGGCAGAAGCCGGTCGAGAGCGCGTCGCTGAGGTTGAAGCCGCTGCCTCCCGCCGCCGGATCGCGGTACCAGCACTGGAAGTTGACCACCTGGCCGACCGCGATCTCGCCGCCGGGCGGCAGGTCGGTCTGGTCGAGCGGGAAGCTCAACGAGCCGCCGCCGGTCGAGAGCGGCGGCAGCCGGAAGACGCTCCCGCCCACGCAGCGGAAGCCGTCGCCGAAGGGCTGCTGGATCTGGTTCGGGCCGTAGTAGAAGATTCCGAACTGGTTCGGCGGCAAGAGGTCGCACTGCAGCACGAGGTCGTTGGCGCCGATGCTGGTCGTGCCCGTCGCGAAGATGGTTGCGCCCGGACCGACCGAGTTGGGGGACAGCGGGCAGTAGTTCACCGGCGTCGGGCAGTCGAAGTCGGCCGCGACCTGGCCGTCGAGGAACAGGTCGCCGCTGACGCCCGAGTTGGGGTCGTCGAAGTGGAAGTTGAGGACGACGGGCGCGACGAAGCGCAGGTCGCCCCCGGCCAGCGTCAGGGTGCCGGCGGCCAGCGTCGGGTCGGACGAGAGTCCGGTCAGGTCCATGACGGTCGTGTCGCCGACCAGCGGGTCGATCGTCATCGTGCCCGAGATGGCGGTGCCGGTCACGGTCGTGTTCCAGGCCCCGCTGCCGTCGACGGCGAACGGGGGCGAGCTGAGCACGAAGTGCAGGTTCTCGATGTCGATCTCGACCAGCGGCGGCAGCCACGGGACCGGGTTGGGGATCTCGGCGTGCAGGTCGGGCACGACCGCCGCGTCGCCGCCGCCCGGCAGCTCTCCCGTCGCGACCGGGTTGCCGCCGGTCGTCAGCAAGAGCTCGATCGTGCCGTCGAGGTTGAACGTGTCGGGATCGGTCTCGAGGTCGCCGATGCTGGTCGTGCCGCCCCAGTCGAAGCTCGAGGCGTCGAAGTCGATCGTGAACATGTGGCTGACCTGGGCCGACGCCGCGGGCGCGGCGCACAGCAGGGCGGCGAACGGGAGCGCGCTGACTCTCATGCGGGGTCCTCCGGGACGGTGCGGTCGGGCCTCGACGGTAGCACGGATCGCGCGCGCCCGCACCTGCGCTCCCTTAGGGCAATGCGGAGAGCCAGTCGGCGACCCGGTCGCGCTCGTCGTCGGAGAGTTCCGGGAAGGCGCGCATGTGGGCCGTGAAGCCGCGCGAGAGCTCGCGCAGGCGCGCGTCGCGCTCGCGGAACGGGGCGGGGTCGCGGATGTACTCGGAGAGGTCCGCGCGCGACCAATTCGCGGCGATGCGCTCGAGCCGCGGGCCGAGGAACGTGCCCGCGCCGCCGGGCCCGTGGCACGCGTCGCACTTCACGAGCGCGAACAGCTCCGCCCCCGAGAGCTCGCTGCGCGGCCGGGCCGGCTGGCCGCAGGCGGCCGCCAGGCCAATGAGGCCGAAGGCGAGGGCGAGCGCGAGCGCGGCGGTGCGGCGGGAGATCCGGTGGGGGAGCGACATGCGCGCATCGTAGCGGGTACCGCGCCGGCGCCGGAGGTCGTGCGGGCGCGGTATCACTCGGCGCGCTCGAGCAGCTCGCGCGCGTGTGGAATGTCGGGGTCGAGCTCCAGGGCGCGCCGCAGGGCCGTCGCCGCGCCGCGTGAGTCCCCCAGCCGCAGGCGCGCGTTCCCCAGCCCGCGCCAGGCGGCCGCGAAGCCCGGGGCGAGCTCCGCTGCGCGCGCGTACAGTCGGGCGGCCTCCTCGTCCGCGCCGAGCCGCAGGCACAGGCCGGCCAGGTTCGAGTGCGCCAGCGCGTTGCGCGGGCCGTTGCAGAGCGCGTTGCGCAGGCTGCGCTCGGCCTCCTCCAGCTCGCCGCGCGCGAGCTGCACGCGGCCCAGGTTCGACCAGGGCCGGCTGTAGCCCGGGTCGAGGGCGAGCGCGTGGCGCCAGGCCGCGAGCGCGCCGGCCTCGTCGCCGGCATCCTCGCGCCAGAGCCCCAGCTCGTTCCACGACGGCGCGTGGGCGGGGTCGTGTCGCAGGATCTCGCCGCGGTAGGCGCCGCGCTCGGCGTACACTCCGGTGCGCGCCCAGGCCAGGGCCACGAGCGCGCACAGCGTCGCGAGGGCGAGCGGCCGGCGCGCGGGCAGGCGCTGCCCGAGCGCGTCGAGGAGCGGCGCGCCGAAGAGCAGCGGCAGGTAGATGTAGCGCGGGGCGAAGACCGTGCTGTTCGGCACGAGCTGCAGCGCCGGCGCCAGGGCCACGGCCGCCAGGAGGGCCGACCAGCCCGCCGGGCGGCGCGGCGCCGCGAGCGGACCGCCGGCGGCCAGCGACGCCCACGCGAGCCAGCCGAGGGCGGCGGCGAGCGGCCACGGCCGCGGCGCGCGCGCCAGGAGCGCTTCGGCCCGCACGAGCGGCGAATGGTCGAAGGGCAGGACGGCGACGCGCAAGGCCTCGAGCAGCGCCAGGCCGCCCACGCCCGCGCGCCGCAGCGGCGAGGCGCGCGCCAGCGCGTCGTGGGTTGCGGCCGGGAAGGCGCCGTCCAGGACGTGGCCGCGCGCGACCAGCCAGGCTCCCAACCCCAGCGCGGCCCCGAGCGCGCACGCGCGCGCCGCGCGCCGCGAGCTCGCCAGCGCGAGCGCGGGATAGACGAGCGCGAAGAGCGCGCCGTCCTCCCGGCCCATGGCGGCCAGCAGCACGCCGGCCAGGCTGACGGTCGCCAGGGCGGGCGCGCGCCACCCGCGCTCGAGAGCGCGCACGAGCACGGCCGCCCCGGCCAGCCCGGCCGCGGCCGCCACCATCACGGTGCGCCCGCTGATCCAGGCCACGGCGTCGGCCAGGGCGGGGTGGACGGCGAAGAGCGCCAGGCCGAACCAGGGCCAGCGCGCCTCGCGCGCCGCGACGCGGCGCAGCACGAAGGCCGCCAGCGCGACGACCAGCGCGTGCAGCAGGACGTTCGCGAGGTGCTGGCCAGAGGCCGCTTCGCCGCCCAGCTCGCGTCCCAGCCGGAGGGACAGCGTCGCGAGCGGGCGCCACTTCCCGGCGTCCTGCACGTGGCCGAAGTAGTCGCGCCCGAAGGCCGCGCTCCACGGCAGGCTGCCGGCGACGACCGGGTTCTCGAGCAGCAGCTCGCGGTCGTCCATGAGGAAGCCGCAGCGCCACACGGAGGGCGTCCAGGCGAGGAGCGCCAGCAGCACGATCCAGACCGGCCGGGGGGCCATGCCGGCGAGAGTACCCGAGCGGCGATACGGTGTCCGATACGGTGTCTGACACCGTATCGTCCGCTCTCAGTCGGCGCTGACCTTCGGCACCTGCAAGGCGACGTGGTCGCGCGCCTCGGTGCGCGTCCAGGCCCAGTCGCTCTGGGCCACGCGCTTGAGGTAGCGCCGGCGCCGGCCGCGGATCTCGACCAGGTCGCCGATCAGCTCGGGGTGGCGGATCAGGGCCCACAGCCGCTCGAGCTTGCGGTGCAGCCGGCCGGCGAGCCGGCGCGTCTGGGCGTGCACCTTGAGCACGCTCTCGCGTGCGGCGTGCAGTTGCGCGTGCGTGAAGTTGGGGTGCTTGAAGCTCTCGGTCGAGTGCCAGTAGTGGAAGTCCATCTCGGCCACGTCCCGGATGAGATAGGGCTTCAGCTGCTCGTAGACCTCGGTGCCCGGGATCGGCTGCAGGATCGCGCAGCAGACGGCGTCCGGGCGCGTGGCGCGGATCAGCTCCTCGGTCAGGCGGTGGTCCTCGCTGGTGTCCTCCGGGAAGCCGTAGAGCAGGAAGAACTTGAAGTACATCCCGATCTGGCGGTTCAGCTGGGCGCCCAGCTTGACCTTCTCGGGCGTCACGCCTTTCTTCATGGTCGTCAGCATGCGCGCCGAGCCGGACTCGAGACCGTAGTAGATCTTCACGCAGCCGGCCTTGCGCAGCCAGCGCAGCATCTCGAAGTCCATCGTGTCGACGCGCGACTCGCACACCCACTCGACGAACAGGTCGCGGCGCACGATCTCCTTGCAGGTCTCGATCACGCGCTTGCGCTGGATCGTGAACAGGTCGTCGACCAGGCTCAGCTGCGGCGGGTCGTAGGTCTTGACGATGTGCTCGATCAGGTCGACCGTGGCCGTGGGCGACATCGCGCGGTACTGGCGCGGCGTCATCTCCGCGTCGCAGAACGTGCAGGCGTAGGGGCAGCCGCGGCTGGTGATCAACGGCACGCCCGGGTTGATCATCAGCTTCATGTAGCGCGGGATGTCCCACAGGTGATAGGCCGGCCACGGCACCTCGTTCATGTCCTTCAAGAGCGGCCGGCGCGGCGTCGCGACCTGCTGGCCGTCGCGCAGGAACGTGATGCCCTGGACCTGCTCCCACTTGGCGGGCTCGTGGATCACGTCCAGCAGCTCGAGCAGGGTCAGGTCGCCCTCGCCCTGCACGCAGACGTCGGCCGCGCCGGGACCGAGGAAGAACTCCGGGTTCGTGGTCGGGTGCGGGCCGCCCAGGATCACGGGCTTGTCGAACTCCTCCTTGCAGATCAGGCCCAGCTCGCGCGCGCGGCGCGCGTTCGGGGTGAGCGAGGAGATGCCGATCACGTCGGCCCACTCCAGATCCTTGCGGATCGTGTCGAGGTCGTCGATCGAGTCGTCCTTCAGTCGCGCCTCGTGTCCGCTGCGCTCGAGCCAGGCGGCCAGGATGCTGATCCCCAGCGGCGGGTAGACCTCGTCGCGCGCGAGCTCGCCCTTGGTCAGCGACTCGTCGGCGAAGACCATGGCCGCCTTCTCCCGCACGTTCTGGGCCTTGGCGTAGATGAGAACGACTTTCATGCGGCGCGGTCCTGGTGCGGTCGTCGGGGTAGTGGGCGCGGGCAGGCTATAGCTTCCGTGAGCCAGAGGCTTGCGCCGCCCACGAGGCTCGGGCAGCGCCAGGGTCCTATCGGATTCTAGCCCGAACTCATCTTACCGCAACCGGACCCGAGCGACCGGCCGCGCGGGCTGGCTCCAGGGTCGGATCGGGCCCGGCCGGCCGCGCGGAGCCCGGCCAGGGGGGTTGCGGGAGGGCGGAGGATGCCCCGATTGGGGTGCGGCCGCCGTCGAGCGCGGGCTAGACTGGGCCGCATGTCGGCCGGAAACGAGCGCGGAGCGCCGAGCGGGGAGGACGGCGGTCAGGGGGGCTTCGACCGGCGCCTGGAGCGCCTGGAGGCGATCGTCGGCGAGCTGGAAGAGGGGGACCTGGGCCTGGAAGGCGCGATCGAGCGCTACCGCGAGGGCGTCGAGCTCTTGCGCGGTTGCCGCGAGGTCCTGGCGGGCTACCGGCGCCAGGTCGAGGAGCTCTCGCGCGGGGCCGAGCTCGTGCTCGAGCCCTACGACGGCGACCCCGACGCCAGCCAGGGGGGAGGGGCCGGGGCGGAGCGCGAGAGCTGAGGATGGGGCCTGGCGCCGCCCGACGGAAGCGGCTCGTGGCCTGCCTGGAGGCCAGCGCGCGCTGGATCGAGGCCGAGCTCGAGCGCACCCTCGACGCCGCCGAGCGCCGCGGCTCTCCCCCGCGCCTGGTGCAGGCCGTGCGCCACGCGCTCATGGGCGGCGGCAAGCGCCTGCGGCCGGCGCTGGTGCGGCTGGTTTGCTCCGCGCTCGGCGGAGACGACGCGGCGGCGGCGGCGCCGGCGGTGGCGGTCGAGATGGTGCACGCCTACAGCCTGGTGCACGACGACCTGCCGTGCATGGACGACGACGAGTGGCGCCGCGGCCGGCCGACCTGCCACGTGGCCTTCGGCCAGGCGCTGGCGGTCCTGGCCGGCGACGCGCTCCTGACCGAGGCCTTCGGCGTCCTGTCCGGCGCGGGCGGGCGCGCGGCCGAGATGGCGGCCGTGCTGGCCGCCGCGGCCGGCCCGGCGGGCATGGTCGGCGGTCAGGTGCTCGACCTCTCGCTGGCGGGCGGCGCCGCCGACCGGGCGCAGGTCGAGGCGGTGCACCGCGCCAAGACCGCGGCCCTGCTCGGCGCCGCGGCCGAGCTCGGAGCGCTCGCGGCCGGGGCCGGCGACGAGCGACGCGCCGCGGCGCGCGAGTACGGACTGGCGCTGGGGCTCTCCTTCCAGGCCGTCGACGACGTGCTCGACGTCACCGGCGACGCCGGCACGCTCGGCAAGACGCCGGGCAAGGACGAACGCCACGACCGCGCCACGCTGGTCGCGCTGCTCGGCCTGGAGGGCGCGCGCGCGGAGGCGGCGCGGCTGGCCGGGCTGGCGCGCGAGCGGGCCGCGCAGCTCGGTTTCGGGCCCGAGGATCCGGGCTTCGAGCTGGTCGGGCACCTGCTCGAGCGCTCGCGCTGAGCTACGACGGCCGTGAATCCTCGCGCCGCGCGAGGATTCACGGCCGTCGTAGCTCCGGCGCCGGAG
>Ga0326597_10004837_pt1 | contig 18819 bp, 15 predicted proteins | sample RVTome_12_FD_203789 | JGI IMG/M metagenome (GOLD analysis project Ga0326597, IMG submission 203789) | Soil microbial communities from uranium-contaminated site in the Upper Colorado River Basin, Wyoming, United States - RVT100D185 | ecosystem: Environmental > Terrestrial > Soil > Contaminated >... | reverse complement strand
TCACCTGACCCTGGTCTACCTGCCGCCGGCCGACCAGGTCGCCAGGGCCGAACGCGCGCTGATGGAGCGGGACACGCCCGAGACGGGGCGGGACTGGCGGCAGGAGCTCACGGGCTTCGTCGCCGAGACCGATCGCGTGCTCGACCTCTTGTCCGGCTTCATGCCGGAGGTGCGCGCACTCGACGACGCCGAGACCCTCACCTACCTCCACGGCACCGTTTCCACGCGGCGCCATCCGGTCGCCGTCCCCGAGACCCCGCTCTATCTCGACGCCGTCCTGGTCGACACGCCGCTCAGCGGCGGCATCGAGCCGATGCTGGGCGAGCGGCATCTGCGCACGCTCACCGTCCTCGGATTCCCGAATCTCACCCGGCCGGGGATCCTCGACGCGCTCAACCACCAGGACTTCGCCTATCGCTGGGTGACGCGCTTCCTCGCACTCGACAAGACTGAGGCCGGCAAGGCGCTCACCCGGATCCGGCGCCAGTGGTTCAACAAGCGCAAGTCGATCGCCGTGCTGCTGCGCGAGGTCATCCACAACGAGCCGGTCCAGCTGCTCGATTCCGACGCCGACAACAAGGTGATGGACGCCGATCTGGCGCTCCAGGCGCTCGGCGGCGACCATGTCGCCTTCGGCTATCTCACCACCACCATAACGGTTTCGGACACCGATCGGCATCGAGCGGACGAGAAGGTCCGCGCCGTCGAGCGCATCGTCAACGGCCTCGGTTTCACCTGCCTGCGCGAAGGCGTCAATGCGGTGGAGGCCTGGCTCGGATCGCTTCCCGGCCACGTCTACGCCAATGTCCGCCAGCCGCTCGTCCACACGCTGAACCTCGCCCATCTGATGCCGCTGTCCGCGGTGTGGGCCGGACCCGCGCGCAACGTCCACCTGGACGGGCCGCCGCTGCTCTACGCCGAGACCTCCGGCTCAACGCCGTTCCGGCTTTCCACCCATGTCGGCGATGTCGGGCACATGCTGATCGTCGGGCCGACCGGCGCCGGCAAGTCCGTGCTGCTGGCGATGCTGGCGCTCCAGTTTCGCCGCTATGCCGGCTCCCAGGTCTATATTTTCGACAAGGGGTACTCAGCCCGCGCCGCCGTGCTCGCCATGGGCGGCGAGCATCATGCGCTGGGCTCTGACGGCTCGCTTGCCTTCCAGCCGCTGCGCGGTCTCGACGATCCGGCCGAGCGAAGCTGGGCCGCCGAGTGGATCGGCGCGCTGCTGACGCACGAGAAGGTCGCCGTCACCCCGGAGGTCAAGGAGGCGGTCTGGTCGACCTTGACCAGTCTGGCTTCCGCGCCGGTCGAGGAGCGCACGCTCACCGGACTCTCGGTGCTGCTGCAATCGAACGCGCTCAAGGCCGCGCTCATGCCTTACACGCTGGACGGACCTTTCGGCCGGCTGCTCGACGCCGCCGAGAACCGGCTCGCATTGGCGGACGTGCAGTGCTTCGAGACCGAGGAGCTGATGTCGCAAGCCGGCGTGGTCCTGCCGGTGCTGACCTATCTCTTCCATCGGCTGGAGGAGCGCTTTGCCAGCCTGTCGGAGACAGGGGAGAACGGCCGGCCCACGCTGCTGATCCTGGACGAGGCTTGGGTCTATCTCGACAACCCGGTCTTCGCCGCGCGCATCCGCGAATGGCTGAAGGTGCTGCGCAAGAAGAACGTTGCCGTCGTCTTCGCCACCCAGTCGCTCGCCGATATCGCCGATAGCGCCATCGCGCCGGCCATCGTCGAGAGCTGCCCGCAGCGAATCTTCCTGCCCAACGACCGGGCGATCGAGCCGCAGGCGCGGGCCGCCTATGAGCGCTTCGGTCTCAACGAGCGGCAGGTCGAGCTGATCGCCCGCGCCACCCCGAAACGCCACTACTACCTGCAATCGCGGCGCGGCAACCGGCTTTTCGAGCTCGGGCTCGGCCCCATAGCGCTCGCGCTCTGCGGCGCGTCCGACCCGGCCTCCCAGACCCTCATCGACCACGTCCTCGCCGAGGAGGGTGCGGAGGGCTTCGCCGCCGCCTTCCTCGATGCGCGCGGCCTCGATTGGGCCGCCGCTCTGCTCGGCGATTTCCCCACCCCTGAACAGGAGACGTCATCATGATGCGCAAGACCCTCGCGGCCCTGGCCGTCGCAACCTCGCTCGGTGCCGGCATGGCGGTCGTGCCGGCCGGTCCGGCCGGAGCCATCACCGTGTTCGATCCCTCGAACTTTGCCCAGAACATCCTGCAGGCCGCCCGCGCGCTGGAGCAGATCAACAACCAGATCCAGTCGCTTCAGAACCAGGCGACCATGTTGCAGAACATGGCGAAGAACCTTCAGCGCCTCGACTATTCCTCGCTCGGCCAGATCACCGGGGCGCTTCAGCGCATCGACGGGCTGATGATCCAGGCGCAGGGCATCGCCTTCGAGGTCGGCGCCACCGATGCGGCCTTCCGGCAGCAATTCCCCGAACAGTATGACGCAGCGGTGACGACCGACCGGTTCGTGGCCGACGCCCGGACCCGCTGGCGCAACTCGATGAGCGCGTACCACCAGACCATGCGGATACAGGCGCAGGTGGTCGAGAACGTCCAAGCCGATGGCGCCACCTTGTCGGAACTGGTGACGGCGTCGCAGGGCGCGGTGGGGAGCCTGCAGGCGCAGCAGGCGACCAACCAGCTGCTCGCGCTTTCCACCAAGCAGCAGCTCCAGATCCAGAACCTGATGGCCGCGCAGTACCGCTCGGAAGCGCTGGACCAGGCGCGCAAGGCGCAGGCGGAGGAAGCCGCCCGCGCGGCGACGGCTCGCTTCCTCGGCTCGGGGGCGGCCTACACGCCGCAATAGCGGCCGGGCGCCAGGAAGATACGCGATATGGGCGACCTCAACGTCATCGACCGCTTCATGGAGACCTTCATCCGCTACATCGATAGCGGGTTCGGGCTGCTGACCGGCGACGTCGCCTTCCTGACCACCATCCTCATCGCCATCGACATCACCTTGGCCGGCCTGTTCTGGGCCATGGACGGCGAAGCCAACGTCTTCGGACGGCTGATCAAGAAAATCCTCTACGTCGGCGTCTTCGCGCTCATCCTGAACAATTTCTCGATGCTGGCGGACATCGTCTACCGGTCCTTCGCGGGGCTCGGCCTGCAGGCCACCGCCAACAGCCTGACCGCCGCCGATCTGCTCAAACCCGGACGGCTCGCGGGGACCGGGTTCGAGGCCGCCTGGCCGCTGCTCCACCAGGTCGGCGAGCTGATGGGCTTTACCAGCTTCTTCGACAATTTCCTGACCATCATCGTGCTCTTGGTCGCCTGGGTCATCGTGATCATCGCCTTCTTCATCCTGGCGGTGCAGCTCTTCATCACCATCCTGGAATTCAAGCTGACGACGCTGGCCGGCTTCGTCCTGGTGCCCTTCGCGCTCTGGAACAAGACCTCGTTCCTCGCCGAGCGCGTGCTCGGCAATGTCGTCTCGTCCGGCATCAAGGTGATGGTGCTGGCGGTCATCGTCGGCATCGGCTCGAGCTTCTTCGGCGAGTTCATCACCGCGCTGCAAGGACAGGAGCCGAACATCGGCCAGGCCATGTCGCTGGTGCTGGCGGCGCTCTCGCTGTTCGGTCTCGGCATCTTCGGTCCGGGCATCGCTTCCGGCCTCGTCTCCGGCGCGCCGCAGCTCGGCGCCGGCGCCGCCATCGGCACCGCCGGTGCGGTCGCCGGCGCCGCGATGCTGACGGGCGGCGCCGCCATCGCCGGCATGCGGGGCCTCGGTGCGGCCGGATCCGCTGGCATGGCCGCGATCCGCGCCGGCACATCGGTCGGCGCCGCGGCATCCACCGCTTATGGACTCGGTCAGGCGACGTCCGGCGCAACCGGCATGGCCGGCGTGGCCGCCGGACTGGGCGGGGTGGCGCGCGCGGGCGGCGGCGCCGTCGCGCAAGGCGTTCGCGCCATGGCGAGCCGCGCCGGCGAACCCTTGAAGGAAAGCGCGCAAGGAGGCCGTAGCGCCGCATGGCGCGCCACCGGCGGCTCCGCCCCGGGCGGCGCAAGTTCTGCCTCAGCGGCGTCGGCGCGTGCCGCTCTCGTATCGCCATCCGGCGGCGCCGCGCCCCACTGGGCCAGGCGCCTGCGCGCCGAGCAGGCCGCGCGCGCCCACCGCCAGGCCACGACGCAGGCGATCAGGGACGGTGACCGTCCCGGCGGCGCGGCCAACCCCGACCTCAAGGAGGACTGATCCGCGATGAAGTTCAGACGCACCCTCCAGCGCTACGGCCGGACGCCCGAGCCGGTGACGCCCTACCAGAAGGCGGCTCAAGCGTGGGACGAACGCATCGGCTCGGCGCGCGTCCAGGCCGGGAACTGGCGCCTCATGGCCTTCGGCAGCCTCGCTCTCAGCATGGGGCTCGCCGTTGGCATGGCCTGGCAGTCGATGCAGAGCCGCGTCACGCCCTATGTGGTCGAGGTCGACCGCCTGGGCGAGGTCCGCGCCGTCGCACCGGCGATCGAGACCTATCAGCCCACCGACGCGCAGATCGCGTGGCATCTGGGCCGCTTCATCGCTGGCGTGCGCGGGGTATCGGTCGATCCGGTGCTGGTGCGCCGGAACTGGCTCGACGCCTACGACTTCGCCACCGACCGGGCGGCGGTCTTCCTCAACGACTACGCGCGCACCAGCGACCCGTTCGCTGCAATCGGCACCCGCAGCGTCTCGGTCCAGGTGACGAGCGTGGTGCGCGCCTCGGACTCGTCGTTCCAGGTGAAGTGGACCGAGCAGGTCTACGAGCGCGGCAGCCTCGCCCGCACCGAGCGCTGGACCGCCATCCTCACGACCGTCATCCAGCCGCCGCGCAGCGCCGACGTGCTCCGCAAGAACCCGCTCGGCCTCTACGTCAACGCCATCGCCTGGTCGCGCGAGCTCGATCCCGCGACCGCGCCCGAAGGGAGGATGCCCCAATGACCCGCTCTATATCGATCGGCGCGATCCCGATCCCTGTCGGTCCGATCCGCGCCATTCTGATCGCCTCCGTGTCGGCCCTGGCGCTGGCCGCCTGCGCGGGACGGACGCCGCCGCCGTCCATCGCCTACGACAGCGCGGCGTTCCAGGCGGCGGTGATCGAGACGGAGGCGCCCAGGCCGGTCGAGGTCGTGACCGTCGCCGAGCTTTTGCCGTTGCCCGGCCAGCTCCTGCCGCCGCCATCGACCCGGCGCCGGGCCGACAACCGGCCGCCGACCGAGCAGGTCGACGCCGCCAACAAGGCCGCGCTCCAGGAGCCCAACACCCACGGCTATATCAATGCCGTCCAGGTCTATCCCTATGCAGAGGGCGCGCTCTACCGCCTCTACGCCGCGCCGGAGCGGGTCAGCGACATCGCGCTGCAGCCGGGCGAGACGCTGACCGCCGTCTCCGCCGGCGATACGGTGCGCTGGGTGATCGGCGACACCACCAGCGGCTCGGGTGAGACGCGCCAAGTCCATGTGCTGGTCAAGCCTTTCGCGCCGGGTCTCACCACCAACCTCGTCATCGCCACCGACCGGCGCACCTACCATCTCCAGCTCGAGAGCACCGACAGCACCGCGATGGCGGCGATCTCCTGGACCTATCCGCAGGACCAGCTTCTGGCGCTGCAGCGGCGGAACGAGACCGCCGAGGCGGCCACGCCGATTGCCAGCGGCGTCACCCTGGAGAACCTGCGGTTCCGCTATGCGATCTCCGGCGACAGCCCGCCCTGGCGGCCCGTGCGCGCCTTCGACGACGGCTCCAAGGTCTTTATCGAGTTCCCCGGACGGATCGACCAGGGAGAGGCGCCGCCGCTCTTCGTGGTCGGTCCCGCGGGCGACAACCAGCTCGTCAACTATCGGGTCCGCCGCAACTACTACATCGTCGACCGTCTGTTCGCCGCCGCCGAGCTGCGCCTGGGGACCGATCCCCAGCAGGTCGTCCGCATCAGCCGTACCGACAGCGTTTCCGGCGGCGTCGCGTCCGGCGCCGAACCGCGATCGCGGCCGGACCGCTAGGGGAGGGCGACATGTCGGACACCGCCGCCCCGCGACCGGAGCCTCCCAAGCATGACCCGGAGACCCTGGTCCTCAAGGCCACACCGCGCCGCACCGTTCGCTTCAAGCGCAAGCTGCTGATCGGCATCGCTGCGGTTGCCTGCGGCGGCGTGCTCGGCGTGACCTGGCTGGCGCTCCAGGGACCGGGGATGCGGATCGGCCAGCAAGGCCAGGAGCTTTACAACACCGAGCGCAAGCCGACGCCAGAGGGTCTCGCCGGTCTGCCCGGCGACTACGGGCAGATGCGTCCCAGCACGCCGCAGCTCGGCCCGCCGCTGCCGGGCGATCTCGGCGGGCCCATCCTGGAACGCCAGCGGCAGCTCGGGATCGCCCCGGGCGCCAGCATGGACGACCAGGCCGCCCTGGCCGAGCGTCAGCGCCTCGCCCAGCAGGCGCAGAAAGCGCGGGAAGCGGGCGTGTTCTTCCAGATCGCCACCCGGCCCGCGCTCGCCGCCGCATCGAGCGCGCGGCAGGGCGCCAGCATCGCGACGGCGGGCGAGCTCCCGCCAGCGACGGACGCCAATCGGCTCAATCTCGATCCCGAGCGCGATCAGAACAACCAGCAGCGCAAGCTCGATTTCCTGAACCAGCCCGTCGAGAAGAGCATCTACAATCCGCACGCGCTCCAGACACCGGCGTCGCCCTATCAGGTGATGGCGGGCAGCATCATCGCCGCCAGCCTCGTCACGGGCCTGAACTCGGATCTGCCGGGCCTTGTCGTCGCCCAGGTGACGGAGAATGTCTACGACAGCGTCACCGGCCGCACGCTGCTGATCCCGCAGGGCGCACGGCTGATCGGCAGCTACGACAGCGTCATCGCCTTCGGACAGTCGCGCGCCCTGCTGGTCTGGCGACGCATCGTCATGCCCGACGGATCGTCGATCCAGATCGATAATCTACCGGCGACCGACGCCGCCGGTTATGCCGGGCTCGAGGACGAGGTGGACTTCCACACCTGGCGGCTGATCAAGGGCGTCGTCCTCTCGACGCTGCTCGGCGTCGGCACCGAGCTCAGCCTCGGCGGCGAGGAGAGCGATCTGGTCCGGGCGCTGCGGGAGTCCACCCAGCAGAACGCCAGCCGCGCCGGTCAGCGCATCACCGAGCGGAACCTCAACATCCAGCCGACCATCACGGTCCGCCCCGGTTGGCCGCTGCGCGTGATCGTCCACCAGGACCTCGTGCTCAGGCCCTATCGCGGATGAAAGGAGCAGGCCCATGTCCGATTTGAAGCTCGGCAAGCTGCCGGACCGGACGCCGGTCAAGATCACCATCACGGTGAGTCCCGACCTCAACCAGGCGCTGCGCGAATACGCCGCGATCTATCGCGCGACCTATGGTGAGGCCGAGTCCGTCGCCGACCTGATCCCGTTCATGCTGAGCGCATTCCTGGAAAGCGACCGCGGCTTCGCCAAGGCGCGAAAAGAGGTGTCGCTCGAGGCGCCTGTCGAGACGGCGCGGCACCGCCGCGCGCGCCGCTCTCCATCCGAACCCCCGTCAACCACGAGCCAGGAGGACTAAGACCATGTCCGTGATCGGCACGTTCACACCCGCCAAGGACGGCGGCTGGACCGGATCCATCCACACCCTGACGATCAACACGAAAGTGCGGCTGGTTCCGAACGACAACCGCGACAACGAGAATGCCCCGGTGTTCCGCGTGTTCGTCGGCCAGTCCAGGATCGGCGACGCCTGGGCGGCGCGCTCCGGCGGCGACAGCCCGAAGGACTATTTTCGCGTCCGTCTCGATGACCCGAGCCTGCCGGATCCCATCAGCGCCGCCCTGTTCCAGTCCGAGGACGGGAACGAGGCGCAGCTCGTCTGGAACAGGCGAAAGGCGGAGGGGGCGACGAAATAGGCTGCCTATCCTGGGGTCGGAGAAAGGCATATCTCATATATCGCTTGGGGCAATTTTGGCGGAGTGAATCGGTTCGGATTGCTACTTTTCTATTGACGGTCGAAGTCATATCTCATATATGGTTATAGTCGACTTTATCAAAGCGAAGTCTGAAACCGCCATGTCCCGGCTCATATCCGCGCCCTTCTTCAGCGCTCACCCGGTCTTCAGCCGCGCCGAATACGCCGCGGCCGTCGGCCGCCGCCCTGGCGACAAGGTCGTAACGGCGATGCTCACCCAGCATCTTCAAGCGGGCAACATCCGGCGCATCGCGCGGGGCGTCTTCGCGTCCGTGCCCAAGCATGCCGACGCCGGGAAATGGTCCGTCGACCGCTTCCTGGCCGCCTCCCGTCTGCGTCGTGGCGGCGTGATCGCCTATCACTCGGCCCTCGAGCTGCACGGCTGCGCCTACACCGAGGGGCATGACGTGCAGGTGATCGCGCGCGGCGAGCCCGGTGTGTTCGAGGCGGTCGGTCTTACCTGCCGGTTCGTCAAACCGCCGCGCGGCTTCGCGCCGCCAGACGGTGTCACGGCGGTCGACCGCTTGGGGCTGGAGGTCAGCGTGACGACGATCGAGCGGACGATCGCGGATCTGTTCGACCGCTATGACCTCGCCGGCGACGCGGAGGAGCTCTTCAACTCGCTGGACCTCGTGGCACGAGTCGACGCCGCGGCGCTGGTCCGGTACGCGCGTGCGCTCGGCAATGCCACGGCCGCTGGCGCGCAGGGGTCCTGGCTGGAGCGCGAACAGAAACGGCTGGGTGTGCCGGACGCTGCGCTCGAAGCGCTCCGCACACTGGCGCCGTCTCAGGCGCGATATGCTCTGGGCACGAAATCGGGCGAGGGGAGGACAGCCAAGGGCTGGAACGTCATTCTCCCCATCGATGTCGTCGAACGCCGCTTCGAGGGGCTGTGAATGGCGGCGCCTTCAGTCCAAACGCTGCAGCGCATTGCGGATGAGACCGGCCACCAGCTCGGCACGCTCGAAAAGGTGCTGCGGCTTTTGGACTTGCTGCAGGAGATCGCGCGAGATCAGGTTCTCTCGGACCGACTCGTCCTCAAGGGCGGGACCGCGCTCAATGTGTTCCACCTCGGTCTCGACCGGCTCTCGGTCGATATCGACTTGAACTATATCGGTGCGCTCGATCGGGCCGTGATGGAAACCGAACGCCCAACCGTCGACGCCGCGCTTAATCGTCTCCTCACGTCCCAGGGCTACGCCGTCCGCCGCCAGCCCGACGAGCATGCCGGCGGCAAGTGGCTGTCGCGCTACTCGTCCGCGCTTGGCGGCAACGCCACCCTGGAGATCGATGTCAACTACATGGCGCGCCAGCCCTTGTTCGGCGCGGCCCGCATGGAGTCACGTCCCCTCGGCGACATGCGGGCGAGCGACATTCTCGTCCTCGATCTCAATGAAATCGTCGCCGGCAAGCTCGTCGCACTCGTCGACCGGCATGCCGCGCGCGATCTGTTCGACGCGCGCCGCATCCTGTCGATCGACGGACTCGACTGGAGCCCGATCAAGGCCGCCATGCTCGCCATCGGCGCCTGCGGGCGGCGCGACTGGCGGACCATGTCGGTCGACGCCATCAAAGGCGACCCGCGTGAGCTTCGTCAGAAGCTCGCGATCTGCCTGCCGCGCGACCACTTTGCCGGTAAGGGAGACGTCGATGCGTGGATCGAGGAAACCGTTGCGCTCTGCCGGGAAAGATTCGCCTTCCTATTCGGTCTTACAGCGAACGAGCGGAAGTTCCTCGATGGCATTCTGGATCGCGGCGAGATCAACCCCGATTTGCTGGAGGTGGCACCTGAAATACGTGCGCGCATTGGCGCCATGCCGATGCTCGCCTGGAAATGCCAGCATGTCCGAAAACATCGAGGACTGGACACATAAGACGACGACGCTTGGAATTGGACGGCTAATAGGGAAGGGGATAACACCGGCGCGTAGCGCTCTCGCAGCGGACAGGGAACGATCGTCTGGAGACATTGCCGCCATGGGCTCAGATCTACGAAATGGATAAATCCAATCAGGCCGTAGCTCAGACCGCTTCCCCCGGACTCCCGCGTGGCATCTGGGCCCTCGGTTTGGTCAGCATGTTCATGGACATCTCTTCGGAGATGATCCACAGCCTGCTGCCGGTCTTCCTCGTCACCATACTGGGCGCGAGCGCCGTGACGGTCGGGCTTATCGAGGGCATCGGGGAAGCCACCGCCTCGATCTCCAAGCTGTTCTCGGGCTGGCTCAGCGACCGGCTTGGCAAGCGCAAGGCGTTGACCGTCATCGGCTATGGGCTCGGCGCCCTGTCGAAGCCACTGTTCGCGCTGGCCCCGACGCCGTCTTGGGTACTGGTCGCCCGATTCTCTGACCGCATCGGCAAGGGCATCCGCGGCGCGCCACGCGACGCCCTGGTCGGCGATCTTGCCCCTGCCGGACTGCGTGGCGCGGCCTATGGCCTTCGACAGTCGCTCGACACCGTCGGCGCCTTTGCCGGCCCGCTGCTTGCCATGGCGCTGATGGCTCTGTTCGCCGACGACTTCCGCCTGGTCTTCTGGCTTGCTGTGGTGCCCGGGCTCATCGCTGTGGCCATCCTTGTTCTGGGTGTCCGGGAGCCGCCTCAGCCTCGACCTCTCGCGGTGGCGCGCGTTCCGATCCGCTGGAGCGAGCTTGGACGGCTGGGTCGCGTGTTCTGGGGTGTCGTCGCCGTCGGAGCTGTGCTCACGCTTGCCCGGTTCAGCGAGGCCTTCCTGATTCTGCGCGCCGAGGACGTGGGTCTGTCACTCGCGCTCATGCCACTGGTGCTGGTGGTGATGAACGTCGTCTACGCCGCGTCGGCCTATCCGATGGGGGCGCTGTCGGATCGATATGATCGAAGGTTGCTGCTCGCGGCGGGTTTCTTGGTGCTGATCATCGCCGATATCGTTCTCGCTTTCGCACCGGGGATTTGGGTCGTGATGCTTGGCATCGGCCTTTGGGGGCTGCACATGGGCATGACCCAAGGGTTACTGGCAGCCCTCGTTGCCGATACCGCCCCGACAGATCTGCGCGGGACCGCATTCGGACTGTTCAACTTGGCAAGCGGGGTGGCACTCTTACTCGCGAGCCTGATTGCGGGGCTTCTATGGGAACTCATAGGCCCCTCCGCAACATTCCTTGCGGGCGCGGCATTTACTGCAACTGGGCTCGTTGGGACAGTCGCACTCGTGGGCCGGCGGGCAAGACGCAGACTCGACTGACCTCACCCGGCGAGCGACGGATCTGCCAAAGATGTTCGACAGGTGACGACGACAACTGAAAAACGCGAAAGACGGCGCATGCGACCCGGTCGGCCGCGCGCCGATCCCGGACATTGCCGCCCTGTATCAGTCCAGGGTCGCGACCAAGCTTGGACTCCGCTCGCCGAGGGAGATGTGGCGGCCATCCGAGACGCCACCATTGTTTGCTGGCCACAGCCTTGAAGGGCGAGTGCGGTCATACACTGCCGGCTTGATCGCTCGATTCGTGTTTCCAGCAGGCCCTATCCTTGGAGTGGCGCCTTGTTCGGATAACGCGCGATGAAGGCTGATTTGATGAGGTCGTTGACGCCAAGCGAGCAGACGAGCGCGTAGCCGACGATCAATGCCGTTTGAAGCAGAGGCAGCGGTCGCAATTCGGCCAGACCGTACACGCCGATCAGTATCCCCACGAATGCGTCGGCGAGAAGCGCCGCGGCGAGTACCGTGCTCGGCCGCGAGGCCCAGAATGCCCTGCGCTCGCGGATCGACACGATGGAGAACAGCGCGAAGAACAGCAGCGTCTGAAACGTGAATGTCTGCAATTGGCCGGGGTCGCTGCCGAGGTCGAAGCGCTGCCACCCGATGGCGAGCAGGCCCAGCGCCTCGATCAGCATGACCAGCCCGAGGAGAGCGGCAAGCGTCACCAGCGGGCCGATGTTCCAGGTTTCCGGCTTCTGCGAGGGACGCACGTTGTCCGTCGAGAGCGCGATCTTGACGAAGTCCGTCATGAAGACGAGCAGGATCATCCCCAGCGCGGAAATGACGAACTCGCCGGTTACGAGAAACGCGATCACCACGAATCCGGCCTTCAGGATGGTCCGGCTCACCTTGTTGACGATCCAGGTGAGGACGCGCTGGTAGATGGCACGTCCATTCGTGACCAGGTCAATGATGCCCCCGAGGCCTTCCGTCGTCAGCACCACGCTCGCCGCGCCCTTGGCGACATCGGTCGCACCGCTGACGGCGATGCCGACTTCGGCTTGGCGCAGGGCCGGTGCATCGTTGACGCCGTCACCCGTCATGCCAACGACATGGCCGGCTGTCTGCAGGCCCTCGACGACGAGGAACTTGTCTTCCGGAAACACCTCCGCAAAGCCACTCGATCCTTGGATGAGTTCGACCGCATGCGCCGTCGGTGCAGCCTGCGCGGCGCGCAACGCGGGGGCCCGAATGACTTCGCCAAGGCCGAGCTCGCGCGCAACCTCGCGTGCTACGGGGAGGGCATCACCGGTCAGCATCTTTACGGTTACGCCCAGCGAGCGCAGCTCGTCGATGAGCTGGCGCGAGTCCGGACGCGGCGCATCATAGAGAAGCGCGAGGCCGACGAACTGCAACGGCTCGTCACCGTCCGCTCGCGCAACAGCCAGAACGCGGACGCCTTTCTGCGCCTCTTCCGTGGCGCGCACCTCAAGGGCCTCGATCGCCGAAGCGTCGAGGCCCACAGCGTCCGCCACGGTGCGCAGTGCCCCTTTCATCACGCGGATCTTGCGCCCGCCGCTCTCGACGAGCGCTTCGGTCCGGCGGGTCTGGGGCGAAAAGGGTATGAACGAATGCGTCCTTTCCGTACCCTGGAGCAGCTGGCGCTCTCGGGCCGCGCGCAGGAAGGCGAGATCGATCGGGTCCTGGTTCGCCTCGGTCGACGCCAGGGCGCCGTCGCGCACCACGTCGTCCTCGGCGAGCCCCGGCTGGGGCAGCGCGCCGGTGAGCGACAGCCGGTTCATTGTCAGCGTCCCGGTCTTGTCGGCGCAAACGACATCCATGTTCGCAGCGTCCTCGGCGGCGCTGAGCCGCGTGACGAGCACCCCGCGGCGCGCAAGCTCCATGGACCCGACGGCCATGCTCACGGTAAACATAACGGGCAGGGCCACAGGCACGGCACTCATCAGCAGCACCAGCGAGAGCGGCAGGATGTCGACAAGCTGTAAGCCCTCGACGAGCGAGGCGCTGATCGCCAGCGCGACGAGGATGCCGACAATGAGGAACAGCCACTTGACGACCCGCGTGATGACCTCTTCCACGTGCAGCTTCGGGTGCGCGCTCTCGACGAGCCGCGTGGTGCGTCCGAAATAGGTCCGCACGCCGGTCGCGACGACCACAGCGGTGGCCTCGCCCTGGCGCACGATCGATCCCGAGTAGAGAGCGTCGTCGTTCGTCTTGGTAAGCTCGTGCGATTCGCCGGTGAGCACGGACTGGTCGACCTGCAATGCTCCCTCGACAATCTGCACGTCGGCCGGAACAAAGTCGCCGGAACGCACCCGCACGACATCGCCGCGAACGAGATTCGGTGCAGAGATCGTCTGCCAGGCTCCGTCGCGGAGCACGCGCGCCGCCACCTGCAGCCGGTGGCGCAGCGCCGATACGGCCGCCGACGCGCGCTGCTCCTGAAGGAAGCTGAGGACGGCGTTGATGACGAGAAGCGACAGAGCGACCCATAGATCGGCCCATTTGTGCAGGATGAAGGACAGAAGGACGATCAGCTCGATCATCCAGGCCGACAGGCCCCAGAACTTCAGCGCAAGACGGGCGAGCGGATGGGCCTTCTCTTCCGGGACGTCGTTGGCTCCCTCCCGCTCGAGCCGTGCGGTTGCATCCTCGCTTCGAAGCCCGGCCTCGCGGCTGGAACCGAGAGCAGAAAGTGTGGCAGCAGCGGTTGCCAGGATGGGGTGCTCCCGCCGTTGTCCTGCCGGCTCTTGGCGTTCGTTCACTCCTTCGCTCGTATGACCAGAACAGGACAGGACGCGTGACGCATCACCCCTTCGGCGACGCTGCCCAGCAGGGCACGTTGTACGCCTCCGCGACCGTGGCTGCCGATCACGATGAGGTCCGCGGGCCATTCTCCGGCAGCCTTCACGATCTCATCCGCGGGCGTCCCTACAACGATGAACTCGAATGCCGATGGTTGCAGAGACAGCCGCTGGCGGAAGCCTTCCAGCAGCCGCTTTCCATCTTGTTTGGCCTGATCAATCAGTTTGTTTGGCGAAATGCCGGTGTCGGCGCCATAGCCAGGAGACGTGTCGATGGCGTGGACAAGCGCCACGTCAGCGCCAAGCGAACGTGCCAGCTCGACACCCACGTCCGCAGCGTGCGCGGCAACCGGCTCGCTGTCTACCGCGATGAGAACCCTTCGAAAACCCAACATCACCTCCCGACATGCGTTATTCGGGTCGGCACCCGTTAACGGCTCAGTATGGGGCCATGCTTCGAAAGTCGAAATCGCCTTGAATTTATTTAGCACGCGTCGAGCGTGCGAAGCTTGATGCATGTCAACGCACCCAGCCGAATGCCGGCGACGCCGGAGGGCGACGCTGTACTGAATTGTTATGGCGAGGGTTCCAAGGAGCTAGGGCGACGACCGAGCAACCCAGGTCGCCCCACTTTCTGGACCTTTCGCGTATCTGGAACTGGAGTTCGATTGGCCGCTGTAATGACTCAGAGCCCCTCAATGGGCGTGATCTACAGGCTCGACGATATGGAACGGAAGACATTCCTTGCGGACACCGCTTCGCAACTGCAGTCGCGCCTCGAACTCATGAGGCTCCGCGGGCGCCACTGTGCTAAGTAACCGAGAAGCATCATTGTCTAGCGTCACGAGCGGCAGTGTTTCGACCTGACAGTCCGGCCGATCAATTTCGACGACTGCCTCCACGCCTGCAATCAGCCGCGCAGCCGTGAATCTCAGGCGCTCGCCACTTGGCGTGTCGATAATGTCGATAATTCCTTCTGCCAGCTCCCCACTCACGAGAACTGGGTTTGGGGCGTGGTGATGGCGCGCGTGCTCACTACTGTGATGATCATCAGCTGAGCCGATGATGGGACGGACCCGGACGTGGGCCACCGATAGTGCGGGAATGTGGGCGAGGAGCTGGCGCTCGATCGCGGAAGAAACCGCCTCGGCCTCGCGCACGGTGGCGCCGCCGTCGATCGCCACATCAAGCTCGGTGGTCAAGCGGTGTCCGAGCCAACGGGCGCGCACGTCGAGAACCCGGCGCACAGCGGTGACGTGTTCGGCCGCATGGCAGATCTCCTCAATGAGGCCCGGTTCGACGCCGTCGAGCATGCGTGTGAACACCGCCTTGGCCGATTGCCAGACGATGCCGAAGATGGCAATGGTGATGAGCAGTCCTACGATCGGATCGGCGAGCGGGAAGCCGAGCCAGACGCCAACCGCGCCGAGAACCACGGCGAGGCTGGTCAGTCCGTCGGTGCGCGCGTGATAGCCGTCTGCGATGAGCGCGGCGCTGTTGATCTGCCGGCCGACTCGGATTCGATACACCGCGACCGCTTCGTTGCCGAGGAAGCCGACGACGCCGGCGACCGCCACCCAGCCGAGCAGCGTGATCGGCTGCGGGTTGATCAAGCGATCGATCGCCTCATAGCCGGCGACGAGCGCGCTGAACAGGATGATCGCGACGATCACGACGCCGGCCAGGTCCTCGACGCGCCCAAGCCCGTAGGTGAAACGCGCGCTGGGTTTGCGCCTGGCGAACAGGAACGCGATCCAGAGCGGCACGGCAGTGGCCGCATCGCCGACATTGTGGATCGTGTCGGCGAGCAGCGCCACGCTGCCCGACAGCAACACGATGACAAGCTGCAGGGCCGCCGTGAGCCCAAGGATAATGAACGACCACTTGATCGCCCAGATGCCGCGCTCGGTCGTCGCGATGGTCGGATCGATCACGCCGTGGGTGTGACCATGTTTTCCAGCGTCTCCGTGGCCGTGGCCATGGTGATGGCCGTGAGCGTGAGTGTCGGGCTCAGCGAAACCGAGCCAGACCAGGGCGGAACGCAGCATCGCGGTGGCCTCAAAGGTACTTGGAAATCTCCTTGAACTCGTTGATCGGCGCGCGGGCGTCCCGCGCCATCGGACCGACGCTTTGTTCAAGGCAGTGGTCGATATGGTCGTGGATGAGCGCTTTCTTGGCGTTGCAGATCGCCTTCTCCACAGCGTGAAGTTGCTGGGCGATATCGACGCAGGATCGCCCCTGCTCGATCATGGCGATGATGGTCTTCAGGTGGCCCTCAGCGCGCTTAAGGCGCTTGTTGATCTCGGGGTGGGATTGATGAAGAGGTGTTTCGCTCATGCACCTAACCTATCCTAGGGGAAGGGATGGGTCAATACGTAGAATAATCCCTGTTCATCGCCTAACCTCTTCGCTACAGCTCACATTTCTTTCGTCGCATCTAGTCTCAGCAGACGGAGCGCGTTGAACACCACCAGGACCGAGGCGCCCACATCCGCCGCGATAGCACCCCAGAGACTTGCCATGCCGGCGAAGGTGAGGACGAGAAACACGGCCTTCACGCCCAGCGAGAACACGATGTTCTGCCGGATGACGGCAAGCGTCCGCTTCGCGTGCCGCACGAGCCAGGGCAGCTTCGAGACATCGTCGGTCATCAGCGCAATGTCCGCGGTCTCTATCGCGGCGTCGCTGCCGATGGCCCCCATGGCGATGCCGAGGCTGGCACGCGCCAGGGCCGGCGCGTCGTTCACCCCGTCGCCGACCATCGCCACCGTCCCATAGCGAGCCACAAGCTCCTCGACCTTGCGGAGCTTGTCCTCGGGCAGCAGCTCGGCGTGCACTTCGTCGATGCCGACCTCGCGCGCGATGGCTTCGGCCGTCACGCGGTTGTCTCCCGTCAGCATGATCACGTGGGTAATTCCGGCGGCATGCAGTCCGGCCACAACCTCCCGCGCCTCCGGCCGCACCGTGTCGGCAACCGCGATCAGGCCGCAGACATGCCGTGCATTGCCGACGACGAGGACGGTCTTGCCGTCGGCCTCGAGCGCCTCGGCCTCACGGGCGATCTCGGGGGCATCCTGCCCCCGCTCGACGACATAGCGATGCGAGCCGAGCCAGAAGGGTTCGCCGCCGAACGTGCCGGTCAGTCCCTTGCCCTTGAGCACTTGGACGTCATTCGCCGGTTCCGGAGGGATGCCCTTGTCCTCGGCGTAGCGGATGACGGCGCGTGCGAGCGGGTGCGTCGACCGCGCCTCGAGCGCCGCGGCGCGGGCGAGAAGCTCCGGCTCGGTGTGATTGCCGAGCGGAAGCACGCGGACGACGGCGGGCTCCCCGCGCGTGATCGTCCCGGTCTTGTCCATCGCGATCGCCTTCAGCCGCGCCGGCAGCTCGATGAAGGCGCCGCCCTTGATCAGCACGCCGGCCCGCGCCGATGCGGCGAGCGAGGCGACGATCGAGACTGGCGTCGAAATCACCAGCGCGCAGGGGCAGGCAATCACCAGCAGCACCAGCGCCCGATAGAACCAATCCTCCCAGGCGCCGCCGAACACGACCGGTGGCACCAGGAAGACGAGGAGTGCCAAGCCCATGACGGCGGGCGTGTAGACCCGGGCAAAGCGCTCCACCCACTGCTCCGACGGCGCGCGCCGGGCATGGGCCTCTTCGACCATGCGAATGATACGGGCGAGCGTGGTGTCGTCGGCTGCCCTGGTGGCCTCGACGGTCAGCGTCCCGTCGCCGTTGATCGAGCCGGCATAGACCTCTGCCCCTTGCTGCTTTTCGACAGGCACACTCTCGCCCGTGATCGGCGCCTGGTTGACGGCGCTTGCGCCCGCCACGACACGACCATCGAGAGCGATGCGCTCGCCCCCCGGCACGAGGAAGCGATCGCCGGGGCTGACCTCGGCCACCGGTACATCCGCCTCCGATCCGTCGGTTCGCAGAAGGCGGATCGTTGGTGGCGTAAGGTCGAGGAGCGCAGCGATGGCGCGCCGCGCCCGTCCGACGCTCCAACCTTCGAGCGCCAGTGACAGCGCGAACAGGAATGCAACCGTCGCCGCCTCGAACCACTCGCCGATGGCAATTGCGCCCAGGACGGCCACGACCATCAGGAGGTTGATGTCGGGACGCAGATTGCGCGCCGCGTACCATGCCTTGATTGCGACGAACCGCCCGCCCAGTGCGACCGCCCCTACGTAAGCCGCGATCTCGGGCCACGGCACGGCCTGATCGGTATGACTGACGAAGAGGCGCAGGGCTTCCGCGAGACTACCCGCCGACAGGACGTGAAGCACTATGCCGAGCAGGAGGCTTGCGCCGCTGGCGGCAGTGAACAGCATCTGCTGGCGGCGATGGTCGTCGCCATCGCCTTTCGCCGTGTGCGCATCCCAGGGGACGGCGCTCATGCCGGTCGCCGCGACGGCTTTCCGGATGGTCTCCTCCGGCACGTCTCGGGAGGTATCCGCGACGGTCATCCGGCCGTTCAGAACGTCGAAGGCAAGCCGGTCCGCGCCACCGACGGCAGGCCCGACAGCCTGCCGGAGAACCGAGACCTCCTCGGCGCAGTCCATGCCCCGCACCTTGAAGGTTCGGCCGCCACGAAATGAGGGTACGACTTCGGTGCGGCTGTCCGCTGCACAGCACGAGTCTGCTTCGTGCCCATGGTCATGACCATGACCGGGATCGTGCTTGTGGTCGTGCGTGTGCGTCATCGGCCGCTCCATCCGCCGTCGGTCTTGCGTTCTTGCAGAACGATACGACCTACAGCGACTGTAGGTTCAAGAGAGGAGCTTGCTGCGCTTTGGCGCGACCAAGGTTTCGCCAATCAATCCGGCAAAACCAAACAAAATCAGCGTCTAGGCGACGTTTAAGGTCGGCC
>Ga0326597_10004836_pt1 | contig 18820 bp, 22 predicted proteins | sample RVTome_12_FD_203789 | JGI IMG/M metagenome (GOLD analysis project Ga0326597, IMG submission 203789) | Soil microbial communities from uranium-contaminated site in the Upper Colorado River Basin, Wyoming, United States - RVT100D185 | ecosystem: Environmental > Terrestrial > Soil > Contaminated >... | reverse complement strand
AGCCTTGGAAGAATGCGATCCAGAACCGCTTCCGGACTCGGCTCGAACGTGTACTCTCGTGCTTGAACAATCTCTACTTCCTTCTCTTCATTCAACTGTCCAATCGGTTTCGTTTCTTCCGGACTTCCGAGCGGGAGCAAGTCGAGAAGAATTGGTTCTTGCGAAATGGCACTCTTGAAGTCGGTGTAGGAGATGATGACTTTGTCGTACTTCCCTTCTGTAAATTCTTGAATGATCATTTTTCCAATCGGAAGGACTTCTTCGAATTTTGTGTTGTCCGTGAGTCCTGTGAATTTTGCGAGGACCGGAATGTTTGCGCGTCTCATCGCGTCTGCTCCGCGTTTTCCAATGCAGATGGATTCGATCTGGGCAGAACCTTCGAGAGATTTGATGTTGGCAATCGTTTTTTTGATGATGTTGGCATTGAATCCTCCGGCAAGTCCGCGATCCGATGTGAGAAGGACAACGAGAATGCGATCGGTTTTCTCTTGCGCATGCAAGAGCGGGTGCGCTGACGTGTCGGTCATGCCGGAGATCGTGAGAACCGTGTCCCATGCGAGTTTCGCGTAGGGTCTGGTTCCGAGCACGGAGTTCACGGCTTTGCGCATTTTGCTCGCCGCAACGAGCTCCATGGCTTTCGTGAACTTGCGCGTGTTCTTCACCGACTTGATCCGACGTTTAATTGTTCGTGTTTGCACCGCCATAGTTATTCCTTGGCATTCTCTGCTTCCTTAAATTCTTTCGTCGTCGCAAACTGATCATTATATCCTTCAATTGCTTTTTTCAGGCTCTCATCAATCTCATCTGTGATCGCCTTTTCCGCACGAAGATTTTCAAGCACGGATGCTCCGGCACTGCGCATGTACGTCAAGAAACCTTCTTCCCACTCAGAAACACGCTCGACAGAAACATCGTCCACAAAACCGTTTGTGACAGCGAAAAGTTGTGCCACTTGTTCTTCAAATGGAAGCGGCTGGTACTGAGGTTGTTTGAGAATTTCCGTTGTGCGGCGGCCACGTTCGATTTGCTTGCGCGTTCCTTCGTCGAGATCCGATGCAAATTGAGCGAACGCTTCAAGCTCGCGGAACTGGGCAAGTTCAAGTCGAAGCTTTCCTGCGACTTTTTTCATCGCCTTGGTTTGCGCGGCAGATCCCACACGAGAAACCGAAAGTCCGACGTTGAGCGCCGGTCGGATTCCCCGATAGAAGAGATCCGTTTCAAGATAAATTTGTCCATCCGTAATCGAAATGACGTTGGTTGGAATGTAGGCAGATACGTCGCCGGCCTGCGTTTCAATAATCGGAAGCGCCGTAAGCGATCCGCCGCCGTTTTCTTCGTTGAGTTTTGCGGCGCGCTCCAAAAGACGTGAGTGGAGATAGAAAACGTCTCCCGGGTAGGCTTCGCGACCTGGTGGACGGCGCAAAAGCAAAGAAATTTCTCGATACGCCCATGCTTGCTTGGAAAGGTCGTCGTAAATGACGAGTGCGTCTTCGCCTTTGTTCATGAAAAATTCTCCGATGGTACAGCCGGAAAACGGAGCGATGTAGCTAAGTGCGGCCGGATCGGATGCTCCGGCAACAACCACCGTGGTGTATTCCATCGCGCCCTGTGCTTCGAGCTTTGCAACGATCTTCGCGATCTTGGATTCCTTTTGACCGATCGCTACATAAATACATTTCACGCCCTGGCCTTTCTGGTTCAGGATCGTGTCGATCGCAATGGCGGTTTTTCCCGTTTGCCTGTCGCCAATGATCAGCTCACGCTGTCCTCGGCCAATCGGAATAAGCGAGTCAATGGCTTTAATTCCAGTTTGGAGCGGTTCGTGGACGGATTTTCGTGTCATGACACCCGGCGCGATTTTCTCAATCGGGAAAAAGTCCTTTGCGCCAATACTTCCCTTTCCATCGATTGGATTCCCGAGTGGATCAACGACACGTCCGAGGATGGCATCGCTAATTGGGATGGAAAGAATGCGGCCGGTGGATTTTACTGTATCGCCTTCTTTGATTTTTGCCGTGTCGCCAAGAACAACGGCTCCAACGCCTTCTTCTTCGAGGTTGAGGACGACGCCGAATATACCGCCGGGAAATTCAAGCATTTCAGATGCTTTCACATCAGAAAGTCCGCTCATGCGAGCGATTCCGTCTCCGACAGCCATCACTGTCCCGACGTTTTGTTCTTGTGCAGCAGCTTCGAAAGCAGAGACCTGCTTTTTCAGCGCTTCGATAATATCTGTTTTTGTCGTCATAGTGCTTTGATTAGGCTGTCTTGAGTTGGTGTTTTAATGCGGTGAGTTTGCCGGCAATCGATCCGTCGAAGATTCGGTCGTCGATGCGGACGCGTGCGCCGCCAATCAGCGCTTCATCGACCTCTTCGATAATGGCCGCTCCCTTCGCTTGCGATTCGAGAGCCTGTTTGGCTGATTTGGAAAGAGGATGCGCGCTTGCAATCGTAATCGTGGCCGCTCCATACGTTTCTTTCCAAACGGCATCTACCGCAGAAAGAATATCTCGATATCGATACAGTTCGCCCCGCTCTCTTAGGAAATCGACAAACGCCTCAGCGGCTTTTTTAAGGTCGGTATCGCTGCGTCCGTCCGCAAGTTTGACATACGCATGAGCAAGTTGTTTGGTCGACAGTTTCATACTAGGTCATCTTTTTCACAACATGTTCTGCGAGCTCTTTGGACTTCTTTTCATCGACAGACTCTGCAAGGATTTTTGTTGCCGCAGCAATGGCGATTTCAACGATATCCTTCTTTGCTTCGCGAAGCATGGATTCTTTTTCTGATTGGAGCTGTGTTTTTCCTTGGGTAACCACGCGTTCAACTTCTTGCTTTGCTTTGGCAACGAGGTCTTTCTTTTGCTCTTCTGCCTCGGCGCGCGAGACTTCCAAAATTTGCGTCGCTTCCGACTTCGCAGCGGCGATCACTTTTTCTCTTTCATCCGCAACTGCGTTTAAGCGTTTTTCCGCATCTTCCGCATTCTTGAGTCCGCGCTCGATTTCTTCTGAACGTTTATCAAGGCGCTCAACGATTGGTTTGTACGCAAACTTCCAAAGCACCACAAGAACGATGAGAAAGTTGACGAGCTGAGCGATGAAAATAGGCGCGCTAATTCCGAGTGTTCCGAGCACACCCGTTTCTTCAACCTCAACATGACTTTCTGTTTGGGTCGTTTCCAGACCGGTTTCTTCAATAAGTAATTCTTCATCCATATATGTTTGACAACTATCAACCGAAGCTCATCAAGTTGATGGGCAACGGACGCGAGTCGTCTTAGAGGGTAAAGGCGACAACGAGGGCGTAGATGGCGATCGCTTCTGCGAAGGCCATTCCAAGAAGCATTGGAACGAAAATTTTTCCTGCGGCTTCTGGGTTTCGGCCGATGGCTTCCATTGCTTTCGAGCCAATCAGACCAACTCCGAGAGCTGGAGCAAACGCTCCAACACTCATAACGATCGCTTTTGCAAGCGGAATCATTGTTTCTGGCGTCATAGGTTTGAATTAGTTACTTAGGTTATTGAGGTTGTTGAAGTCGTTGAGGCCTTTGAGGAAATACCTCAATAACTTCAATAACCTCAATCACACCAACAACATCAGACCGCGTGTGCTTCCTCAAGCATCTCCTGTTCCTCATGATGCTCCTCCTCTTCATGTCCATGCGCTTCGGTTGCGACGGTAAGGTACGCGAGTGTAAGCATGGCAAAGACGGTTGCTTGGATCACACCAACGAGCACTTCGAGGAACATGAATGGGATAGGAAGAAAGAAGGAAAAGAGTCCAAGCATCACGGTAAGCAAGACTTCCCCGGCAAAAATATTGCCGAATAGACGCAGAGAAAGCGAGAGCACTTTGGCGAGCTCAGAGATGATTTCAATCAGACCGACGCCGAATTCAATGATGGCTACAGCAATCGCAACCGGACCTTTTTTGAAAGATTTCAAAAGGCCACGGACGTTCACGAACTTGCTGACATGTTCGACCGCGCCGAGTTTCATGAAGCCGAATGCGTGGGAGGCGAGAACGGCGAACGCGGCAATGGCGAGCGTAAGGTTGAGGTCGCTCGCGGCGGGACGAAGAATCGGAATGAGCATTACATGTCCTCCATGAATTCCCCACACTCCGATGGATCCGGTTCCCGGAAGCAGTCCAAGCCAGTTGGAAAAGAGAATGAAGAGAAAAATCGTACCGACAATTGGGAGGAATTGAAGAGCGCGTTTTCGGTCACCGGTCACTTTTTGGACTTCTGCGAGCATGAACTCCACGACGGCTTCGCCAATATTTTGAAAGCCTTTTGGCACGCGCGCATTTTTTGTGCGGAGAATCAGAGCAATACCAACAAAAAAGACGACGGCAATCCATGCGTTCACCATTGCGTTGGTTACAGGAATGGATGCGATCTGAAAAAGTGGTTCTGCAGCTGCTGGAGGAATCGTAGTTGCCATAGTGGCTAAGTGATGGAGTTCTGGAGTGATGGAGTTATGGGTGTGTGTAACCACTTCATTACTTCACCACTCCATCACTTTTTTCATTCAACTTCTCATACATCCTTCCGTATTTTTTGGCTTTTTTTGCGATAATGATCGCTGTAGCGAGAAACGCGAGGGCAAGAAGGATAATAAGATATCGCGGGCCCGTGCTATAGCGATCATCAAGCCATGTGCCAAGAAGTGCAGCGAGGACAGCTGGGATGGCAATAGATCCGCTGAAATCAGCGAAAATCCGCATTGCCAGCCGTGTGTATGCTGAATCGTTGGCCATAGGAAAGCGCGGATACTATACGTTTTTTACCATTTGAGGTCAATAGAGATTTTTTTCCAAAGAAAAAACCCCGTATCGGCTACGGGGCGGCCAAGATTGTGGCCTAAGGTTTCCAATTGGGGTCGATGAATTGCCGCGTGTATTTGCGGATGACCCTTGGATCGGAAGAGAGATCATCTCCACGTTTGAGCGCGTCGATGAATTCGATTCCTTTGTAACAGACGGCCGCGGAAAGTTCTTCCATGGTCTCGCCTCGGAAAAGGCGCTTCCGCTGCTCTTCGAGCTTGTTTTCCACGTGTGGTCTTTTGGCAGGATCAGCCGCCCGCACGGTGGCGACCAGATGTTCGATCTCCGTCCGCAGGGGCGGCCAGCGCTGGTCAAATGGCGGCGGCTGCCAGTGCGAGATAATGACAGGTTCGGCAAGAGGTGTCCTCGTCTCTCTGACGACCCTTTTTACAACCTTCCGCTCGGGCTCCTCCTTCTCATTATCTAGAGGTCCGGTTGTGTCCGCCTCGTCTGCGTTCTGCGTTCTTTTGACACCGACCGCCGGTGCGCTGCGGCGCGGAATCTTCGAAACCTTGTCATCCGGATCCGACTCAGGTTCGGGCAGAGCCGGGACAGGTTCCTCGTCCTCTTCCGGCCAATCATCCTCTTCGGAATAGTCGTTCGGGTGCACATCCGGGTTCAGCTGTTGCCCTCGGCAAACCCATGCTTCTCGCATGTAAGCGAGAACGATCGGCAGCTCGTCGCCCTGAATCGCTTGGTCGATGTCGCGATTGACCCGAAAGATGACGGCATGCTTCCCCTCATTCGCGACCGCGCTATCGATCGCCTGGAGAATCTCCAAGAGCCGCGACTTGCGTTCGGGCGCCTTCGGCTCCGAGTCTGGAAGCACGACATCCATGGCCGCTTGAAACAGAACGAGGCGTTCGCCCTGCAGTCCGCACGGACCGTCTTTTGAACCCTCGAGGGGCTTGAGTGCCTCCGGCGTGTCCACCGGAATGATGCCCAGAAGCGTCTGAGCCGAAAGGTCAAAGCTCATTATTCTTCCCCTCACGAAGTTGATTTGAACATCGCCTGGAATAGGCAATGACGGCAAATATTAGCAAAAAATGGCCTTTTTGTCAAGAAGACCGAACGGATTTTTTTCACAAAAAGCGTGTAAAATTTCTTTGTATCGATGGAATGCTGAAAATCATTGACAATTTCTGTAAAACATGGTATGTTCTGCCCTCATCTACAGGCCCTTTTCCGTCGGATTTGGGTCGTTGTAATGAGTTTTCAGGAGGTGAAACATGGCCAGGAAACCCCTTCATCGAGTGTACGAGCTGCTGCGGCGGCCCGAGTGCAAGGGTGTCGTGAGAGAGATGGATCTGTCGGGCCGTACGGTCGACTGGAGTCGAGAGATCGACAAGGAGGAGCCCTACCTCGACATCGTCGAGAAGCTGTGGCGCGTGGAAAAGACGCGCACGAGGCGGCTCGATGTCGATGCCGTGCACGGTCGCTGGGGCGAGGGTGTTCGTGTGATCATCCAGAACCCCGAGAACCAGGAGGAGTGGATCGGGCTCATCTGCCTGCACGAAGAGGTTCCGGACGGCGTGGATCCGAGCGCGCTCAGCGCCCGCGCCTACCAGAACCTCGACGGGGTCTGGGCCGAGAGGCGGTTTTACCGCTTCGAAGAGGTGGACAGCAAGACCGGAGAGATCATCATCGGCGATCGTATGGACGTCGAGGATGACGACGAGACCTTCGTGATCCAGCCGCGCCGAGACAATGGCAGCCTGGGCAAGAAGATCGTCGTGGCGGTCCGGGAGCTCTGGTGTGAGATCGTCTTCAACCTGGCCGGAACGCCGGTCATCGAGTTTCCGGAGTTCAAGACCCTCATCTACGCCGGCTCCGTCCGCATCAACCCGCCCCTGGGCGTGAAGTGTCCCTGGGCTGTGTACTACAAGTACTTTGACGGCCGGGACGGGAGCCGTATGCGCAAGGGATTCGCCTTCCCCCTCGACGGCGACGCTCTGAACGCAAGTGTTGGCGAGGGAGAGGAGTTGCCCTACGAACCGCCGCCCGAGGAGGGCAAGTTCGGCGAGTGGCGCCTCACGCTCCACCCGATCAAGCGCAAGGTTGGTCGTGGGAATCGACAGCGGACGGAGACGGTCTTCATGACCATCGACGAACGCAGCGGGCACGAGATCCGGCTGAGCAATCGCTACGAGCTCGAGCCGGAAGAGGTGGGGCGCGAGCTCTTCTACCTGTGGCAGGAAGGGCGGCGCGGGGTGACGGCGATTCCCAATCGTCGCGACCCGAGCAAGCCGATTTCCGCGCAGGAGAAGGAAGAGATCTCCGCTCTCGGGAAGACGCTCTTCGAGCAGGACACGAGCCTCGACTACGGCCAGTACTGGTTCGAAGGAGCGGCACGGTCCACCTGGAAGACGCTCAAGCGCTTCGGCATCGACGAGAAGTCGAGCTACGAAGACGTGGATCGCGCGCGGAAGGAGATGGAGAAGGTGTACCACGAGGATCGTCGGATGAGGAATCATCCGGACCTCGTTCCGTACGCCAAGCTGAACGTGACCCCAACGGACGCGGTGATGAAACGCGTCACTCGAGAAGCGGGCATGTTCCGCACGGCGTTCATTCGGCTCCTCACCGTCCTCAAGGAGGACGAGGAGCTGGGTGCCACTGAGGGCGAAGAGGACACCGATGCTGGCGAGACCGAGACTGGTCCGCCCGTTCTGGATCCGAACGATCCGCAGCTGAAGGAAAAGTTGGCCGACCTCGCGGCCAACAAGAAGGAGGAGCCGAGTGCGCCTCCGGCTCCGCGCAAGATGCACAAGGTCAAGGCCAAGAAGGTCAAGGAGCCCGAGGAGCCCAACCCCTCGGCCTGAGGCAGACCAACGGACGGGTTGTCGACGACACATCATGGGTTCTCCCAAGGTGTGTCGTCGGCCCCGTTTTTTCTTTTCCACAAAAAATGCCCCACGTTCGTGGTGCATTAGATCTGGAAAAGTCGTTTTGCATTTTCTGTTGTCACACGATCTACCTCTGCTGCGGATATTCCTTTCAGCGCCGCAATTTTTTCCGCTACGAATCTTACCATCCATGGTTCGTTTCTTTCCCCGCGGTGCGGTTCAGGTGTGAGGTACGGGGCGTCTGTCTCGATGAGAATGGATCCAAGCGGAAGATCCTGCACAACTTTTTGAATCGGAGAAAGATGGATATTTCCTGAGCTTGCCCGCCCGCCCGTAGCGGAGCGAAGGAGGGCCGAAGGGGCGTCAGATTTTCTTGGCGGAAACGTAATAATACCGGTAAACGAAATGAAAAATCCCATTTCGATGTACGCCTGTGCCTCCTCTCGCGTTCCTGTAAAACAGTGCACAACGCCGCGTCTTGTGAGTTTTCCGTTTTCAATATACTCGCGGATTATTTCTGCTTGATCCGTGTGGGCATCTCGGCAATGAATGATTACAGGAAGATGTACTTCACTGGCTAAATCAAACTGTTTGCAGAGCTCGCGTTTTTGCTTTTCAATCACCTCTTCCCTGTTCGCGCTCTCGGGAATGCGATAATAATCCAGCCCGCACTCGCCAATCGCTACACATTTTGGATGCTGTGCAAGATCTCGATAATAATCCAAGTCGAATCCTTCACAGCGTGTTTGGATCTTTGGTGTTGCCTGTTCCTCCGGCGGCAGCTCGTCGTCGTCGAAAAATGTTTGCTCGCATGTGTGGTTTGGATGCAGGCCGATGCTGGCCCAAAGTCCATCGTACTTTTCTGCGACGTCCAGTCCGTTTCTGCTCGTATCCTTTTGCGTGCCGACTGTAATCATAAACACTCCTTTTTCAAGCGAACGTTTAATCACTTCGTCCATGTCGTCCTTGTACGCGTTAAAGTGCACGTGGCAATGCGTGTCAATCATATTTATTCAACGACAATGCGGAGGTCGGCTGGGAAAAGGAATTGAAGCATGATCATCGTGTCTCGCAAAAAAGTTGCGACGCTGGAATGAGCAAGACCCATCTCCACAGCATCCTCAGGCAGAATTTGGAATGCGTAAAAAATGACGACGCCGACGACCATTACGCCTTCGATAAATCCGAGCAAGCCGCCGAGCAACCGATCGGCCGTGCCAACGAAGGGCAACCATTTTATCGATCCGAGCGGTTTTTCCAGAAGCCAAAAAACGAAACCGATTAATCTTGAAAGAATCAGGAAGACGATGATAAAGACGATGATCTGCGCGGTTCCTCCCCCACCGAAAATAAAACCGATTTGCTCGGAAATGGGACGGGACACTCGCGTTGCGATCACGAGTCCAAGGATGGTTCCGATAAGGCTGCCAACGGTTTTGATGAAACCGAAAAAGAAACCGTAGAAGACAAACCCGGCAACAACAAGGATGAGAAAAAGATCAAGAAGCGGCATAGTTATGTGTTCCTTCGTGGGAACAATGATTCTCCCGTCAGTATAACATCTCCATCATATCTTCGCAGGATTTCTTCGGCAGCATCCGGAAGGCATGGCCGCAGCGCATTTCCGATAAAACGAATTTGGTCGGCGATTTCTGAGAGAATTTGTTTTGCCGCGGCTTCGTCTGTTTTTACCAATTTGAACGGAGCCTTTTTGTCTGTGTCTTCATTTGCTTGAGCGACAATTTCAAACACGAGATCGAGGTACTTCTTGAAGTCGTAATCTTGTATGGCTGCTGTGAGAGCCTCGTCTTCCTTTGACCAATCGCGATCGATTCCATCTAACTTGCCGTCAAAATATTTGTTCGACATGGCGGCAACCCGACTCACTAGGTTTCCAAGCTGGTTGGCAAGTTCCGTGTAGCGTTCTTCCATGCGAGCGGTGGAAAAATCTCCGTCTTCGCTTGCGGGGATTTCTCGAAGCAAGTAATAGCGGAGTGCGTCGGTTCCAAATTCATCTACAACTTCAAACGGGTCTACCACGTTGCCGGTGGTCTTACTCATTTTTTGGCCTTCTGCTGTGATGAAGCCGTGGATGAATACTTGCTTTGACGGCTCAATGTCTGCCGACAGAAGCATGGCCTGCCACATCGCGGACTGCTGACGGAGATTATCTTTTCCCGCAACCTGGACGCCAGGCCAGAAATGATCAAAGTCACTTCCCTCTTTGGGCCAACCAAGCGTAGAAATATAATTGATAAGCGCATCGAACCAAACATACATCACATGCTCGTCGTCGTGTGGCACTGGAACACCCCAAGGCATTTTTGATTTGATTCGTGAAATGCTGAAATCTTTTAAGCCTGATTCAACAAAAGTCCGAATTTCTTTCAGGCGATGTTCTGGCACGACAAAATCTGGTCTTGCCTGGTACAGATCCAAAAGCTGCTGCTGATAATTTGAGAATCGAAAGAAGTAATTTTCTTCGTCCACAAGTTGAAGTTCGAGTGTTGGGTGGATTGGGCAACGGTCATCCACGAGTTCCGATTCTGTTTTTTCCAGTTCACAACCAACGCAATACTTCACTTGATAGCGATCTTTGTAGATGTCGCCTTTTTCAAAGCATCGCTTCCAGAATTCCTGCGCCGCCTTCACGTGCTCCGGATTGCTGGTCTGAATAAAATTTGTATAACTGAGGTTGAGTGCGGATTTTAGTGCATCAAATTTCGCTGCGTATTCATCGACGTAGGCTTTTGGATCCTTTCCTTCGATGACAGCTTTATCATAAATTTTCTGCCCGTGTTCATCTGTGCCGGTATTGAAAACGACGTGCGCGCCCTTTCCCGCGTGAAAGCGGGCGAGGCAATCGGCTTGGACAATTTCAAGAGCGAAGCCGATATGTGGCTTGGCGTTTACGTACGGCAGAGTGGTTGTGATGTAGTATTTTCCCATAGGTTATTTCGGTGCGACGACAACCACGAATTCCCCTTTCGTACTTGTCGCATTCAACTTCTCAAGAATTTCTTTTGCGTTCCCACGATAAAGGGTTTCGTGCAATTTCGTCAATTCTCTTGCCACAAGAAGTCGCCGGTCGCTCATACGTTCATTCATTGTTTCGAGTGCTTTTTGAATGCGGTGTGTGCTTTCAAAAAAGACGATCGTGGACGTTGTGTTCGCGATGCGATCGAAAAATGTGTTTCGGCCTTTTTTGTGCGGAGGGAAACCGAGAAACAGAAATTCGTCAGCGGGAAACCCGGCAACGGAAAGGGCGGTTGCCGCAGCGTTGGGTCCGGGAATTGGCGTGATCACAACATCATCCCCAAACTCACGAACAATCTCTTCGATCAGCTTTCCGCCCGGATCGGAAATACCCGGCGTCCCCGCGTCGCTCACAAGCGCAAGCGTTTCTCCGTTGGCAAGCCGGTGCAGGATTTCCGATTCGCGTTTTTTATCCGAGTGCTGGTGATACGTAATGAGTGTTTTCTTGATTTCGAGTTTTGCCAGAAGCTTTGAAGTGACACGCGTGTCTTCGGCAAGGATTGCGTCAACAGAAGAGAGTGTGACTTTCGCCCGCTCGCTTACATCATTCAAGTTACCGATCGGCGTTGCAACAACAAAGAGCGTACCGGCCATACGTTATTTTTTTGTCAGCCCCTCCACAGCTCGAAGAACTTCGAGTGGAACGGCAAAGATGACCGTATTTGATTGGTCTGAAGAAAGGTCGTTGATGGTGTTCAGTGTTCGCAAATGAAGTGCGCCGGGCGAATCTGAAAGTGTTTTTGCCGCCTGTGCCAAATTACTCGCGGCTTGCACCTCTCCTTCCGACATAACCACGACCGCACGGCGTTCACGTTCGGCTTCCGCTTGTTTGGCCATGGTTCGTTTCATTTCTTCCGGAAGCACAATGTCCTTCAATTCAACATTTTCAACGGCGAGTCCCCATGGATCCGTGAGTGAATCCACGATCTCTTTGATTTTTGCTGATGCGCGCTCGCGCTGGCTTAGAAGTTCATCGAGATCCATTTCACCGACCACATTACGCATGGTCGTCTGCGCGAGTTGACTGACGGCGTAGTAAAAGTTCTCGACCTCGATCACGGCTTTTGCCGCATCGCTCACCTTGTAATAAATGACCGCGTTGATTCTGGCGGAGATGTTATCTTTGGTGATCGCCTCTTGATCCGGAACGTCCACGGCTTTGACACGAATGTCGACTTTTTTCATGTGCTCGAAAATCGGAATCACAAGCCGCCAGCCAGGCATTTTCGTTCCCACATATTTTCCCAATCGAAAATGCACACCTCGTTGGTACTGGTTGACTTGTCGAATGCTCGCAAGAAGAATGATCAGGATGAATGGGCCGAGTCCGAAAAACAGGCCGAGGATTGCTTCCATATGGATATATTACGGTGTATAAATTTTTGTCTCCGGCCAGGTGGCAGCCCAGCTGAACCAGAAGGAGTGTAGATGCACAATAACCTCAAGTGATGAACTTTTCAAGGGACCGGAAACAGCCTCACCTTCAAAATTCCAGACGGAGCCGGTTTCCTGATCCCTTACTATTTCGCCATCGAGCGTGAACGTAAGTGTTTGTTTATTTTGCTTTCGGGAGAAAATTCGAATAACGTCGAGATTTGTATCGTGCAGAACAAGAATGTCCTCTCCCGAGAGCGAGTCGTTGATGAGCCCCAAATCTTTCACAAGGTTTTCCGGATAGGCCATTTCTTCTTCCGCGACGTGTATGCCAAAGACGAGATCTTTTGGAGGAAGCCGGTCATCGCTTCTGGAAAGCGGAAAGTAGATGGCTTGAGTTTCGTGGTAATTCCCGTACGGATCTCGCGTATAATCGCGCACCATTCCCGTGTCTCTGGAAAGCACTTCTCCACTCGGATATGCGGATCTGAAGTTCTGCCAACTCATCGTGACCGTTGGATAATGGACGAGCCTTGTTCCGGCATCTTCTCCAACAATGGCTTGTCCAAGAGTCTGGCTCCAAAGTGATTCCGACTTTCGATCGTACATGACAAGATTGTTGTTCCACAGTTTTCCGGACGTTCCGAATTCAAGAATGTCACCATTCACGGTTCGTTCAAACACGGTTCCTGAGAAGCAAAGTGGACAGTAGGTAACGAGAAGAGGTTCTCCCTTGAATGTGTCGTTTACAATTTCGTGCCAAACAAGAATTTGATACGGATAAAACCGAACGTCTCCGTCATGTTCTACAGCGAGGCCGAGTCCGTCATCGTTTAGGTAAATATCTGCTTCCTGCACGTTTTCAAAAACCGGATCGTCGATCGATGGGATGCCGTCCTTGGGTGGCCCTCCACTCACGATTTGATCCAGTGGAACAGTATGTTGAATTCCATCCGTAAACTCTTCGGATGAGCCTGTACCTGTCATGAACACAAGCTCCTCTCGTGAAACCGGCGCGCGGAGCGAAACATATTGCCAATACCCTACCAGTCCCGCGACCAGAACGAGGGAAAGAATGAGTGGCGCTCGTAAAGACTGTTTCATAGGAGATTTGACGAAGCGAGTAAATGCGTTACCATGTTAGCGCGTTTCAAATCTTTATCCAAGCAATATTCAAACGTATGTCACATCACAACTGCGAAGGGCACTGCGGATCAGGCGGCGTCCAGATCGGCGCCCAGGCTCCGGAATTTAGCGACCTCACAACTTATCTTGCGGGCGAATTTACAAAGACAAGTCTTAAGGATTTTAATGGAAGTTGGGTCGTTCTCTTTTTCTATCCTCGCGACTTCACGTTCATTTGTCCAACGGAAATAAAAGGCTTTGCGAAAATGGAATCGGAATTTGATGCGCTGAATTGCAAAGTCGTTGCGGCATCGACGGACTCGGAATGGTCGCATAAAAATTGGTTTGAGAAAGATTTACCGGAAATCAAGTACCCGGTCATCGCGGATACAACCATGATGCTCTCCCGATCGTATGGCGTGCTCAATTACGAGGACGGTTCCGCCGAGCGTGGACTTTTCATCATCGATCCGGAAGGAATTCTGCGCTACATGGTCGTATCCTCCGGCTCCGTTGGCCGCTCCGTAAAAGAAACGCTACGCGTGCTCAAAGCTCTCCAAAGCGGCGAGCTGTGTCCAGTAGAATGGGACGAAGGCGAAGCAACACTTGGAAAGGCGTAAAAGAAAAAACGGTCCTGATTTCTCAGGACCGTTTTTTTATATCCCCAAAACATCCTTCAACTTTTTCTTATCGAATCCGATGACGATTTCTTCGTTATCGCCCTCGCCGATGACTGTTACGGGCACGCCCATTTGGCCGGACTTGTCGATCATTTCTTGGGCCTTTTCCTTGTCCGCAGCAACATCGATATCCGTGTACTCGACGTTATTCTCTTTGAAAAATTCTTTTGTCATTTTGCAGTACGGGCAGGTTGGTGTGCTGTAAATAGTTACCTTCATATTACGTTGTGGCTAATGAAATTATTTCAACGATGTTTTGTTCCTGAACGCGGCCGAGCCAAATGTTGTCTGGCATGATCAGGACGGTCGTACCGGTTTCGCAATGTCCGAGGCAACCGGTTTTTATGACGCGGATAGACGGATCTGCTCCAGCCATGGCCATTTTCAATTTTTGGAACAGTTCGAGGGAACCTTTTTCTGCGCAACACTCGCGACCGTCCATGCGTTCATTCGTGCAAACCAGAACAATTTTTCGGTACTTCGGTTCGGTTTCGCGCATATTATATCGAACGAAGCAACTCGAGCAAGGTGCGGACTCCGTGTCCGGTCGCTCCTTTTTTCATGTAGGAGTTGATTGGCCTTTCTGCAAATGACGGACCGGCAATATCCAGATGCGCCCACGGCACTTCACCGACAAACTCTTCCAAAAATAGTCCCGCAGTGAGCGCGCCGCCCCAGCGGTTCCCAACGTTTTTTACGTCCGCAATATCAGATTTGATAAGAGACTTGTACGTTTTTTGAAGCGGAAGTTGCCACATGTTTTCGCCAGCAGATTTTGCTGACGACAGCACGAGGTCGGCAACTTTTTGGTCATTGGCCATCACACCGGTAATCTCCTCACCGAGCGCGACAACACATGCTCCCGTAAGCGTCGCAAGGTCGATCATCATGTCCGGTTTTTGCCGGACGGCATAGGAAAGCGTGTCGGCAAGCGTGACGCGGCCTTCTGCATCGGTGTTGAGAATTTCCATGGTTTTGCCGTTCAGTGCGGTTGCGACGTCGCCGGGACGGATGGCTCTACCCGAAGGCATGTTTTCAACAGCTCCGAAAATTCCATGTACTTCAACTTTTGGTGCAAGTTCGGCAACGGCCGAAAACGCACCGAGAACAGCGGCCGCGCCGGACATGTCGATTTTCATCGTTTCCATGCCGTTCGATGGTTTGAGAGAGAGACCACCGGAGTCGAACGTAACGGCTTTTCCCACGAGTGCGATTTTTTTCCTTGCTTTTCCCGTCGGCTTGTACACCATGTGCACCAAGAATGGATCGTGGTCGGATCCTTGGTTGACCGCAAGCAATCCGCCCGCGCCCATGCGCTCGAGCTGCGCCTGATCCATCACTTTGACACGGATCGAACCTTCTCCCTTTGCAATCTCCTTTGCTGCGTCCACGAGATCTTTTGGTTTCATGTGCTCGCCGGGCGTGTTCACAAGTTCACGCGCAAAAATGGTTGCCCGTGCATATAACTCGCCGCGAACGATACCTTTCTTCCCCACACTCGCATCTCGGGCATTTTCCGTAACAATCGTAAACGATTGGAGATATTTTGTTTTTTCTTTCTTGTACTTTGTGAAACTGTATGAACCGAGCATGGCGCCTTCGATCATCGCCTGCGCGGAAACGGCAGCATTTGTGTCCGCACCTTCCAATCCAAGAAGATCTGCACAAATCGATTTTGCCTGCAAGCGATGTGCAACAGGTAATGCCGCCCCGATCGCCTGACGAACGCTCTCGTGATCCAACTCTTCCTTTGTTCCAAGACCGACAACAAGCACGCGTTTTGCTTTCAATTCCCCGTTTGGCCGGATCACGGTAACTTCGCCAAGTTTTCCTTTCGACCTCTCTTCTTTTAAGACTTTTTTTATGAGGCCGCCCATGAGCGCATCGAGTGCCTTAATACTTCCTGATCGTTCTCCCCCACCTTCCAGAATTCCAACAACGAGGATATCAGCTTTTTCTTCGGTTAATTTTCCTTTTCGAATAGAAATTTTCATAGTATGTATTTCCTGCGCACTTTACCCATTTATTTCTCGAATGCCAAATTCATACACAATCGGGTGAGTGAGGATGATGAATGCGACCAGCGCTGCGGTGAAAAACCAGAACACGCGATCTCGATACGCGGAACAATCTCTTCCCCTCAGCCAGATGACGGTGAAACCAAATATCGTCAGGAACAGGACGCCGGAGATCGTGTACATGCCGGTGATCGGACCGATCCGATCGGAAAGAGTGAGATAAGCGCTGGCGTTTGGTAGGCGCGAAAAAAGTATGTTAAGCATCCAGGCGGCGTGAAGCGTGACCGCTGCGGAAAAAATGGCGGCGATCGCAAACGGTTCATGGATGCGGTTTTTTCCAAACATATTAGACCAACGATTCAATGCCGATCACAAGGATCGCGCAAAAAGAAATAAATACCGAGAGGATGACGAACCCGCGATAGTACCGTGCGTGTTTTTGGGCAATGTGATCACGATACGTGGCGAGGACAATAATTGAAGCGGCAAGCACGATCGCCGGCATTTGAAAAAGGAGCCAGCGATGGGTTGAGAGAGCGTCACTCAGACGCGTGAATGTTTCGAATGTGTAGCGGACATTGGATGCCGCACTGAATTCGAGGGCGAGGATACCGGCGAAAATGCATTCAATGACCACGAGGAGTGACATGAGCGGCCAGCTTAGTGCCGGACGTTCTTTCAGGAGAAAGACGAGAGTAACAGCCGCACCGAATAAAACAAAAAGACTCGCATACAAGACGGATCCAGGATCAAGCAAGTTATAGACAATGACTTGGTTTGCGCTGAGGATTCCATTCATGCACCCAGTTTATCACTTCCGCAGCTCTGTGTTAACATGAAGTGGTATGAAAGAGATCCTAGTCCGAAAAGGCCGAGGTACCCTCGTGCCGTATGATGAGTCAAAGGTTCGTGCAAGTATTGAGAAAACAGGTGCGAGCAAAGAAGCGATTGAAAAAGTTTTGTCGTACGTGCGTGTCAATTTGAAAAACGGCATGAAGACGGCAGAAATTTATCGAATGGTTCGCGAGCAGCTTAGGCATGATGTTCCTTGGGCGGCTGCAAGATACAGTTTACGCGAAGCGATCTTTAAGCTTGGACCGGCAGGATTTAACTTTGAAAAATACGTGGCGGCTGTTTTGAGCGCCTACGGGTACAAGACACAAACGCCGGAATCGTATACAGGAGCCTGTATTGAGCATGAGGTTGATGTCACGGCGGAAAAAGATGGCAGAACAGCTTTTATCGAAGCAAAATTCCGTCACGACTTTTCCACAGCGATTAACATAAAGGACGTTCTTGCAACATGGGCACGCTTTCTCGATCTTGTGGACGGGTCGAACATTGACCTGTGCCCGCATTTCGATGAAGTCTGGATCGTCACGAACGCCGTATTTACCGACCAGTCGCTTGCATTCGGCCATTGCAAAAATATGAAGCTGATCGGTTGGAATCATCCAAAGGAACGGACGTTTGCCAACATGGTCGATCTCGATGCCCTTTATCCCATCACGGTCATTCAAGATTTATCCGCGGCAGAATTAGAGGCATTTGCAAAAGCGGGTTTCATTTTGTGTCGGGACATTTGTCAACTCGTTCCACAGGATCTGAAAAATGTGACCGGGCTCAGCGTTAAGCGGCTATCAGAAATTGTGAAAAGTTGCGATAAGGTCGTTTTTGGCCCAAAGGAGAAAGACGAGCCTGAGGTTGACACCGATGATTAATTGATATAGCATTCAGGTGAAATTTAGTATGAGGCTGGGCTTGAATTCCCTTGATTCCTGTTCCCGGCTTCCTGATTCCAACCCTATGGCAAAACGTAAACAAATTCGAACGAAATGGAAGGCGGATCGGAAAGTCCAGCTTGCGAGCAATCGTCGCAAGAAGGCCATCCGACACGTAAAAGCAGAATCTTCTACAAAAGAAGCAGTAAAAAAATAGAGCCATCGAGCTCTGTTTTTTTGTTTTGGAACAAAAAAGGCTCCTCATGGAGGAGCTAGTGTGCGATGCGCCAGCGCAGCGACTTGCCGCCCCAAAGCGGTTCGACGCGGTGGCCACCTTCAAATTCGATGACCTCCGGGACCATCCAAGGATCCTCCACAAGCGTCAGCTTCCGGCCGGTACGAGGGCGGCCATAGAAGTTGTTGGCGTAGTCGCTGTGGAACGCGCTGTGCAGGTGCAGTTTGCCGGTGTTGTCGAAAATCTCGGTCCAGACCTGAATCGTGACATTCGCGTTGGTCACGCCGTGCGCCTCCGGGTTCACGAACTTGTCGTGCGGAGCGTGATCATCGGCGCTCCAGATGCGAGGAGACCCCGCAAGAATGTAGTTCATGATCACTGCGCGATCCTCGAGCGTTTTCGTCGGCGGCTTGCACCGGTTCCGACGGTCCCAGTCGTCGAAAGACGTGTTCAAGGCCACCTGGGGCGTCACGCCGCCACCAACCCGATCCTCGGGAAGTTCGTGGAGCAGATGAGCCATCAAAGCCGTGGTGATGTGCTCGATCGTGAAGCGGAGACCGTCGATCTCAAGGAGGTCGAAGATGATCGGCCGGAAGGCTGGTTCGCGTTCCATGTCGTCGACGTTTGCGTCCGGCACTTCCGGATGCGTCTGGAGAATCTGACCACAGGCCGCCATGGCTCGCAGACAGTCGAGAAGAAGTGGAGCCTTCCAGTCATGAACGCCACCTTCGGCGCCCGTCGTGAGTCCCTTGCCGGACTTGAGATCGTACGGGTAGCCCTTCCACCCGATCACGAACGGCAACTTCGCCGCCTCCTCGACCATCTTCGGCGTGGTCTCGTTGTTCAGGAAGAGCAGGATGTACGGCTGGAAGTCGGGGTTGCCGAGCTCGTCGGCCCGTTGCTTGATCTCGTCGTAGTACCGCTGGGCCTCGCCCGCATCGAAGATGCGCCGCTTCG
>Ga0326597_10004835_pt1 | contig 18822 bp, 13 predicted proteins | sample RVTome_12_FD_203789 | JGI IMG/M metagenome (GOLD analysis project Ga0326597, IMG submission 203789) | Soil microbial communities from uranium-contaminated site in the Upper Colorado River Basin, Wyoming, United States - RVT100D185 | ecosystem: Environmental > Terrestrial > Soil > Contaminated >... | reverse complement strand
CCGTGAACGCGGAGTGGAAGAGGGGAGTCAATGGCTAACGATACCTCGCTGGTCGTGTTCTATTCGCGGACCGGATTCACGAGGACCGTGGCGGAGGCGCTGGCGAGCGCGCTGGGCGCGGACCTTGGGAGCGGCCCCGAGCGGACGTTCCGTCACATGGCGGCGGCGTGCGGGAAGACCCCGCTCGCGACCATGGCGGTCCGCGACCGCGAGGTGCGCAGCGCGCTGCAGGACGCGCGGATTCGCGAGCTGGTGGGGCGGGTTCAGGAGGCAGCGGCCGCGCGGTAGCAAGCGCTCGGCTCCAGGCGGCTACCGAACAACGTAGAGGGCGTAGTCGCTACCCAACGGGCTCTCATGAGTGAGTGTTTCTTCCAAGCTCAGGTGCTCGAAGTAACGCCGGACCGCGCGCATCGAGTTGCCGTGCAGGGACAGTACGACGTTGATTTTCTTGCGACGAATCCGCTGCACGAGCTCGTCGAGGAAGGGCCAGACGCGCTGCTCAACCATCTTGAGGCTTTCGCCGTTCGGCGGCGCGACGTCGTACCCGCGCCGCCAGAGCGATGTGCGCTCGGGGTCCTTCTCCATCCACGCTCGCTTGCTCTGTCCAGCAAGATCTCCGTAGTCCCGCTCCTTGATGCGGCGGTCCTCCTCCCAAGTGAGATTCGCGTGGGGCAGGAGCGCCAGGCGCGCGGTCTCCTTGGACCGCGCCAGGTCGGAGGTGATCACCAAATTCAGCGGGAGCCGGGCGAGCTGCGGAGCGAGCGCGCGGGCCTGTTCGCACCCTAGCTCCGTCAGGGGCGAGTCGCGCCAGCCCGAGAAGACACGGTCGCGGTTGTCTTCGGACTCGCCGTGGCGGAAGGCGACAATGAAGTTCGCCCCCGGCCGAGGAGTCTCCTTCGGCAGCGGCCGCCGGGCCGTTCCCGGCGCCTCGATGGATCGCGCCGCCGCCCGACGGATCTTGTCGATGAGCGGATCGTCGGTTGGCCGCCGGTTGCCGGACATCTGCCTACGCGGCCACCAACACCCGCAGCACGGCGAGCACGCCACCCAGCAGGGAACCCGCGGCGAAGGCAACCAGCGGAATGACGATCCGCCGCAGCCGTTCCGGCGGGATCAGCAGCGTGATGCTGCCGACGAGCGCGATGGCGCTCATCAGGAGGCCTCCGCCGGCGATCCAGGGGAACGGATGCTCGATCACTCGAGAATCGGCGCCGCCTGCACATGGGACTCGACGAACCAGAGCCACTTGTCGATCCCGCGGGAGATCTCGGTGCAGATGTCCGACGTGCCGCGGTCACCGAGGTCGTCGGTCTCATCGATCGCCCGCCGCATCCGCTCCCCGAACTCCGCGAGGGCGCCGGCGAGGGCGTTGACGTGCTCAGGGCCGTCCGCGATGGCGCGGGGGTAGCCCGTGAGCTCCGACCGCTGGGCGACGATCGGCACGGTGCCTTCGGCGATCCCGCCGAGCTGCACCACCCGCTCGGCGAGCAGATCGGCGTACTCCTCGACGGCGCCGTGAATGTCGTCGAACAGCTTGTGCAGGGCGATGAACTGCGATCCCTTCACGTTCCAATGCGCCTGCTTGGCCTGCGCCGCGAGATCGATGGCGGAGGCGAGGCGCTCGTTCAGCAGATGCACAACCTGCTCCCGCACCCTCTCGGGAAGGTCGTTGCTGGTTGCGTAGACCAAGGATGGCATGATCCGTTCCAGTTCGAGGCTCAACGCGGAAGGTACAGCGGCGATTCTTGAGGGTTTCGGAAGCACGCATGAGGGGTTGTTCAGGGACGTTCGCGCGGATCTCATGGCGGTTTCACGCCGCGCACATCAGGGTTGAGGACGGCGAAGGGAGAGCTGCCATGACGAAGCGTGCGCGACGCATCGCCACCATCCAGGTGTTGGCCGCCTCGCTCCTTGGCGTGGCGGCGCCCGTCGACGCCCAGTACTTCGGGCGCAACAAGGTCCAGTACGCGGGCTTTTCCTTCGAGCTTCTCAAGACGCCGCACTTCGACGTCTACTACTACGCGCGAGAGCGCGAGGCGGCCGCGCAGGCCGGCCGGCTCGCCGAGCGGTGGTACGCGCGGCTCTCGAAGATCCTCCACCATGAGCTGCGAGGCCGCCAGCCGCTGATCCTCTACGCCAGTCACCCCGACTTCGAGCAGACGAACGCGGTTCCGGGAGCGCTCGGCGAGGGCACGGGCGGCGTCACCGAGACTGTGAAGCGGCGGATCGTGCTGCCGCTCGCGGGCCCGCTCGCCGAAACGAACCACGTGATCGGCCACGAGCTGGTGCACGCGTTTCAATTCGACATCACGGGGCAGGGACCGGGCCGCTTCGGCGTGCCGGGCGCCGCGCGCCTGCCGCTGTGGTTCGTCGAGGGGATGGCGGAGTACTTCTCCCTCGGGCCCGTCGACGCGAACACCGCGATGTGGCTCCGGGACGCGACGCAGCGCCACACGCTGCCCACGATCCGCCAGCTCTACGACCCGCGATACTTCCCGTACCGATACGGCCAGGCGTTCTGGGCGTATGTCGCCGGCCGCTTCGGCGACGCCACGATCGGAGACATCCTGCGGCGGGCGGGGCGGACGGGCGACGCGGAAGGCGCGCTGCTCGCGGTCACGGGGATTCGGGCCGACTCGCTCGTCCTGCGCTGGCACGCCGCGGTCGAGGCCGACTACGGGGCGCTCGCGCAGCAGACGCAGGTCCCCGACGCGTACGGGCGGCTGCTCGTGGGCGGCGGCCGCGACTCGGGACTCAACTTGGCGCCGGCACTCAGCCCCGACGGCAGCCAGCTCATCTTCTTCTCGGAAAAGGACCTGTTCTCGATCGACCTGTATCTCGCGGACGCCCGCACCGGCGAGATCACGCGCCGCATCATCAAGACGGCGCTCGATCCTCACTACCAGAGTCTCGAGTTCGTCAACTCGTCGGGCGCGTGGGACTCGAGCGGCCGGCGCATCGCGTTCGGTGCGGTGACCGGCGGAAAGGCCACGCTGTCCGTGTTCGACGTGGCCGGCGACCGCCTGGAGCGGGAGATCGCGCTCCCGGACCTCGGGGAGATCTTCAATCCGACCTGGTCCCCCGATGGGCGGTCCATCGGCTTCGCGGCGTTGGTCGGCGGATTCACGGACCTGTTCCGCTACGACCTGGAGGAGCGCCGGCTAGAACGCCTCACCAACGACCCATACGGCGATCTCGAGCCCGCGTGGTCTCCGGACGGCCGCCAGATCGCCTTCGTCACCGACCGCTTTTCGACGTCGCTCGCGAACCTCTCGCCCGGTCACTACCGGCTCGGGCTCCTCGATGTCGCCACCGGCGGCATCCGCGAGCTGCCCGGCTTTGCGGACGGCAAGAACATCGATCCGCAGTGGTCGCCCGACGGCAAGAGCCTGTACTTCCTCTCCGACCACAACGGCGTCTCGAACGTATACCGGCTCGAGCTAGCGAGCGGCGCGCTGCTCCAGGTGACGAACCTGTACACCGGCGCGAGCGGCATCACGGGCAGCAGCCCGGCCCTGTCGGTCGCCCGGCAGACGGGCCGCATGGCCGTGAGCGTCTACGAGGCGGGGGGATACGCCATCTACGCGCTCGATTCCGCTCCCGTGCTCCGCGGCACGGCGGTGCGCCCGCCGCTCGCGGCGCGGAGTCCGGCGCTTCTCCCGCCACAGGACCGCCTGCCGAGCGAGGTCCTCGCGCTGCTCGCCCAGCCGGATTCGGGGCTCCCTCCGGACACCCAGTTCGCGACCGCGCCGTACCGGCCGCGACTTGCCCTCGACTACGTGGCCCAGCCGTACGTCGCCGTGGGCGTCAGCTCATTCGGCACGTTCGTGGGCGGTGGCGCCGCCCTCTACTGGAGTGACATGCTGGGTAACCGCAACCTCGTGACCGCGCTGCAAGTGAACGGCGGGTTCAAAGACATTTCGGCCCTGGTGGCCTACCAGAACGCGAGGCGGCGCTGGAACTGGGCTGTCGTGGCCCAGCAGCTGCCGTTCTACGCAGGGGCCTATGGCGCGGCGATCGACACCGTCGCCGGCGACGTGGCCTACATCGAGCAGGTCGAGCTCCTGCGCCAGACCAACCGCGAGCTGGCGGCGCTTTCCGCTTACCCGTTGAACACCGTGCAGCGGGTGGAGTTTGCGGCCGGGGTCCAGAGCATCAGCTTCAACATCGAGGTCGAGACGCGCGCCACGTCGCTCTCGACCGGCCGCGTGATCTTCGATACGACGGCCTCACTGCCCGCCCCGAGGGCCGTCACCCTCTGGACGGCCAGCGCGGCCCTGGTCTACGACAACTCGTTCTTCGGCGCGACCAGCCCGATCCTGGGACAGCGCTACCGCCTCGAGCTGGGCCCCGCGGTGGGCACGATCAGCTGGATTAGTATCCTCGCCGACTACCGCCGCTACGTGCTGCCGGTGCGTCCCTTCACGCTGGCCGCGCGCATCCTTCACTACGGCCGCTACGGCGGCGGCGCCGAGGACCCGCGGCTATCGCCCCTGTTCCTCGGCTATGCGAGTCTGGTCCGCGGCTACGACATCGGCTCCTTCAGCGCCGACGAGTGTCCGATCGGCTCCGCGAGCTGCCCGGCGTTCGACCAATTGCTCGGCGCCCGGCTGCTGGTGGCCAACCTCGAGGTCCGATTCCCCCTGCTCGGCGTGCTGGGGGCGGGCGGCGGCTACTACGGCGGCTTCCCGCTCGAGGTGGCGCTGTTCGGCGACGGGGGGGTGGCCTGGACGGACGCGACCAAGGCGTCGTTCCTGGGCGGCCCGCGGCACCCGGTGACGAGCGCCGGCGTGGCGTTCCGCGCCAACCTGTTCGGTTTCGCGATCGCCGAGCTGGACGTAGTGCGGCCGTTCGATCGGCCGGGCAAGGGGTGGTACCTCGAGCTGAGCCTGACGCCCGGATTCTGAGTCGGGTGCACGCGGCCACGAAGCTTCTCTGAGAAGCCCCTCACCCGGGCTTCATGGCCGCTTGAGCGCCCGGATGCTAGGTGTAGCGCATCACCTCACTCGAGCGCCTCTCTCATGGCCGATGCCGCCCAGCACTACGTGATCCCGTTCCGAGGCCTCACCCTGGACGACGTGCCCCGGGTCGGAGGGAAGAACGCTTCGCTGGGGGAAATGCTCCGCTCCCTCGAGCGCAAAGGCGTGCCCGTGCCCGACGGGTTCGCGATCACCGCGGACGCGTTTCGCGCGACCCTGGAGCAGGCCGGCATCGCCGGCAGGATCTTCGAGGCGCTGGACGGGCTGGACCCGGGCGATCTACGGGAGCTCGCGCGCGTGGCGCGACGCATCCGGGAGCAGGTGCGGGCGGCGGCGCTGCCGGCGGCAGTCACCGAGCAGGTGAAGGCGGCCTACAACACCCTGTCGCAACAGTACGGTGACGAGGCCACGGACGTCGCCGTGCGGTCCAGTGCGACGGCGGAAGACCTGCCCAGCGCCTCCTTCGCGGGGCAACACGAGACGTTTCTCAACGTGCGGGGACCGGCGGCCCTCGACACCGCGATCCGGTCCTGCTTCGCCTCCCTGTTCACCGATCGGGCGATCGTCTATCGGACGCAGCACGGCTTCGCGCACCGCGACGTCGCGCTCTCGGTCGGCGTCCAGAAGATGGTGCGCAGCGACCTCGCATCCGGAGGCGTGATCTTCACGCTCGACACCGAGACGGGGTTTCGCGACGTGGTCCTCGTGACCGGCGCGTGGGGCATCGCGGAAACGGTGGTCCAGGGTCGGGTTCGCCCGGACGAGTTCTGGGTCCACAAGCCCACCCTCAAGGCGGGCTTCCGCTCCATCATCCGGCGGGAGCGTGGCAACAAGGTGGTCAAGCTGGTCTACGCGGAGGGCGGGACGAAAGCCGTCCGGGAGGTCCGGGTCCCGACGGAGGACCGGCTCCGCTTGGTGCTATCGGACGACGAGGTGCTCCAACTCGCGCGGTGGGCCGTGCTGATCGAGGAGCACTACTCCGCCCGGGCCGGGCACGCGATGCCCATGGATATCGAGTGGGCCAAGGACGGCCGGCTGGGTCAGCTCTACATCGTCCAGGCGCGTCCTGAGACGGCCCACTCGCAAGTGACGAGGCCGGGGATCGCGCTGTACCGCCTCCGCGAGCGCGGGCGCTTGCTCGCGACCGGCAAGAGCGTCGGCGCCAAGATCGCCGCGGGCCGCGTCCGGGTGATCCATTCTCCGGCGGAACTCCACTCGTTCCGGTCGGGGGAAGTGCTGGTTGCGCCCATGACCGATCCCGACTGGGAGCCGGTGCTGCGGCAGGCCGCCGCCGTCGTGACCGATGAAGGCGGCCGGACCTGTCACGCTGCGATCGTGGCGCGCGAGCTGGGGACGCCATGCGTGGTGGGAACCGGGAATGGCACGCAGACCGTGCAAACCGGCGACGACGTGACCGTTTCGTGCGCCGAGGGCGACGACGGTAGGGTGTATGCGGGCCGGCTCGCATTCGACCGCGAGGAGATCGACCCCGCGACCATTCCCGCGCCTCCGGTTCCGCTGATGCTCAACGTGGGAAATCCGGAGAACGCCTTTCAACTGTCTCTGCTTCCCAGCGCCGGCGTGGGGCTCGCGCGGATCGAGTTCGTGGTCTCGAGCTGGATCGGCATTCACCCGATGGCTCTGCTCCATCCCGAGCGCGTGACGGACGCGGCGGTCCGGGCCGCGATCAGGCAGCGGACTGCGGGATTTGACCCGCCGGCGGAATTCTTCGTGGATCGGCTCGCTTCGGGCATCGGGCAGATTGCCGCGGCATTCCATCCCCGCCCCGTCATCGTGCGATTCTCGGACTTCAAGACGAACGAATATGCGGGGCTCCTCGGCGGAGCCGATTTCGAGCCGGTCGAGGCGAACCCGATGATCGGGTTCCGCGGCGCGTCGCGCTACTACGACGACCGGTACCGCGAGGGCTTCGCCCTCGAGTGTGCGGCCATCCGGCGCGTGCGAGAGACGATGGGGCTCACGAACGTCAAGGTGATGATCCCCTTCTGCCGGACCCTGGCAGAAGGCCGCCGGGTCCTCGCGGAACTGGAGCGAAACGGGCTGCGCCGCGGGCAGGGCGGCCTCGAGGTGTACGTGATGTGCGAGATCCCGAACAACGTGATCCTCGCCGAGGAGTTCAGCGACCTGTTCGACGGGTTCTCGATCGGGTCCAATGATCTGACACAGCTGACGCTCGGCATCGACCGGGATTCGGAAGTTCTCGCCCATCTGTTCGACGAGCGCGACGAGGGCGTAAAGCGTCTGATCCAGGTCCTCGTGGGCATCGCGCACCGCAAGGAGCGGAAGGTGGGCATTTGCGGGCAGGCGCCGAGCGACTACCCGGAGTTCGCCGAGTACCTGGTCGGGATCGGGATCGACTCGATCTCGCTCAGTCCCGATTCCCTCCCGGCCGTGGCGGCGCGACTGGCGGCCGATCACGAGACTGCGCCCCCCCGCCCAGCCGAGCGCTCGCCGCTGGTTCCCATTCCGGCGCTGTAGCAGCATAAAGGCGCTACCTTGCAGGGGCGTATGAGCGAATCCCCGAGCGAGCACCCTGCCCCCCCGGAGCGAATCGCGGGCCTCACGGCCCTGGCCCGCAACCTGCGATGGAGCTGGAACCGCGATGCCCGGGCCCTGTTTCGGTCCATCGACCGGACGCTCTGGCACCTCACGCGACATAATCCCATCGCCTTGCTGCAGCGCGTGGACCGCGCCAGGCTGGCGGCGTGCGCCGAGGATTCCGACTTCCTCAGGCGATACGACGCCCTGATCGCGCAGGCCGCCCGCGAGGCCTCGGACCAGGGGACGTGGTTCACCGCCTCGTATCCGGAGCTCAGGAGCAAGACGGTCGCCTACTTCTGCGCCGAGTTCGGGCTGCACAACTCCGTGCCGATCTATTCCGGGGGGCTCGGGATCCTAGCGGGCGACCACTGCAAGGCCGCGTCCGATCTGGGGGTGCCGCTCCTCGGGGTCGGGCTCCTCTACACCCGCGGCTACTTCGACCAACGCCTGCGGCTCGATGGATGGCAAGAAGACGCCGACGAGACGTTTGACGCGTCGCTCACCCCGCTTGAGCGCGTGCTCGGCCCCACCGGCGAGGCGTGCCTCACGACCGTGCGGACGGGGGACCGCACCGTGTGCGTGGGGGCCTGGCGGATGGTGGTGGGGCGGGTGCCGGTCTACCTCCTGGATACCGACCTGGGGCACAACGACCCTGCCGACCGCGAGTTGACGCACCGCCTGTACGTCGGGAAGCCCGAGCTGCGACTGCGGCAAGAATGGATCCTGGGCGTGGGAGGCGTGCGCGTACTGCGCGCCCTCGGCAACGCTCCGGCGGCGTGGCACGCGAACGAAGGTCACGCGGCCTTCATGCTGCTCGAACGCGTACGCGAGCTGGCGGCGAGCGGTGTGCCGTTCGACGATGCCGTGCGGCGGGTGCGGGCGACCAGCGTGTTCACCACGCACACGCCGGTGCCGGCGGGGCACGACGCGTTCTCGCCGGCGCAGGTCGACGCGTGCGCCGGCCCGATCTGGGAAGAGATGGGCGCGCCCCGGGAGACGATCCTCGATCTCGGGCACCACCCGACCCGCGATCACGGCCAGTTCCACATGCCCGTGCTCGCGATCCGGCTGTCGGGGCGCGTGAACGGCGTGTCGAAACGCCATGGGGAGGTGTCGCGCCGCATCTGGGGGGATCTGTGGTCTGGACGAGAGCCGGCCGGCGGACCCATCGGCTACGTGACGAACGGAGTGCACCTCGGCACGTGGATGTCCCATCACATGACTGAGCTCCTCAACGCGCACCTGGGATCCGCCTGGATGGATCGTGTGGACGAGCCCGGTTTCTGGGACCGCGTCCTCACCCTGGACGATGCCGCCTTGTGGGCAGTGCACGGGGCGCTCAAGGCGACGCTGCTGCGGGACGTGCGCGAGACCGCCCGGCGCCGCTGGGTGGACCAGTGGAAAGAAGCGCTGCACTTGGTCGGCGCCGGCACGCTGCTCGACGAGCGGGCGCTCACGATCGGGTTCGCGCGGCGGTTCGCCACCTACAAGCGCGCCGACCTGATCTTCCGCGACCTCGACCGGCTGCACCGCCTGCTCGTCAACCCCTGGCGGCCGGTCCAACTCGTGTTTGCCGGCAAGGCCCATCCGGCCGACGAGCCGGGCAAGCAGATGCTGCAGCGCGCGTACGCGCTCACGCGGGAAGCTCGGTTCGAGGGCCGGATCGCCTTCATCGAAGACTATGAGATGCACCTCGCCCACCGCCTCGTGCAGGGCGTGGACCTCTGGCTCAACGTGCCGCGGGTACCGCTCGAGGCGTGCGGGACGAGCGGCATGAAGGCGGGCCTGAACGGCGTGCCCCAGCTCAGCACCGTGGACGGATGGTGGGCCGAGGCATACGACGGGCACAACGGCTGGGCGATCCCCGCGCCACCCGAAGGGGCGGACGCCGACGCGGCGGACGCCGAACAACTGTACCGTCTGCTCGAGGAAGAGGTGGTGCCGCTGTTCTATGCGCGCGACGCGCGCGATGTGCCGCTCGGCTGGGTGGAGAAGATGCGGCACGCGCTCCGCGTTGTCGGCCAGGGCTTCACCGCCGGGCGCATGGTGGGACAGTACGTCGCCGACTACTACGTCCCGGCGATGCGCGACGGCCTGTCCGGTGAGGATTCCTTAAGCAAGCCTTCAGACTAGCTCGAGCCTCTGGGGACTAGACTGGCGCATGGACTCCGCGCCAGCGACCCTGTCCCGCAAGCGCCGTGTCAGCGCCCGGCGGCACGGCCTGGAGCCCCCCATTCTTGCGGCGCCCTCCCGCCGACCCGGGGTCGTCCATCTGACCGCCGAATACTGGCCGCTGGCCCGGACGGGTGGCCTGGGCGAAGCGGTGAACGGCCTCGCCACCTTCCAGGCGGCGGCCGGTACGCCGGCGGTCGTGGTGATGCCCCTGTACCGCTCGGTGCGGCAGGCGGCGCCGGCGCTGAAGCGGGTTGGCGCATCGTTCTCAGTCACCGTCGGCCCCCGAACCGAGAAAGCGCGGGTGTACCAACTGCCCGCCTCCGGCGCGGCGCCGCGTGTGTTTCTCATCGAGCACCCCGAGTTTTTCGACCGGCCCGGTATCTACGCCGACAACGGGTCGGACTATCCGGATAACGCCCGGCGGTTCGCGTTCTTCTGCCTGGCCGCGCTCACGGCGTTGCCCCAGATCGCGCCGGACGCCCAGGTGCTGCACGCCCACGACTGGCATACCGCGCTTGCACCGGTGTACCTGCGGACGGTGTTCGGAGCGCACCCGTTCCACGGTCGCCTCGGGACCGTACTCTCCGTCCACAACGCCGGCTTCCAGGGACACTTTCCCCCCGCGACGATGAGCGATCTCGGCCTGCCACCGGAGTTGTTCGACTGGCAAGCCTTCGAGTGGTACGGCCGGATGAACCTGCTGAAGGGCGGGCTCGCCTTCACGGACGTCGCCGTCACCGTGAGCCCGACGCACGCTCGGGAGCTCCGCACTCCCGATGGCGGCTTCGGCCTGCACGAGATGTTCATCGCGCTGGGTGACCGGCTCGTGGGCGTCCTGAACGGGATCGACACCGGGCTGTGGAATCCGGCGACCGACGCGACGATCACCGCCAAGTATTCGGCCGAGCATCTGTCCGGCAAGCGGCGGTGCAAGGTGGCGTTGCAGGGCGCCTATGGGCTGCCGCAGTGCGCGCAGGCGCCCCTGTTGGGGATGAGCGCGCGCCTCGTCTCGCAGAAGGGCCTGGACCTCGTGCTCGGCGCCGACTTGCTCTCGCGGACGGACGCGCAATTCATCTTCCTCGGCGCGGGGGAGCATCGGTACCACCAGGCGCTGGCGGCCCTCGCCGACCGCGCCCCGGAGCGCGTCGCCGTCGAGTTCGCGTTCAGCGATCGCCGGGAGCACCAGCTCCTCGCGGGAGCGGACCTGCTGCTCATGCCGTCGCTGTACGAACCGTGCGGCCTCACGCAGATGCGCGCCCAGCGGTACGGTACGATCCCCGTGGCGCGCGGCGTGGGCGGCCTCGCGGACAGTATCGAGAACGGCGACACGGGCTTCCTGTTCGACGCGTACACACCCGCGGCCCTCGAGGAGGCGGTGCGGGCGGCGGTAGCCCGCTACCACGACGACATCGCCTGGCCGGCCATGATGCGCCGAGCCATGAAGCAGTCATTCGGCTGGGAGCGCTCCCTGGTGCAGTACGACACCGTCTACCGGCGCGCCCTGGCGACCCGACTCGTGCAATAGCCTCCGTCGGCGTACTTTGGGGAGCGGGTACCGGCGCAAACGACCTCGCAGGGGAGTCCCACACGACGGTTCGAGAACCCAAGCAGGCCCGCGTGCGGGGCACCGCGCGCCGGAGACCGGCTGCCCTCCCGCCGGGGCGTCCGCACGTCCGCGTCGCGGCACCCATCGGCGTCGCCCACCTGACCGCCGAGTACTGGCCCTTCGCGCGCACCGGTGGCTTGGGGGAGGCTGTGGGTGGCTTGGCCAGCTTCCAGGCGGCTGCGGGCATGTCCACGACGGTCGTGCTGCCGCTCTATCGCCACGTACGCGGGACGGCGCCATCGTTGGAGCGCGCCGGACCGTCGTTCACCGTCACACTCGGTGAGCGCACCGAGACCGCCTGGCTCTACCGCGCGCAGAACGGCCCCGCTGGGCCGGCGGTCTTCTTCATCGAACACCCCGACTTCTTCGACCGGGCGGGGATCTACGGCGACGATGCCGGAGACTACGCGGACAACGCGCAGCGGTTCGCATTCTTCTGTGTGGCCGCGTTAACGGTCCTGCCCGAGATCGCGCCCGAGGCGCAGGTACTTCACGCGCACGACTGGCACACCGCCCTGGCGCCCGTCTACCTCCGCACCGTGTTCGCCGGGGAGCCGTTTCACAGCCGGCTGGGCACAGTGCTGTCGGTTCACAACGCCGGGTTCCAGGGGCACTTTCCTCCTCAGACGGTAGTGGAGCTGGGGCTGCCCGGGGAGCTGTATAACTTGCGGGTGTTCGAGTGGTACGGCCGAATGAACGTTCTGAAAGGCGGCCTGACGTTCTCCGACATCGCCGTCACCGTCAGTCCGACCCATGCACAGGAGCTGCGGACGCCGGAAGGCGGCTTCGGCCTGCACGACAAGTTCACCGAGCTCGGCGACCGCCTGGTGGGGATCCTCAACGGGATCGACCCGGAGGCGTGGAATCCCGAGACCGACCCCCACATCACGGCGACGTACTCGCTGGACGATCTCGCCGGAAAACGGCGCTGCAAGGCGGCGCTCCAGCGCGCCTACGGGCTGCCGCAGCGGGCGCAGACGCCCCTCTTCGGGATGAGCGCGCGTCTCGTATCGCAGAAGGGGCTGGACCTCGTGCTCGGCGCCGACCTGCTCGGGACGTCGGACGCGCAGTTCATATACCTCGGCTCCGGGGAGCACCGCTACCACGCGGCACTGACCGAGCTCGCCGCCGCCGCGCCGGAGCGCGTCGCGGTCGAGTTCGCCTTCACCGATCACCTGGAGCACCGGCTGCTCGCGGGCGCGGACCTGCTGCTCATGCCGTCGCTCTACGAGCCCTGCGGTCTCACGCAGATGCGGGCGCAGCGCTATGGCGCCATCCCGGTGGCCCGCCGGGTGGGCGGCCTGCTCGACACCATCGCGGACGGGGAGACGGGCTTCTTGTTCACCGAGTACGAGCCCGCCGCGCTCGAGCAGGCCGTAGGGCGGGCGCTGGAACGCTATCGCAACCGAGCGGCGTGGCGGACCGCCCAGCGGCGGGCCATGGCGCAGCTGTTCGGCTGGGAAGGCTCGGCGGCCCGCTATCTGGACGTCTATCGGCGCGGACTCGCCGCTCGATCGCTCGTGGGTTGAACGTGGGAGAGATGGATTTCGTCCTCGCGCTGCACAGCCACTTGCCGTACGTGCTGAATCACGGGCGTTGGCCGCACGGCAGCGATTGGCTGTGTGAGGCGGCGCTCGACACGTATCTGCCGCTCCTCGAAACGTGGCGGCAGCTCGCGCACGAGGGCACTGCGGCGCCCCTGACGATCGGCTTCACCCCGGTGCTGGCGAACCAGCTTGCGAGCCCCGCCTTTGCCCGCGAGTTGGAGGCGTTCTTCGACCAGCGGCTCGCCGCCTGCGACGCCGCGCCGGCGTCGCTCGAGGCGACGGGCGACAGGGCGTTGCTCCCGCGCGTCGACTTCTGGAAACGACACTTCGAGCGGTTGCGGACGCTGTTCCGGGCGATCGATCGCGACATCATCGGCGCCTTCCGCGGCTTGCGGGACCACGGCGCCCTCGAGATCATCGGCTCGGCGGCAACGCACGCCTACCTGCCGCTGCTCGCGCGGGACGAGAGCATCCGGCTGCAGCTCGGGGTGGGCGGCGCGGAGCATCGGCGCCTGTTCGGCGAAGCGCCGGCCGGATGCTGGCTGCCGGAATGCGCCTACCGGCCGCGGGGCATGTGGGCGCCCCGCGCCGGCGAAGCGGCGCCACACCCGACGGTTCGCGCCGGCATCGAGGAGCACCTCGCCGACGCCGGTTTCCGGTACTTCTTCACGGACGCGCATATGGCGCAGGCAGGGAGCGCGCTCGGCGCGTACGGGGACGTCCCGCTCGGCGCCGAGCGGTTCGACGCGGAGCGCCACGACCCGGAGTCCCGCGCAGGGGCCAGCGTGTTGCGCACGCCATATCGCGGTTATCGCGTCGCGAGCAGCGGCGGCGCCGCGGTGGCGGCGCTCGTGCGCGATCCCCGCTCGTCCATGCAGGTCTGGAGCCGCCACCATGGCTACCCGGGCGACGAGTGGTACCTCGAGTTCCACAAGATCCGCTGGCCCGGCGGCCTCAAGTTCTGGCGCGTGAGCGGCCCGGCCGTGGACCTCGGCGCCAAGCGACCGTACGAGCCCGAGCGGGCGCTCGAGCGAGCGGCCGCACACGCCGCGCACTTCGCGCATCTTCTGGCAAGCCTCTCGTCCGAGCAGCGACTCGCGGCGGCTGACCCGGGTGTGATCGTGGCGCCGTTCGACACCGAGCTGTTCGGGCACTGGTGGTTCGAGGGCATAGAGTTCCTGGGGCGTCTGTATCGCGGCCTGCGCGACGTCCCCGGCGTGCGGCCCGTGACGGCCGCACGCCACCTCGACGACCATGCCCCGGGCGCGACGCTGCGTCTCGCGGCGGGGTCGTGGGGCGCGAACGGCGACGACAGCATGTGGCTCAATGATCGGACAGCGTGGACGTGGCGGCGGCTGTGGGCGCTGGAAGACGCGTTCTGGGAGGCGGTGCCGGCGGCCCTCGCCGTTCCCGCCGCGCGACCGGTGCTGGCGCAGGCGGCGCGGGAGTTGTTGATCGCTCAGGCCTCGGACTGGCAGTTCATGATCTCGACGGGCGCGGTGCCCGACTACGCAGAACGGCGCTTCACCTTGCACTGCGACGACCTCGCGCGCCTGCTCGCGGCGCTCGGCTCCGGCGCCGTCGAGGGTGCGGTGCGCCTCGCCGAGGAGCTGCGGCGGCGCGACGACGTGTTCCCCGATGTGCTCGACGGCGTGGCCGCCGCCGTCGCCGCGCCGCCGCGCGTTCTCACCTGACCCCGGGCTGTCCCGATGCCGACGGCCCCACGGTCGGTCGTGATTCACGGCCACTTCTACCAGCCGCCCCGCGAGGATGCTTGGCTCGACGAGGTGGCCCCGGAGCCGACGGCGGCCCCGTTCCATGACTGGAACGAGCGCATCGAGCGCGAGTGCTACCGCGCCGTGGTGGCGGCTCGCCGCTACGCATCCGACGGCCGCATTGCGGACATCGTCAATACGCTCGCTTCAATCAGCTTCGACTTCGGCCCCACGCTGCTCGAGTGGCTGGAGCGCCATGCCCCGCGCACCTACGCCGGCGTGCTCGAGGCGGACCGGTTGAGCCGGGAGCGGCACGGAGGGCACGGCAACGCCATCGCGATACCATACCATCATGTCATCTTGCCGCTGGCGTCGCGCCGCGACAAAGTGACGGAGGTGCGCTGGGGGATTGCCGACTTCCGCCGCCGCTTCGGGCGCGAGCCGGTCGGCATGTGGCTGCCCGAGACGGCGGTGGACGACGAGACGCTGGACGTGCTCGCGGCGGAGGGCGTCCGGTTCACGATCGTCGCCCCCCATCAGGTCCGGAAAGCGCCGTCGCGGGGGTTCCCTGGGTGGTACGGCACCGCGGCCGGCCGGGCCATCGCGCTCTTCGTGTACGATGGCGGCATCTCCCACGACGTGGCGTTCGGAGGACTGCTGCGGGACGCGGAGCGGTGGCTGGACCGCCTGCGCGGTGCCGGCGCGCCCGGCGCGCCGCCCGCCCTGGTGGCCGTGGCGACCGACGGGGAGACGTACGGACACCACCATCACTTCGGCGAAGTGGCGCTGGCGTGGCTCCTGGGCGCACTCGAGACGCGCCCCGACATCCGGGTCGAGAACTTCGCCTCGTTTCTGGCGCGCAACCCCCCCGAGCAGCGCGTCGAGCTGGTCGAGCCGTCGTCGTGGAGCTGCCCGCACGGCGTGGAGCGGTGGCGGGCCGACTGCGGGTGCAAGCTCGCGCCCGAGCGGCCGAGCCAGCAACGCTGGCGGGCGCCGCTGCGGGAGGGACTCGACTGGCTCGCCGCGGAACTGCACACGCTGTTCGAACGCGCGGGAGGCGTCCTGTTGGGCGAACCGTGGGCGGCGCGCGACGACTACGGGGGCGTGGTCGGGAGGGACGGTGCGGCGATCGCGCAGTTCGTGACCGAGCGCGTCGGGCGGCCGGACGATCCGGCCGTCAGGATGCGCGCGCGGGAGCTGCTCGAGCTCGAGCGCAACGCGCTGCGGATGTTCACGTCGTGCGGCTGGTTCTTCGACGACATCGCGGGGATCGAAGCGGTGCAGGTGCTGCGCTATGCCGCGCGGGCGATCGAGCTCGCGGGCGCGGAGGCAGGACGTCTCGAGACGGGCCTGCTCGAGCGGCTCGCCCGGGCCGAGAGCAACGATCGGGGGGCCGGGAGCGGGCGCGACGTCTATCGCGACAGCGCGAAGCCGCGGCTTCCGCCCGAGGTGCGGGCCGCGGCGGGACACGCGGCGGTGCGGAGCGTCGCCCCCGATATCGAGGTGCCCTGTCCCGGGTGCTACATCGTACAAGAAAGCGGGGACGAGCTGCTCCTCACGCACGCGCGCACCGGCCGCGAGCACGCCTTCCGGGTGTCCGTCCTCCGGGAGGGGGGCGCCCACCTCGTGATCAGGGTCGGCTCGCTCGGTGGCTTGGAGCTTGCGCGGCTCGACCTCAAGGACCTCCCGGAGCTGGCGCGTCGCACCGTTGTGGCGCGGCTGCGCGAAGAGCTCGTGGAGCGCTGCCTGACCGCAGACGAAGCGGCCCTGCTCGGGACCGGCGGGGACGACCTGCCGCACGTCGCTCTTCGCGCGCTCGAGCGCGCGGTGCTGGCGCTGGAGCGCGACCGGTCCGCCCCGGCGATCACCGCGGTCCTGGACCTCGCCGACCTGCTCGACCTCCAGGGCCTGCACATTCCGTTCGACGTCCAGACGGCGTTCTACCGGATTCGGGCGGCGGCCGGACCGGAAGCCGCGGTGCTGGTGCCCGTTGCCCACCGCCTGGGCTTCGTGGAGGACTGACTGAACCCGCTGCGGTTCGCATTCGGCGTGCACTTCCACCAGCCCGTCGGCAACTTCGACCACGTGTTCGAACAGCACGTGCGCGAGGTGTATCGGCCGTTCCTCGATCGGCTGGTGGAGCGGGAATTCCTCCCGATCGCGCTGCATGTCTCAGGGCCCCTGCTCGAGTGGCTCGAGATCCACGATGTCGCGCTGCTCGACCGTATCGCCCGGCTGGCCGGCGACGGCCACGTGGAGCTGCTGCTCTCCGGCTACTACGAACCGGTGCTCGCCGCGCTCCCGCCGCCGGACCGGCTCGAGCAGCTCGCCTGGATGCGCGAGGCGATCGAGCGGCGGTTCGGCGTCGAAGCGGCCGGGCTGTGGCTCACGGAGCGGGTTTGGGAGCCCGACTTGGCGGCCGACTTGGCCGAGGCGGGAGTCCGCTACACGCTCGTCGACGACCGGCACTTCCTGGTGAGCGGCTTCAGCCGTGACGCGCTGCACGCTCCGTTTTGGACGGAGAGCGGCGGCCGCCCCCTGGCGCTGTTTCCGATCGACGAGCGGCTTCGCTATCTGGTTCCGTTCAAGCCCCCGGGCGAGACCGTCGCCTACCTGCGCGAGCTGCGGGCCGCGGGGCGCTCTCTCGCCGTGCTTGCGGACGACGGCGAAAAGTTCGGCGGCTGGCCGGGCACGAAGGAGTGGGTCTACGACCGCGGCTGGCTGGCGCAGTTCCTCGACGCGCTCGGCGCGCTGATTGCGAACGCCGAGATCCGGCTCGTGACGTTCAGCACCGCCCTGGCCGACGTGCCGAGCGCCGGGCTGGCCTACCTGCCGACGGCATCGTACCGCGAGATGGAAGCGTGGGCGCTTCCGCCGCCCGCCGCGCTCAGGCTGGCGGCCCTCGAGCGCGACCTCGGGGCGGACCGGATGTCGGGCCCCGACGGCGCCCTGGTTCGTGGGTCCCACTGGCGCAACTTCCTCGTGCGCTACCCGGAAGCGAATCGGATGCACAAGAAAATGCAGACGCTATCGCTGCTGTGCCGTCGCCGTGGGAACCCGGCCGCGCCGCGGCGCGCCATCGGACGCGCCCAGTGCAACGACGCCTACTGGCATGGCGTCTTCGGCGGTCTGTATCTCCCGCACCTGCGCCGCGCGGTGTGGCACCACCTGGCCGCCGCCGAGCGAGCGTTGCGCCATGATGAGCCGCTGGCCTGCGAGATCCTCGACCTGGACGGCGACGGGGCCGAGGAAATCTGGGTGCATTCGAGCGCCTTCTCCGCGCTCGTCAGCCCGCGCCGCGGCGGCGCGATCGAGGAGTACACGCTGTTCGGTCCGGGCATCAACTACGCCGACGTGCTCACCCGCCGCCGGGAGGCCTATCATCAGCTCGCGGCGGATAGCGCGGCACCCTCCCCGGTCGGCGGCGACCATGGCACGCCCAGCATTCACGAGATCGAGCGGGGCGCACGGCTCGAGCGACTCCCGCCCATCGATCGCGACCGGCGGGCCATGTTCGTGGACCGCGTCCTTCCCGGGGATCTGACGCTCGAGGCTTATGCCGGCGGGGACTACCGGCCGGTAGCATCGTGGGCGGACGCGCCGTTGGACGCCCACGCACGCCTCTCCGCCGGGACCCTCGAAATCACGTGTACCGCGGGTCGATTCGAGAAGCGGCTGCGCTTCGAGCAAGACGGGGGACTGGGCGTTTCCTACCGGTGGGATCCCGCCGCCTTTCCCCCCGACGCGGTCGTGGCGCCCGAGATCTCCCTCGCGCACCCGCTGGAGTTCCGATGCATCCCCGACGCCGACGTCTGGTCATTTCCGGTCGTCACCGTGGCGAAGTCCGAACGGGGGCTCGAAGAGACCGCCCAAGGGCAGTCGGTCACGCCGCGGTGGCCCGCGGCGCTCGGGCACGGGTCGATCGAGATCATCCCCTGAGCGGTCACGGCGTGCCGGCCGCGGCGCGCGCGGCAACGTAGTCCACGCAGCCGTTCAGCGTCGCGATCTTCGGGTAATCGGTGTTCAGACTGGCGCGATCGCCGGGAAGGCCGTCGAGCTCGCCCCGGGCGCCATCCCACGGAGAAGACGAGCGGGTCGCATCGATCAAGTGCACGGTTCCCATCGCTGTGCTTGCACCATGTCCCCGACGGGATAAGGCGGACGTGAATCCAACGTGAGGGCTGCTTGAGGGGTGGGATGCGCAATGATGGTGGGCTCAGAGGCGGTTCAGCGTCGTC
>Ga0326597_10004834_pt1 | contig 18824 bp, 20 predicted proteins | sample RVTome_12_FD_203789 | JGI IMG/M metagenome (GOLD analysis project Ga0326597, IMG submission 203789) | Soil microbial communities from uranium-contaminated site in the Upper Colorado River Basin, Wyoming, United States - RVT100D185 | ecosystem: Environmental > Terrestrial > Soil > Contaminated >... | reverse complement strand
GCGGACGGAACGGACGGGGTGCAGTTCCATCCAGAAGAGGGGGAGTGATCATGAAAGGAAGGCTGTGGCGAGGTTCCGGTCTCGTCATCCTCGCCGGGATTCTCCTGCTCGCCGTCGCAGAAGCTCGAGACGCGGACTGGACGGAACTGAACCCCGAGTTCGAAGGGGCCGCGTTCGTGAAGGACAGCGCCGTCTGCGCCGAATGTCACGCGGAGGTCATGGCGCCGTTTGCGAAGACGACGCACGCGCGAGCCTTCGGACACAGCCCGCAGGGCGAGCTGGAAGAGAACAACTGCGAGTCGTGCCACGGTCCTCGGAGCAAGCATGCCGAGGAACCGGACGCCGGCCTGGCGATCTCGGTCGAGCAGTTCTCGACCGTCTGCCTCCAGTGCCACCAGGACGATCGGCGGATGCACTGGCAGAGCAGCTTGCACAAGACCACGGAGGTCGGCTGCATCTCCTGCCACACCGTGATGGAGAAGCGGAGCGATACGGCTCTGCTGGCCGAAGCGGAACAGGCGAAAGTCTGCTCCGATTGTCACGCCGGCGTCATCGCGAAGCTCAACAAGTCATCGCACCATCCCGTGCGGGAGGGGAGAATCGACTGCTCCTCCTGCCATAACCCGCACGGCGGCCCGAACCCCGGGATGCTGGTCCAGGGCACGACGAATGAGACGTGCACCAGCTGCCACCAGGAGAAGCGCGGCCCGTTCCTGTGGGAACATCCGCCCGCACGCGAGGACTGCCTGACCTGTCATGAACCCCACGGTTCGAACAACAGGTTTCTACTCACCACTCAGAGTGCCAACCAGTGCGTGGTCTGTCATCAGTACGGCGGACACGTCAATGAGTACAGGTACAACCGCGTCAGCACGCCGTATGGCAACGGATGTGTGAACTGCCACGTGGCGGTACACGGTTCCAATCACCCCTCTGGCGCAAAACTCACCAGGTAAAGGAGGAGGTGAAATGAAGACGGCTATTTGCCTTGCGGCGGCCTGCCTGCTCGGTTCGCTCCCCTCTCCGTCGCTGGCCCAGGACGGGACCGAGATCTCCGGGGAACAGACTCTGGGGGTTCAGCAGGTGGAGCGCGATACGAACTCCAGTAAGTTCAACGAATATCGCGATATTCGTGACGGTCTCTATCTCAGGGATTTGCAGCTCGATGTCTTCGGCACGGGCAGCGGACGGTTCCTGGACGCCGGCGGCCGGAACCTGCTCCGGGACGATCAGTCGATCTTCGCCCGGTTCGGCGACTTCGTTCCGCGCTGGAGCTTCGTGATCGACCACAACCGCATCCCCCACGACCTGAGCAACAAGGCGATGACCCCCTTCATCGACCGAGGCCGTGGGCTGTTCACCCTGCCGGCGCGCGTCCCCATCATCAAGGACGGCAACGACGCCACCGGAACGCCGTCGCTCGTTCCGACGACGGCCCAGATGGCGGTCAACGATTCCTTGATCGCGGATTACCTGCCGGAGCGCCTCCGGACGACCGACCTGAGCACGCGGCGCGAACGGACCGCCGGGGAGCTGAACGTGACTCCTGCCCGGCGGATCCGGTTCCACATGGGCTATTCCGACGAGCGCCGCGACGGCAGGCGTCTCACCTACGGCACCCTGGGTGACCGCCCGCCGCGCACGCTGAACGGCCAGCTTTCCGAGCCGGTGGACTACACGACTCGGGAGGTGGAGGCAGAGGCGGAATATGTCGGATCGAGGCTCCAGGGCCAGCTCAGCTATCTCCTGTCGGTCTTCGAGAACGACACCGAATCGATGCGCTGGGAGAACATGTTCTTCGCCCCGGATTCCGCCGCCGACTACACGACCACGGTCGCCGGCACGCCCAGAAACGTCGCGAGCTTCGGCCAGCGGGCTCTGTCCCCGGACAACCTCGCGCACACGGTCACGCTCTCCGGCGGCGTCGCCCTGCCCCGCGACAGCCGGCTGACCTCGACGGCCGTCTTCGGCTTCCTGAAGCAGGACTCGGATCTGCTCCCCTATTCCGCCAGCACGCTCGGCGGCGACCGCGATGCCACTTTCGGCGACAACCTGGACTGGAACGATCCCGCGAAACTGCCGCGCTCCAAGGCCGATGCCGAGATGAGGACGCTTCGGCTCGACGGCGACTACACCATCAATCCCTTCACGAGGACGAACCTCCGGGCCTTTGCCCGCTACTACGATCTCGACAACAAGACTCCCAGCGCGCAGTGGAGGTACGTGACGCAGGACGCCGCCAATACCAACGGCGCCGTCAACTACCGCAACTTCCGGATCAACCTGCCGTACGCCTATGAGAAGATGAGCTTCGGGCTCGATGCCAAACAGCATTTCACGTTCTGGCGCACGACCCTCGGCGTGGGATACGAGCGGCAGGGGATCGATCGCAAGTTCCGCGAGGCCAACACCGACGAGGACATCCTGAAGGCCTCGGTGCGGACCAGGCCGGTAGACAAGTTCTCCCTCTCGGCGGGCGCTCTCTTCGGAGATCGAAAGGCCGACGGCTACAACTACAGGGTGCACAGCCAGAGCTACTGGTACACCTTCGCCCAGGGCGCGGCGGACCCGGACAATCCGGCGTTTCTCTTCGAGAATCACCCCGACTCGCGCAGGTACGACGTTTCCGATCGCAAGCGAAACGCGTTCGACGTCTCCGCCAGCGTCTTCCCCCGGCAGGATCTCGACGTGACCGCCGGGTTCCGCTACCAGAACGACGACTTCGACTCCGACGTCGAGCCGGTCGCTCCTCTGGCGGGCACCACGGTACCGCTCCCCAATCCGGACGACGCCAACGCGCTGACGCCGGGGCGGCAGCTCGGGCTGCTCGAGGAAAAGCGCCAGAACGTCACCCTCGATGCGAGCTACTCGCCGGTCGAGCGATGGACCTTCAGTCTGTTCGCGGACCGGGAGCAGACCGACTCGGACTCGCGCGGCATGTATTTCAACGAGAACCAGCGTCGCGAGCCGAGCAATCCCGACATCCAGGGCCCGACGCAGCTCGGTCCGTGGACGGATCCCAACCGGCAGTACGACGTCCAATCGGAGAGCGTCACGAACACGCTCGGTCTGGGAGTCGCCTATGCGATCGTTCCCGGCCGTGTCCGGCTCTCCGCCGACTACATGCTCTCTCTCGGCGAGGTCGAGCTCGAGTACACCGGCTACGGGTCAGACCCCGCCTTCCTGGGCCGCGACTGGGAGACCTTTCAGTTCGGCTTCGATGACCCTCAGACCGTGGAGCACACACAGCACGTGGTCAACGCGTCGCTCGAATACGACGTGGCCGAGAGACTGACGTTCGGGCTTCACTACCTCTTCGATCGTTACGAGGTCGAGGACTGGGTCCAGGAGCCCACGGGCCCCTGGGTCGAGGAGGTGGGGAGCGAGTTCTTCCTGCGCGACACGTCGAGAGACAACCGGTGGGGGAACCGCCTCGTGAGCATGGGCGGCCTTCTCGGGCCCGGTTACGAGGCGCATGTGGGGTATCTGAGTGTGACTCATCGGTTCTGAGCCCGCGTCATTGACGAGAGCTTGATACGAGGCCGGGGACTCCGGGGAGAGTCCTCGGCCTCGGCGTCTGGAACACCATGCCTCCGATCTGGAGCCGCTCCGGTCCCGGGCTTGATAATGCTAACCCCCTTGGTATAATGGGACGCGATGAGACTCCCCCGCTCGGTTCGAGAAAGCTTCCGAGCCTATGGCCGGGCCGGAGGCCGCGTGCGGTCCGCCCGCATGAGCCCCGCAGCGCGAAAGACGCTCGCCCGCCGGGCAGCCATCAAGCGCTGGATCCGAACTCGCTTCGGGGCCTCCGGTTTCGAGGCTCTCGGCCTGCCCGGCGGCGAGATCATCGACGCAGGACTTGCCGCGCTCGCCGCCGGCGAGGAGACGGTCGAGAGCCTTCTGGTGTCCCTGGCTGCGCCCCGCTTCAGACGCGAGGGCGTACCGCTCCCCCGGGAAGCGTTCACGGACGCTGATGTTCGTCTCTACCGACTTCTGGAGCAAATGAACGCCGGCCTGGCTCACTTCCGGTATGTTGCCTACCAGCGTCAGGCGGCGTCCTTTGCGGATGCGTGTTTCTCCGCTCGTCGGACTTGAGATCCCGATGCGCAAGGAACTCACCCGGCAGCTTCTGCTCTCGCTCATGAAAGAACTGGCGCGAACGGCGCCCCGGCGAGGTTCCTGTCGCGTCTACCTGGTGGGAGGGGGGACCGCGGTCTACCTGGGCTGGCGACCCTCATCCATCGATGCGGATCTCTTCTCCGACCGGGACGACGTGTTCCGGGACATTCAGGGGATCAAAGAGCGGCTCAACGTCAACGTCGAGTTCGCCCGCCCCGAAGACTTCGTCCCGCCGCTGGAAGGCAGCGCGGGTCGACATGTGTTCATCGCCAAGATCGGTTCGATCGACTTCTATCACTACGATCCGTACGCGCAACTTCTCTCAAAGGTCATTCGCGGCTTCGAGCGGGACCTTGCCGACGCGCGGGAATACCTCCGCAGCGAAATGGTGGATCCTCAGAAATTCCAGGCCCTGGTAGCAGGGATCCCTGATTCTGCCTACGCCAAGTACCCGACCCTGTCGCGGGCCGCGATCGGGAAAGCCGTGGACGCTTTCCTTGAGGAAGAGATTTGAGTGGGTGGGCCGGGGGTTCTGGGGTCAGCGCAGTTGCGCTTGTCTCACCGGCCGAAGGGCTCGATTTCTACAATGGCGGGACATACCGGTATCTCAAATCAAACGCGGGCGCGTTTGCGAGGAGCTTGGAGCTCTGTGCCGCGTTGTTGCCGGACAGTCGCTCTGGCCTTCCGCGGGTTTGGCCCAGGCGATCTCGAGTGAAGGCTGCCATGCCTGCCACGGACCAAAGCGTTTGAGAACAACTTCGAAAAGCACATCAAGAGCCCGAAAGAACAAGCGGCCTCTTAGACTTCGATGAGGTGCGGATCCACCGTCCTTCCTCGGATACTCCGAACAAAGATCTCGGGCCCCAAGCGGTTTCAGCACCTTCCTCGCTTCGAAGTACGAGTATTGCTTCAACCCCTGGCGGAGCATCGCTTCCGTCGAGCGGCCTTTCCACCGCCACGACGCAAACGTTCGCGCGTACCACGCTCCCACTCGTGCAGGAAGCCACGCAGCAAACCAAAGACCTGTCGTGTGTCGGTCCTGCGGGAACAAACGATTCGGGGCGGTGATGACGAGGAGCCCACCGGGCTTGACCTTCGCATACAGTGATCGAAGAGTCCGCTGTCTGTACCGGGGTAAGATGTGCTCGAAGACTTCGGAGGCGACGATCACGCCGATCGATCCGTCCTCGATCATCGAAAGATCCTCATCCTCCTTGATGAGGAAGAACGTGCAGCTCGACGCATGGCCCAGGTCGGCGATATACGTTCTCGAAAGCTCGAGCACGTCCCCATCGATATCGGTGAGGATCACGTGCGCTGCGCCGCAGTCGAAGAAGAACGGACTCAACTGGCCAAGACCTGATCCATAATCCAGTACGACCTGACCCGCGAGGTCCGGACAGAATCGCTGAATGATCCTTCGCGGGCCTTCGTTGAAAGTGTCGTCGCAGAGACGCTCTCCGATGAAATGGAATATCCCACGGGAGTCCCACGCGATCAGTTGCTCGATAAACCTCACGCTGAAGGGGAGATCCCTGTGACACTCGTAACACGTCGTCGCGTTGGGCGCCGAGACGTGTGTATGGGGCCCAGAGGCGTAAAGCCTCCTGAACTCACCGAAATCTTCTACTCGGAGTTCGAGCTCCATCTCGCCCCCGGGCCGGCCGTCGTCGCCGTCGATTCACGGAAACGCCAGCCGTCACCGTCCTCTGCCGCAATCCTCGTGCACGATGAGTGTCGCGTACCGTCAATCTCGGGAGCGCTCCCCCTCGTCCGAGAAACGCGCGCAAGCCGGTTCACGCCCGTTCGCTGGTTTGTCGGCGTGGGATCGCATCTCACGGAAATGCGGTACGCATCGGGCCCCAGGCGTATCGCCGTCATCGGCACATACGTTCCGCGTCAATGCGGGATCGCGCCGTTCACGAGCGACCTCAGCGAATCGATCGCGGCCCTGCGTCCCGGCGTGACCTGCTTGGCGGGAGGAACGGTCACTGCACTGCCGCCCAGCCTTGCCCGAAGCGGAGGGCGCCGAGGCCCGACCCGAAGTCGGGTGCCCAGTATCTTAGCACATCGGGCAGCCTTGTTCGGTCGAGCGCATGCTGCCTCCCGAACGACAGGAGTGGAGCGGTTCAGAGTCGTATACCTTATCTCGATGCCTCAGGGACGATGCGTCATGGACTCGGCTGCGAGTCCGCAGCGGCCTCGAGGGCCCAGCAGACCCGGCGTGAGAGAACTGTTCCAAGCAGAAAAACCCCCCAGACTTCCGGCCGAGGGGCTCCGAGGGAAGATGGCGGGGCATGCCGGTGCATCAAATCAAACGCGGAGAGGTTCGCGAGGGGTCTGGAGGGGCTGTTGCTGCAGGATCTGAGCGCTGATCTCGCGGCCGGCTGAGCACTTCGTCGGCGTCAAGTTCAGTCCGCCAGAAAGTAGCGCCTTCTCGGATCCTGCGGGCTCGTTCCGATCTCACGCACCAGGCCGTTCGCCACGAGCCTCGCAAGCCGAGTGCGGGTCGCGCGTAGCGTCAGGCCGATGGCCTCGGCGATCTCTCGGGTCGTGTGTCCGTCGCCACCCGCGAGGCTGTCGAGAACGGCCTGATCGGTCGGATCGACGCGCGGCTTCTCGGTTCGCGCGGTGTGCAAGGTGACCCGAAAACGAGTGCCGATCTCCTCCAGCATCGGCGGCGCGAGCCCCGAGTCACGGCAAGCAGCCGCCATGCACTGGATGCCGCTGCCCCACTGCTCTATCAGCCCAAGCTCATGGAAAACACGGCCGACGACCCTATTGCGTAGCTTCGAAACTCCGCGAACCAGATCATCCACGGTCAGGCCAAACGGCAGCAGCCCTGGGCTCTCCACCTCGAGACGGTCGTCGAATATCGCGACCCGGATCGGTGCGCCGCGCTGCGAATAGTCCGCGTGCGCCACCGCATTGACTACGGCCTCGCGCACCGCCGCAGGGGGAAGACTCCAACGCTCCTTGCGCCGCACTGGCCCGATCTCAGCGCCGTGAAGTGTGTGCTTCTGAACGACGTTGTAAGACCCCCGTAAGACGCGCCTGGGAAGGTGTTCGCGTCGGCTACGAGCCGGGAAGCGCGCATGCGCATCCCCCGCGGGACTGCGCGCAAGCGGCCGGGCCAGCGTCCCAAGGAGGTCGCCATGAACGCCCTATCCAGTCTCGCCCCCGCGCAGTCGGTTCGCCGCGCGGCGGCCACGGCCCCGCCCCGACACGCCACGACATCGGCGAAACGTGCGGGGGTTCTCGCTCTCCTCGCCCTCGGTACCTCGGCGCTTGCGCTCCCCGTGAACGCCGAGCTCAGCGTCACCGCCACGCCGCTCGCTCTCGAGAGCGCCGCGGCGCCCGACGGCAACGGCGTCTTCGGCGCCTACAACCGCTTCAACGAGCCCTGCCTCAACGACTCGGGCCAGGTCGGCTTCTCGGCGCGGCTCAACGGCACCGCCGGAGGCACGCTCGACGACACGATCATCGTGCGCGCGGACCCCGGCGGCACGATCAACCTGCTCGCCCGCGAGGGCCAGGCCATCCCCGACGGCCCGGGCGCCTTCGGCGTGCTCAACACCGTCACGCGCGCCTACTCCATGAACGACTCGGGGCGGGTCGCCTTCACGGCCGGCCTCACGGGCACGCCGGGCGGGGCATCCGACAACAGCGGCATTTACAGCATCAAGGACCCGGGGCACTTCTGGGTGCACGCACGGAGTGACTGGCCGGCCCCGGACCCGTTCGGCGGCACTCCTCTCGGCAACTTCTTCGCACCGCAGATCAACGACCAGCCGCCGGCGGCGATCTCCTTCTACAACACCGGCTGGAGCTTCGTCTCGCGGCTGGGGTTGCTCTCGCTCGTCTGCTACTCGGGCCAGCCGGCACCGGATGCCCTGGACCCGGAACCCCAGCCCATTCCGGACGGCATGAATGGCTCGATCTTCAACTTCCCGTCGGGCGACCCGCCGGCGCTTCGTCCGAACGCCGCGGAGGTGGCCGTGTGGGCGCACCTCATGTGGACCCACGACGCCGCCCGGGATGACGACGGCATCTTCCGCGCCTCGGCCGACGAGCTGAGCGACATGGCACGGGGCAACCACCCGGCGCCCGGCGGCGGCACCTACGGCGAATTCACCTCGCCCGTGTACAACGCCAACGGGGTGGCTGCGTTCACCAGCGCCCTTTACCCGGTGGGCCCGACGGGTTCGATCGTGGCGCTCGACTGGCCCTTCGGCGGCGACCTGGTGGCCTACAGCGGCCAGCCGGCCGCTGACGGCAATGGCATCTTCTCGCAGTTCGGCCCGCCGGCCTTGAACGACGACGAGGCGGTGGCCTTCCGCGTCGTCCTCGCCGGCACCGTGGGCGGCGGCAGCGACGACACGGCGATCTACAAGGGGGACAGTCTGCTGATTGTCGTGCCACCGCTCGAGGACCAGCTGGCGCGCGAGGGCCAGCCGCCGCCCGAAGGCAACGGCGTCTTCAACAACTTCAACGCAATCGTGGCCATCAACAACGCCGGGCAGGTGCTCTTCATCGCCACCCTGCGGGAGACCTCGGGCGGGGCGAGCGACGACCGCGGGCTCTACCTGTGGGATTCGGTGAACGGCATCACGAAGCTCTTGCGCGAAGGGGATGTGATCGGAGGCCGCACGGTAGCCGAGTTCTCGACCCTCACCGCGCGCGACTTCGGCGGCTTCCGCTGCTTGAACGACGCCGGGTGCGCCGTGGCGCGCGTGGACATGAGCGGGATCGGCGGCGATGGCGTCTATCTTTTCTGCACATCGAGCATCGTCGGGGTCGAACCCGCCGGCGCCCCGAGCGCCGCGCTCGTGGCTGGCCCAAACCCCTTTGGCGCCGTTCCGCTCGCGCTTCGCTTCACGCTGCCATCGTCGGGCGGCAACATGTCGGTCGCCGCCTACGACGTCAGCGGCCGGAGGGTCCGGGTCCTGTTCGAAGGACCAGCGGACAGCAATGGGACGCTGCGCTGGGACGGAACGGATGCGGAAGGCCGGCCGCTCCCTGCGGGGATCTACTTCGTGCGACTGGAATCGCCGCGCCTCGTCGCGGTGCGCCGGGTCGTGTGCGTGAGGTGACCCCGAACCGCGGGGCGGCCCCAGCCGTGCGGGGCCGCCACGCAGATTCATCATTTCGCCCTCGGCCCTTTCATTCCGCGCAGGAGTTTTCCGAGAACGATCAGTGCGTTGCGCTGGAACGCGACGATCACCGCGAAGGAGACCTGGAGGACGCGCCACTCGAGGCGAGGGGCCGCCTCGCCGCGAGCGATGTCGGTGAGGGCGAGGCGACCCGCGCCGACGAGGATGAGCGAGACGAGGCCCAGGCCGAACGAGATCGCGGCCACTTTGCGGATCGTACTTCGCGAAAACCCATAGACCCGCTCCCATGCGGATCCGCTGCCTACTCACCGCGAGTTCGGCGCGACGCTCCCCCCAGTTCGAGATCCCCTGCAGTCTTCCGATCCGTCCAGTAAGCCTGGCAACGCCGAGACGCCGCACGGATATCAAGTAAGTCCATTGCTAGTTTTTCTTCAAGCGCGGTCGCGGACGCAAGTTGCCGCCCCGCAGACGAGAGCATTCCGGAAGTCCGTTCGCGAGATTCCCGGGAATCGCAGGAGTTCGGTTTGCGACTTCCGCGAGCGGTGGGGAGGCGCCAACCGGATTCGAACCGGTGAATAACGGTTTTGCAGCGGCTCTGGCTAGCTCCCACAACTGTAACAGTCAACCGCGCTTACAGGTTCGGTGTCGCCGACGAACTACCGCTGCTAGAGGCTGTGAAGATCACGTTCTGGATAACGGTCCACATGACCGCACCGGCGGAGCCACGATGCTCGACGCGCGCCGCCGAGTTCCCGGGCCGATCAGATCGCGGTCCGAGTCGCCATTCGAAGCGTCGACGCGATCTTCGGAATGGATCCACCGCCGCGTGAGCGCCGCGAGCGTGACCCCGTAAGCGACATGAGCGATCACGACAGTCGCCTGCATGGACGGCATCTCGGAGGCCATCCAGCCGACTCCCATCGCCTTGACCGCGGGGCTGGCGAGAAACCCGATCCCGATGAAGAGACCGTAAAGGCCGCCCCAGATGAGCGGCTTCCGTCCGAGAAGCACGGCGAAGATGACGCCGAAGCAGGCGCCGTTCCAGTAGTGATATGCGTAGCCGAGCACGTCAGACAGGGTCGACGGGCCCATCATAAACCTGTCGGTCATGAGCACGCCGAGAAGCCGAGGCAGATCCCCGGGCATCCCGCCGAGGCGAAAGCTCGTCATCCGCACCGCCTCCAATGCCAGCGTGCCGATGATTCCGGCGCCAATCCCGGCGAGAGCACGGTTCAGCAGGCGGCGGTGCCCCCGCGCGGACGCGACGATCATCGTGACGATCAGGAGAATGACCGAAGGGATCAGCAGCAGGGGCGCCAGGACGAAGAGCTTCGCATAGCCGGCCTGAGCAGCCACGAAGAGATTGGGTGGAAGCCCTGCGGAGAGGAGGACCAGACCACTCAGGAGAATCTCTTCGCTCAACAACCGTCGCATTTGGTTCCTCCGTTCCTGGGGTGGGCAACGTGCCCACCCCAGGCCTCTCGCATTACTTCGCGAGCATCTGGGTCAGCATCTGGAGCTTCCCATCCAGCATCCTGCCGATCTCGTCGATCTTCGCGTTCTTGAATTCCGCGAGGAGGTGGGACGGCGGGTCGTACGCCACGACCGTCTTACCGTCAGCATCCGCGTACACGTTGATCCGAACGGGAAGCACGATGCCAGCGCCCGGGTTCTGTTCGAACACCTGCTTCCCGATCGCCGGGTTGCCGACGAAGATGGTCTCGGACTCGACCTTGAGGCCTGTCATCGAAAGGACCTTGCCCTGATGGAGCTCGCCCATGACCATCATGCCGTTGTCTGCGACCGCCTTCTGCAGATTCCCGAGAACCTCGGTCACCTTGCCCCGCACCTGGACGGCGACTCCCGGACTCGGGTGGTCCGCCGCGGGGGCGAGACGAGCCACAGTCATGGAACTCGCCACGATGATGGCCGAAACGATCGCACTGATCCGTGCACGTCGCATTGCTCTGGTCCTCCTTCTCCTGTTTGTGAGGTTGTTTGTGAACTCGATCGACAGCTCGGACCGTTGCGCCAACATCACGCCTCGCGGTCGGCTGGCTGAGACGGGGCGGGCGGATCGCCTAATGTCGCACCGCGCCCCGGACCGAAAACGGTGCCTCCCTCGCATTCGTTTCGGCCCGACGGCGCAGCCAGGCGTAGCCCGCCCCGAGAATGGCCCCGTAGACGAGATGCCCCATGAGGCTGGGCAGCGCTTTCATCGCCGCGTCGGCGCTCCACTGGGGACCCATGCCGAGGAAGACCGGCATGAGAGTCAGCGCGCCGAGCATCCACCAGAAGGCTCCGTAGATCAGGCCTCGCCAGATACCGGTCGCGGCCCGTCGAACGGAGCGACCGAGGATCACCGCGAAGGATGCACCGATCGCGGCGCTGATCACCATGTGGACGAGGAAGCCCATCCCGGCCGATGGGGCGCCCACCATCTTTCCGATCATGGGCAACACGCCCATCATCGCCATCATCATCCCGAACACCACGCCGCCGGCCAGACCGGCGTAGGCGCCGTACTTGAGATTTCGTGCGTTCACGTCATCCTCCTTGCCAGAGGCAGAGGGGTCTCAGGCGTTACGTCCGGGTCGGCCGACCTGCTCTTGACGCAATCTTCTCCGTCCTTGCACCGGCCTCCCGGCACGGCTACGATCGCTGCGCAACGGAACAGGGCCTCTTCCATTGTCTTGACCGTGAGTGCAAGAGGAGCGGGCATCGTTACGCTTTTTTCCACGAGCGAAACGGAACCTAAGGTCGCTTGAATGGCCGAGATCCTGGATGACCCGGAGCTTCCGCAGCGCATCCGCGCCCGCGATCCCGAGGCTCTCAGGACAGTCGTCGAAACGTATCTGGGCCAGATCTTCCGCGCGGCGCGAGGCGCCGGGCTCCCGAGCGACGCGGCCGAGGATGTGACGCAGGCCACCTTCACCACCTTCCTGGTGAAGGCCGAGAGCTTCGAGGGCCGCTCACACGTCCGCACCTGGCTCTTCGGCATCCTCTACCGGAAGATCGCTGAAGCGCGCCGCGGAACCTCTCGCGACAACAGGATGGACGACATCGATGAGGTCATGGAGGAGCGGTTCGCGAAGGATGGCCGATGGTCACGTCCTCCGCACCCGGTGGACGCGGAACTGGAGAACCGGGAGACCCGCGAGCGCATCCAATCCTGCTTGGAGGGGCTTCCGGAGCGACTGAGGCTGGTCTTCGTCCTTCGGGAGGTGGAAGAGCTTCCCAGCCAGGAGATCTGTAAGATTCTCGAGATCAGCCGCACCAACTACGGAGTGATGATGTATCGGGTCAGAAACCGCCTGCGGGAATGTCTCGAGGCGATGGGATTGAAAGGGCGCCGGGATGCTGAGATGTAAGGAAGTGACGAGGCGGATCGCGACCGAGGAGTTCGCCGAGGGATCGTGGCGCGACCGGCTTGCGGTGCGGCTCCACCTCGCCATGTGCCAGCATTGCCGTCGCTACTTCCGGCAGATGCGCGAGATCGGGCGAGCCGTGCGGCGTCTTGTGGCGTCCCCTCCGGTCGATTCCGAGACCTTGCAAAGACTCGAGGTCGCGATACTCGAGGACGAGTCGCGCGATTCTCCTTGAGAGCATTGTTCAGCGGGAATGCAGGACCGAGGGAGACGGCTTCACGACGCTCTATGACCGGATCAGCCGGATATGTCGCGGAAGCGGAAATCGGTGAGGACGGCAGCGAACGGTAGTCCGTCCACAAGCACGTACGGGTAGATCGAGTAGTTCAGCACGGCGCCCCTTGCCTTGTCTTCGGGGACGAGAGGGACGTCCCGACCGATCGTGAACTCGACGCGGTCCGGATCGAGGCCACCAAAGAGAAGCCCCCTTGATTCGGGGTGCTTCCACGCCTCCGAGGCGTCGATCGGCAGCCAGCCCAGTCGATCGTCGTAAAACTCGGCCCAGCAGTGATAGCCGGCGATATCTCCTTCGCTCTCGCCTTGCGGCAGCGGGAACCCCATCACGAACACCGCGGGGATTCCGGCCGCACGAGCCATCCCGATGAACAACGAATGGAAATCCGTGCAGTTGCCGGCGCCCATCTCGCATGCGTAGATCGCGTCGCCGCGCCCCCACCCGATCCCGCTCTTGTCGTACTTCATGGTCCGAAGAACATCATCATAGAGAGCCCGCGCTTTCTCGACGCTCCCTCCTCTCACATTTCGTAGCGCGCGTTCGCGGCGGCTGGTGCCCCTACTGCAACTTCCAGATCCGGGAACTCACGGAAGCCTATCCCAAGTTCGCCGAGCGCGGCGTCACACCGATCGCCGTGAGTGTGGACAAGCACCTCCGACGGGCTCCGCGTAAGCCGAAGAGCGTACCGGCAAAGAGCCACAAGACGCGGGCTGAGTTCCTCGAATCGGCCGGAGACGACCGCCTCCGCGAGCGAAGCATCGCCGGACTCCCGGAGGATCGCTTCGCCGTGATGGACGACTCAGTAGTGGCAGTTGTTGGCGGCCGAGACGCACACAGCCGTGGCCTCCCGCTCGACGCGCGAGAGGGGGGATTCCCCATACATGATCGCACGGCACAGATCGACGTGAGCACGCTGGGCGATCGGATTCAGACCATGACAGGCGAGAATGTTGTCGAAGCTCCCCGTACCGTGGCCCGGCGAGACCCAGGACACTGTCATCCTCCTTGATTCGGTCCCTGATTCGTGGACGGCGGATCCAGTTCGAAGACCTGTTCGTGGTGACGCTTGCCTGAAAGCATGTGGAGCGCTCACACCGAGATCCTGACAGGCCCGAAGCCAGCCTCAATGGAGGCGCCGGAATCCCCCTCCCTCCCGCTACGGCAACCCGACCCCGAGGGCACGAAGCGCTCCCGCATCCACCCCTCCCTGACAGCATTCGGCGAGCTCGCCGTTCACGACAACGGCCGGCACTCGTCTGACGCCATAGGTCCGGGCCCTCGCTTGCGCGCTTACGTCCGTCTGCAGGTCGAGGACCTGCACGTCACAACTCGGACAGGCCAGGCTCTTGACAAGCTTCACCGTTTCGTCGCAGACGGGGCAACCGGCGGTGAACACCTCGACGGTTCGCTTCTTCATGATCTTGGTCTCCTTTCCGATCTTGCCTCTATCCAAAGCGGCAATGCTCCAGCATGCGTCGTACGGCCCTCGTCCGATGCATCTACTCCGCGCAGCAGGAGAGCTTTGCGGGATCCTTGAACCGCGAGATGGCGACGATCTTCAGCGCCTCCGACATCGTCGGGTAGACATGGATGAGCTCGATAAAGTCCTGAAGCCTCGCCCGGAACCGGAGCGCCATAGCGGCCTCGTGGATCACCTCGGACGCCCCGTGGCCCAGCATCGTCACGCCCAGGACCTCGTCGGTTTCCCGGTCGGCGACCATTTTCACGAAACCCCGCGTGTCCCGGATAGCGCCCGCCCGCGGCACGAGCGTCATCGGGACGGCACGGCACCAGCACGGGTGACCCGCGGCGACAGCTTCCCCTTCTGTCATTCCGACCACAGCAAGCGGAGGGTCGATGAAGACGGCACGGGGGATGACCCGGTGGTTCACCTTGCGCGGCGGCCCGCCCGACAGGGCGTTGTGCACGGCGATCCCGCCGTCCTGACTGCCCACCGGAGTCGCCATCTGGTTGCCCTGCTCCCGTCCAACGACATCGCCGGCGGCGAAGATGTGCGGGACCCGCGTGCGCAGCTCGTCGTCGACGAGGACCTGTCCCTGCTCGCCGGTCCCGACGCCCGTTCTCTCGAGGCCGATCCGGTCAGTGTTCGGCCGCCGGCCGGTCGCGACCAGGAGTCGCTCGGCACGGATCTCGCGCCGCTGGCCACCGACAAGCACGGCGACGATCACCCCACCCCCCTCCGGGCGCACCTCGCTGGCCACGGCCCTGGTCAGGACCTCGATGCCCTCGATCGCGAGGAGCTTGCGCACGGTGGGCCCAACCTGCGGCTCGTAGCCCTGGCTCAGGAGATCGGAGCTTCGCTCGATGATGGTTACAGTAGAGCCCAGGCGGCGGAACATCTGGCCGAGCTCGAGGGCAATGTAGCCGCCTCCGACGATGAGAAGCGACTCCGGCAATTCCCTGAGCTCCACCTCCTCACCGCTCGTCAGGAGATCGCTCGTCAGATACGGCACCTCTGACAGCCCCGGGACATCCGGCAGTACCGGCCGCGAGCCGGTGGCAATCAAGAATGCGTCGCCCGTGAGCCTCTTGCCATTCACCTCGACGCTGTGAGCGTCGACGAACTCAGCGTGACCCTCCTCGATGCGGATCTCTTGGCCCAGCAGGCTTGCGTACTTCTTCTGCCGGTAGCTTGCGACGACCTCGTCCTTCTGCCGAACAAGGGCCGGGAAGTCGACCTCCAGGTTCGCGGGCCGGAGCCCGGGGTAACGAGGATGGGCACCGTCATGGACGAGCCGAGCCGCCTCGATGAGATTCTTGGACGGGAGACACCCGCGGTTCACGCAGGTGCCTCCAAGGGATCGTTCCTCCGTCATGATCGCCGTCTTGCCCATCTCTTGGACTCGTAGCGCGGCCGCGAACGCCGTCGAGCCCGATCCGAGAATGACCAGGTCGGCTCTCTCCTTCACTGCCATCATTCTCCCGTGTCCGGGACCGACTCGGGCTGGTACACCGCGCGATACCCGACCTTCTCAATAGCCTTGATGAGCGTGTCCGGCTCCACACCCGCCTTGGGGTCTAGCCCAACAACAGCCCTCTTGTCCTCGTAGCTGGCCTCCGCGTGCGACACCCCAGGGATACCTGCGAGGGCATGGGTGACGTGGGCTTCGCATCCGCTGCAGGTCATCCCCTCGACCGCGAAGGTTCAGCGGACCTGGTCCGTGAAGCGACCCTTGTAATCGCCGGCTTTCGCGATCGCGGTCAGGATCGCTTCCCGAAGCCCGGGGGTCAGGATGCTGGCACCGACCACCGCCTCCCGCCTCTCGTAGCTCACGTCCGCGGCCGCAACGCCCGGGACGGAGCGGATCTCTTTCTCGATCGCCGCCGCGCATGCCTCGCACGTCATCCCCTCGATTGCCACAACGGTCTTCTCCACATCAGTGCGGGCCGCGAGCGTGTCGCCGCCGCCGATCACGTAGCCCACGTAGCTGGGAAAGAAAGCAAAGGCCAGGACGAAGACCGTGACCACCCAGAGCATGACCTTGTTGACTCTTTTCAGGGTTGAGACCCCAGCGCCCGCCGGCTGGCAGCATGCTTCGATGTTCGAGACCGAGTCGTTGGTCGAGCAGCGCTCGCCCGGGCCGCTGGCGTCACCCGCTGCCGATCGCACCACTCTCGGTTTTCGGTAGGAGGAATAGAAAGCCAGGCCGAGGAGCGCAAACGTCACAGGAAGGAGAACGGGGCGCCAGACCTCGAAGGTGGCCGACAGGGCTCCGCCGGAGACTCCGATGGCGATGAGCAACAGCGGCAGCCAGCAACATGCCGAGGCAACAATCCCGGATGCGAGCGCCCCGACCTGGGCAACGGCCCCCGCGTCAACACGGGAGATGGTCTTGGGTTTCTCTTGTGAACTCATGGCGCAACAGTCCTCCTCAATCTCATTCGACTCGCGAGGCTCCGTGGCGCTGACCGGTGAGCCTTGCTCCACCTTCGCCTGGGCCTCCTTCAGCGCACGCCGCACGTTGCCCAGACAGCAGGCGCCTTGCGGATTGGTTTCCTCGCAGCGGTCCAGGCCCTGGCGGCACTTCTCCGTGATCTCATCGGGGATGCTTGAAGTCCCCGTCCGCGCCACTTCCGCCTCGATCTCTTCGACCGTGTGATCGAAGCAGTAGCAGACCGTGCGGGGCGGCGTGGTCGCTTTCTGCCCGATGCGAACCTTCACATCGGCCCGGGTGAATCGCTCCCCGGTCTCCTGGTGGAAGTAGGCCACGTCGCAGGCTGGCTCGGGGCAGAACCGAAAGCCATCGCTACGGCCCACCCGACATCGCGCGGATTCGGTCACGAGCGCCTCGATGGTGACCGGCTTCACAATGCGCCCGTTGCCTCGACACGAGGGGCAGAGCGTCCTGTTCTCGATCTTGTCGATGCTCGCTCCCAACGAAGACGTGTGAACGCTCAACCTGTCTCCTCCCGATCGTCGAGGGCTTCGAGGATCGGGCATTTTGTCACGGGCAGGCTCCCGTGGCACTCCGCCATCAACTTGGATAGGGCTCTGCGCATCCTCCGCAGCGTGGCGATCTTGTCGTCGATGTCGTCGATCTTCAGCTCCGCCCGCTGGAGCACGTCGGCGCACTTGGCGCGCGGCGCCGCCCGCAGCGAGAGAAGCTCCTTGATTTCCATGAGGGAGAAACCCAGTTCCTGTGCCCGCTTGACGAAGCGGACTCGTAGCACGGCGTCATCCGGGTAGGCCCGGTAGTTCGTCTCGGTCCGGGGCGGCCTGGGGAGCAGGCCGCGGCGCTCGTAGTAGCGCAGCGTCTGAACGTTCACGCCCGCCTGAGCGGCCACCCTCCCGATCTGCATCACCTCGCGGTCCATATCGATCCTCCACACTCAGCATCGACTCTATACCTAAGTATAGACGCAAGAGGTTTTTTCGCTGACCTGGCAACACAACAGCAAACAATGAGTTATGCCAGCACGGCCGGGAGATTCGGAGTTTGCCCCGCAACCGGGAGCGCTCCACATGAGGATCGACCTCCAGATCGACTCCACCGAGCTCGTCCTCCGCCTGCGCAACGGCGACCGCCGTCTCGCCTATGCCGTCGTGAACGCCATCAACAACACGGCGAAGCGCATCCAGGACGCCGAGCGCCGGCGGGTCGAGGAGGAGTTCACGATTCGGAAGAAAGAGTTCATCCGCCGCGAGGCGGCGGTCATTAGACCATTCGCATCCGTGAAGCAAGCGCGAGCCTTCGCCGAGATCGCTGTCGGGCAGAAGCCAAGGCTTCTGCTGACTGCCTTCGAGCGTGGCGCGGAGCGCGAACCGTTCACTCCGGGGGCAACGAAAGTCGCAGAGCCCGTCATCGGCGGGCCGGCGCGTCCGCAGTTCGCTGCGCAGGTCACGCCAGAACTCCACATGGCCCGGCTTCGCTTCGATCGCACGAAGACGAGGCGCAGGCGCGTCGGCGTGACGCGCACGAAGACCTACCTCATCCCCACGATCGGCATCTTCCAGCGCATCGGGAAGGAGGCGACGCGCTGTCTACCTCTTCACGCACGGCAAGTGCATCGAGCCCCGCCTCCACTTCATCCAGACCGCAGAGAACGAAGCGCGGCGATGGTTCGGCGAGGAGATGGAGCGGGAGGTGATCAATGCCATTGCGCACGCTCGAGGTCGGGGCCTGTGAGCGAGCCTTGCATCACGTGCGGGACGAACCCGAGAAGGCCCGGGCACAGGAGAAGGCCGTCCGCAGGTGGGTGAAGAACCGCGGCACGGTCCGCGAGTGGATCAAGACGCGCGAGAGGAACGAGGCGCTCGACCTTGAGGTCTACTGCCTCGCTGCGCTCTACATCCTCGGGCCCGCATTCGTTAGATCACTGCCCGAGCGAGCTGCCGCTCTGACCCGGCCAGTCGACGGGGCGGCGGCGAGAGAGCCGGCACCCGCGCTCCCCCCGGCGAGGCGGCCC
>Ga0326597_10004833_pt1 | contig 18826 bp, 20 predicted proteins | sample RVTome_12_FD_203789 | JGI IMG/M metagenome (GOLD analysis project Ga0326597, IMG submission 203789) | Soil microbial communities from uranium-contaminated site in the Upper Colorado River Basin, Wyoming, United States - RVT100D185 | ecosystem: Environmental > Terrestrial > Soil > Contaminated >... | reverse complement strand
GCACGCCTCGTCACAACGCTTGTCAACCTGGGTTTGGTGGACGAGTTCAGGCTGGCCGTCCATCCGATCATCCTCGGCGCGGGGAAGCCGCTGTTCATGGACATCCGGAAGAGAGTCGGGTTGAAGCTTATTGACACAAAGCAATATGCAACCGGGCTTGTGATGCTGCGCTACCAGCTTGATCGGAAATAACCAGGGGAGGGCGTCCCGCCACCAGTTGCACCTCAACGAAACGGATTGTTAATTTAGGGGTGATGCTCCTCCGAAACGTACTAGAGAAAATAGGGATCACCAGAGGTAAGCTGCAGTGGCTTCTCTCCGGACCCGTTGTTTCGAACTGGTTCATGGCACCGTACCTCACGCAGCAGCAGCGGCGCTCGTTCGTTCATACGGGCGACCCGATACGGTTTGGCACGATCAACCTGGCTATCGAGCACTTAACGAAAGACAGGATCGCCGGCTCTGTGGCAGAGTGCGGAGTCTACCGGGGTGTGCTGAGCAAGTTCATCCATGAACGCCTTCCGGACCGGCAATTGTTCCTGTTCGATACATTCCAGGGGTTCGACGGACGGGATTCGCATTCGGCTTCGGATACACGGTTCAGGGATACATCTGTCGAACAGGTGTTGCGCCGCATCGGGGATACAAACAACGTTACCGTGCGGAAGGGGTTCTTCCCGGAGACTGCGGCCGGACTGGAGAACGAACGGTTCGCGTTCGTGATGATCGACTTCGACAAGTATGAACCAACACTGGCGGCGCTGGAGTTCTTTTATCTGCGCACCACACCGGGCGGTTTCATCTTCGTCCACGATTATACAAGTCCGGAATCCGATTGGGCCTGCTCGCGGGCACTGAACTCCTTCCTTGCGGGCAAGCCCGAGAAACCAATCGCCATACCGGACGCATGGGGGACGGCGCTGTTCAGGAAGGTATAAGCCAATGTCTGCATTACTCCAATTCTCCAACAACCAACATAAGGAGGAACAACCATGAGAACACTCATTGCAACCACTCTCGTCCTCTTGCCGATAGGACTGGCGCAACCCGTCGCAGCCGGAGACGACAAAAACTCGCCAACCGACCTGCCGATCCGGATCGATGTACCGGTACAGCTTGAGCAGGCCAACGTGGTCTTTAACATGAATCACTTTGTGATGAGGGGCGACATGCCGGTCGGACTCAGGTACATGGATGCGCTCTCGAAGAGGCTCGCGGAAGCCGGCACAAAGGGACAGATCATCGGCGTGTTCTATAGTCAGGCGGCACACTTCACACTGACCGACAAAGCCTACAACGCCTACCGCAATGTCGCCAGCGGAAACCCGTACAAGGAAGTGATTGCGAACCTGATCAAGCAAGGGGTTCAGCTTGAAGAGTGCGCGGTATCGATGGAGAACAACCACTGGACGAACGACGATCTTCTCCCGGGTGTCAAAGTGAATACCGACGCAGTCCGCCGGTTGATCCAACTTGAACAGCAGGGATTCGTACAGATACAACCGTAGCCTGTGCTGTTTCTAATGAGTGACCTTGTATTTTTCAACGCAGAGGCGCGGAGAGAACGCTGAGAATCGCAGAGTATTAACGCCAATAACCTCTGCGATGCTCTGCGATCTCCGCGTCTCTGCGTTAAAAACCGCAACACTTAAGAAACACGATATGTCTTTTTGGAAGCGGCCCAGATTGGCACAATTATCCTCTGGTGTCGATGCTGAAGGTCACTGGCAGGTTGTCCAAAAAGTTGCTTTCTTCTGAAAGCCGGTCGTCAATGACAAGTTCTTTTGAAGCCCGGTTGAATTCTGCGGGCGTTGCATTCAGTGCCGCAGGCTTGCTTCTTCATAACCAGAGGACAACTCAATAACAACCAGAGCATCAGTCAATGATTTCCTCGCTCAACGAACGCTGGCAGTCGTCGGCGTTTCACGGAGCGGGAAGAAGTTCGGGAACGCAGCATACCGTGAGCTAAAGGCCAAGGGATACCGGGTGTTTCCTGTGAACCCCGGCGTGGAGAGCATCGAGGGTGAACGTTGTTATCCGGACCTTCGTTCATTGCCGGCACAAGCGGACGGCGTGCTGGTTGTGGTCCCGCCATCTGCCACGGAACAGGTGGTCCGGGATGCTGCCGCTGCAGGAATCCATCGCGTTTGGATGCAGCAGGGGTCCGAATCGGAACAGGCGATCCGGTTCTGCAAGGAACACGGTATGAACGTCGTGCACGGCGAGTGCATCCTGATGTTCGCCGAGCCGGCGGCCACCGTCCACCGGTTCCATAAGTGGGTGTGGAAGGTGTTGGGTAAACTGCCGGCGTAAGTCTTCTCTACTTCTCGCAAAGAGAATTGTGGAGATTACTGGAACTCATCCGCTGAGGCCGTCCAAAAAGCTGCACCCATGCCCGTCACGAACCACTTCGTGACGGAAAATGTGCGAACCGACTTTGCTTGCGCCACCAAATGGTTGGTGACGCCCCAGATCTAAAAGTCTTCTCTACTTCTCTCGAATGAACCACGGCATTCTGAAGATTCCATGTTCATCGGCCACTACGCTTTAGGGCTTGCTGCCAAAAAGCTCGCACCAAAGGTCTCGCTGGGTACATTGTTTTTGTCCGTGCAACTCCTTGACCTGATGTGGCCGATCTTCCTGCTCCTCGGCATCGAGCATGTCCGGATCGACCCCGGCAACACGTCGTTCACTCCGCTCGATTTCTACGACTACCCCATATCACACAGTCTCGTGACAGTGCTCGTCTGGTCCGCTGCGTTCGGTCTCATCTACTTTGTGCTGCGGAAATATTCCAGAGGAGCATGGATCCTCGGCGCGGGAGTGTTCAGTCACTGGGTCCTTGACTTCGTCACCCACCGTCCTGACCTGCCGATCATCCCCGGTTCGACAACCTATGTAGGCCTCGGCTTGTGGGATTCGGTGATTGCCACGGTGCTTGTCGAAGGGGCGCTGTTCGTGATCGGAGTTGTGCTGTACACACGCTCAACTGTCGCAATGGACAAAACTGGCCGCTATGCCTTCTGGGGACTCATCGGTTTCCTTCCGCTCATCTGGGTCGGAAACATGTTCGGTCCACCTCCTCCCGATGTCCAGACGCTCGCGTATGCTGCGTTACTTCTCTGGCTCCTCGTACCCTGGGGCTATTGGATCGACAGACATCGGCAACCGACGGGCTGACCCAATTCCCGTCTCCATAATTCTCACTTAACCTGTGGGGCAGTGCAGATAATCCCTGCTCTCGTGACCGGTACTCAACCGGCCCTCGCTCCAATTCCCCTTTTTCACTCCTGCAAAAAGTCATTCCCACGAATTGGAATAGCGGCGGTGCTGAATATTTCAACGCAGTCGAAAACCGTGTTTCCGTGTGCTATTCATCGTTCCTGCCGCACAGGCCCGTGGCACGCATGTTGACCTTCTGATAACAGCAATTCAGACAAATGGAGGTTTCATGACTGTTCTTGGTTACTGGACGATCGTCTTCGCATTGATCGCATCGGCCCTCTCCCTGTATAACTACTACAGGACTGCCACCACGAAGACAATCGCCACAGCACGGGCTCGCCGTTTTGTGAAACTCAGCGCGGCCTCGATCGTTCTCGCTTCTGCGTTCCTTCTGACGCTTCTCCTGCAGCACGACTTTTCGAACGGCTATGTCTACAGCTACAGCTCTCGTTCGCTCCCTCTTCACTTCCTGATTTCCAGCTTCTATGCCGGACAGGAAGGCAGCTTCCTGTTCTGGGCTCTGTGCTCAGCGGTCATCAGCGTCTTCCTGATGCGATTTACAGGAAAGCGAAATAGTGAGCCATGGGTGATGGCAGTGTTCATGGGCGCCCAGGCGTTTCTTCTCCTGCTTCTTACGGTGAAGACCCCATTTCAGTATGTGTGGGAGATGTTCCCGCAGGCTGCGGTGAATCAGATCCCCGCGGACGGACGCGGCCTGAATCCACTGCTTCAGAATTTCTGGATGGTTGCGCATCCGCCGGTCCTTTTCATCGGATTTGCAGCAATGGCAGTCCCTTTTAGTTTTGCAGTCGGCGCGCTATGGAAGAAACAGTTCTCGCTAATGAGCGAGCAGACTTTCCCCTGGCTGTTAGGCGCTTCGCTCGTGCTCGGACTGGGGATCATGCTCGGCGCTTACTGGGCATACGGCATTCTTGGTTGGGGCGGCTACTGGGGATGGGACCCAGTCGAGAATTCATCGCTCATACCCTGGCTCACAAGTGTCGCGCTCATCCATACCATGCTCGCGGAGCGGAAGACGAAGAAGTTTATCAGGACGAACTTTGCCCTTGCGATCGCTTCGTTCCTGCTGGTTGTCTACAGTACGTTCCTGACGAGGAGTGGAATCCTCGGTGACTCCTCCGTTCACTCGTTCGTGGACCCCGGTGCAACTGTATACTGGCTCCTCGTCGCGTTTCTCCTTGCCATCGCCGGTACCGGGTTCGGTTTGATGTATCGACGCCGCGCTGATCTGAGACCGGACGCACGAGACCCCAGGCTTCTGACCAGGGAGAGCTTCCTGGGAGCCGGCGCATTGGTGGTTATACTGAGCGCCGTGGTGATCCTCTTCGGAACCAGCCTCCCGATTACCGGGACAACAACCGTGGAGCCGGCTTTCTATGATGCGACAAATCTCCCCATCGCAATCGCCATCGGGTTGCTGATCGGGTTCAGCTTATTCACACAGTGGGGAATTGATGACTGGGTGCATACCATCAAACGGTCTGCACGATCGCTCGTAGTGTCGGTCGCGTTTATAGCGGTACTGTACTATGCCGGTGTCCATGATTGGGCAATGTTGCTCTTTGCACTCTCGTCTGCGTTTGCATTCGTGGTCAACCTGGAGATCGTCCTGAAAACCCCAAAGGTCAACATTCGTCTGCTCGGCGGGAAGCTGGCGCATATTGGCCTGGGGATTTTTTTTCTGGGGGTGATCAGTACCGGCAAGTACAGCACAACGCAGCATCTTGCCTTGCAGCTCAACACACCGCAGGAGACTCTTGGCCACACGCTCACCTATGTCGGCTACGAACCAACGCACGACGGAAAGTTCGCATTCAACATCCGAATTGAGAAGGACGGAGAGGGCTTCACCCTCGCCCCGATCATGTTTGACGCAGGTCAGCAGGGAATCATGCGCAACCCCGACATCGCTTCGTCCTTTATGCGCGACTTCTACGTCTCTCCTGTTTCTCTTGAGCGACCGACGGCTCATGCAGATCACGAGACGTACACGATCCCCAAGGGTGAGTCTGTGTCGATTGGAGGAATCACTGCACGGTTCGTGCGCTTCGATATGGACCAACACGGCACCGACCCAATGACGAGCAGAGATGATGGGATGGCGATTGGATCTGTGCTGGAACTCTCAAATGGAGCGTCAAGAGAGACCATTACACCTATTGCCGTGTACCCAACGGATGGGACACCGAGGTTTGAAACATCAAGGTCCAAGTTGATGAACGCGAATGTTCAACTCGTCTCGATGAATGTCGGCATGGGGTCCGGAAAATCGACTGTGACAGTCAAAGTTGATCGGCATGATGGAGCACCTCACCAGCCGGAAGCATTGGTGGTCGAGGCGAGCATCAAGCCATTCACCAACCTGCTCTGGGCCGGCACGTTCATCATGATGGCAGGCTTTGTTCTTGCAATGGTCAAACGATTCAAGGAGGCATAATAGAAACACTCGGTCCCAACAAACTACCCACAAACACTTCGGGTAAGTACTACACGACGGAAGAGTGCGATGGCTGCGCCTATTGCGCATCCGTGGCGCCGGAAAATTTTGACTTCGATAAGTCAACGAACACGTACTACGTTTCCAAGCAGCCGGTGAATGCCGAAGAGGACGAGTTCGTTCGCGAGGCCATGGAAGATTGTCCCGTCGATGCAATCCGCGCCAACGGTGACGTTGCCGTTCAGGAGTTGTGATGAGTCCGGGCAGCGGTGACATGGGAATGTCTTTGTATGAAGAGCCGGATCTCGAAATGCAGATTCAGGAGTTCAACCCGTTGAAGACGCCCTATGAAGTTGATGAGCGGGATTTGCCGAGACATGGTTCGCTTGAGGAACAGTACGTGTTCCTCCTGCGCTACGCCACCCTTGCCCCCTCAAGCCATAACACGCAGCCGTGGAAATTCGCCGTGAACGAACACGGCATCGAGGTGTACGCAGACTACACACGAAGGCTCCCCGTCGCCGATCCCGGAAACCGCGAGCTGTACATGAGCGTCGGCGCAGCGATCTTCAATATTCGTGTCGCGGCAGCCCACTTTGGAATTGCGTGCAGGGTAGACTACAATCACACCGGCGACAGCGAGAGTCCCATTGCCTTCATCGGACTCTCCCCTGACGCAACCTGCGGGGCTCAGGAACTTTCGCTGGCGCCGCTGTTTGCTTCAATCACACGTCGGCATACAAACCGGAACCCGTTCCTGTTTGCGCGCATTTCCAGATCGACAATGGAGAATCTCGGTTCCACCGGTGGCCGGACACAAGTCGCCACCTACTATTCGCTCGATGGTGCAATCAATGCAGAGGTTGCAAACCTTGTCGCCATTGCCGACAGGATGCAGCAGGCCGACCCAGAGTTCCGGCGTGAGCTTTCGGAGTGGATTCGCCCGAACTTCACGAGAAAGCCGGATGGCATCACCGGCGCCGCGTTCGGCATCAATGGACTTGCCTCAGCCGTTGGACCCTGGGCCACAAAGATGTTCGACCTCGGAAGTATCCGGGCAGCGAAGGATAAGAACCTCTGCCTCGAGGCGCCAGGATTGGTCGTTCTGTACGGTGAGGAGTCGATTCCCGTTTGGCTGGAAACAGGAGAGGCGCTTGAACATCTGCTTCTGACCATTACGCAAGCGGGCTTGCAGTACAGTTTCTTCAACATGCCGATTGAGATACCTGAACTGCGAACGGAACTCAGAAAAGTACTCGGCCTCTCATCATGGCCCCAGTTGTTGCTGCGTATCGGATTCTGCTTGACAGAGCCCGCAGCAACGCCCCGACGTCCGGTCGAGGATGTACTCATCGACAAGAAAAAACCATAGCGCTGGAGTGTAACCAATGACAGACGAAACGAACGAACACGACAACACAAAAGACGGCTATTCCACGGAAGCCCATTTGATCTATGGCGAGGCTCAGGACCCGCGTTGGGACTACAGCCATCACCTCCTCCCCCCTATCTCTGCGTCCGCCACATTCAGGCTTGATTCAGCGCGGCGGGGTGCACAGGGCTTTGCGGAGTTCGCCCATTCCAGTGATGAACTTACCGTCAGGAGCAAAGCTCCCATCTACATCTACGACAGGTTGGGCGAGCCGAACAAGGATATGCTTGAAGAGAATCTCGCGTACGCAGAGCGCGGCGACATCGCTGTGTCGTTTGCCAGCGGCATGGCAGCAATCTCGGCTGTGCTCGGTGTTCTCACAGGCACCGGTAGCGAAATCATCGCACACAAGACCCTGTACGGATGCACGTACTCGCTGCTGACAACGTGGTACCCTCGGCTAAAGATCAATACGAAATTTATCGACTTCACATTCCCGCAGGAAGTGAAGCGCCACATTTCCAGGAACACGCGGGTGTTGTACATGGAGTCTCCCGTAAACCCGACGCTGCGATTGATCGACCTGCAGGCAATTGCACGTATCGTCGCAGAAATCAATGAACGCCGATCCCCGGACGAGCGGATCTACACGGTAGTCGACAGCACATTCGCGACTCCCTTCTGCCAGAGACCGCTTACACTCGGTATCGATTTCGTGGTGCATTCACTGACAAAAGCCATCGGTGGGTTCGGCACAGATATCGGCGGTGTGGTGATCGGGCCCCGGTGGAGCAAGGACATGCTGATGCTGTACCGGAAGGACTTCGGCGGTGTTCTCTCTGCAAAGAGTGCGTGGCCCGTGTTGGTACAGGGACTCCCTTCCCTCGCGATGCGCATGCGACAGATGCAGGCAAGCGCTCTGAAGGTAGCAGAGTTTCTCTCGACACGTCCTGAAATCGAATGTGTGCACTACCCCGGGCTGCCAGACTTTAACCAGGCTGAACTCGCCCGGCGCCAGATGGTGGATTACGACGGAAACTTCGCTCCCGGCGGGATGATTTATTTCTGCATGAAGGGAGAAAGCCCCCATGATGCTCTTGCCCGGGCCGAGAAATTCATCAATCACGTCGCAGAGAACGCCTACTGCATTACGCTGGCGGTGAGCCTTGGCAACATCCGCACGCTGATAGAGCATCCGGGTTCGATGACCCACTCGGCAATACCGGCCGACGAACAGATGGCCAAGGGGTTGAACCCCGGCGGCGTCCGCCTCTCTATCGGCCTGGAGAAGCCGGAGGATATCATCAAAGACCTGCAACACTCATTGGAAGCGACTTAGTAACCGAAGTCGAGGAGAGATACGATGCACTACAGTACGATATCAGAAACAATAAAACGGCAGTACGAGCGGAAGTTCGTCGCTGCATCGGAAGCGGTATCGGTCATACAGTCCGGCGACAGGGTGTACATCCATCCGGGCTGCGCCGTTCCTGAGGTCCTCGTCGATGCGATGGTTGCCCGTTGTGACGAACTTCATGACGTGGAGGTGTGCCATCTTCTCGGCGTCGGCGAGGCCGCGTATGTGCGTCCCGAGATGAAGGGGCACTTCCGCCACAACGCCTTTTTCATCGGGAAGAATGTGCGGAAGGCGGTGTGGGACGGGCGCGCTGACTTCACGCCGATTTTCCTTTCGGAGATCCCTGCTGTCCTGTACAGCAAGACGTATCCCATTGACGTCGCGCTGATTCAGGTCTCTCCCCCCGATGAACACGGCTACTGCAGCTTTGGCGTCGGTGTGGATTGCACAAAGGCTGCGACCGAAGTCGCCAAGGTTGTGGTTGCGCAGGTGAACCCCAACATGCCGCGAACGCTGGGTGACAGCTTCATTCACCTGAACCAGATTGACTACTGCGTGGAAGCAAATGTCCCTCTGAAGGAACTTCCCCAGATGGAAGGCGATGAAACACCTGAAGAGCTTGAGGTATACCGCCGGATAGGAGCTCATGTTGCGGGGCTGATTGAAGATGGCGCCACGTTGCAGCTCGGCATCGGGAGGATTCCAGATGCGGTTGTGAAGCATCTCGGCGACCGCAAACACCTGGGTGTCCACTCCGAGATGGTCTCGGATGGCATCATCCCGCTTGTGGAAGCAGGGGTCATCACAAACCAGAAAAAAACCCTGCTGCCGGGGAAGGTGGTTACCTCCTTCGTGCTAGGCTCGCATGCACTGTTCGACTTCATCGATAACAATCCGTTGCTGGAGTTCCGGCCAACGCAGTTCACGAATGATCCCTTCACCATCGCGCGGAACAAGAAGATGGTCGCCATCAACTCGGCCATCGAGATTGATCTGACTGGCCAGGTATGCGCTGACTCCATGGGTCACAGGTTTTACAGCGGGTTCGGCGGACAGGTCGATTTCATTCGCGGGGCCGCCAAGTCCGAAGGTGGAAAGCCTGTCATCGCGTTGCCATCCACCGCAAAGAACGGGACGATCTCACGCATCACCATGCAGTTAATGAGCGGGGCGGGTGTCACCACTTCGCGTGGCGATGTTCATTATGTGGCGACGGAGTTTGGCGTGGTCAACCTGCATGGACGATCCATCCGGGAGCGGGCGGAACTGTTGATTAACATTGCTCATCCTTCATTCCGGTCCGAGCTGCAGGAGTTTGCAAAGGAACAACACTACCTCTAAGGAGATGATGGTGGCACGGGGAACCGTTGAGTTCAACATCGAAACATGCAAAGGGTGCGAGCTCTGCATCGACGCATGCCCGCAGGAGAGCTTGCAGCTCTCACCGAACATCAACAAGCTGGGTTACCATTATGCGGTCCTCATCAAGGATAATTGCACCGGCTGTACGAACTGTGCTCTGGTGTGTCCGGATGCCGTTATCACGGTGTACAGAGAGAAAAAGAAAAAGGAACGGGTTGCCACGATCAGCAACGTAACACAAAATATTACTGTGACGATCGACGACTCTACGGAGAATTAACCATGGAGGATGTATGGGTTTCACGCTCTGGGTAGTGACTCTGTATGCGCTTCTCGTGCTTGGCGCGATGATCTATGTCGTCGTCAACATAGTACGGGGGAACAAGAGCCTGTTGTATCCCGACGACATAAGGCACTAAGCCATGAGAGGTTTCAGAACTCATCGTTGACACTCGATTGGAGGAGGTATGGAAGCAATATCGTTCATGAAGATTCTGTTCATGCTCTTCTTGTTCCTGTCATTCATTCTGGCAATCGCCTGGGTCTTTCAAGGGATGACCGAAGATCGGAACGGAACCCGATCACATGCCGTTCGACAGGTCCGCGGGCACGAGAAACCGGAATACAGACACCGGCACAGGTTGGGCAGGCGCAAGCACAGAATGGAACACCAACACTGAAAGGAAAGTCGCAGTGGCTGATACTCGACTCATGAAAGGAAATGAAGCGCTTGCAGAGGCTTCAATCCGTGCGGGTTGCCGGGCCTACTTTGGTTATCCGATTACTCCTCAGTCAGAAATTCTGGAGTACCTTGCCGACGAGGGACGCAAGCGCGGGATGATCGTGCTGCAGGCTGAGAGCGAGCTTGCAGCAATCAACATGGTGTACGGCGGCGCAGGCGCGGGAGCGCGCGTGATGACGTCGTCCTCCAGTCCGGGGGTAAGTCTCATGCAGGAAGGTCTCTCCTACATTGCGTGCGCCGAGCTTCCGTGTCTTGTTGTGAATGTGAATCGCGGAGGACCGGGACTCGGGACTATTCAACCCTCCCAAGGGGACTACTTCCAGGCGACCAAGGGGGGCGGCCACGGCGACTACAAACTCATTGTCCTTGCTCCAGCCAGCGTGCAGGAAATGGCGGACTTCGTCTTCGAGGCGTTCGACCTTGCCGACAAGTACCGCAACCCCGTCATGATTCTTGCTGACGGCGCGCTGGGACAGATGATGGAGAAAGTGGAGTTCCGAGAGTACAACCCGTCCGAACATACCCCCGATAAACCCTGGGCGACAGTGGGAAAGCCCCAGTCACGTGAACGGAACATCATCACATCACTGCATATACAGCCGGAGAAAATGGAGCAGATCAACCTCCGGCTGCAGGAGAAATACAAACAGATAGCAGAGAACGAGGTCCGCTACGAGCTTGTCCAGGCCGACGACGCCGACTACCTGATTGTCGCGTACGGACTGGCGGCAAGGATCGCGCATAGAGCCGTAGAGCTGCTCCGCGCAGAGGGGATCCGGGCAGGGTTGCTGAGACCGATCACGCTGAATCCTTTCCCGTATCAGGTAGTCCACTCGCTGGCAGAGCGGACAGAGGGGATCCTCGTCGTTGAAATGAACTCAGGACAGATGGTGGAGGATGTGAAACTCGGCGTTGAGGGACGGGTGCCGGTAGCGTTCCACGGAAGGATGGGCGGGATCATCCCGTCACCGGAAGAAGTGGTCGCCGCTCTTCATTCCCTGAGATCCACCGGAGTACTCGCCGAAGGCGGAGAGGAGGTGTACTGACATGTCAACCGACCTGACCCCGACCACGAGCGTCGGAGGCACTGATTTAATGGAGTGCGTGTATAAGAAACCGGGCACGCTCACGGACACGAAGTTCCACTATTGTCCGGGATGCGGTCACGGTGTCGTGCATAGGATTCTTATGGAGGTAATCGAAGAACTGGGCATCCAGGAACACACGATCGGCGTAGCACCTGTGGGGTGCTCAGTCTTCGCTTACCATTACATGGACGTCGATATGCAGGAGGCCGCCCACGGCCGGGCTTCTGCCGTCGCAACGGCAATCAAGCGTATTCACCCGACCAAGTATGTCTTTTCCTATCAGGGTGACGGCGACCTCGCAGCCATCGGAACGGCGGAGACAATCCACACCGCAAACCGTGGTGAGAACATCCTCGTGGTGTTCATCAACAATGCGATCTACGGCATGACGGGCGGCCAGATGGCACCGACGACACTGCTTGGCATGAAGACGACCACGTCTCCCGCCGGTAGAACCGTTGACACAGCGGGGTTCCCGCTTAAAATTGCAGATCTGGTGGCACTCCTCCCCGGGGCATACTATGTGAGCAGGCATGCAGTGCATACCGCAAACGCGGTCCGTCACCTCAAGAAGGCAGTCACAAAATCCTTCCAGTACCAGAAGTTGGGCAAGGGGACATGCTTCATCGAGGTTGTCTCCAATTGTCCGTCAGGATGGAAGATGACACCGCTGCAGGCGAACAAGTGGATGGAGGAAAACATGTTCCCGATGTACCCGATGGGAGACTTGAAGGTGCCAAAACAATGAGCAATCAAAAGGCCCAAACCATGACACACGAACTTCTCATAGCGGGTTTCGGCGGACAGGGTGTTCTCTCCATGGGAATGACACTCGCGTACGCAGGCATGATCGAAGAGAAAGAAATCAGCTGGATGCCTTCGTACGGCCCCGAGATGCGTGGCGGAACGGCGAATTGCATTGTCATCGTGTCAGAGAAGAAGATCAGCTCCCCTATCATCACGACGTTTGACACTGTTATCGCACTCAACCAGCCATCGCTGGACAAGTTCGAGAAAGCGGTCAAGCCCGGAGGGTTGCTGCTGTTCGACTCAACGAACATCATCGTCCCGCCAACACGGATGGACATTGACGTTCTGGGAATTCCTGCGAGTGAAGAGGCAGTAAAGCTCAACAACACGAAGACCATGAACATGATTGTCCTTGGGGCGTTCATCGCAAGGGTGCGCGTGGTGGAAATCGTTGCCATCATGGAAGCACTCAAGAAAGTTTTGCCGGATCGCTACCACCATCTCCTGCCACTGAACGAACAGGCGTTACGCCGAGGAATGGAGCTCGCCCCGTTAACGGGGCAGGCAACAGAACTCGTATCAGCATAGGAGGCATTATGACAAAATCCACGTGTGTGCATTCATGCAAAGGTCTGTGCCGCGCCCTCGAAGTGGCCGAGCACCGGGAGCGCGAAGCCATCAAGGAGTATCAGCAATATGTTGACCTGTGCGATTACCCTGACGTCCGCCAGATCATGCAGGAATTGATCAACGAGCGGGAGAAGGGTTTGAAGATACTGCAGGAGAAGCGGGAGATCCTGATGGTCAGGTTCAACACTATCGACCGTATCAACGAAAGTTTCTTGTGATCGGCCATGGCCCATCAACGCAATGAATCGCTGAACCCCGTCAACGGGGTGAACTGGCGGGAGATGTCGATCCAGGACATCCTCGAGCTCGCCATCGCAGACGAAGAGGAAGCCCGCGACTATTACAAGCGGGCAGCAGACCTGACGGGCAATATGCACACGCGCCGTCTTCTTCTGAGCCTCTCGGAAATGGAACAGGGGCACGCTGATCAGCTCAGGAAGGAACTTCAGGAACTTCTGATTCAGCGCGAGGAAGAAACCGGCATTGCTGATTGACCTCGGATTCTCTGGGTCAGTCGGGCCCCAGGCAGTGTAGTAACTTTGTTCTTCATTCAACGCCGTGGTATGGCGGGTAGATTCAAAGCCCGCACGATCGCGGCGTCGGTGTTTTTCACAAAACAGGTGAGTGTTCAATGAGTAAATACAGAATCGCATGGCTGCCCGGTGACGGTATCGGAAAAGACGTCATGGACGCGGCACGAATCGTCCTCGATGGTGCTCACCTCGATGCAGAGTACATTCACGGAGACATCGGCTGGGAATTCTGGTGCAAGGAAGGGGACGCGTTTCCTCAACGGACAATAGAGCTGTTACAGCATGTCGATGCTGCGATGTTCGGTGCAATTACCTCCAAACCGGTCAACGCGGCGGAGGCAGAACTCGTCCCGGCGCTTCAAGGCAAAGGCCTCGTGTACCGTTCCCCCATCGTGCGGATGAGGCAGTTGTTCGATCTCTATACCTGTCTGCGACCGTGCAAAGCATATCCCGGCAATCCCCTGAACTTCAAGGAGGGAATCGATCTTGTCGTGTTCCGGGAGAATACCGAAGACCTCTATGCCGGTGTGGAGTTCAACCCTGTTCCGCCGGAGGTGGCAAAGACACTGGCGCAACGGTCGAAGCCGTTCGGGGCCTTTAAAGATCTGCCGCTGGACCAGTATGCAGTTTCCTGCAAGATCAACACAAAGAAAGGCTCAAGGCGAATTGCACGGGTCGCGTTTGAATTCGCGAAGCGGCACAAGCGCAGGAAAGTTACCATCGTCCACAAGGCAAACGTTGTGCGTGCAACCGATGGGCTCTTCCTTGAAGAGGTAAGGAAGGTAGCGCAAGACTATCCGCAGATCCAGGTAGACGATGCCAATGTCGATGCCATCTGCATGTGGCTCTTGAAGAACCCGCACAACTACGATGTGCTCGTTGCGCCGAATCTGTACGGAGACATCATCTCGGACCTCGCGGCACAGATGGTTGGCGGATTGGGATTCGGATGTTCAGGGAACATCGGCGAAAAGCTCGCGGTGTTTGAGCCCTCGCATGGCTCGGCGCCAAAGTACGCCGGACAAAACAAGGTCAACCCGATTGCTACAATCCTCGCTTCGAAGATGATGCTGGAGTGGCTCGGAGAAACCGATAAGGCAATGCGGGTGGAGCGCGCAGTCACCTCCGTCATAAAGGAAGGGACGGCGCGAACCTATGACATGGGCGGCACCAGCACTACCCTTGAAATGGCGCAGGAAATCGCCCGACATTTACCCGACTGAATGGAGAGCATGCTTTGAGCACAATCATCATACATGAAGTGGGGCTGCGGGATGGTCTGCAAATGGAAAAGCAGATCGTTCCGATGGCGCAAAAGGCCAAATGGGTCGAGGGGTTGATTGACGCCGGCGTTGACATCATCCAGCTTGGGTCGTTCGTTCATCCGGCGAAGATGCCGCAGATGGCTGATACCGACGGATTGTTCTCGTACTTCACCGAGAGGAACCTGCAGGATGTTACGCTGTCAGGGCTCGTGTTGAACGAAAAGGGCTTCGAGCGCGGCCTGGCCTGCGGTGTGGAGATGTTTTGCATGGGAGTCTCCGCAAGTGAAACTCACAGTCAGAAGAACACAGGGATGTCCATCGCTGACGCAACCAGTGTTGTGTTGGGAATGGCAAGAAAAGCACTCGCTCTCCGGAAGACGGTGCAGGCATCGGTGCAGTCTGCGTTCGGATGCGGGTACGAAGGAGAGATTCCTGCGTCGAGAGTCATCCATATCGTCGAACGGTATCTTGATGCCGGCATAAAGCACATCAGCCTGGCGGACACTGCGGGACATGCGACACCTGATAAGGTCGAGGAGTTGTTCGGGACAATACTTGAGCTCGATGACAACATCGAATGTGCATGCCATTTCCACAACACCTATGGATTGGGTCTGGCAAACACATACGCTGCAATGAAGGCTGGTGTGAAATGCGTGGAGTCCTCTATTGCCGGACTGGGTGGCTGCCCGTTTGCAAAAGTCGCCGGAGGTAATGTGTGCACCGAAGACCTGGTACACATGCTGCAGCGTATGGATCTGCGGCACGATATCAACCTCGGCACCCTGATCGATCTTGCTGTCGATGTGAGCACATTTTTCGGGCGAGAGATGCCGGGAATGGTGTATAAAACGGGGCCGATTTTGGCGGGTGAAATCATCACGTAGGACGAAGGAACACTGCGAATGGAACAGAAAGAGGGTCTTGTATGCACGCGCTGCAGTCACAGCGTGAGGGAATCGGACGATTTCTGCCCTGAATGTGGGGCGCTTTTCAGGGAACACGTTGAGTGCGAGAATCACCCTGCCAGGGAAGCTGTCGGCGTGTGCGTCATCTGCTGCGAGCCTCAATGCAAGGCGTGCGGGGGATACACACATGACCTCTTTCTCTGCAACAAGCACAGTACATACGAGATCTATCAGGGTATGGCTCGAGTGTACGGGGCCTCAGACCTAGCCCAGGTCGAGTTCGCGAAGAGTTGTCTCGAACAGGAAGGGCTTCATCCTCTCGTGTATTCGCGGAAAGCCAGTCCGATCTTCGTTGGGTCACCTGATTATACAGTGTTCCTCGCTTCAGGCGAATTCGATGGGCACATTGTGAATGAATACAAGCTGATGGTGCCATGTCAGGAAGTGAACACCGCGGAGCTCATACTGGATCAACTCGATCTGAGAGGATAAACACGATGCGGAACCAATAAACTTGGCGTGAATGACAGAATGAACTTACTCGCCGGAATCAGAGTCCTTGACCTTACGAATGTCCTTTCGGGGCCTTTTGCAACTCTCCATCTTTCGCTGCTTGGGGCGGAGGTCATCAAAATCGAGAATCCAGTGGATGGCGACCTTGCCCGCAAGCTTGGCAATGTTCCCGAGCTGAACGACCAACTCATGGGGACCAGCTTCCTCGCCCAGAACGCAAACAAGAAGTCGATGACGCTCAACCTGAAAGAAACCGAGGGCTGGACAATCTTCCTGAAGCTCGTCTCAAGAGCGGACGTGGTCGTGGAGAATTTCAGACCCGGTGTCATGGACCGGCTCGGTCTTTCGTACAGGACGCTGCACGAGATCAATCCCAAATTGGTCTACTGTGCCATCTCCGGCTTCGGACAGACGGGGCCGGATGCAATGCGACCGGCATACGACCAGATCATTCAAGGACTGAGCGGCGTAATGGCCATCAATGGCGATGAGCATCTGAATCCATTGCGCTGCGGTTTTCCCGTGTGTGACACTGTGGGGGGCCTGAACGCCGCGTTCGCGATCATGGCAGCGCTGTTCCATCGTGAACGAACCGGCGAAGGCCAGTTCATTGATGTAGCACTGCTGGACTCCGTCATGCCTCTGATGGGATGGGTGGCGGCCAACCTGCTGATTGGCAAGCAGCAGCCAGTGCTGCTCGGCAACGACAACTTCACCGCAGCACCGTCGGGTACGTTCAAAACGAAAGATGGATACATCAACATCGCTGCGAATAAACAGGAGCAGTGGGAGTCCGTAGCCGATGCGCTCGGCGTCCCGGAACTGAAAACCGATCCACGGTTCCAGAGGCGGGATAACCGCAAAAAGAACCGGAAGATACTCACCCAGCTTCTGGAGGAAAAGTTAAGGGAGAAGAGCACGGAATATTGGGTGACGGTCTTGAATGACAGAGGTGTTCCTTCTGGAGAGATTCTGGGTTTGGAAGAGGCGCTAAGCCAGGGACAGACAGAACACCGGCAAACAGTCCAGAGGGTGTACGCCGAAGGTATTGGCGAGTTGAAACTCTTTGGGCCAACGGCAAAGTTTGAGAAGACTCCCGGAGGCGTATGCTGCGCTCCACCGCGTCTCGGACAACACACAGAAGAGATTCTGACCGAGCTTAAGTACTCGAAAGACGAGATCAAGCAGCTCAAAGAAAATGGAATTGTGTAACAGGCCGGCTTGAAAAGAGCCGGACCAATGAACCACATTAGTCGGAGATGTACACGTTATGGGAATGACAGTAGTTCAGAAAGTACTTGCGCGCGCTTCGGGAAGGGCATACGTCCGGGTCGGCGATGTCGTTGAGCCGACCGTTGACCTTGCCATGTCGCATGAGAATGCAGCGCTTGTCATCAATCAGTTCCTAGAGGTCTTCAAGGGAACCGGACAGGAACCAAGGGTCTGGGACCCGATGAAGATCGCCATCATCTTCGACCACAGGGTACCGGCCGAATCTCCAAAGACGGCGAGCAACCAGAAGAGGGTGAGGGAATTCGTGGCGGCACAACACATCACGAAGTTTCATGATATTCGCGGCGATCACGGGGGGATCTGCCATCAGATTCTGCCTGAGAACGGATATGTCCGGCCGGGCTACCTTGTCGTCGGAACCGACTCGCACACCACAAGCCACGGGGCTCTTGGCACCTTTGCGTTTGGTATCGGCGCGACGGAAATGGCAAGTGTGTGGGCGCTTGGAAAAGCCATGAATGTGGAGGTACCACCCACTATCAAAGTCAACGTCACCGGAAAGTTCCCCTACTTCGTTGGCCCGAAGGATCTGATCCTCCACCTGATCGGCAAGATCGGTTCCGAGGGAGCAAACTTCAGAGTAATCGAGTTCCACGGTGAGACAGTATGGAATATGCCGACCTCCGGCCGTCTGGTGCTGTGCAACATGTCTGTTGAAGCAGGCGCGACCTCCGGGATCGTTCCGGGCGACGGTGAGACGGTGCAGTATCTCCGGCACAGCGCGGGCGTGTTGGGAGATATCGATCTTGTTCTGCCGGATGCGGACGCGGCATACGAACGAACCATCAACATAAACGTGTCGGAGCTTGAGCCACAGATTGCCTGTCCGCACACCGTCGACAATGTTCATCCTGTCGGCGCAGTTGAGGGAAGGCATATCAATCAGATCGTGATAGGCTCGTGCACGAACGGACGGCTCGATGATCTCGAAACCGCTGCGAGGATTCTCAAGGGTAAAAAGGTCGCACATAATACGCGGATGCTCATCTTCCCTGCATCGGGACGCGTCTTCTCCCAGGCATTGAGCAAGGGATACATCACCGACTTTGTTCAGGCAGGAGCGGTTGTGATGAACCCGGGGTGCGGACCTTGTCTTGGTGTTCACGAAGGAGCTCTTGGTGACGGAGAGGTGGCGCTCTCCACCACCAACCGGAACTTCAAAGGGCGGATGGGAAACCCGAACTCGGAAGTATATCTCTGCTCGCCGGCGGTTGCAGCCGCTTCCGCAATTACCGGAGTCATTTCAGATCCAAGGAAAGGAGTGGATTGAACATGCCGAAAGTAGTCCTCGCACTTGGCGACGATATCTCAACAGATGTCATTTACCCTG
>Ga0326597_10004831_pt1 | contig 18829 bp, 16 predicted proteins | sample RVTome_12_FD_203789 | JGI IMG/M metagenome (GOLD analysis project Ga0326597, IMG submission 203789) | Soil microbial communities from uranium-contaminated site in the Upper Colorado River Basin, Wyoming, United States - RVT100D185 | ecosystem: Environmental > Terrestrial > Soil > Contaminated >... | reverse complement strand
GAGAAGATGTTCAGCTGCATCACGCTGAGCCCCAGGATCCCCGGGACCAGGAAGTCCACGTAGCGCAGGCGCACGCCGCTGACCTGCTCGCGCGAGAGCGTCGCGATCGGCGCGGCGCCTGCCGCGGCGAACGAGAAGCGGTCGATGACGTCGCCGAGGATCGCGCGGCCGACCGCGACCTGCTGCGGCGCCGCCTCGTTCTCGTACACCTGGATCGCGGGCACGGCCGCGCCTGGCCGCGCCGGCGCGACGCGGAAGTCGGCCGGGATGGCGATGGCCATGTCGAGCTCGCTGCGCCGCAGCTTCCGCAGCGCGTCTTCGCGATCCATCTCCTCGAGGCGCAGGCTGGGGACGCTGTGGAGCGCGGCGACGAGCTGCGCGCTGTCGGCGCTGCGCGCGTCGTCGACCACGCCGATGCGCACGTTGCCGAGCGACCCGAAGTTCAGGAAGCCGAAGATGACCATGAGCAAGAACGGCAGGAAGAAGGTGAAGAAGAGCGCGCTGCGGTCGCGTACGTAGGCGAGCATCAGCAGGCGCGTGAGCCCCAGCGTCTGGCGCATCAGTCCTCCTCTTCGCGCTCGGCCTTCGGCCTCGCCGCCTCGACACCGCTCGTCGAGTTCGCTCGCGCGGGCAAAGCCCGACGCTCGCTCACATTCATTCCTCCCGCAGCTCGTGTCCGGTCAGGTCGATGAAGACGTCCTCGAGGCTGGCCTGCTGCACCAGCGCGGGTTTGGCGAAGCCCCGCGCCAGGAGCTCGCCGACGAGCGCGCGAGGGCTGTCGAGGGCCAGGATGCGGCCCGCGTCCATGATCGCGACGCGGTCGCAGAGCACCTCGGCCTCGTCCATGTAGTGGGTCGTGAGCAGGACGGTCGTGCCGCGCTCGCGGATGCGCCGCACCAGGTCCCACAGGTTGCGGCGGGCTTGGGGGTCGAGCCCCGTGGTGGGCTCGTCGAGGAACAGGACGGCAGGGTCGTTCACCAGCGCGGTCGCGATCGAGAGCCGCTGGCGCTGTCCGCCGGAGAGCGTCTCGTTGAGCTGCTCCGCCCGGTCGGCGAGGTCCACCATCCCGAGCAGCGCCAGCGCATCGACGCTGCGCTCGTAGCAGACCGCGAACAGCTCGACCACCTCGCGCGCGGTCAGGTGGAGGGGAAAGGCGCTCGCCTGGAGCTGCACGCCGACCCGCTGCTTCACGCCGCGCGGATCGCGCCTCACGTCGATGCCGGCCACCTTGGCGGTGCCCGAGTCCGCCCGGCGCAATCCCTCGAGGATCTCCACCGTCGTGGTCTTCCCCGCCCCGTTCGGTCCGAGGAGCCCGAAGACCTCGCCCGCGCGCACGTCGAAGGAGACGCCGCGCACGGCCTCGATCGCGCCGTACGACTTGCACAGGTCGCCGACGCTGATGACGGAGGTCGCGACCTCGCGGCCTAGCGCGGTGTCCCGCCCACGAACGCCCGGTATGCGAGGTCGTGCAGCCAGAGGCCCAGCGGCAGCAGCAGCACGGCCGCGGTCACGATGCGCACCACCAGGGGATGCGGCCGTCGCAGCCGCGTGTAGGTGACCACGAGGGTGACCGACACGGCCGCGAGGATCGGCACCTGGACGAACCAGTGCAGCGGATCCGCGCCTTCCACGACGAGCGCGTAGACGATCGCCGCGGTCAGCGACCCCGACGCCAGCCCGATCACCGCGTAAACGCCGGCGTTGCGGACCGGGTCGCGCATCGACAGCAGCAGTCCGAGGCCGAACGCGAGCAGCAGGGCGCCAAGCATGCGCTCGTAGACGACGTTGTAGGGGCGGTAGAAGAAGGCGTCCGGGACCGCGAGCGAGAGGACGATCGGCGCGAAGAACATGATCGCGCACACGATCGCGACGATCCGCGCGCCCCGCAGCGTCGCGCTATCCACGTGGCCGGCGCCGTGCACTCCGCCGACGGTATCAGCCAATACGATGGTGGTCCCGTGACCCCTATGACGACGCGCCGCCTCGCGCCCGCGGACGGATCCGCCGGGCTGGGCGCGCTGCTGTCCGGGCTGCTGCCGGGTCTCGGCCAGTTCTACCAGGCCCGCTGGCGGCGCGGCCTGCTCATGCTGCTCCTGCCGTTCGCGGGCCTGGCGGTCTTCGCGGGCGTGGTGCTGACGCTGGAGCCCGTCGCGGGGGTCGTGATCGGGCGCGCCGCGCTCTTCGCCCTGCTGCTCGCAGGCGGGCTCTTCGCCTATCACTGCGCGGTCGCGCTCGACGCGTTCGCCGGACGGCGCGGCGCGGCCGGGCTCACGCGCGGACGCGCGCTCGACCTGGCCGTGCTGCTCGCCGTCGTGCTGGGCCTCTCGCTCGGCTACTTCAGCGCCTACCGCCAGTCCCTCGGCTGGGCGCGCGTCCTCGAGACCGTGCTCGTGCGAGCGCCGGACGGGCGGACCGTCGGGGCGGGCACGCCCTCGGGGACGACCACGGCACCCAGCTGGTCCGGACGCGAGCGGCTGAATGTCCTCCTCTTGGGCGTCGACACCCGCGAGGAGGACGCGCAGCTGCAGAACACCGACACGGTGATCCTGCTGAGCCTCGACCCGCTGGCGCACACGGCCGCGATGCTGTCGATCCCGCGCGACACGCTCGTGGATGTCCCGGGCATCGGGCCACAGAAGATCAACAGCGCCTACGTGCTCGGCGGCGGCGGCGACGAGGGCGCCGACCTGGCGCGGCGCACGGTCGAGGACTTCCTCGACATCAGGATCCACACCTACGCGATCATCGACTTCAACGCGTTCCGCGCGACGATCGACTCCGTGGGCGGGGTCCGGCTCGACGTGCCCCGGCCGCTGCGGGACGAGTCCTATCCCACGCCCGACTACGGGGTCGAGCGCATCCGGTTCCTGGCCGGACCTCAGCTGCTGGACGGCGAGCAGGCCCTGCGCTACGCCCGCTCGCGCCACGACAGCAACGACTTCAGCCGCGCCCGCCGGCAGCAGGCCGTGCTGCTCGCGCTGCGCGAGCGCCTGGCCCTCGCGGGCATCTTCCGTATCCCCTCGATCTTCGACCGGGTCGGCCCGCTGGTCCGGACCAGCTTCGATGCCGACGACGTGCTGCCGCTGGCGCGCACGGCCCTCGCGGTGGAGGCCGGCGGGATCAGGAGCGAGGTCCTGCTGCCCTGTGACATTGACGTGCCGCACTGCGAGCTCAGCGAGCAGAACGACGCAGGCGGCTACTACCTGATCCCGGACCTCGACAAGGTGCGCGCGCTGGTCACGAGCATGTTCGCCGGCGCGCCGCCGGCATCCACGCGCTAGCGGCCGGCGGACCCCGGGTACACCGGAGTGACCCAGTCGCGGTAGCGCTCGCTCTCGCTCCGCACCGCGCGGAAGTAGATGTCCTTGATGCGGGCCGTGATCGGGCCGAGGCGGCCGTCACCGATGGGGCGGTGGTCTATGGACGTGACGGCCGAGATCTGCGCGCCCGTCCCGCACAGGAACACCTCCTCGGCGACATAGAGCTCGGTCCGGTCGACCTGGCGCACCTGGGTGGGGATGCCCTCGTCCTGGGCGATGCGCATGATGCTCGTGCGGACGATGCCCTCGAGGATGTTGTCGGTGCCCGGCGGCGTCAGCAGGACCCCGCCCCGCACGAGGAAGAGGTTCTCCGCGCTGCCCTCCGACACGTGCCCGTCCTGGGTCAGGACGATGGCCTCGTCGAAGCCGGCCTCCTGCGCTTCGGTCTTCGCGAGCGCCGCGTTGACGTAGGCGCCCGTGATCTTGCTCCGCGCGGGGATCGCGTTGTCGTCGGTGCGGCGCCACGACGAGATGCCGCAGGAGATGCCGCGGTCGACGTCGATGTAGGTGCCGAACGGGACCGCGAAGAGCGTGAAGGCGTCCTCGAGGTCGTGCAGGCGCACGCCGATGAGCTCGCTGCTCTTGTAGGCCACCGGACGGATGTAGGTGTCCTCGCGGTAGCCGGAGCGCCGGACCACCTCGAGCGTGACCTCGCCGAGCTCGGCGACCGAATACGGCAGGGTGATGCGCATGATCTTGCAGGAGCGGTGCAGCCGCTCGTAGTGCTCGCGCATGTGGAGGACGTAGAGCTGCCGCTGGGACTCGTTCCAGTAGGCGCGGATGCCCTCGAAGACCCCGGTGCCGTAGTTGAAAGCGTGCGTCAGCACCGAGATGCGGGCTTCGCCGATGGGGACGTACTTGCCGGAGAGGAAGGCCCACGCCGTCGGTGGAGCCGCCCCCTTCCTCAATGATGCGGACGGGCGAGCGAGCTCCTTGACCATCTAGCGCTCCTTCTCTGAGGGGATCCGCCTCCGCGGTGGGATCGCGAGGCGAGGGCGCAGGGTCCGTGCCACCACTTCTCGCATTGTGACACTACCCGCCGGGGACTGGCCGGCTCACGGGCCGTCGGGCGGACCGCTTGTTTGCCTTCCCGCGGCCTGCCGGAATAGGATGCCGACCGGTCTGACCAGAGCGCTGGTCAGAAAGGATCTTTCGCGCAGCGGCGCAAGGCCCGCTCGCGGAAGGCGAATAGAAACGAGAAGGTGGAGGTCAGGGGATGGCTCATCCTTCGATAGCGCGCTTCCTCGCGCTGGTGGGTACCGCGGCCCTCGTCGCGGCGGCCTGCGGCGGGACGGCCCAGCCGAGCCCGACGACGGCGCCGACCGGCGGAGCCACCGCGGCACCGGCCACAGCGGCGCCGACCCAGGCTGCGGTCCTGACCAGGCCGGTCGAGTTCGTCATCTCGACGGGACCGGGCGGAGGCTCGGACCAGTACGCGCGCATTTGGATCGGGATCATGCAGAAGGTCGGCGCGCCGACGGTGACCGTGCTGCCGGTCAACAAGGAAGGTGGCGCGGGAGCGGTCGCCTTCACGTACACTTTCGAGAAGAAGGGTGACCCGCACTACGTCATGGTCACCCTCAACAGCTTCTTCACCACGACGATCACGCAGAAGCTCCCGTTCAAGACCACCGACTTCACGCCCCTCGCGAACATGGCGCTCGACCCGTTCTTCCTGTGGGTGAACGCCGACAGCCCGTGGAAGAACGCCCAGGACGTGGTCAACGCGGCCAAGGAGAAGTCGATCAACGTGAGCGGCACCGGCGCCAAGCAGGAGGACGAGGTCCTCTTCCGCCGGATCGAGAAGCTCGCCGGGACCAAGCCCTTCAACTACATCCCCGCCTCGGGCGGCGGTGCGGTCGCCACCGCGCTGGCCGGCCACCAGGGCGGCGTCGAGGTCACGGTGAACAACCCCAGCGAGGGCGTCGGCCTGTTCCAGCAGAACAAGCTGCGCCCGCTATGCGCCTTCACCCCCGCTCCGATCAAGGAGGGCGCCTTCAAGGACCTGGTCACCTGCAAGTCGCAGGGCCTGGCCATCGACGACTACTACAACCTGCGCTCCGTCGTGGGCCCGCCTGGCCTCACGGCCGCCCAGACGCAGTACTGGGCCGACGTGTTCAAGAAGGTCTTCGACTCGCAGGACTGGAAGGACTTCGTGACGAAGAACGCGCTCGTGCCCGAGTTCAAGACCGGAGAGGACCTCAAGAAGCTCTGGGCCGAGTACGACAAGATCCACCTGGACATCGCCACTCAGAACGGCTGGATCCAATAGCCCGCGTTGCGCCCGTATCAGATCGCGACGGCGGCGGTCATCGTCCTGATCGCCGCCGTCGCCATGTTCGACACCAGATCAGGCGCGCTGCCTGACACCAGCGGCGGCGCGCCCGGCGGGCTCAGGGGCGGCTGGTACCCGTTCTGGTCCGCGACGGTGATGTCCATCGCGGCGCTCGTGATCGCCTACCGCACGCTGGTCACGCCCCAGCCGGCCAGCGGCGTGTTCAAGGACCGCCAGGGCGTCGTCTACGTCGTGCGGCTGGTACTACCCATGATCGCGCTGGTCCTGCTCATGGCCTGGCCGCTCGGCTTCTACCTCTCGGCCGCGCTCTACTCGGCCTGGTTCGCCTTCGCCGTCGGCCGCTACCGCTGGCACTGGGCGGCGGCCATGACCGTCCTCATCCCGGTCGCCACCTATCTGCTGATGGAGATCGCGTTCAAGACGGCGCTGCCGCGAAGCATCTTCTTCACCATGGGTCTGCCCTTCTAGATGCAGGTATTCAGCGACCTCGCCCTCGGCTTCGCGACCGCGCTCGAGCCCTTCGTCTTCGCGATGATCGTCGCCGGGGTCTTCCTGGGGCTGATCATCGGCATCCTGCCGGGCCTCGGCGGCACGAGCGGCGTCGCGATCCTGCTGCCGGTCAGCCTGTTCGTCGCCCAGCAGAATCCGCAGGACCCCACGGGCGCCGTCGCCCTGCTGGCCGGGATCTACTGGGGCGCGCTGTTCGGCGGGGTGGTCACGTCGATCCTGTTCAACATCCCGGGCGAGCCGTGGTCGGTGGCCCTGCTATTCGACGGCTTCCCGATGGCCAAGCGCCTCGGCCAGCCCGGCCTCGCGCTCACGCTCGCGTTCACCTCGGGGCTGTTCGGCTCGCTGGTCGCGGCGGTGCTGTTCTCGTTCTTCGCGGTCCCGCTGTCCGAGATCGCGCTGCGCTTCGGCCCGGCCGAGCTGTTCGCCGTGTTCATGATGGCCTTCGCCACTCTCGTCGGCCTGGAGTCGGGCTCGCCGCTCAAGAGCATCGCCATGATCATGTTCGGCCTGCTGCTCGCCGCCGTCGGCTTCGACACCATCACGGGCGAGCCGCGCCTGGCCTTCGGCCAGATCGGCCTGCTCTCGGGGATCGGGTTCATCCCGGTCACGATCGGGCTGTTCGGCATCGGCGAGATCCTGGCCTCGGCCGAGGAGGCCGGGACCAGCTACGAGCGGATCGCGGCGCGCCTGGGGCTGCGCGACCTCCTCGAGTCGCTCCGGCAGATCCGCCGCAGGCTCGGGATGCTCGGCGTCAACACCATCGTCGGCTTCTTCATCGGCGTGCTCCCAGGCACCGGGGCCACGCCGGCGTCCTTCCTCTCCTACGGCGTGGCGCGGCAGTACGCGGGCGAGAAGGAGCGCGCGAACTTCGGCAAGGGCGAGCCCGCGGGGATCATCGCTCCCCAGGCCGCCGCGAACGCGGCAGGCGTGGGATCGCTGCTGCCCATGATCACGCTCGGCGTACCGGGCTCGCCGACGGCGGCCGTGATCATGGCCGGCCTTTTCGTCTGGGGGCTCAACCCCGGTCCGCTGCTGTTCACCGAGCACCGCGCCTTCGTGTGGGGGCTCATCGCCTCGATCTACATCGGCAGCCTGATCGCGTTCGTCATGTGCTTCTTCGCGACGCCCCTGTTCGCGTCGATCATGCGCGTCCCCTACGCCGTGATCACGCCGATCATCGTGCTGGCCTCGATCCTCGGCGCCTACGCGGTGAACAACGACATGAAGGACGTGGGCATAACCATCGTCTTCGGCGTGATGGGCTACTGGCTGCGCAAGATGAAGTACCCGCTCGCGCCGCTGGTGGTCGCGCTCGTCCTGGGCGACTCGACCGAGCGCGAGCTGCGCAAGGGGCTGATCAGCTCCTTCGGCAACCCTGCCGTCTTCCTCGGCTTCACCGAGAGCGGGTTCTCCCCGGTCGCGGCGGCGCTAAGCGTCATAGCGATCGGGCTGTTCCTGCTGCCGCTGGTGCAGTACGTCCTCCGCCGCCGGCGCACCCGGGCTGAGGAGCTCGCGAGCGAGCTGACCGAATGAGCCTCGTCCTCGACCTCGCGCTCCTGGCCGTCTCCTTCGCGGTCATCCTCGCGGGCGCGGAGCTGTTCACGAACGGCATCGAGTGGGTCGGCAAGCGGTTGGGGCTGAGCGAAGGCATGGTCGGGAGCGTCCTGGCGGCCGTGGGCACGGCCCTCCCGGAGACCACCATCCCGATCATCGCCATCCTCTTCGTCGGGACCGCGCAGTCGGAGGAGATCGGGATCGGCGCGATCCTCGGAGCGCCCTTCATGCTGTCCACCGCGGCCATGTTCGTCACCGGCGTGGCCGTGCTGGCCTACCACCGGTCCGGCCGGCGCGCCGACCACCTCAAGATCGACCAGGTCATAGTCCGCCGCGATCTGCGCTTCTTCCTCGGCATGTACATCGTGGCGATCGCGATGGGCCTGCCACTCTTCGAGAAACCCGACGCCCTGCGCATCGCGGTCGGCGTGGGCCTGGTCCTGGCATACGTCTATTACGTCCGCCGCACGGCGGGGACCCAGAGCGAGGGCCACGGGGAGGCGCTGCCTCCGCTGCACTTCCAGCGGCGCCTGGACGCGCCGCACACGCGCGTGGTCTTCTTGCAGGTGTTCGTCGCGCTCGCGGCGATCATCGGAGGCGCCAGGCTCTTCGTCGACCAGGTCAGCGATCTGGCCACGCTGCTGGGTCTGCCCGCGCTCATCCTGGCCCTGATCATCGCCCCCCTGGCCACCGAGCTGCCCGAGAAGTTCAACAGCGTGATCTGGATCCGCCAGCGCAAGGACACCCTGGCGATGGGGAACATCAGCGGCGCGATGGTCTTCCAGTCCTGCATCCCGGTCGCGGTGGGGATCGTGTTCACGCCCTGGATCCTCACGGAGTTCGCCCTCGCGTCGGCGGTGATCGCGATCGGCGCGGGGATCCTGATGCAGATCTTCCTCCGGACGGGCAACGTGATCTCGGGCCGTGAGCTCACTTCGCTGGGCTTCTTCTACGTCGCCTTCATCGCCTGGATCGTGGCCTTCCCCCACGCCGCCCCGCCGGTCCACTAGCGGCTAATATCCCTCGGGCCGCCCGGCCGTCAGCGCCGTTCGCGGCATCGAGGGAGGGTGCATGAAGCGATCCGTAGCTTTCCTTGCTCTCATCGCGATCCTCGCCGCGGCGTGCGGCGGAGCCGGTCTGCCCGGGCTCGGCCAAGGTCTCAAGATCGGCATGGTCACCGACATCGGCCAGCTCGAGGACAAGTCGTTCAACGAGTCCTCGTGGAAGGGCGTCCAGGAAGGCGCCAAGGCCGTCGGTGGCACCGCGCAGGTGATCGTCACGAAGGACACCGCGGACTACAAGCAGAACATCCAGCAGTTCGTCGACCAGAAGTACGACGTCATCGTCACGGTCGGGTTCCTCATCGGCACCGACACTCTCGCGGCCGCGAAGGCGAACCCGAACATCCAGTTCTTCGGCGTGGACCAGTTCGTCGGGGACCCCGCGCCCGCCAACTACCAGGGCCTGCTCTTCGCGGAGAACCAGGCCGGATATCTCGCCGGGCTCGTCGCCGGGACCATCACCAAGTCGAAGAAGATCGGCGCGGTCGGCGGCGTCTCGACCGTCCCGCCCGTCGTCGCCTACATCAAGGGCTACGAGGCGGCGGCCAAGTCCATCGACCCGAGCATCCAAGTGATCGTCAACTACACCGAGGACTTCAACGCTCCCGACAAGGGCGAGGCCTCGGCCAAGACGATGATCGGCCAGGGCGCCGACGTGATCTTCCAGGTCGCGGGCCTCACCGGCGCGGGCGCGCTCCGCGCCGCGTGCAGCGGGAACATCTGGGGGATCGGTGTCGACGTCGACCAGTACCAGAGCCTTCCCGACGCGCAGAAGTGCATCGTCACGAGCGCCGAGAAGAAGCTCCAGATCGCCGTCACCGAGGCCATCAAGCGCTTCAAGGACAAGGGCAAGCAGACCAGCAACTTCTTCAACGACGCCAAGAACGGCGGCATCGGCTACTCGCCGATCCGCAACCTCAGCCCCGTCCCGGCCGGGCTCGAGGACAAGCTCAAGCAGGCGCTCGAGGACATGAAGTCCGGCAAGCTGAACCCACCGTCCAAGTAAGACATGCGGCATTCGCCGCAGCTGTACAGCGGGGCTGAGCCGGATGGCTCAGCCCACGCTGTAGCGGGTCTGCCGCAGTGAACCAGGAAGAGCGGGCCGCCGGCGAGGCGGCCCGCTCTTCGCTTCCGGTCGGGACCGCACCCGCCCTCGAGATGCGCGGGATCACCAAGCGGTTCCCGGGCACGCTGGCCAACGACCACATCGACCTCGAGGTCCGTCCCGGCGAGATACACGCCCTCCTGGGCGAGAACGGCGCCGGCAAGACGACACTCATGAACATCCTCTACGGGCTCCTCGCCCCCGACGAGGGCGAGATCCTCGTCGACGGCGAGCGCGTGACCATCCGGGATCCCGCCGACGCCATCGCCCGCGGGATCGGCATGGTCCACCAGCACTTCATGCTCGTCCCCGTCCTGACCGTCACCGAGAACGTGATGCTCGGCGCGGAGGTCATGCGCGGACCCCTGCTCGTGGACGCGGCGGAGGCCGGCCGGCGCATCGCCGCGCTCGCGCGCCAGCTCGGGTTCGACGTGGACCCGCACGCGCGGGTCGAGCAGCTCAGTGTCGGCCAGCAGCAGCGCGTCGAGATCGTCAAGGCGCTCTACCGCCGCGCCCGCATCCTGGTGCTCGACGAGCCGACCGCCGTGCTCACGCCGCAGGAGACGGAGGAGATCTTCGGCGTTCTCCGCCGGCTGCGCGACGAGGGGGCGAGCATCGTCTTCATCAGCCACAAGCTCGACGAGGTGCTGCGGATCGCCGACCGCATCACGGTCATACGTCGCGGGCGCGTGGTCGGCGAGCGCGCGCCGAGCGCGACGAGCGAGCAGGAGCTCGCGGACCTGATGGTCGGACGCGCGGTCTCGCTGCGCGTCGACCGCGGCCCGGCGCATCCGGGCGATGTCGTCCTCGCGGTGGGCGCCCTGCGCGTGCTGGACGACCGCCGGCACGAGACCGTCCGCGGCGTGGACCTCGAGGTCCGCCGCGGCGAGATCGTCGGCATCGCGGGGGTCGCGGGGAACGGCCAGGAGGAGCTGGTCGAGGCCATCGTCGGCCTGCGCAAGCCATCCGGCGGCCGCGTCACCATCGGCGCCCACGACGTCACCGGGGCCTCGCCGCGGGCCATCCGCGCGCGCGGGGTCGGCTACGTCCCCGCCGATCGGCAGCGGTACGGGCTCGTGCTCAGCTTCCCGCTCGGCGACAACTGCGTGCTCACGGACTACTACCGGCCGCCCTACGCGCGCGGCGCCGTCCGTGACGACGAGGCCATCCGTAGCCGCGCCGCGAGCCTGATCGAGGAGTTCGACGTCCGCACCACCGGACCGCGCGCGCTGGCCTCAACGCTCTCGGGCGGCAACCAGCAGAAGCTGGTCGTGGCTCGGGAGTTCGGCGGCGACGACCTGCTGATCCTCGACCAGCCCACGCGGGGTATCGACGTCGGGAGCACCGAGTTCATCCACCGTCGGGCCATCGCGCAGCGCGACGCGGGGACGGCCGTGCTGCTCATCTCGGCCGACCTCGACGAGGTGCTCGAGCTCTCGGACCGCATCCTGGTGATCCACCGCGGTCGCATCGTCGCCGAGTTCGACGCGGCCACCGCAGAGCGCGAGCGCATCGGGCTGCTCATGGCCCGCGGCGAGGCGGCGTGATCGCGGCGGTCCGCGCGCGCGCGGCGGCATGGTGGAGGGTCGCCAGGCTGCCGGTGCTCGCGATCGTCCTGGCGCTCGTGATCGCCGCCGGGATCATCGTCCTGTCGAGCGTCTACACCGGCCTGGGGTTCTTCCCGCTGCTCCCCCTCTACGCCTACGGCAACCTGGCGGCGGGCGCGTTCGGCAGCGCCGTGGCGATCAACAACACGCTGGTGGCCGCCGCGCCGCTGATGCTCGGCGGCCTCGCCATCGGCCTCGGGTTCAGGGCCGGTCTCTTCAACATCGGAGTGGCCGGGCAGTTCCTGGCCGGCGCATTCGCCGCGGCCGTGGTCGGGTCGAGCCTCGCCGGCGCCCCGCCGCTGCTCGCGGTGCCGGCCGCGCTGCTGGCCGGCGGGCTGGCGGGCACCGTGCTCGGCTTCGTCCCGGGCTTCCTCAAGGCGCGCACAGGGGCTCACGAGGTCGTCACGACGATCATGCTCAACAACGCGACGGCGCTGCTGCTGGCCTGGGCGGTGAGCGACCTCGTCCGCGCGCCCGGATTCACGTTCCCGCGCACCGGCGACATCGGCAGCGCCGCGCTACCCGTCCTGCTCGGCCGCAACCTCCACCTCGGCATCCCGCTGGCGTTCGCGGCGGTCTTCGCGATCCGCTTCCTGCTCGACCGGACGACCCTCGGGTTCGAGATCCGCACCGTGGGCGCCAATCCCAACGCCGCGCGCTACGCCGGGATACCCCCGCTGGTGATCGTGCCGCTCACGATGTCGCTGAGCGGGCTGCTCGCGGGCCTCGCCGGGTCCGTCCAGATGCTCGGCGTGATCGGCTTCTACGCCTCGGGGATCAGCGCCTCGGTCGGCTTCGACTCGATCGCGGTCGCGCTTCTCGGCCGCTCCGATCCGATCGGGATCATGTTCGCCGCGATCCTCTTCGGCGCCTTCCGGGCCGGAGCGCCGCTCATGCAGATCACGACCTCGGTCCCCGTCGAGATCATCGACATCATCCAGGCGCTCATCATCCTGTTCCTGGCGGCGGATCTGATCGTGCGCCGCGTGTTCCGCGTCCGCGGCCCGCGGCTCGAGGTCGAGGGAGCGCAGACGGTCACGCGCACCTGGGGTAAGGAGAGCGTGGCCTGATGGACCTGCTCCTGATCCCGCGTCTCATCCTGGAGCTCGTCCTCTATCTAGCGACGGTCGTCCCGGACCTCCTGCCGATCATCGTCAGTCTCGCCACGCCGCTCGCGCTCGGCGCGCTGTGCGGCGTGCTCAACGAGCGCTCGGGCGTGGTCAACATCGGCATCGAGGGGACCATGCTCGCGGCGGCGTTCACCGGGTACCTCACCGGCTTCGCGCTGCACGCCAACACCGGCCCCGCGGTGGCCATCGTGGCCGGGGTGGCCGTGGCTATCGGGACCGGCGCCCTCATCGGCCTCCTGCACGCATGGCTCTGCGTGACGGTCCGCGCCGACCAGATCATCGCCGGGACCATCGTCAACATCGGCGCGCTCGGGCTCACGGCCTACTTCAACCGGCTGATCATCTCGCCGTCGGGGCTCGGAGGCGCGGGCGTGATCCCGCCGATCCTCTTCGGCCTCGGGCCGATCGCCCTCTCGATGCTGGCGTTGGTCGGGCTGCTCCAGTTCCTGCTGTTCCGCTCGCGCTGGGGCCTGCGCACGCGCGCCGTCGGGGAGCATCCGAAAGCCGCCGACACGGTCGGCATCGACGTGTTCCGGCAGCGCTACCAGAACGTGATCGCGGGGTGCGCGCTGGCCGGGCTCGCCGGCGCTTACCTGACGCTCGAGTCGACCGGGTCCTTCCAGAACGGCATGACGAACGGGCGCGGGTTCATCGCCCTCGCGGCCATGATCTTCGGCCGCTGGACGCCGATCGGCGCGTTCGGCGGCGCGCTGCTCTTCGGCGCCTTCACGGCCCTCGGCGTGATAGTCCGCGTACGTCCCGCCCCGGGCGAGCTCGGCGACCTGCTGGCCGCGATCCCCTCCTTCTGGTACGCCGCGCTGCCCTACCTGGTCACCGTCGTGATCCTGGCCGGCGTGGTCGGCCGCGCTATCCCGCCCGCCGCGGACGGGATCCCCTACGAGAAGGAGGCGCGGGCCTAGGCCTAGCCGGCGGTCGGGACCGCGCGTTCCCGACAACCCCTACTGGAACGGGAGCTAGCGCACCTCTGCGGTGTCACGGCGAGGGGGCCGGGCGAGCGCCCGGTCCCTCGTCGTGGACCTGCCGCCGTGGCCTTGACTCGCTCACCCCCTCGGCGTAGCGTGCGGTCCGGTGGTCAGACCACCTGACCAGGCGGGGCCCACCGAACAAGACAACGCGGGGAGGCGATGGCTCTGGCGGTACTGCAGCCCATCCGGCGCGACCGGCTGTACCAGGGGATCGTCACCCAGATCGAGGGGCTCCTCGACCGGGGTGAGCTGAGGCCCGGCGACCAGCTTCCGCCCGAGCGCCAGCTGGCCGAGCAGTTCCAGGTCTCGCGCGCGTCGGTGCGCGAGGCGCTGCGCTCGCTCGAGCTGCTCGGGATCGTCGAGACCCGTGCCGGGGGCGGCACGTTCGTGCGCCAGGCGCAGCCCGAGGACCTCTCGCGCCCGCTCACGAGCCTCATCACGCGCGGCCACTCCATCCCCGACGTCATCGACGTCCGCGGGCTCATCGAGCCGGCCATCGCCGAGCGCGCGGCACGGAACATCACCGACGCCGAGATCGCCGAGCTGCGCGACATCATCGCCGCGCAGGAGCGCAAGGTCGCGCTCGGCGAGAGCTACGCGGAGGAGGACACCCGCTTCCACGAGACCATCGGTACCGCCGCGCGCAACGAGCTGCTCGTGACCGTCCTCGGAGTCATCTGGGACGTCCTGCGCGCGTCGCGCGAGGAGTGGCTCCTGACCGAAAGGCGCGCGCATGAGTCACTGGACGCGCACCGGCGCATCCTCGGCGCGCTCGAGCGACGCGACCCGGCGGCCGCACGCGCGGCCGCGGCCGAGCACATCCGCGCCGTCGGGGAAGGCGTCCTGCAGCTGGTGAGAGCAAGAGCGAGCGAGGATCCGGCTTCGCCGGTCCGAGCGAGTTCGACGAGCGGTGTCGAGGCGGCGAGGCCCGGCCGTCGCGAGAGCGAGGACGGGCCGAGCGCGAAGAGGAGGTAGCGAGCATGACTCAGACAGCGGTAAAGACCGGCGACATCACCATCGAGGTCGTCTACCGGGGCATCTTCCAGAAGACGCTCGCGCAGCGGATCTGCCGCGGCGTCGTCCTGGCGGCCCGTCAGCGCGGCCACCCCGGCACGGCGTTCGCGCGCTACGGCGACTCGCCCGAGCGCAACGGCGTCCCGGCCAAGCAGTTCGCCGTCGTGGCCAGCGACGACATCCAGCTCGAGGCCTCGATGGCGCGCTACGAGCCCAGCGTCGTCGACGTGACCGTCGCCGTGGACGACACGCTCGTCAAGGGCGTCGAGTCGTGGGCCTGGTACGGGCGACAGCCGATCTGGAAGCCCACCAAGGCCGGTGGGTTCCTCCTCGTCACCAGCGACAAGAGCCCGGATGAGGTCCTCGCGCAGACCGACAAGGCCGAGCGTCCCTACACCCTCGGGATCGTCCCGGGCGGCGCCTCGTTCGCGGGGCTCTGGGTCTACAAGGACGACCACACCGACTGGCGCGTCCTGGGAGCGCTGGCCAAGGTCGTTCCCGACTGGCTGCCCCTCGCGGACGTGAAGGAGCAGGTGCGGCAGCAGACCAAGGACGAGAACGCGGTCGCCTCCGTCCAGTACGGCTACGACGCAACGGTGCTTCGCGCGGTCAACGTCGGCGAGGGCACCAGCGGCCACGAGGTCCTGCAGTTCGAGAAGCCCGGCTGGACCACCATGCGGCCGGGGATCGTGGTGGACGCGCGGAAGCCGGGCGAGCGGAACCCGCAGTACAAGAAGTACGGGGCACGCACGCTCCGGCCCGTCGTCAACTTCGACACCTGCATCAAGTGCACGATGTGCTGGCTCGACTGCCCCGACGAGTGCTTCGAGGTCACCCCTACCGGGCACTACGAGGTCGTATACGAGGCCTGCATCGGCTGCGGCATCTGCGCCCAGGTCTGCCCGGTCAAGGACTGCATCGTGATGGTCGACGAGCTCAAGTTCGAGGACAACAAGGACAAGTGGCAGCTGTGGGAGAAGGACCGACCCGCCTACAACGCGTGGTTCGAGGCGAAGTCCGGCATCTCCGCGGCTCCACCCGCGAAGAACAAGCCCGGGGCCGCCGCGGCGGCTTCAGGAGGTGAGGAGTAAATGGCCGTTGAGGTCAAGCCGACCACCACGCTGCAAGAGGTCGAGACCGAGCAGCTCCTCACGGGCTGCGAGGCCATCGCCGAGGCCATCCGCCTCGCCGACGTCGACGTCATGGCGGCGTACCCCATCCGCCCCTATGACGGGGTCATGCAGGCCGCGGCCAAGCTCATCGCCAACGGCAAGATGGACGTCGAGTACATCGTCGCCGACGGCGAGCACAGCCAGTTCGAGATCGTGAAGCACGCCTCGGCCGTCGGGTCGCGCGTCTTCGTGGGCTCGTCGGGCGTGGGCTGGTTCTACGCCTTCGAGGCCATCGCCGTGACCGCGGGGCTGCGCCTTCCCGTCGTGGCCATCTGCGGCAACCGTGCCCTCGACGACCCGGGCGCGTTCGGCACCGAGCACAACGACTCGCTCGCGGTCCGCGACCTGGGCTGGCTGCTCCCCTGGGCGGAGACGGCGCAGGAGTCCATGGACCTCGCGCTCATGGCCTGGCGCATCGCCGAGGACAAGCGCGTGTCGCTGCCGATCGCGATCGGCCTCGACGGCGCCTTCCTCACCCACTCCCAGCAGCTCGTCAAGGTCCCGACGAAGGCCGCCGTGGACGCGTTCCTGCCGCCCTACGACCTCGGCGACCGGCTCCTCCATCCGGACAACCCCATCACCATCGCGCCGCAGGTCGACCAGGACTGGCTGATGGAGATCCGGCGCCAGAACGACGCGGCCATGCGCAACGCGCTCACCGTGATCGCCGAGGCGCACGCCGAGTTCAAGCTCATCTTCGGCCGCGGCGGCGACAGCCCGTTCCTGGACGAGTACATGACCGACGACGCCGACGTGGTCTTCTTCGGGCAGGGCACGCTGGCCCTGCCGATGAAGGTCGCGATCCGCCGGCTGCGCAAGCAGGGCCACAAGGTCGGCCTGGTCCGCCTGAAGTGGTTCCGCCCGCTCCCGACCGAGCAGATCGTGAAGAGCCTCACGCGCTTCAAGGCCGTCGGCGTCATCGACCGCGACTACAGCTTCGGATCGCCGTACTACGGCGGCGTCCTCTACAACGAGGTGCGCTCGGCCCTGTACTCCCAGCCCAAGCGCCCGACCGTGGTCGGCTTCATCGCCGGCCTGGGCGGCCGCGAGATCGAGCAGCCCATGGCCCAGGAGATCTTCGACAAGACGATGGCCGCCGCGAACGGCGACCTCACCGTCGGCGACCAGTGCCACTGGATCGGCGTGCGGGACTAAGGAGGACAGAGAGATGGCAGTAGAAACGACCACGAACACGGGGACCGGGACGCTCCCGCAGATAAAGGGCGTCAAGGAGGTCCCCTACGACGAGCTCTTCGTCTCCGGCCACCGCACCTGCCAGGGCTGCGAGTCGGCGCTCGTCATGCGTCACATGGTCAAGGCAAGCGGTCCGCGAACGATCGTGCTCGGCTCGACGGGCTGCATGTACGTCGCGAACACCACGTACTACACGACCCCCTGGGTCGTGCCCTGGATGCACACCCAGCTCGGCGCCTCCGGCTCGGCGGCGCTCGGCACGGCCGCCGGCCTCAAGGTGCTGATGCGCAAGGGCAAGCTCAAGGACGAGAAGATCAACGTCATCGCGTTCTGCGGGGACGGCGGTGGGGCCGACATGGGCATCGGCGCCATCTCCGCCACGCTCACGCACAAGGAATACAACTCGCTCATCCTGCTCTACGACAACGAGTCCTACGCGAACACCGACATCCAACTCTCGAGCCAGACGCCGTACGGCGCGGTGACCACGTTCTCGCCGACGGGCAGCAAGAAGCGGCTGATGCACACGCGCTGGAAGAAGAACGTGCCGGGCATGCTCGCCGCCGGGCACACCGAGTCGCGCTACATCGCCGCGGGCTGCGCCGCCTACGCCGTGGACCTGATGAACAAGATCCGCCGGGCGCTCGAGCTCGGCGGTCCCACCTTCGTGCACACGCTCGACCCGTGCCCCAAGGGCTGGGACTACCACCCGCAGTACAGCCAAGAGCTCGGCCACCTCGCGGTCGAGTGCGGGATCTGGCCGCTCTATGAGGTCGTCGACGGCGTGGTGAACCTCACCGGACCGACGCGGCAGATCGCCGAGGGCCGCAAGAAGCGCAAGCCGGTCCAGGAGTACCTGCGCCGGCAGGGCCGCTTCGCCCACTTCTTGCCCGAGGACGTGGAGCACTTCCAGGCCCAGGTCGACAAGATGTGGACCGAGTGGCTGATCCCGGGCGTGATCCCGTTCACCATCGCGCAGAAGGACACCAAGATCCTCAACATCGACAAGAAGAAGCCGCTGCACGCCGAAGCGACCGCGTAGCGCCTCTCGCTGGTGGAAATGAAGGGCCCGCCGCAAGGCGGGCCCTTCGCGTCAGCGGCGCAGGTCGAGCAGGAGCGGGAGCGACCCCAGGAGGCTCGCCGCACCGCCGACCGCGAACGCCCCCACGAAGCCGAGGCCCGCGTCGAGCGCGAGACCCGCGACGACCGGGCCGATGGCGCCCATGGCGAACCCGCTGAAAGCCTGGACCGCCTGCGCCGATCCCACGAGGGCCGGCGGCGCGAGCTCGGTCACGCGCGTCGAGTACACCGCCGAGTCCGCCGCGATCAGGGCGCTGTAGACGAGGCCGATCGCGATGAGCAGCGCCCAGGGGATGCCTCCGAGCCCGCCGTAGACCAGGCCGATCGCCCCGCTGGCAAGGCCTGCCGCCATAGCAGTGCGCGCCCGTCCCAGCCGGTCGGAGATCCAGGCGCCCGCGAACACCGCGGGGATGCCCGCGCCCAGGATGAGCGCCGACCAGCGGCCGGCCTCGCCGGTCGCGTTCAGCGCCGACGAGCCCTGCGCCACCAGGGCCGCGGCCAGGAACGCGGCCAGCCACGCGCGCAGGCCGAACAGCTCCCAGGCGTGGCCCGAGTACGCGGCGATCGTCCTGAACAGTGGCCCCTGGCGCACGACGCTGACGTCGAGCACCCCGCGCGCGCCCGCCACGAGGACGCCGCGCGAGCCGCGCAGCGCCAGCAGCGGAGCGAGCAGTGCGAGGGCCGCAGATGAGAGGGCGGCCTCGCGCCAGCCGGCGTCGGGGCCGATGACCAGCCCGGCGTACAGGAACGAGAGCGACGAGCCCGCGTAGAAGGCAGCGACGAACGCCCCCACGGCGGCG
>Ga0326597_10004829_pt1 | contig 18832 bp, 11 predicted proteins | sample RVTome_12_FD_203789 | JGI IMG/M metagenome (GOLD analysis project Ga0326597, IMG submission 203789) | Soil microbial communities from uranium-contaminated site in the Upper Colorado River Basin, Wyoming, United States - RVT100D185 | ecosystem: Environmental > Terrestrial > Soil > Contaminated >... | reverse complement strand
CTGGTGACGGCGGAGGGGATCGTCATCGCGCGCTCCGAGGACGCTGCGTACTGGATCGGCCGGAACGTGGGCGCCGGCGACATCATGCAGCACGTTCAGGAATTGCGGAGCGGCACGGCGCGCGCGCACGGCGCCGCCGACGGGGACCGCATCTGGGGGTTCCGCGCGGTGCCCGGCACCGACTGGCACGCGCTTTCCGGCATTCTCGCCGAGCAGGTGCTTGGCCCGGTATTTGGGAAGGCGCGGCGCGACGCGTTGCTGCTCGCGCTCGCGGTGGGGGCCGTGCTGATCCTGGCGCTTTTCGCCTCGCGCCGTCTGTCGGGGCCGATCGGCGACATCGCCGCCACGGTGCGCCGGCGCAGCCAGGGAGACCAGAAAGTGCGCGTTCCGATCCGCGGACCCCGCGAAATCGCCGCGGTGGCGATCGAGCTGAACCGGGAGATCGAGGAGCACGAGCACATGGCGCGCGAGCGCGAGGAGCTGCTGGCGCGCATGCAGATGCAGCTGGACCGCATGCCGCTCGTCTGCATCGTGTTCGACGCGCAGCTGCGCGTGAGCTACGCCAACGCGGCGGCGGAGCGCACGTTCGGCCGGAGCGCGGCGCAGATGATCGGGCACAGCGCGCTGGAGCTCTACGTGCCGCCCGAGCGGCGCGAGATCGTCGAGCAGATCTTCCTGCGGCTGCGCCAGGGCGAGTACGTCGCTGCGGCCGGCGAGAGCGTGCGCAGAGACGGCTCGCGCGTCGCGCTCGAGTGGGTGAACACGCCGCTCGTCGGGCGCGCCGGCGAGTTCCTCGGCCTGATGTCGATGGCGACCGACGTGTCGGAACGGTTGCGCGCGGAGAAGCGGCTGGCGCTCACGCAGCGGCTGTTCGCGGCGCTGTCGGAAGTCAACGAAGCGGTGGTGCGCGTGCGCGAGCGCGAGGAGCTGTTCCATCAGCTGTGCCGCATCTGCGTCGAGCGCATGGGCTTCCTGGTCGCTTTCGTCGGGCTGATCGATGCCGCGCACCGGCATATCGTGCCGCAGGTGTGCGCGGGGCCCGGCAGCGGCGTCGTGCGAGAGCATGTCTTTCCGCTCGACCCGGCGCATGCGCTCGCCGCCACCGTGACCTCTACGGCGGTGCGCACCAGGCGCGCCGCGGTCGCGAACAATGTCGACGCCGATCCTGCGAGGGCCGCGGCGCGGCCCATGCGCGAGCGCATAGGCTCGAGATCGACCGCATCTTTTCCGCTGTTCCAGAGGGGAGAGGTGATCGGGGCGATTACCGTGCATTGCGCAGCGCGGGACTTCTTCGACGATGCCGTGGTGGAGCTGCTGACGCGCATGGCCGACGACATCTCCTTCGCGCTCGACAAGCTCGCCGAGCAGAATCAGCTCGGCGCGCTGACGCGCGAGCTGGAGGAGCGCGTGCGCCGGCGCACCGCGGAGCTCGAGGCGGCGAACCAGGAGCTCGAGGCCTTCAGCTACTCCGTTTCGCACGACCTGCGCGCGCCGGTACGCCACGTGGACGGCTTCGTGCGCCTGCTGGAAAAGGAGCTGGCGCCGCCGAGCGCGAAGGCGGCGCACTACCTCGCCACCATCTCCGCCGCGGCGCGGCGCATGGGAGCGCTGATCGACGACCTGCTCACGCTGTCGCGCACCGGGCGCCAGAGCCTCGAGCTGCGGCGCGTGGATCTGGGCGCGATGGTGCGCGAGCTGATCCGGGAGCTCGGTCCCGAAGCCGGCCGGCGCGGGGTGCAGTGGACGATCGACGAGCTGCCGCCGGTGATGGCGGACGCTTCGCTCCTGCGCATCGTCCTGCACAATCTGCTCTCGAATGCGCTGAAATACTCGCGCGCGCAGCCGGTGGCGCGTATCGCCGTCGAAGCGCGCGTCGTGGAGCCGGGCACCGTGGAGGTCACCGTGCGCGACAACGGCGTGGGCTTCGATGCGCGCTTCAAGGACAAGCTGTTCGGCGTATTCCAGCGCCTGCATCGCGAGGAAGAGTTCGAGGGCACGGGCATCGGCCTGGCCACCGCGCGGCGCATCGTGCACCGGCACGGGCACCGCATCTGGGCCGCGGGCGAGCTGGGCAGGGGCGCGGCCTTCACGTTCACCATCACGCAAGCGGAGGTCGCCCATGCAGGCAGCGCGCATATTGCTGGCTGAGGACAGCGCCCAGGACATCGAGCTGACGCTGAACGCGCTTGCCGAGCACAACCTCGGCAGCTCCGTGACGGTCGCGCGCGACGGCGCGGAGGCGCTCGACTATCTCTGCAAGCGCGGCAAATTCAGCGGCCGGGAGAACGGCAATCCGGCGCTGCTGCTGCTCGCCAACGCCTACGTGGTGAAGCCCGTCGAGTTCGACAAGTTCCTGCGCGCCGTGCGCGACCTGGGGTTGTTCTGGATGCTCGTCAACGAGCCGCCGCCGGCGGCCGCTCGCGCCTGAGCGTATGGCGCGGCTGCGCGTATTGCTGCTCGAGGACTCGCCGGCGGACGCCGAGCTGGCGCTCGCTGCGCTCGCCGCCGCGGGCCTCGACTGCGACGCCGACATGGCGCTGCGGCGTGCGGACTTCGAGCGCCTGTATGCGGCGAATCGCTACGATATCGTCCTCGCCGACCACAGCCTGCCCGACTACACCGGGCTCGACGCGCTGGCACGGGTGCGTGCAGCAGACCCCCTGCTGCCGTTCATCCTGGTTTCCGGCGCGCTCGGCGAGGAGCGCGCCGTCGAGGCGCTGCGCGCCGGGGCCAACGATTTCGTGCTGAAGGGCAACCTGAACCGGCTTGGCCCGGCCGTGGCGCGCGCGATGGTAGAGTACCGGCAGCGGTGCGAGCATCTGGCGACGCAGCAGGCGCTCGAGCTTTCCGAGCGGCGCTACCGCGCCGTCGTCGAGGCGCAGTCCGAGCTCATCATCCGCATGCTGCCGGATCTGACGGTAACATTCGTGAATGGCGCCTATTGCCGCTACTTCGGGCGCGCGCAGGAGCAGGTGCTCGGCAGGAGTCTGCTCGAGCACATGCACCCGGAGGAACGCTCCAACGCGCAGCGCTTCCTCGCGGGCATCGCGCCGGCCACCCCGACCTACGAGCGCGACGCGCTGGTTCGGGACGCGGGCGGCGCCGAGCGCTGGATGCACTGGGGCGCGCGCGGCCTGTTCGACGCCGAGGGCGTGCTGCGGGAGATTCAATCCGTCGGCCGGGACGTCACGGAGTTGAAACGCGCCATGGACGCTCTCGGCGCGGCGCGCGAGCGGCTGCAGCGCCTGTCGCGGCGCCTGCTCGAGGTGCAGGAGGCCGAGCGCCGGCACCTCGCGCGCGAGCTGCACGACGACATCGGGCAGGGCCTCACCGCCCTCAAGCTCAACCTCGAGGCGCTGGCGCGCGGGCGCGACCATACGGCGCTGCAGGCGCGGGTGGGCGAGGCGCTGGAGACCGCGCGCCACACCATCGAGCGCGTACGCCAGCTTTCCGTCAATCTGCGGCCCCTGCAACTCGACGATCTGGGCCTCGCCGCCGCATTGCGCTCGCACCTCGACCGGCAGGCGAAGCTCGGCGGCCTGGCGCCGCACTTCGAGATCCAGGAAGTGCCGCTGAAGCTGTCCGCGGACATCGAAACCGCATGCTTCCGCGTGGCGCAGGAAGCCATCAACAACATCGTGCGGCACTCGAAGGCGGCCAACGTCTGGCTGCGTCTGTTCCTGGCCGGCGAGCGGCTCGCGCTCTCGGTGCGCGACGACGGCGCCGGGTTCGACGTCGCCTCGGCGCAGCGCAGGGCCGCGGTAGGCGAGAGCCTCGGCGTGGTGAGCATGGAGGAGCGCGTGGCGCTTGCCGGCGGCTCGTTCCAGATCCATTCCGCGCCCGGGCAGGGCACGGTGGTGGTGGCCTCGTTTCCGGTAGGGGGAGGCTGAATGGCGCCGCTGCGCGTGTTGCTGGTCGACGACCACGCCCTGGTGCGCGCCGGCATGCGCTCGCTGCTGCAGGACCTGCCGGACGTCGAGGTGGTCGCCGAAGCCGGGGACGGTGCCGAGGCGCTCGCCGCCGCCGAGCGCGAGCGGCCCGATGTCGTGCTGATGGACATCGCCATGAAGGGCATGAACGGCCTGGAGGCCGCCGCGCGCCTGCGCGAGCGCCTGCCGGAGGTGAAGGTCATCATCCTGTCGATGCACATGAGCGAGGAGTACGTTCTGCTCGCGCTGCGCGCCGGGGCGGCGGCGTACCTCATCAAGGACTCGGCGACTTCCGAGCTGGAGCTCGCGCTGAAGTGCGTGATGCGCGGCGAGACCTACCTCAGCCCGGCGATCTCGCGGCAGGTGGTCGACGGCTACGTGCAGCGCGTGGGAGCGAGCGCAGGGCCGGAGCCGCTCACGCCGCGCCAGCGCGAGGTGCTCAAGCGCATCGCCGAGGGACGCAGCACCAAGGAGATCGCGTTCGAGCTGAACCTGTCGGTGAAGACGGTGGAGACGCACCGTGCGCAGATCATGGAGCGCCTGGGAATCCGCGACGTCGCCGGGCTGGTGCGCTACGCCATGCGCGCCGGCCTGGTACCGCCGGAAACGTAAGAATCCATAAGCGACGGGGCGCTACCGGGATTTCCCCTACGCAGCTTAGGGAAGGGCCCGATTACGTCAGTGGACGCATGTACCTACAGTCCACGCCATGGCACCGAGCGCCTCGCCCGCCCGCATCATCGTTCTCGACGGCAATGCGGGCTTTGCCGGTGCGGCCAACCGTTTCATCGAGCGCCTTCCGGGCCATGCCCGCGCCGCGCGCGACGTGGTGCTGGTCGACCTGGGCCTTGCCGGGCTGGACCTGGCGCGTCGCATAAAGCGGAGCAATCCCTCGCTCGCGGTCATCGCCCTGGCGCTGTTCCCCACCCCCGAGCTCCGGGCAGAGGCAGAGCGCGCGGGCATCGACGCAGTGGTGTCAAAGGAAGATTTCGCCGAGGAGCTACCCGGGGCACTGGTGCGCGTGGCGGCGGCGCGATGAAGGCGGCGCTCAAGCGCGAGGCCGACGGTGCGTGCCCCGCGCCGCTGTGCGTTCTCATGGTGGAGGACGACGCCAACGACGCCGAGCTGCTGCAGGCGCACCTCGCGAGCGCCAGGCTCGGGGGCGCGGATATCCTGCACGCGCGCAGCCTGGCCGAGGCGCTGGCGCTGCTGCAGTCCCGGGAGGTGCGGATCACGCTGCTCGATCTCGATCTGCCCGACAGCCAGGGCCTGCATACGCTGGAGCGCGTGCGCGCCGCGGCGACCGCGCCGGTGATCGTCGTCTCGGGCAACGGCCATCCGTCCCTGGCAGACGAGGCGCTCAAGCGCCGCGCCTACGACGTGATCCCGAAGGACGAGCTCAACGCGGCCACGTTGCAGCGCGTGCTGCGCCTTGCGATACGGCACCAGCACGCCGGGCGCGAGCAGGGCGCCAGCGAAGGACGCTACCGCGCGCTGCTCGAGTCCAGCTCCGAGGCGCTGGTACTGCTCGACGCGCAGGGGCGCATCCAGTACGCGAGCGCCGCCATGCGCCGCGTGCTCGGCTACAACTCGTCGGAGACCCTGGGCCGCGCGGGCCTCGGCTTCGTGCGGCCCGAGGATCGCGCAGCGGTGCAGAAGGCGTTCGTCGCGCTCAACGCCGAGGCGGGTTCGTTCGTCGCGTTGCGCGTGCGCTTCCGGCACCGCAACGGCGAGACGCGCGTCCTGGAATGCTCGCTCGCCAACCGCCTCGGCGACCCCGAAGTTGCCGCCATCGTCTCAAGTTACCGCGACGTTACGCAGGACGAGAAGCGCTTTCGCAGTCTGGTCGAGCTGTCCTCCGACTTCTACTGGGAAACCGACGCCGGGCATCGGATCTCCGTGCGCGAGGAAGGCGGCCGCGCGGGCGCGGCGCCCACCTTGCCCGGGGACGCCGGCATCGGCAGGCTGCGCTGGGAGCTGCCGTCCCTCGCGCCGGACATGCGCGGCTGGATGGCGCACAAGGCGATTCTCGACGCGCACCAGCCGTTCCAGGACTTCGAGATCTGCCGGCCGACGCCCGACGGCGGCACGCGCTACTTCTCGATCAGCGGCGAGCCGGTATTCGACGAGCAGGGCGCGTTCAAGGGGTACCGCGGCGTGGGTACCGACATCACGGTGCGCAAGTCGGCGCTGCGCACGCTCGAGCTCGAGCATGCGGTGAACCGGCACCTGGCCGAGGCGGAGAGCGCGCTCGGCGGCGTACAGGCTGTGCTGCGCGCGATCTGCGAGCTGCACAACTGGGGCCATGGCCGCTTCTGGCAGGCGGACGAGGAGGCGGGCGTGCTGCGCTTCGCCGCCCTCTGGAACAGCGAGGGCAAGGGCGCCGAAGTGCTGGCGCAGGCCGTGCGCGACGTGGTGTTCCGGCCCGGAGAGGGCATCGCCGGCCGCGTCTGGCAGTCGGGAGAGCCGATCTGGGTCGCCGATGCGAGCACGGACCCGCGAACCGCGCGTCATGCGTTGTGGCGAACGCCCTTGCGGGGCACGTTCATGTTTCCGGTCAAGGCGGCGGGAAAGACGCTCGGCGTGATCACCATCGCCAGTGCCGAGATCCGCAAGCCCGACGAGCGGCTGCTCGGCGCGGTCGGGGTCATCGGCAGCCAGATCGGGCAGTTCCTGCTCCGCAAGCGCAATGAAGAGGCCATGCGCCGCTTCCGCGCCGGCATGGACGCATCCGCCGACATGATCCTGCTGGTTGATCCGAGGACGATGTGCTACGTGGACGTCAACGAAACGGCGTGCCGCACGCTCGGCTACTCGCGCGAGGAAATGCTCGCCATGGGGCCGCACGACCTGCTGCCCGTCTCGCGCGAAGAGCTGCAGCGGACTTACGACGGATTCATCGACGATCCCCGCACGATCCGCGGCGCGACCAGCGTCTACCGCTGCAAGGACGGCGCCGCGATCCCGTTCGAGTCGACGCGCCGCGTGCTGCGCTCGGAGGGTGGCGCGATCATCGTCGCCATCTCGCGCGATATCCGCAAGCGCCAGGAGGCGGAGCGGGCGCAGCGCGAGAGCGAGGAGCGCTTCCGCAGCCTGACGGAGCTTTCCGCCGACTGGTACTGGGAGCAGGACGCCGAGCTGCGCTTCGTCAGCACCGGCGGCCACGACAAGGCGCGCGGCGGCATCACCGCCGCGCAGCACGACGGGCTGCGGCGCTGGGAGCTGCCGGGCACCGAGCCGCTGGACGGGGATTGGGAGGCGCACAAGGGGCAGCTCGAGGCGCGCCGGCCGTTCCGCGACTTCATGCTCAAGCGCAAGGGCGATGACGGCGAGGTGCACTACGTGAGCATCTCCGGCGAGCCGATCTTCGGCGACGACGGCGCCTTCCGCGGCTACCGTGGCATTGCCAAGGACGTCACGCAGAACATGAAGGCGACGATGGAGCTGCGGCGCTTCCGCGCGGCGCTCGACATTTCCATGGATGCGATCTCGCTGGTCGACGTGCAGAGCATGCGCATCATCGACATCAACGACGCCGCGCTGAGAAACCTCGGCTACCAGCGCCACGAGTTGCTCGGGCAGCCGGTGACGGCGGTGATTTCGGGCCGCTCGATCGAGGACATACGCGCTGCCTACGACCGGCTGCTGCAGAGCGCCGACGGCTCCGAGCTGCAGCAGATGCGCCACCGCCGCAAGGACGGCTCGATCGTGCCGGTCGAGGTCACGCGCCGGGTCCTGCGAACGGGCGAAGGCACCTACATCATCGGCATCGCGCGCGATCTGACCGAGCGCCTGCGCAGCGAGGAGCGGTTGCGCGCCAGCCACGAGCGCTTCGAGATGGTGTCGCGCGCCACCAACGACGTGGTCTGGGACTGGAACCTGGCGACCAACCAGGTCTGGTGGAACGAGAACTTCCAGAAGCTGTTCGGCTACGAGCCGCGGGAGGTCGGCGCGTACGCCGAGTCCTGGTCCTCGCGCATCCACCCCGAGGACGCCCCCCGCATCAAGTCCGTGGTGGATGCGGCCATCCGCGGCGGCGCCAAGGCCTGGTCCGGCGAGTACCGGTTCCTGCGCAAGGACGGCAGCTACCTCGACGTCTTCGATCGCGGCCTGCTGATGCACGACGAGCGCGGTGTGCCGGTGCGCATGATCGGCGCCATGATGGACATCAGCGAGCGCAAGCTCGCCGAGCGGCACATGCGCGTGCACGCCGAACGCCAGGCGGCGATCGCCCGCTTCGGCCAGTTCGCGCTCGGGCGGCGCAGTACCGAGGAACTGTACGCGGCAGCGGCGCGTGCGCTGCGCTGCGAGGGCGTGGACGCGACGTGCGTGCTGGAAATGTTCACGGCGCAGGGCGAGTACCTGGTGCGCGCGGCGCAGGGCGAGGGCCCGCACGCCATGCTCGGCATGCGCGGGCCGTTGGCGGCGGACAGCGTGTGGCCGGAGATGCTGCGTGAGAATACGTCGCGCATCGCCGGAAAGAAATATCTGTCGACGCGGCCGCTGGAGCATCCCTGGCACGCCTGGGTGCGAACGATGGGAAGCGCGATGTATGTGCCGGTGCGCGACGACGAGAAGCCGATCGCCATGCTGTGCGTCTACGCGCTCGCGGAGGGCGCGTTCAGCACCGAGGACCTGCGCTGCGCCGAGGCCGTCGGCCATGTGCTGTCGACGGCGCTGCAGCGGCAACGGGCCGAGCAGCGGCTCGCGCATCTTGCGCAGTTCGACGCGCTGACCGGACTGCCCAACCGGACGCTGCTGCAGGACCGGCTGGCGCAGACCATCGTGCAATCGCGGCGCAAGCGCTGGCACGCCGGCGCGCTGTTCGTGGACCTGGACCGCTTCAAGCTCATCAACGACACGCTCGGCCACCACCAGGGCGACGCGCTCATCCGCCAGGTGGGCGAGCGCCTGCTCGAGTGCGTGCGCCCGGGCGACACGGTGGGACGCATCAGCGGCGACGAATTCGCGATCGTGCTGGCCGATCTGGCGCGCCCCGACGACGCCGCACTGGTGGCGCAGAAGGTTGTCGACACGCTGGCGCGGCCGTTCGACCTCGGCGGCAACGAGGCCTACATCAGCGCCTCGATCGGCATCGCCGCCTTTCCCGAGGACGGAGACGATGCCGAGACTCTGCTGAAGAACGCCGACATCGCCATGTACCGGGCGAAGGAATCGACGCGCAACTGCTACCGCTTCTTCACCGCGGAGATGAACCGGCGCACGGTGGCCAAGGTGCAGCTGAACACCGATCTGCGCCGCGCCATCGAGCGCAACGAATTCGCGCTGCACTACCAGCCCAAGGTCGATCTGGCCGACGGCCGCGCACGCGGCCTGGAGGCCCTGCTGCGCTGGAACCACCCGCAGCGCGGCCTCGTATCGCCGGCCGAGTTCATTCCCGCGCTCGAGGACTCCGGCCTCATTCTGCCGGTGGGCGAATGGGTGGTCGCCGAGGCCTGCGACCAGCTGCGGCGCTGGCAACTCGAGGGCCTCGCCGTCGTCCCGGTGGCGGTCAACCTGTCGCCCAAGCAGTTCCTGCGCGGCGACCTGGACAGGATCATCCGCCAGATGCTGGCCCGTGCCGGCGTGGGCGCCGAACTGCTCGAGCTGGAGATCACGGAGAGCTGCCTGATGGAAGACCCGGAAGACGCCGTGCGCGTGATGCACAACCTGCGCGCGGCCGGCCTGCGCATCTCGATCGACGATTTCGGCACCGGCTATTCGAGCCTGTCCTATCTCACGCGGCTGCCGCTTTCCGCCCTGAAGATCGACCGCAGCTTCGTGCGCGACGCCGGCGCGAGCGCCGAGGCCGCGTCGATCGTGCGCGCGGTGATCGACATGGCGCAGAACCTGCGGTTCACGGTCATCGCCGAGGGCGTAGAGACCGAGCAGCAGGTCGCGTTCCTGCGCAAGCACGGCTGCAACCAGGCGCAAGGCTACTTCTTCGGGCGGCCGGATTGCGCCGCGGCCACCGGGGCGCTGCTCGAGCGCGCCTAGATGCCGCGGCCGCGGTCCAGGCGGCGCGCGAACACGGTCATCTCCTTTTCCGCCTGGCGGTCGCCCTTGGCGCGGGCGGCTTCGATGCCACGGGCGTAGGCCGCGCGCGCCTCCTCCGTGCGGCCCGCCTCGGCAAGCGCGCGGCCCAGCGCCTTCCACGCCGCGGAGTACCGGGGGTCGCGCCGCAGCGCCTCGCGCAGATGCTCGATACCGCGCTCGATGCCGCCCGCCTTCAGGTACTCGCTGCCGAGCGAGAAGCGCAGCAGCGCGCCGTCCCGCGGCGTGTCGAGCAGCTTCTCCAGGTTGGCGATGAGCGGCGAGGTCATTTCGGCTAAGATGACCCGGACCATTCTAAGGCCTGCTTCCGCCATGAAAACCGCGATCCAGACCGCCGACGCGCCTGCGGCCATCGGCGCCTACTCCCAGGCCGTGCGCGCCGGCGACACCGTGTACCTCTCCGGCCAGATCGGCTTCGACCCCGCGACCATGCAGCTCGCCGCGGGCATCGATGCGCAGATCCACCGCGTGTTCGCCAATCTCGCCGCCGTGGCGCAGGCCGCCGGTCTCGGGCTCGGCCACGCCGTGCGCATGACCGTGTACCTCACCGATCTCGCGCATTTCGCCAAGGTCAACGAGGTGATGGCGCACTACGTGCCGCAGCCCTACCCGGCGCGCGCCGCCGTCGGCGTGGCGAGCCTGCCGCGCGGCGCGCTGGTCGAGATCGACGCCATCCTGCACGCCGGTTGACGCGCGCGCTGCCGCCCGCCACGGCGAGCAAGCTCGCCAAGCTCGGGATCCGCTCGCGCCACGATCTGCTGTATCACCTGCCGCTGCGGTACGAGGATGAGACGCGGCTGACGGCGCCCGAGGCCGCGCAATCCGGCGCGCCGCTGCTGGTGCAGGCGCCGGTGCGTCGCGCCGAGATCGCCTTTCGCCCGAAGCGCCAGCTGGTGGTGCACGCGGATGGCCTCGTGCTGCGCTTTCTCAATTTCTACGGCAGCCAGGTGAAGCAATTCGAGCGCGCCGCGCGGGAAGGCGGGCACGTGCGCGCCTATGGCGAGGTGCGCCCGGGCTGGTTCGGCGCCGAGATCGTGCATCCTCGCTACCGCATCGTCGCGCCCGACGAGCCGCTCGCCGACACGCTGACCCCGGTGTACCCGACGACGGCCGGGCTCAGCCAGGCGGTGTTGCGCAAACTGGTGCTCGAGGCGCTGGACGAGGAGCCGATCGAGGAAATACTGCCGTCGGCGCTGCGCGAGCGCCTGGGCCTCGCGCCGCTCGAGGCGAGCGTGCGCCTGCTGCATCGGCCGGCCCCCGGCGCCGACACCGCGGCGGCGTGGCGGCGCGTGAAGTTCGACGAGCTGCTCGCCCAGCAGCTGCAGCTGCGGCTGGCGCGGCGCAAGCGCAGGGAGCGCAACGCGCCGGCGCTGAGCGCGAGCGGCCCGTTGCTCAAGGGCTTCCTCGGCCGTCTGCCATTCCGGCTGACGCGGGCGCAGAGCCTCGTCATGGCCGAGATTCTGCGCGATCTGGCGCAACCGCACCCGATGCAACGGCTGCTGCAGGGCGACGTCGGCAGCGGCAAGACCATCGTCGCTGCGATCGGCTGCCTCGCCGCGGTGGACGCCGGCTGGCAGGCGACGGTGATGGTGCCCACGGAGATCCTCGCCGAGCAGCACTTCCGCAAGTTCTCCGCCTGGCTCGGGCCGCTCGGCGTGACGATCGCGTGGCTGCACGGCGGCCTGCCCGCGGCGGAGCGCGGGAAGGCGCGCAAGTCGATCGCCAGCGGTGCGGCGAGCATCGCCATCGGCACGCAGGCCCTGTTCCAGGAGGGGGTCGAGTTCGCGCGCCTCGCGCTCGCCATCGTCGACGAGCAGCACCGCTTCGGCGTCAAGCAGCGCCTGCACCTGCGCAGGAAGAGCGAGCAGGCGGCGGCGCATCAGCTGATGATGAGCGCGACGCCGATCCCAAGGACGCTTTCGATGAGCTATTTCGCGGATCTCGACGTGTCGGTGATCGACGAGCTGCCCCCGGGGCGAAAACCCGTGACCACGCGCCTCGTCTCCGCGGCGCGGCGCGCCGAAGTCCTCGAGCGCATCCGCGCCGCCTGCGCCGACGGCCAGCAGGCGTACTGGGTGTGCCCGGTGATCGAGGAATCGAAGGATCGCGACCTGCAGGCGGCGCTCGACGCCTACGAGGAGCTGCGCCGCGAGTTGGCGGATCTGCGCGTGGGCCTGATCCACGGGCGATTGCCCGCGGCAGACAAGGCGGCGGCGATGCAGGCGTTCGCCAGCGGCGCAGCGCAGCTTCTCGTATGTACCACGGTGATAGAAGTGGGCGTGGACGTGCCCAATGCTTCGCTCATGGTCATCGAGCATGCCGAGCGCTTCGGCCTGGCGCAGCTGCACCAGCTGCGCGGGCGCATCGGCCGGGGCGCGCGCGCGAGCGATTGCATCCTGCTGTTCCAGGAACCGCTGTCCGAGGCTGCGCGCGCGCGGCTCAAGGTGATCTACGAGAATGCCGACGGCTTCGCCATCGCGCAGCACGACCTCGCCCTGCGCGGGCCGGGGGAACTGCTCGGCGTGGCGCAGAGCGGCGCGCCGCTGCTGCGCTTTGCCGACCTCGTCGCCGACGAGCCGCTGCTCGAGGCGGCGCGCGCCGCCGCCGACGAGCTGCTCGCCGCGGACGAGGCGCTCGCGCGCCGCCATATCGACCGCTGGCTCGGCGTGCGCGCCGACTTCGGCAAGGTCTAGACTCGCGCATGTCCTGGGCCGCGATCGAGCAGCGCTTCGACGCCTACGAGCGCCTGCTGCGCCTCGACAAGCCGATCGGCACGCTGCTGCTGCTCTGGCCGACGCTGTGGGCGGTGTGGCTCGCCTCGCGCGGTGCGCCGAGCAGCGCGATCCTGGCGGTGTTCTGCGTGGGCACGCTGCTCATGCGTTCGGCCGGTTGCGCGGTAAACGATTTCTTCGACCGGGAATTCGATCGCCACGTCGAGCGCACGCGCGACCGGCCGCTCGCCGCGGGCGAGATCCGGCCTGCGGAAGCGCTCGTACTTGCCGCGCTGCTCGCGGCCGCGGCCTTCGGGCTGGTGCTGACGCTCAGCCGGCTCGCGCTGCTGCTCTCCTTTGTCGCGCTCGGCGTCGCCGTCTCCTATCCGCTCACCAAGCGTTTTTTCGCGCTGCCGCAGCTCTACCTCGGCATCGCCTTCGGCTTCGGCATTCCGATGGCCTACGCCGCCGTCCAGAACCGGCTGCCGGCGGAGTGCTGGGTGCTTCTTGCCGCCAACGTGTGCTACGCCTTCGCCTACGACACGGAGTACGCCATGGTGGACCGCGAGGACGACGCGAAGATCGGCATGCGCACATCGGCGCTCACCCTCGGTCGCCACGACGTGGCGGGGGTCATGCTTGCCTACGCGGCGATGCTGGCGCTGCTCGGCTGGGTCGGCGTCATGGCGCGGTTGGGCTGGGCGTATTACACGGGACTCGCGCTCGCCGCCGGTCTGATGGCTTACCACTACCGCCTCATCCGCGAGCGCTCGCGCGCCGGCTGCTTCAGGGCATTCCGCCACAACAACTGGGTGGGCGCCGCGGTGTTCGCCGGCATCGCCGCGCACTACGGCCTGCGCTAAGCTTCGCCGATGGCCCTCGAGACGCCGATCGCAAGCTTCGAATTTTCCACCGGGCCGCTGCGCGGCACGCAGCTCTCGCTCTACGGCGCGCGCCTCCTGCACCATGGCGTTGCACAGATGGAGAGCATGGCGCTCGGCGCCATTGCCGCCGTGCGCGTCGGCTACGAGCGGGACGCGCGGCGCGTGGGCTGGGGCGTGGTGCTCGCGCTGGTGGCGCTCCTGCTCTTTGCCGTCGCCGGCCCGCTTTCCGGGGCCGCTGCCGAAGCGGCCGCCGAGGTCAGCGGCAATCACTCGGTCGCCCGGTTGCTGCGGGGCACGCTGCTCGTTCTCGGGGCAATCGCCAGTCTCCTGCCCGCGGCGGGCGTGGCGTGCCTGCTCGGGGGCGGGGCGCTCGCCGCCTTCGGCTGGATCGGCACCACGACGCTGGTGCTTTCCCTGCCGTCAGCCGATCGCGCTTACGCGGTACGCGGGCGCAACCGCATGCTGGTGGATTTCTCGGAGCTGCTGGCCGAGCGCGTGGCCCAGAGCGGCCGCTGAAGAATGCGCTACGCGGACCTGCGCGGGTTCCTCAACGGACTCGAGGCGCTGGGCGGCCTGAAGCGCATCTCTGCGCCCGTATCGCCGAAGCTGGAAATGACCGAGATCTGCGACCGTGTGCTGCGCTCGGGCGGGCCGGCGCTGCTGTTCGAGCGGCCGGCGGGATTCGCTCTGCCGGTGCTGGGGAACCTGTTCGGTTCCGTGGAGCGCATCGCGCTCGCCATGGGCATCGAGGCCGGCACGGACCCGCGCCCGGCGCTGCGTGACATCGGCCGGCTGCTCGCGGCCTTGCGCGAGCCCGATCCGCCCAAGGGGTTGCGCGAGGCGGTGACGAAACTGCCGCAGCTCGCGCGGCTCGCCGGCAAGGTGTTCGACATGGCGCCGAAGGTGGTGTCCTCGGCGCCCTGCCAGGAGACGGTGTGGGACGGCAAGGACGCGGACCTCTCGCGCCTGCCGGTGCAGACCTGCTGGCCGGACGATGCGGGGCCGCTCATCACCTGGGGGCTCACCGTGACGCGCGGGCCGTTGCAGCCGCGCCAGAATCTCGGCATCTACCGCCAACAGGTCATCGGCCCGAACCGCGTCATCCTGCGCTGGCTGGCGCATCGCGGCGGCGCGCTCGACTTTCGCGATCACCAGCTGGCGCACCCGGGTCAACCGTTCCCGGTCGCCGTGGCGCTGGGCGCGGATCCGGCGACGACGCTCGCCGCCGTGACGCCGGTGCCGGACGCGCTCGGCGAATACCAGTTTGCCGGCCTGCTGCGCGGCGCGCGCACCGAGCTCGCCAAATGCATCGGCAACGACCTGCAGGTGCCGGCGCGCGCCGAGATCGTCCTCGAGGGATCGATCCACCCCGGCGATGTCGCGCTCGAAGGTCCGCACGGGGACCACACGGGCTACTACAACGAGGCCGAGCGCTTTCCGGTGCTCACGGTGGAGCGCATCACGCTGCGCCGGGATCCGATCTACCACTCGACGTATACTGGCAAGCCCCCGGACGAGCCGGCAATGCTTGGCGTGGCGTTGAACGAGATTTTCGTGCCGCTGCTGGCGAAGCAGTTTCCGGAGATCGCGGACTTCTACCTGCCGCCCGAGGGCTGCTCGTACCGGTTGGCGGTCGCCAGCCTGAAAAAGCAGTACCCGGGGCACGCCAAACGCGTCATGTTCGGTATCTGGAGCTACCTGCGCCAGTTCATGTATACCAAGTTCATTGTGGTGGTGGACGAGGATATCGACATCCGCGACTGGAAGGAGGTGATATGGGCCCTCAGCACGCGCGTGGACCCCGCACGCGACACGCTGATTGTGGAGAACACGCCCATCGATTACCTGGACTTCGCCAGCCCGGCCGCGGGCCTCGGCTCCAAGATGGGCATCGACGCCACCGCCAAGTGGCCGGCGGAAACCTCGCGCATCTGGGGCCGCCCCATCGTCATGGACGCCGAGGTGAAAAAGAAGGTGGACGCGATGTGGAAGGAGCTGGGGCTCTAGGCGGCCGCCCGCTCGGGCGCGGCGGCGTAGCGGCCCATCAGCTGCGCCTGCTTCGCTCTCGCGGCCGAGACGCTCTTTGCCTTGATGTGGCCGAAGCCGCGGATCGCTTCCGGCAGTGAGGCGATTTCGACGGCGAGCGCGTGGTTGTCGTGCCTCAGGTCCTGGAGGAGCCGGTCGACCGTCTGCTCGTATTCGCCGATCAGGGCACGCTCCATGCGTCGATCTGCCGTGCGTCCGAAGATGTCGAACGCGGTACCGCGCAGCCCCTTGAGCCTGGCTAGCGGTCCGAACGCCCGCATCATCCACGGCCCGAACTTCATCTTGCGCGGCTCGCCGGTGACCGGGTCGGGCCTGGCCAGAAGCGGTGGCGCCAGGTGGAAGTTCACCCGGTAATCGCCTTCGAACATGCCGTCGATCTTCCTCATGAACTCGCCCGTGGCGTACAGCCGCGCCACCTCGTACTCGTCCTTGTAGGCGAGCAGCTTCGCGTAGTAGCGCGCCACCGCCTCGGCGAGCCTGGTGCCGCCCACCTTGTCCTGCTCGGCCGCGCGCACCCGCTCGACGAGCGATCTGAAGCGCGCCGCGTAGGCGGCGTTCTGGTAGCCGGTGAGGAACTGCGCCCGCCGCTCGACGAGCTCGCCCAGGTTGCGCGAGAAATGCTGCTCGATGGGGATCACGTCCGCCGGCAGGGCGATGCGCCGCACGCGCTCCAGGTCGACCGCCGCGCGCCGGCCCCAGAGGAAACTCTTCTTGTTGAACTCGACCGCGACGCCGTTCAGCTCGATGGAACGCTCGAGCGCGTCGCGCCCGAGCGGCACGCAGCCTTTCTGCCAGGCGTAGCCGAGCATGAACATATTGGTGGCGATGGAGTCGCCCATGAGCGCGGTGGCGATTTCCGCGGCGGGAACGAAATCGACGCCCTTGCCGCCGCAGGCCTCGGTGATGTCGTGCTGCAGGTTCGAGCCGCGAAGCTGCCAGTCCGGATTGCTGACGAACGCCGCCGTCGGCGAGGTGGTGGCGTTCACCACCGCCCGCGTCCTGCCGGCGCTCATCTTGTCGAGCGCATCGCCGCTCGCGCTTACCACCAGATCGCAGCCGATGACCAGGCGCGCATCGCCCGTGCCCAGGCGCGCCACATGCACCTGATCCCCGCTCGATGCAATTCTCACGTGGGACATCACCGCGCCGTATTTCTGCGCCAGTCCCGACATGTCGAGCACCGACACCCCCTTACGTTCGAGGTGCGCCGCCATGCCGAGAATCTGGCCGATGGTGATGACGCCCGTGCCGCCGATGCCGGTGATCAGCACCCCGCAGGGCTCGTCCAGCGAGGCCGGTGCCGGCTCGGCGAGGGCCGGGAAGTCTTCGCCCGCCGTACGCGCGCCCCGCTTGCCCTTCCTCAGCTGACCGCCCTCCACGGTGACAAAGCTCGGGCAAAAGCCCTTCACGCAGGAGAAATCCTTGTTGCAGGAAGACTGATTGATGGTGCGTTTGCGTCCGTACTCGGTCTCCAGGGGCTCGACAGAGAGGCAGTTCGACTTGGCGCTGCAGTCGCCACAGCCCTCGCACACCATCTCGTTGATCACTGCGCGCTTTGCGGGATCGGGGTAGGCGCCGCGCTTGCGACGACGGCGCTTCTCGGAGGCGCAGGTCTGGTCGTAGATGAGCGCCGACACGCCGGGCTGCTCGCGAAGCCAACGCTGCACGGCGTCGAGCTCGTCGCGATGGCGGATCTCCACACCGGGCGCCCAGTTCGTCCCCGCCGGGTACTTCTCCGGCTCATCGGTCACGAGAATGATGGGCTTCACCCCTTCGGCTGCGATCTGGCGGGAAATAATCGCCGGATCGAGCGGCCCGTCATGGTGCTGGCCGCCGGTCATGGCCACGGCATCGTTGTAGAGGATCTTGTAGGTCATGTTGACCTTGGCGGCCACCGCGGCGCGGATGGCGAGCAGGCCCGAGTGGAAATAGGTGCCGTCGCCGAGGTTGGCGAAGATGTGCTTTTCCTCGGTGAACGGCGCCTGCCCGATCCAGGGCGCGCCCTCCGCACCCATGTGCGTGAAGGTGGAGGTATTGCGGTCCATCCACACGGCCATGAAGTGGCAGCCGATACCCGCCGTGGCGCGGCTGCCCTCGGGCACGCGCGTGGACGTGTTGTGCGGGCAGCCGGAGCAGAAATAGGGCTGGCGCACGGTGGTCACGCGCGGCCTGGCGAGCGCTTTTTCCTTGAAGTCGAGAAACGCGAGCCGTTCCCTGAATTGCGCGCCGAGCCGCTCGGCGAGCCCGAGCTTCTCCAGGCGCTTGGCGATGGCTCGCGCCACGATCGCCGGATTGTGCTCGTAGTGCGCCGGCAGGAGCCAGGTGCCGGCGGGCTGCCCCGCGGCGCGGCTCCATTCGCCGTTGTCGTCGAATTTGCCGACCACGCGCGGGGCGCGCTTGCCGGCCTCCCAGGTGTAGAGCTCTTCCTTGATCTGGTACTCGATCAGCTGGCGCTTTTCCTCGACGACAAGGATCTCCTCCAGGTCCTTGGCGAAGCGCCGCGCGCCCTGCGGCTCGAGGGGCCAGGACATCGCCACCTTGTACACGCGCAGGCCGATGTCGCGCGCCACGCGCTCGTCGATGCCGAGGTCGGAGAGCGCCTGCATCGTGTCGCCGAAGCTCTTGCCGGTGGTGACGATGCCGAGGTGCGCCTGCGGCGAATCCCAGACGATGCGATCGAGGCCGTTGGCGCGCACGTAGGCGATCGCCGCGTACACCTTCCAGTCGAGCAGGCGTGTCTCCTGCTCGAGGAACCCGTCCGGCCAGCGGATATTCAGGCCGCCCTGCGGCATGGCGAAATCGGCCGGCAGCTTCACCTGCACGCGCTCCGGGTCCGCGATCACGGAGGCGCCCGATTCCACCACGTCGGTGACGCATTTGAAGCCGATCCAGCAGCCCGAGTAGCGGCTCATGGCGTAGCCATGCAGGCCGAAATCCAGGTAATCCTGCACGTGGGCCGGATTGAGCACCGGGATGCAGCAGGCCTTCAGGATGTGCTCGCTCTGGTGCGCGAGCGTCGAAGATTTCGCCGCGTGATCGTCGCCCGCCAGCACCAGCACGCCGCCGTGCCTGGAGGTGCCTGCCGAGTTGGCGTGCTTGAAGACGTCGCCGCAGCGGTCCACGCCCGGGCCCTTGCCGTACCACATGCCGAACACGCCGTCGTACTTGGCGCCCGGGAACATGCCTACCTGCTGCGTTCCCCAGAGCG
>Ga0326597_10004828_pt1 | contig 18833 bp, 12 predicted proteins | sample RVTome_12_FD_203789 | JGI IMG/M metagenome (GOLD analysis project Ga0326597, IMG submission 203789) | Soil microbial communities from uranium-contaminated site in the Upper Colorado River Basin, Wyoming, United States - RVT100D185 | ecosystem: Environmental > Terrestrial > Soil > Contaminated >... | reverse complement strand
TTGCATCGCCCGCCATCCCCTTGCGATACATGATTTCCATGCCCGTCAGGCGGCTCTCCATCTCGCTGACCTCGCGCTCCAGCCTTGCGGAGAAGTAGTTGTAGGGAATAAGCGAAAGCATGGCCACGACGAGGCCCACGGCCGTGGTGATCAGCGCTTCAGCGATGCCGCCTGTGACCTCCACAGGATTGTCGATGCGTCCCCCAGCCATCACGTCGAATGAGGAGATGATGCCCAGCACCGTCCCGAGAATGCCCAGCAGCGGCGCCAGCGTCACGATCGTGTCGTGGATCTTCAGGTAGCGGCCCATGCGGCGGATCTCCTCGCCCGCGCCGAGCCGAAGCGCCGCCTCAAGCGATTCGTGCCGATGCCCCAGCGCGAAGCGAACGACGCGCACGATCGGATCCTCGGACCCCTCGCACAATTGCTGGGCCTGCGCGATGTTCCCCTGGGCGATGAGGTCGGCGAGATGGTCGAGCCGACCGCGATCCCGGCTGCGATGCTCGCGAACCCAGAAGATCGCCCGCTCGATCGTGATGGTGACGGAGACGAGCGAGCACGCGAGCAGGGGATACATCACCGGCCCGCCCTGGACGATCCAATCAAAGGTCATGCCGCCGATCCCCTTGCGTCTCAACCTCGCCACGGCATGCACCGCCGCTGATGCCCGCGGTCCGCCACGAGAGGATGATACGTCCGCCTCCCCAGTAGTCGGCCGCTTTCGACTCGGTGTCCTCCCAGCGCGGCCGGGACACCCTGACGGGCGTGACCCGGCCTGGCGCGGGCGGGATCGGGCTCAGGGGCTGACGTCGAGCAGCAGATTGAATCGCCCCGACCCGCCGCGCTCGCGCAGTCCCACGCGCAGCAGGGGGTTGAGCAATCGGGTGGCGGGGTCGGGGAGTCGGAACACGCGCACCGCCATTTCGCCGGGGTCCAGTTGCGCGACGTCCAGTTCGAGTCGGCCGTACCCCTCCGCGAGCACCATTGCCGCGAGCCACACCGGCAACTCAGAGTTGTTGCCGATCTCCAGCGTGATGACCAGTTCCTCGTTCCCATCGGGGTTGACGACGTACTCGTAGTGCGGCGTCAGCGTCACCTTGCGGAAGCCAAGTTCAACAATCGACTCCATGCGCACCGCGCTCGTCGAGATGTTCTGAAGTTCGATGTCCACGACGAAGCGCTTCGACCCACCTGCTTCGTACGCGGGATAGGTGAAGATGAGCGGTAGATGGACCTCTTCGCCGCCGCCGATCGAGAAGGGGCGGAGGCGCTGGCGGATGTCCCACGTCGCCGGCTCGACGATGCGCAGTGTGCCGGCGATGCTGGTGTTCCAGGGGTTTGTCAGGACCATCTCGTGCATGTGGACCGCCGCCGCCCCCTCGATCCAGCGAGGCGTGACGCGGAATCCCGATCGCAGCAGAGCGAGGTTGATCACCGCATCGTCGATGAACCGCGGGCTGCGGGTGATGCGGATTTCGTGAACGCCGTCCGTCACCGGGACCACCTCCGCGTTGCCGAAGGCGTCGGTGAGGAGCACGGGCTGGTTGCCCAGGAAGATCGAGGCGCGAACCACCTCCGTTTCGGGCGAATCGTGCCACACGGCAATTGTTCCGTTGCCGTTCTCATCTCGGAACACGACCGCCGTGACGTCGCTGCCCAGATCGAGCCGGGCGTGCGCTGCCCGACCGCTCAGATGTGCGGCAAGGGTGCGCCAGACGGGCAGGAGGGCGTCCGGGAGCGTCACGTCCGCAGCGTGCGGCGCCGATCGCCAGGGTCGGCGGATGGCGAGCGACGAAACCTTGGCCTCGCGCGCCAGGACCGTGCGGCGCACGAGATCATCCACCTGGTGCTCAAGCCCGTAGAGTTCGGCCGGGGCCGTGTCGAGGATCACCGTGCTCGACAGGCTGCCGTGCGACCACGGCGCGAGATGCTCGCCGAGCGATTCTGGAAGCAGATCGTTGCCGACGACGGTCGCAAAGCGCAGCGGGGCGGCGGATGAGCCCTGGGTTGACGCCGCGCGAAACTCACTCGCATTCTCCGCAAGGAGCAGCGCCGATTCGCAGCGATCCACCGACCAAGGCAGCACCACCTGCGGCGCCGGCACGAGCGCAAAGAGGCGCCCGACGATCGCGTCGAGCCGTTCGGGATGACTCTCCGCCCGTCCGGAGCCGAGCCCGGTCGTCGGGCCGAACTGCCATTTCTTGACCGTCTGGCCGAAGGAAATGAGAAACTCTTCGAGATAGCGCCACGACCGATCTTCCCCGCGGCCGAAGGTCTCGAAGACGAGCGATGGATTGGCGTGTTCCTGGGCCGCGAGTTCATCGGGCAGGGCGGTGAGCACGAAAGTGAGATCGCGGTTCTCCCGATTGAGCCGCGCCACCGTGGGATTGATCGCCGTGCGATGGGCGCGGATCGTGCGAAGCGTCAGATCGCTTGTCCAGATCGGGAGCGAGACGGAATCGGCGCCGATCGACGCGAGCATTTTGGGCAACTCAGGCCACTCGTCGAGGGGCAGATCGTCGGCGACGATTCCAAAACCATCGAATCGCAGACCCTCGTCCCCGCCCTCCAGCGCGGGCATCCAGGCGTAGTCGAGCCAGGCGCGCGCAATTTCGCGCCCGCCTTCGCTGACATGTGCGATCGAACGGTACCACCCGAGGCTGGGCAACCTTGGTCGGACGATCACCGGCTGCCAGTCGTTGGTCAGGCGCAGCGTCGTTTCCTCGACCATCTCGCCTCGGTAGTTGTAGGTGCGGATGGTCGTGAGTAATTCGGCCGAGGCGACGTCCTGAGCGCGGAGGTAGAGGGTCGGCTCCGCGGGCGCGATGAACAGCCCCGTCGGCTCCGTGGATGACAGGCTGATTCGCGGCACGCGCCAGATGGTGAGGTCATCGAAGTACGCCGCGGCGCCTCGGACATCTTCAAGAAGGACGCGCGGCCTGGGCGAGGCCTGCGACTGCCACGTGCCCGCCTGTTCGACGAGGAACTCGACTTGCAGCCACGCGGGCCACCCCACGCGTGAGCCGTCTTCGTGCCGCAGCGGTCGTGTCAGGTCAACACCGGGCAGCACGACCTGCGTTTCGCTCCATTCGCCTCCGGTTTCCAGCAGAGGCGAACTTCCTTCGGCGCCGGGAACGCGCCGCCCGCTCTCATCGACGAAGTACGCCGCCACCCGCGCGCGGGAGCGATGCAGACCCTCAGTCCGCACGCGAACCCGCAGGTGATAATCGATCGCCGGGATCACGGGTACGACCCCCGCCACCAGCCGCAGACCCGTGTTGCCGCCCAGCGTCGGGAGGCGCACGCATTGACCGGCGGGATCGTCAGACGTGGAGTCGGGAAAGAGCGCGGCGTCGTTCCAGTCCGGAAAGCCGCTCTCGGCGATCCGAACCCAGTAGAGCGGAACGGGGTCGGCGTTGTCCGGCTCATCGAAATCGAATTGATCCACGACGCGCGACGTCAGTTCGCCGATGGGATCAACGGGCGGAGGATCTGATGATGCGGCGTCGGGCGGTTGCCCAAGCCCCATCGACGCCGCGGCCACAAGCAGCGACGCGCACTTCGCAACCAGCGCAGGATAGCGAGGGAATCTCACGCGCATTGAGACAGGTATCGACTTCCCTGCGGACGGCCCTGCAACTCTGCCGATAGGATTGACCGCCATGCCGCGCCTCTCCTCGTTCGCGATCGTGCCTCTCACGCTGCTCATCCTTGCGATGGCGATGCTCGCTTCGGCGATGGGGGGGGCGTGGTGGCACTACCGGCAGGTGACCGCCTCCCGCGAGCGTGAACTCGAGCAGTCTCTCGTCGAAGCCGCTCGCAGGCAAGCGGCTCTTGAAGGGATGATCGATCGCCTCACCCGCCAACGCCGCATCGCGCAGATCGTCGTCACGGACCAGCAGAACGGGCCCGCCGGTCTTCCAAACCAGACGACCCTCCTGATGGTCGAACTCGACGGGGAGGAGAAGCCCATCGCACGTCACACCTTTACCCTCCCCGGCCACGTCGCGTTCTTCGACGGCCTGATCGTCAAGTTCGATCACGACGCCGTCGCCACCGCCCACCCGCTGCGGGGCCAGACGGTGGTTCTCCTTCGCCGGGTCTATTCCGAACAGATGGCGCCGAGCGAGGGCCTGCCCATCGACGCCGTCGGGCAAGTGCCGGCCGGCTACAGCGGACCGGAACGTCCCGTCGATTTCGAGCAGCGCCTCTGGGCGCGATTCTGGGATCTCTGCAACGACCCGGTCCTCGCGGCGGAATACGGCGTGCGTGTGGCGCAGGGCGAAGCGGTCTACAAGCCGATGAGGCCCGGCGTCCTCTACGAACTCACCGTCGAGGCCTCAGGCGGCCTCAATCTCCTCACCCGGCCCCTTCCCGAAGCCGTCGCTGAAGTCCTCGCCGCAGTCGGCGAACACTGACTCCCATCCTCACTCATCAGTCTCTCGCACGAGAAGCCGGAGTGCCGGAACAATGGACGGCGCCGTCACAGCCCCTCGCCGCGATGCGTGAGCCAGCGCCACTCCTCAAGTCGCCACAAGCGGGCGGCGGCCAGGTAGACGACGATTCCCGTGGCGGTCAGTATCGCCAGGGGCAACACACTGCCCGCCCAGTCCGGCGCTGACTCGGGCAGGACCAGCGCGACCCCCGCCAGCGCTGTGGCCATCGCGAGGGTGATGAGCACGGTGGCCGCCAGGCCGCGCCGCGTCGCTCGGTCGATCGCGGTCCCTCCGAATCGCCTCATGCCGCGCGCCAGCAGCAGAACCTGCCCGATCGAGCAGAGTGAAGTCGAAGCCGCCAACCCCGCCTCATTGAGCGGCCAGATCAGCAGCAGATTGAGCGCGAGATTCGCGCCCACCATATAGAGCGAGATGCGCACGGGCGTCATCGAGTCGCCGCGGGCAAAGTAGGCGCGAGTCAGCACATGAATGATCGAATAGGCGCCGACGGAGGGGCTGTAGAAGGCCAGCACCCGCGCCACGCGCGCCGCATCTTCGGCCGGGAACCGGCCGCCGCTGTAGATGACCGCCGTGAGCGGCGTGGCGACGAAGAGCAGCCCGACCGACGCCGGCAGGCCGATGAAGACCGTCAGCCGCAGACCGTGCCGCAACACCTGGGCGAAGTCAGACTCCTGTTTGGCGGCGCGAGCCAGAGCCGGGTAGATCGCCGTCGCCACCGCAATGCCGAACACACCAAGGGGGAACTGGTAGAGCCGCTGGGCGTACCCTACAACCGCCGCCGAGTGCCCGTCAAGCGGGTAGTCCACGCCGAAGATCGTCGGCCCGACGAGGAAAGGATACGAAGCGATGATCCCGTCAAAGAAGGTGTTGAGTTGCAGCACTCCCAGGCCGAGGATCATCGGCAAAGCAAAGCGCCACGTCGCGCCCAGGTCCGGCCGCATCGCGGCGATCTCCTCGCGCGTCGGACGAGGGTTGTCCGCGCGCACGCCCCGCAGCGCCGCCAGCGACCAAATGATCTGCGCCACTCCCGAGACGAGCACGCCGATGCACAAGAAGTAGAGTCCCGTCGCGCGGGCGAACTCGGGATGCGCCGCAGCATAGATCACCGTCCCGATCGTCGGGACGATGATGCCCAGGTTGAGCAGGATCGGCGAGGCGGCGGTCGGTCCGAAGCGCCCATGCACCTGAAGCACCGCGCCCAGCAGAGCCGTCACGCACACCATCGGCATGTAGGGAAAGAGGAGCATCGTCAGTTCGATGGCGAAGGTGCGCAGCGCCAGATCGCTCTCGCCGCGCCAGGCAAGCCACAGCGAAGCGAGAACGAGTTCGACGAGAACCGTCGCCGCGAGGAGCGCGAGCGCCGTCGAGCCGATGACCAGCCGGGCGTAGGCCCGCGCTCGCCTGGGATCGTCGTCGAGGAGGTTGGTGTAGCGGGGGAGAAAGGAAGCGCTCAGCGCCCCTTCTCCGAACAACCTCCGAAAGAGGTTCGGGATGAGAAAGGCGAAGGTAAAGGCGCCGAAGTCCGGCCCTGACCCGAAGGTCCGCGAGTTGGCCGCGTCGCGCGCCAGCCCGGCCATCCGGGAGAGGAGCGTCAGGCTCGACACCACCCTCGTGGCCGAGACAACGCCCTCGGCACCGGCGGGGCCGGTGGAACGTGCGGAGGAGGTTCCGGTTTCGCTTCGGTCTTTGGACACGGCGCGGGATCGGCCACAGGCGGGCACTGGGGTTGGGTGCCGAACCGCGCCCCGGAACCCGATCCCAGGCCCGGTACGGGATGCCCCCATCATCGTCCGGGGGGATGCAGGGGGATGATATTTGACCCCTGAAAGCGTCTCCGGAAGGGCGGGCAGCCCGGTTTGGAGCCCATCGGAGGATCTGCGCGGAATTGACGCATCGGCACAGCCTGATTCGACTACACTAGCAAAGAGTACATGGAGCCATTCGCGCGTGGTTTGTCCGGAGCAGGTCACTCCCGGACCGGAATGATGTCGGAAACGCTCAACTGAAGAAGGAGGAACGGAAGATGAAGGTCATCCAATGTACACTTGCCGCCGCGCTTTGCGCCGCGACACCGGCGCTGGCTGGAAGCGACATCATCGCCGTCGGCTGGCTCGGAGACGCGTATGCGATCGACTCGGGCACGGGAGTCGGTGTCCTGCTGGGCGCTACGGGATTCAGCCAACTCAACGGTATGGCCAAGGCGCCCGATGGCACGATCTACACGAGTTCGGGACTCTCCCCGATAAGCATCATCAGGATCGATCCGAAAACAGGCGCTGGAACACTCGTCGTCTATACCGATCTGGAAAGTTGCCGTGGCCTGGCATTCGCGAATGACGGCCGACTGTTCGCCATTCAGCTGGGCTTCTTTGGGGGCGACATTCTTTCTACGATCGACCTCGAGTTCGGCCGTAGGACAATTGTCGGCCACACGGGAATGCTGGGCATTCGGGGGCTGGCCGTCGACCCCACGACCGGGCGGATGTACGGGTGGGATGTGGGTTCCCGCTCTCGAACCGGCGCCGGTCTCGTTGTCGTAGACATGAACACAGGCGTGGCGACGGACGTCGATCCGAACACCCCGGGATCGAACAGTATTCACGGACTCGGCTTCGACGCCTCGGGCAACCTCTTCGGTGCACGCGACTCCCTTTTCTCCCTCGACCTGAACACGGGCGCGGCGACGTTCATCGGCACGGGCGGGTACTCGGACGTTCGCGGCATAGTGTTCCTTGATGGCGGCGGCGGTTTCACCATCCGTCTCTCGGGTCCATGCCCCGGCCAGACGACCCTCTCCTGGAGCGGCGCAGGGTCCGGGCAGATGGGCGTTCTCGTCGGCAACGGCGCTGGCAACTACGTTATCCCCAGCGGCCCATGCTCGGGGACTCAACTAGGTCTCTCCGGCCCCGGAGGTCTCTTGCTCCATAACGTCATTAGTACTCAAGGCGGCAGCGGGCAGGTCACCGCCACCGTGGGAACCCAGGCCTGCGGAAAATGGGTGCAGTGCATCAAGACCGACGATTGCTCCACCAGCAACGCCACCGGTCCGATCTGATTGCCTGCACAACGATTTGAATTCAGTGTGATCGGTGCCACGATTCGCCTCACTCCCCGTTGGAAGTGAGGCCTCTTTTCCTGCGCAGAAGCGTTCCCATCACGCTCAGAATTCGCACAGTGTCGTCATCCCTGCTTGAGACTGCGCTGCTCTTCGCTCTCGTACCCGCTGCCTCGGGTGAAGGCGACTTCGTTGCCTACGGGCATGACATCCTCGAACATGCCCTTGCGCGGGGCCGAGCGGCGGGAGAGAAGGGCGCCGAGCACGATCAGCGCGTAGAAGCCGAAGAAACACACCCCGATGATCGTCAGCACCCACTGCGTCACGATCTGGAGCGTGCCGACCTCGCCGGTCAGATGGGCGACGTAGGCCGTCGTGACGGCATACTTCTGAGCCACTTCCGCGCCGGGCTGGACGAGGGCGATCCAGATCGCCGTGCCCACGAGCATGGCGAGGCTGATGGGCAGCAGACCCTTCACGCAGCCGTGCATCACCTGATCGATGCGGATGCGCGGCACCGTCCAGCGGATCCACATGTGGATGAAGACGACGAGCAGCGCTTTGCCGATGACCATCGTCATGCCGTAGACGTTGAGGATGAACAGGCCGAAGGCGCCGCCCTTGATTTCCATCTGCCCCGCGATGTCAGTCCAGTTGGTGTAGCCGACCAGTCCGCCGGTGAGGAACTTCCGCCCCACCTCGACGGGGTCATAACCCAGCGCCATGTAAATGGGGTCAACCGGCCCGAGCGGGCTGTTCCACGCGCCGAGGAAAAGCACCGCCTGGATGCACCCGACCACGAACATGCCCGCGTACTCGGCGAAGAAGAAGAAGGAGAACCGCAGGCCGGAATACTCGGTGTGGAAACCGGCGACGAGTTCGGACTCGCCTTCGGGCAGGTCGTAGGGCGCCCGCTTGGATGCGGCGAGGGAGGCGATGAAGTAGATGAAGAAAGCGCCGAAGATGAAGGGGTTCTGGTAGAAGAGCCAGGTCTGGATGCCGCCGCCCTGAAGGTAGCCGAGCTCAACGAGGTTGAGCGTTCCCGCGACGAGCACGCCGCAGAGGATCGCCACGCCCAGGGGAATCTCGTAACTGACCATCTGGCAGGCTTCGCGCATGGCGCCGTAGATGGCCCACTTAGAGTTGCTCGCCCACCCGGAGAGGATGACGCCCATCACCTCGATGCCGAGAATGGCGAGGAGATAAAGCAGGCCGACGTTCAGACCCGCCTCAAAGACAAACTGCGGCCCGAAGGGAATCGCCAGAAACGCGGCAAGCACCGGGGCGAACGCGAGGTAGGGCGCGAGTCGAAACAGAAACGAATCGGCGCCGGTGGGAACGAGGTCTTCTTTGCAGAGGAGTTTGATGCCGTCGGCGAGCGACTGGAGAATGCCGAAGGGCCCGACGTGCGTGGGGCCGAGTCGGCCCTGAATGTGACCCGCGACCTTGCGCTCCGCCCAGATGCTCAGCATGGCGAGCACACTGATGGCGGGGAGAAACACCGCTGCGGCGACCAGTGTCTTGACCGCGACGAAGCAGACCCAGTAGGGCAATCCGCTCGTCTCGGACAGGGATTGTGCGATCTCGGCAAGCATCGAATGAAGTCCGTTTCACGACGGGTGGATCGAGAGGGGTGGAGTTTAGCAACGCCGCGCGCCGCAGCAAAGCGGGAGAACATCTCTCGGGCCGCATCCGTATAGAAAGTGCGACGACAGTCGCCGGCAAATGGTCGCCCGAGTCACCCCTTGGGAGCAGGCACAGGGCTTCGAGTGTGGAGCGTTGTTTCCTCTGAGCGGGGCTGGGCGATCTGTCGTTTTTTGGACAGTGCGGGGCCGATTGAGCATCTAGAATTGCAGGGATGCCCGGTGCGTCCCTCCAGATCCCGAAACCCCTGAGACCCATGCCATGAAGACTCCGTCTCGAACCCTCGCCGCCGCCCTGGGCCTTGGCGCCATTGCGACCCTCGCCTCCGGGCAGATCATCATTACTCAGCCCGCCGAGATTCAGCGCCCCGTGGTGGAGACCTTCCGAATCCAGACGACAGTGAGCGCCCCGGCCTCGATCGCCGTGCCCGCCATGCCGACACAGCAAAGCACGCGGGGCTACATCATCGCCCGCCGCGGGATCGAAAAGGACATTCGCAAGATCAAGGGGCAGTACCTCGGCAGCAAGGAGTTTCCGCCGACTCGGGCCCGCGGCCTCAAGGAACTCGAGCAGTTCACCGACCCCGTCGCCGTCGAACCGCTCATCGAGGTGCTTCGCAAGGAGAAGGAAGATGCGCGGCAGTGGCTCTTGGAGCACCTCGCCACCCGCCTGGATCCCGATCATGGTCAGGCCACCCTGGCCTGGCTGGCGATCTACGACAAAGACAAAGAAATGCGCCAAGCCGCGCTGGCCAAACTGGCCGCGCCCAGCGGCTACGTCACGCGGCAGGTCGTCGAGCGGGCGCTGAAGACCCCCAATCTCGACATCATCAGCGCCGGAGCGGGAGCGGCCGGCGCGCTCCATCTCGTCGAGGCCATTCCCCATCTCATCGTGGCGCAGCAGCCGGTAGCCACCTCCACTTCCGGGCAGGGCGATCTTGCCTACATCCAGGTCGGCACCCAGCGCTGGCTCGTGACCGACTTGCAGCCGGTGGTCGGGGACAACTCAGTCGGCTTCGACCCGACTCTCAGCGCCGTGACGGACGGAACGGTCGTCCGCATCATGGATGCCATCGTCGAGTTCAACAACCTCGACGCCCACAACGCGCTGGTCAACCTCGTGAAGGAGGACTTCGGCCAGCCCGTCGATTTCGGCTTTGATCTCCCGAAATGGAAGCAATGGTACGATGAGGAGTATCTCCCCTTCGCGCAGGTGCGGGCTCAAAAGAGGGCGGCCAACCCGGCCGCCGCGCCGGGCCGTTGACCATCCGGCCCCATCGGGCGGACGATCCCAATCTTCAGAACCGGGACGATTCCGCATGGAGTCTCCCGGTTCACTTGTTTAACCTTTGGGGAGCGACCACCGCGCCGGAGGCACGACATGAGCACTACGAGCAAGCCCGACATCTCCCACCTCGATCCTGAAAGGCACACGCCAAAGGAGCATGGCTGGCTCGAACTGATCGATGTCGATCACATCGAGTTCTACGTCGGCAACGCGCGGCAGGCGGCGTACTACTACGCCGCCGCCTTCGGCTTTAACATCACCGCATACAAGGGGCAGGAGACCGGCAGCCGCGAAAGCGCCAGTTACCTCATTGAGCAGGGCAACATCCGCTTCGTCCTCACCACCGGCCTCACGAAGGACCATCCGGCGCAGCGCCACGTCAACCTCTTCGGCGACGGGGTCAAGGGCGTCAACTTCACTGTTCGCGACTCCGTAGACGCCTTCGAGCAGACCACGCGCCGCGGCGGGCGGGCGGCCCAGCAGCCGACCGTCGAGAAGGAGGAGCACGGCGAGATCACCCGGTCGGCCATCTACACCTACGGCGAGGTTGTTCACACCTTCATCGATCGCTCGCGCTTCAAGGGAAAGTTCCTCCCCGGCTTCATGCCCATCGACCCGCCTGTCAACCGCGTCAACGCCGGCGGAGACTGCGGCCTCAAGTTCGTCGATCACCTCGTCGGCAACGTCGAACTCGGCCAGATGAACGTATGGGTGAAGTGGTACGAAGAGGTCATGGGCTTCACCATGTTCAAGCACTTCGACGACAAGGACATCTCCACCGAGTACTCGTCCCTGATGAGCAAGGTGATGAGCAGCGGCCGCGGGCTGATCAAGATGCCGATCAACGAGCCGGCGCCGGGCCGCCGCAAGAGCCAGGTGCAGGAGTACCTCGACTGGCACCACAACACCGCCGGCGTGCAGCACCTCGCGCTCCGCTCGCGCGATGAACTCAATTCGGTCCGCCTGCTGCGCGATCGCGGCGTCGAGTTTCTCAAACTCCCGGACACCTACTACGACATCGTCTGGGACCGCGTCGGCGAAATCGAAGAGGACCGGCAGAAGATCAAGGAACTCGGCATCCTCGTCGATCGCGATGATGAGGGGTACCTGCTTCAGATCTTCACGCGGCCCGTCCAGGACCGGCCGACGCTCTTTTTCGAGATCATCACTCGGCGCGGTTCGCAGAGTTTCGGCAAGGGCAACTTCAAGGCCCTTTTCGAGGCGCTGGAGATGGAGCAGGATCGGCGCGGGAATCTCTGAGAACATGTGTGAAAGGGTGGGGTGCCGTGGTCTGAAGGAAGGCTCTGCGACCGGAGGGCGACGCCGATGGCACGGTCGGTCAATTAGGCTGGTTCGATCATCAGTCGCGCGGGTGGGGTGCCGTGGTCTGTAGGAAGGCTCTGCGACCGGAGGGCCACGCCGATGGCACGGTCGGTCAATTAGACTGGTTCGATCATCAGTCGCGCGCTCGCGTGGCCCGCGCTCCCAAAGCGTCGCTTGACCACGGCACCCAATGGTTTTCCTTCAGTTTCTGAGGCGGATCAGCGCAGATCAAAGAAGCGATTGGTCGCAGGCCCGAACCACCCGATTCGCAGGTTGCGCATCTGCGATTCGCTTACGCCATAGATGTTGCCGCGAGTGAAGGCAAGGCGCTGCCGGCTGACGTGGCCGTCGGCCCAGGCGGTGCTCGCTTCGCCGCCGTGGCGGAAGTGGAGGGATGGATCGAGTGGGTAGTTGGAATCGCGCTGCATCGGCGGCTCGGCGAAACTGTACTCGATGAGGCGCAGCGAAGGCGCCGGCATGGCGAGCGCGGCGTCCGTGAACATGACCGTCTCTCCGGGCCGGGCAATGGAGGAGAGGCGCACGCCGACGCTGTCGCGCCGATCTTCGCGCACGCCGAGATAGGCGTTGTTGTAGCCATACCCTCCGCAACCCGCTTCGAAGTCGAGTCCATTGACGCGCGGTCCGGGCATGAATGAGGGACACTGCCGCACCGCGCCTTCGGGGCCGAGGTAGACTGACAGCGGCCCGCCGCGCGGCTCGAAGACTTCGCGCACATCGCGCCGCGTGCCGAACCAGCGCGACAGGTTCCGATGAAACTCCGATGCGCCCGGCGCGAGTCGCCCGTCATTGGCCGTCGAGTACGCCACGTTGGCGAGATGAACCTGCCGCAGATTCGAGGCGCACGCGCTTCGCTGCGAGGCGGCCCGCGCGCTGCGCAGGGCCGGCACAAGCAGGCCGACGAGCAGGGCCATGATCGCCATGACGATGAGCATCTCGATGAGTGTGAAGCCCGATCGAAGATCCAACCGCCTCAAAGAGGCACAAGAGGCACAAGAGGCACAAGAAGGGGCTGTCAGGAACCCTCCCACCCTCTGCCCTTCTTGTGCCCTTTTGTACGTCTTTACGGCCAATGCATTCCCCTTCATCTCACCGCCGCCACGCCGCCGATCTCCGCCGAAACTTCGCCGAATTGTCCGTTGAAGGCGTCGATCGCGGTGGTGATGCGGATGAAGTCAAAGCCGCGCAGGTTCGCCGGCTCACCCGTCAATGGATGCACCGCCCACGCGATGTCAAACGCATCGCCTCCGCCGCTGCCGGACGTCATTCCCTCCGCTCGCGGGTCATCCGGCACGGTGTAGAACTCCTCGGCCGTGATGAAGGGATCATCGACGATGTTGTCGCCGTCAAGATCGCCGAGGATGAGCACCGGGTTCATGTCGGCGTAACCCCAGAACGCCTCGCTGCCATCGGTGTTGACGTTGACAATCGGCGGCGTGGCGAAGGGATCATCGGGCAGAATGAAATGGCCATCGCGCCGCTGACGCTTCGGATCGGTGAGGTGCGAACCCGGGATGACGTACCACGGATCGTCAGGCAGGCCGTTGCCGTTCACATCGCGGCTGATCTCAACGATGGCGACTTCCGCCCAGCGGATCGACGGAAGCCCGGCGACCCAGGAGGCATTGCCGAAGACGATGAAGTCCAGCCCCATGAGATGGAAAGGGTAGTCCCAGACGGTGCGGTCGAAGGCGAGCATGATCGACCCGCCGAATCCGCCGAGGGTGACGAGTTTGGAGTTGTCCGGCGCAGTGGTGCCGCCGCCGATCGGCGCGCCGAGCGCGCGGCGCGGATCGTTGTAGCGAGGGTCGTTGACGAACTGGCCGTCGGCGGGGGAGTAGTCGAGAACCACCGTGGCGAAGGGTGAGGCGGCGGCGTCGCGCGCCGTGAGAAATATCGGCGGACCGGCACTGATCGACGCGACCGCGCCAGGAACCGCCAGGACCGCGCAAAGGTGTGTAAATCGCATTGCCTTCACCTCCTCCTGCGGCCGCGGCCTGCGGCGACAAGCCCGATGCCGACGCCCAGGAGCATGAGCGCGCCCGGCGCTGGAATCTCGGCGTATCGGTGGAGCGTCAGTGAAGAGCCGGAGGCGATGAGCCACTCGCTGGTGATCGCATTGAAGCGCGCGCCGTAGAAACTGAAAGGGTCGAGATCAGGATCATCGCGATAGAGATCGTTCATGTTCAGCGGCTCGCCGCCGCTGAAGGCGCGTGCGACGGCCGCCGCGTCGGCGAGGGCGAAGTAGTTGAACTCTCCGATGTTGAAGTCGCCGCCGCCGATGAAGAGGTGCCCGCTTGCATCAATGCCGAGTCCGCCGGCGGAGAGGACGCGGCCGATGAACTGCCCCGAGTCGGCGAAGTCGAAGGCGCTGCGCTGTCCACTGAGGATTTCGGCGATGTCGGAAGCGAGGAAGGCGCGGATGTCTCCGGTCTCGGAGCCCCCGGGCAAGAGGTCGAATCCGTTGCCCGTGAAGAGATTGCCCTGATGATCGAAAGAGACGCCCGCCGAAGCGCCGTCGAGCGAAAGGAGGCGCGTCGACTGCCCGCTGCCGAGATCGAGCACGCGCACTTCCCCGAGGAAGGTGCCCGGGTCGGCGGCGCTGATGGCGAGGCGGTTCTCGTCATACCACGCGCCGGCGAAGTTCTCGTGCCGGAACGTGCGGTGCTGGATCGATCCGCCGTTGAGGTCGTTGAGCGCGACCTCATAGACGCTCGCGCCGCCGAAGTTCCCATCGCCGACGACGAATCGTGAGCCGTCCGGGGCCAGCGAGATGAAGGAAGCGCCGAACTCGCTGATCAAGCCCGGATCGAAAAATCCCGCGACCTCGAACACGCCCGAGCCGAGAGAAGTCTCGATCAGCACAGACTCACCGGACATGCCGATGAGCCGGCCGTCGGGCAGTACGTCAAATGTTCCGCCCGGTCCGCTTCGCTCACCGAGGTATTCGAACGGCGGCGCGGCAGCCGCGACATTCGACATGGCACACACCGTCGCGAGCGCAACCGCAAGGCGCGCTCGTCCAATCGAACGAGAAGAAAGCATGGCATGAGACTCCTGTGTTCGCCCCCAGAGCGCGAGGGGCGGTTCCTGGACGCGACCAGCGACACGGCCGTCTTCGCCGAGTCGGGGTCGAGTTCTGTCAGGAACGAAACAGAAGTCGATAACCGCGACGTCCCGGAGCGCGAGGACGACCAACGAGAGGTCTCCGGCTCGTCGATCACGACGACCGAGAGGGCCTCGTGCCAGTGGCAGGTCTTCCGGCTCAGGGTCTCCTGCGACCGCCTTCCCACCGGGCTAAAGGCCCGACAGTGGCGTGTGGTCGAAAGTTGCCTGGGTCTGAGATTCCCAGGCGACCCATTACGGCGGCGCGTCCGCGGTGGATTTGCACCACGCTTCCCGTTTCAGCCCCAGGTCGCTTCGCCTCGTCAGCGAGGCGGCCTGCTGGGCGCCATTGACCGGACACTTTACAACGACCGCGGAGCCGGGTCAATGTGGTCCGGGGCGACCTGGGAAGAGGGGGGATGGCGGGGTCCGATTTTGGCCCGGCCGTTGACACAGACGCATCCACTCGATACATTCCGTACTTACAATGCCGCCCTCACGGCCGGTGCCCCGGGGGAGGCGTGGTTCTCGACCGGGGCGGCGAGACGCGCGGTCGAGGTGAATCGTCACGAACCCCTTTGGCGGAGACTGCCTGTGTTCCACACCTCAATGCGCCGATTGTGCCTGTTGGGCCTCCTGGTTGCCTGCCTCCCCGTAGCCGCTCTGCCGGTGATGGCGCAGGCCAACGGCTCGGGCGACAAGCCGCGCGAAGTTCAGTTGCTCGAGGATTTCATTCACTACGTCCTCGTGGCGCGCCCGGAACTGGCGCACAGTTCCGCACAGGCCATCGTCGAATCCGAGATCACGGATGCCGATCTCTATCGCATGATCGACGACATGGGCGTGTGGAGCCGGCTCGACGATGCGCTGGTCCGCGCCGCAAAGGTCGCGGAACTCGAGGACATCTCCGGTCGTCTCCAGATGCGCATCAACACGGGCCGCATCGACATGGCCCGCGATCCGGAGGAGATCGCGCGGCACATTCAGAACCTCGTCGGCTCGCCCCGTGGCTTCCTCATGGCGAAAGACGCGCTCCAGGCGGCGGGCGAGTACGCCGTGCCGCAACTCCTCGACGTGCTCATCGGCGCCAACACCACGGAGATGAAGGTGCAATGCACTGAGATTCTCAAGGAGATCGGCCGCCAGGCGGTCACGCCCCTCACCGTGGCCCTGCCGCACGTCGAAGCGGTGACGCAGGAGCGCCTTTGCGACATTCTCGCGCAGATCAACTACTTTCACGCAGTGCCCGCCCTCCGCACCCTGATGAACAACGGCAACGCGGTTGAGGCGGCGCGCGCCGCCGCCGCTCGGGCGCACCAGCGCCTTGGGAGCCTGGCGGATGCTTCCACGGTGGACAGCTGGCTGACACTGGGGGAACTCTACTGGTCGGAATCGCCGAGTCTTGTCGCGTGGCCGACGGAAGCGACGAACAACGTGTGGCATTATGGCCCCGGCGCCGGTCTCTATGCGGTTCCCGTCCCGACTCGCATCTTCTCCGAGGTCTTGGCGATGAAGTGCGCGGAGCAGGCGCTGCGGCAGGACGCCAATTCGCTCAGCGCTTTGAGCCTGTGGATCGCCGCCAACTTCCGGCGCAGCGATCAACTCGGCGATGAATCCGATCCGACCTACGGCGCCGATCGGCGCCCGCCCCTCTTCTACGCCGTCGCGTCGGGACCGGCGGCCTGCCAGATGGTGCTCGATCGCGCCAATCGCGACCTCAATGCGCGGCTGGCGCGTCACGCCATCGGCGCCTTGGACGGCACCGCCGGAGGCGCGAGCCTCTGGCTCGGAGGCGACCAGCCTTCTCCGCTCATCGATTCGCTCGCCTTCCCGGAGCGTCGCGTCCGCTACGACGCCGCCCTCGCCCTGGGCCGGGCGCTGCCGATGGACTCCTTCGATGGGTCCGACCGGGTCGTGCCCATTCTCGGGGGCGCCATCCGAACCGGCGACGAGCGCTTCGCCGCGGTCATCGCCGACAACGAGGAGAATCAGCGCGGCCTCGCCTCCAACCTGCGAGACATGGGTTTCACCGTCCTCCCGCCCCGCTCGTCGTTTGCCGCCCTTCGCGGCGATCTGGCCGCGGCGCCCGGTGTCGATCTGTTCCTGATCATGACGGCGGGTGATCGCCTGGATGAAATCGTCTCGTCGATTCAGATGGATATGCAGATCTCCGCGACGCCCATCGCGCTGTTGACCTCATCAGAGAACCTGGCCTCCGTTCGGAGCCGGTTTGAGGACAACCGTCGCGTGGCGGTGATTCGCCTGGGTCTCTCACAGGATCAGCTGGGCAGTTCGTTGCAGGCGCTCATCGCTCGAACCACCGGCGACTTGATCACGCCCCAGGAGGCGGATGCGTATGCCGCCGAGTCGCTGGTTGTCCTGCGGGACATCGCGGTTCGCAACAGCGGCGCCTTTGACATCAAGATGGCGGAGACGGCCCTCGTCGAGGCCCTGACGAACTTCACGGGTGACCTGAGATTGACCGCCGCTCAAACGCTGACCTGGGTGAATAGTTCCCGGGCCCAGTCGGCGCTTCTGACCGCCGCTCTGGCGGAGCAGGATGAAGGGGTGCAGGTGCTCCTTCTCGAGTTGGTGGCCCAGTCCGCCAAGCGATTCGGCTCGTACGCCAGCCAGTCGCAGGTCTCATCGTTGGTCGGCCTGGTGAAGACGTCGATCGGTCCGGTCGCCACCGCCGCGGCTCAGGCGCACGGCGCGCTGAACCTTCCGGCGTCCAATATGGTGCCGATGATCGTGACGGACTGAAGCGCTCATCGCCCGGTAAGCATGAAACTGGATATCGGCGCGCGAGGCCTTGGGCTCGCGCGTCGCGGTTTTTGCTTCGCTTAACGGGCCGGGAGGTGGTCTGGATACCCGGCGGACGGTGCAGTCCGCAAGGTCAGGCGTCTCTTGAAGTTGCGGTCTCCAGTCTGGCCCCGGGCTTGACGATTCTTTCTGACGATGGAACGCACGTTCTCACGATTCTCGCGTGGCAAGGCCTCGCGCCGGAGTGATCCGGGCGCCCCTGAGCCGCATCCCGTTCCGGTTCGCCGGTGTGTGGGTGGGGAGGACACCGGACCCGGATCAGATTCCACCGGGCGCCGCAAGACGCCCGGAAGCAATTCAGTCAAGCGTGTCCCGCCGGGCCCCAATGAAGACGCAGGCCCTGTCGCAGATCTCGAAGCCATGCTTGCGTCTTCCAATCATTTCGTGAAGGAGTCATCGATGATCAAGATCAACAGTCGAAGGAAGGGCTTTACGCTGGTGGAAATTCTGATCGTGGTCGTGATTCTCGGCATTCTCGCCGCGATCGTGATCCCGCAGTTCACCAACGCCAGCCAGGAAGCGTCTGCCTCTTCGCTCAAGAGCCAGTTGCAGACGGTGCGCAGCCAGATCGAACTGATGCGCGTCAAGCACAACGGGTTCGTTCCCGACTTCGTCGCCGAACAGTGGCTTCCGCTGACCGATCCGGACGCCTACAACGGCGCGTGGACGGAAGGCGCCTATCTCCAGTCCGACCCGATCAATCCCTTCACGGGCAATTCGCTCATCGTCGCCGGCACCGATCCGCTGACGGAAGGCGACCCCGCGACGGACGGCTGGCTGTGGGACTCCGCCGAGAATCGCATCTATGCGGTCGGCTTCGACGAGATTAACAACCTCTACAACCGGTAATCTCGCCTGAGCAGTTCTCTCAAGAGGCGACAGTGGAAACGCTGTCGCCTCTCTTTTTGTTCCGGGGGGTGGATTCGTCACCGGGCGACCGGGTGACGCGGAGTCCAACGCCATGCGCATGAGCCACACGTCAACACGCCGGGCTTTCACGCTCATCGAGATTCTCGTCGTCGTGGTGATCCTGGGGATCCTCGCCGCGATGGTCATTCCACAGTTCACCAACGCCAGAGTGGAGGCGTCCGCCTCGACGGTGAAGAGCCAGTTGCAGACCA
>Ga0326597_10004827_pt1 | contig 18836 bp, 16 predicted proteins | sample RVTome_12_FD_203789 | JGI IMG/M metagenome (GOLD analysis project Ga0326597, IMG submission 203789) | Soil microbial communities from uranium-contaminated site in the Upper Colorado River Basin, Wyoming, United States - RVT100D185 | ecosystem: Environmental > Terrestrial > Soil > Contaminated >... | reverse complement strand
TCGAGGCGCACGAACGTCGCGAGTCCTTGAACCGAGACTCCCCGAGCGCTCTGTTGTGTGTCTTGTGCATTGCGCCCTGCGCGTATCGAGCGGATGATAGCATGCAGGCGTCGGGGCCTCAGGCGTCGCGCAGTGCATGTCCTTTCAATACATCGCCATCGAAGGGCCGACCGGCGTGGGCAAGACCGCGCTTGCCGTTCGGCTTGCCGCGCGTCTCGACGCCACGACGGTCCTGGAGGAGAGCGAGAACCCATTTCTCGCGGATTTTTACGCCGGTCGCCCTGGCGCCGCGCTGCAAGCACAACTCTTCTATCTGCTCAACCGGCATCGACAGCAGGTCACGCTGCGGCAGGCCAATCTCTTTGCGCAGACTACGATTTCCGACTACCTGTTCGACAGGGACAAGGTCTTCGCCTACCTCAACCTTGACGACAACGAGCTGTTCATTTACCAGCGGCTCTACGATCTCCTGGCGCACGATGTGCCGTCGCCCGATCTCGTCATTTACCTCCAGGCGCCGACCGACGTGCTCCTTCGGCGGCTGCAGGAGCGGGCGACGGAGACGGGGGAAGACACACCTCGGCCCGAGCCGTCCTACCTCCGCGAGCTCAACGAGGCCTACCAGCACTTCTTTTTTCACTATTCCGCCACGCCGCTGCTCGTGGTTGAAACCTCACAACTCGACCTGGCCTCCAGTGACGCGGCGGTTGAAGACCTCATGCGCCAGATCCGGACGATGAACAGGGGGACGCGCTACTACGTGCCGAGAACCAACCTGTGATCCTGGCGGCCCTTTGACTTTTGACTTTTGACCTGACGTAATGTCTTCCGATGGCTTGGTTCAAGAAAGCGCGAAAGCCGATGGGCTCGGCGTCGGCCGACAACCCCAGCCGCGTCCCCGAGGGACTCTGGGTCAAGTGTCCCGGCTGCGCGCAGGTCCTGTACAACAAGGACCTGGAAAAGAACCTTCACGTGTGCCCGAAGTGCGCGCACCATTTCCGCCTCTCCGCCAATGATCGGCTTCGCGCGCTGTTCGATGCCGAATGGACGGAGTACTTCCCGGACCTCACCTCGAACGATCCACTCCGTTTCTCAGACACGAAGGCCTACCGCGACCGCCTGCGCTCAACCATGGAGGCCACCGGCGCCAAGGATTCGGTTGTCGTCGCGACAGGGCTCCTAGATGGCCTTCCTGTTGTGGTGGCCGCCATGGAGTACGCGTTTATCGGCGGCAGCATGGGAGTCGTCGCGGGCGAAAAGATTACGCGCGCGGTTGAAATGGCGCTCGATCGCCGGCAGCCGCTCATCATCGTTTCGTGCTCGGGAGGCGCGCGCATGATGGAAGGCGCGCTCTCGCTCATGCAGATGGCCAAGGTGTCGGCCGCGCTCGCACGACTGGACCGCGCCGGCCTGCCGTTCGTCTCGATCCTCACCGATCCCACCACCGGCGGTGTCACCGCGAGCTTTGCGATGCTCGGGGACCTGAACATCGGGGAACCGAAGGCGTTGATCGGTTTCGCGGGGCCGCGCGTCATCGAGCAGACGATCCGACAGAAGCTGCCCGTGGGGTTCCAGCGCAGTGAATTTCTCGTCGAGCATGGCATGCTCGATCTGATCGTGGATCGCCGCGAAATGAAGATCGTCCTCGGGCGGGCGCTCCGATTCATGGGGGCACAGTCCGCGTCGGCCGTCCCGCCCCCAGTGGCGGTAGCCCACGCCGTCGACGCAGAGCCGCCGCGCTGAGTTGATCGACCGCCTCCTCGCACTCGATACGTTCGGGGTCACACTCGGGCTCGACAACATTTCCCGGCTGTGCGCCGCGCTGGGGCATCCCGAGCGAGCTTTCACGACGCTCCACGTCGCCGGTACGAACGGCAAGGGCTCCGTCACCGCGATGGTACACGCCGCGCTGGTCGCCGCCGGCGTGCACGCAGGCCGATACATCTCTCCCCATCTTGTCGATCTGGCTGAGCGGTTCGTCATCGGGGCGGCGCCGGTCGACGCGGACACGCTGAGGCGCGCCGCGGAGGACGTCCTCGACTGCGCTGATACGCTGCGGGCGACTGGCGGTCTGCCGGCTGAACCCACCTTCTTCGACGCCACCACCGCCATTGCTTTCGAGCTGTTCCGTCGCGCGCGCGTGGAAGTCGCCGTCATCGAAGTGGGCCTCGGCGGGCGGTACGATTCGACCAACATCATCGCCCCGTTGGCCGGCGCGATCACGTCCATCGGGTTCGATCATCAGCAGTGGCTCGGCGAAACAATCGAAGCGATCGCGTTCGAGAAGGCAGGCATCATCAAGCCGGGCATGGACGTGGTCATCGGCGCCTTGCCGGACGAGGCACGCCGTGTTGTCTGCAACGTGGCGCGTGAGCGGCAGGCGAGGATTATCGATGCGGCGGACGGCGCGCGCGTGACGAAACACTCCCGCAGCGGCCCCACCGCTGTGATCATCCAGACGCCGGACGATCGATACGGGCCGCTGTCTCTCGCGCTGCGTGGCGAGCATCAACTCGGCAACGCGCTCGTCGCCGTCCGTCTACTCGAAGCAGCGAGACGCCGCGGCGTCCGGGTTCCGAGCGAAGCGATCGCGCGAGGGCTGACCGAAGTTGACTGGCCCGGGCGTCTCGAGCTGATTCACGTGCAGAGCGGCGGACCAGTGTTGCTCGATGCGGCTCATAACGTCGACGGGGCGCGGGCGCTCGCCGCCTATCTTGGCAGCCAGCATCCGGAGCGGCCGGCTCTGGTGATCGGCATCATGCGCGACAAGGACATCGAAGGCATCCTTGAGGCGCTGCTGCCGGTCGTGTCGTCAGTGGTGGCGACAGCCGCGGACACCCCGCGTGCGATTCCCGCGAGTGATCTGGCGGCTCGCATCATGGCCACAGGGCCATCGATTCCGGTGCGCACGGAACCCGACCCGCAAAGAGCGGTCGAGCAGGCGATGATGGCCGGCGGCGCGGTGTGTGTCGCGGGCTCACTGTTCGTGGTCGGCGTTGTTCGCGAGGGTCTCAGGCGCCGTGCTATCCTGCGGTGATCCCCCTCTACTATATATCCATGGCACTTTTGCGGATTCTTCTCTGTTCGTTTCTGTTCGTGCACGCCACTCCTGTGCTCGCCCAAACGCCGCCACCCGCGCCCGGCACGGCGATACCGGTGCCGAACACGCCACTCTCGCTCATTACCAATTCGGCGCAATGGCGCCTGGAGCAGGTCTCGGCGGACCACCTGCATCTGACCGGCCAGGTCGAGATCGAGACCGACTCGGGAACGAAGTTCTTCGCCGACGAGATCGACATCTTCAGTAGCCCCACGCTCCGCCTCATCGCCACCGGGAACGTCGTCTTCACCAACGCAGACGGGCGCATCGCGGCCGAGCGCGTCGAGTTCGACGTCGCAGACGGCACGGGGACGTTTTATCAGGCGTCCGGAATCTTGTCGCTGGGAGCAACAGCCGACCGGGCGCAGTTCGGCGGCCAGGAACCCAATATCTACTTTTACGGCGATACCATCGAGAGGCTCAACGCCAGGTCATACAGGCTGACCAGGGGCGGATTCAGCACCTGTGTACAACCGACGCCACGCTGGGAGGTCACCAGTAAGTCGGTCGTGATCAACATGGACGATTACGCCATCGCGCGCAACATCCTGCTTCGGGTCAAGGGTGTGCCGCTCATGTATCTGCCGATCCTCTATTACCCGATCAAGGACGGCGACCGCGCGACCGGCTTTCTGCTTCCCACGTATGGAGCATCGAGCTTGCGAGGCCAGTCGGTCAGCAACGCATTCTTCTGGGCGATCGGCCGCAGCCAGGACGCGACGTTCTTCCACGACTGGTTCACCAACACCGGCCAGGGTGCCGGCGCCGAATACCGGTACGTCTCCGGAGGAGCATCGTACGGCACGTTCCGGTTCTATGGTCTCGATCAGCACCAATCCGAATTCAGGCAGTCAGGGAAAGTGGCGATCCTGCCGGAGCAATCGAGCTACCAGTTCAACGGAACCGGTCGCCAGGCAATCGGGACGTCGGTGCGGTTGCATGAGCGCATCGACTACACGTCGAGCCTCATCACGCAGCAGCTCTACCAGCAAAACCTGTATCAGGCGTCCAACGCGACGCGCACGATCGAGACGGGACTCGCCGGCACGTGGGGCGGCCTCGCGACGAGCGCGCTGTTTCAGCGCACCGAAACCTTTACGGGCGCCGATACGTCCCAACTGTACGGCGGTACCCCGCGGGTGACCGTCTCGGTCGCACCTCAGCGTCTGTTCGGGCTGCCCATCTATGGTTCGGTGACCAACGACTTCGGTTACCTGCCGAACCGTCAGATAACGAAAGGGCAAGTCACCAGCGACACGAGCCTCGGCCGTTTTGACGTCCTTCCGACGCTTCGCGCGGCGCTCTCCCGATTGAGCTTTCTGACGTTCAACACCAGTCTCTCGTATCGCACCACGTACTACACGCGCAGCGCCGATCGGACCGGGCGTGTGACGGAGGAATCGGTAACGCGCCGCTATTTCTCCCTTCGATCGGACGTCGTCGGTCCCGTCTTCGCGAAGATATGGGACACTCCAGGCAGCGGGTTCAGTGAACGGATGAAACACCTCATCGAACCGACGTTTGCGCTGGAGTATGTGCCGACCATCAGTAATTCGGCAGGCATCCCGACACTCACGGACTCGACCGATGTCGTTCCCGGTGGCGCAACGCGCTTGACCTATGGCGTCAACAATCGCCTACTCTATCGGGCGCGCACGCTCGACGACACGGCCGGCTCGACCATCCAGTTTCTGGTGGTGGGCGTTCAGCAGACGTTCTACCTGACGCCCAACGCGAGCCTGAATGACACCCAGTACGTCAGCACCAGCTTCCGACCGAAGGCGGTGGACGTGTCGGACGTCGCGTTCAACATCAAGGTCACGCCAAGCGCGCGGTTCGACTCGACCACGCGGTTCGAGTACGACCTGCAGGGCGGGGGATTGCACGTCATGACGACGGGAACCACCGCTCAGCTTGGGCAGAGTTCGACAACCATCAATTACAGCCGCTACCACAGGACGCCCACATCGAAGTCCGAGAGTTCACTGTCGTGGAGCACGGCACTGAACCTGCTGGAGGGCCGTGCGCGCGGCGCGTACGCGCTCGCGTGGGACATCGGCCGCGCTGGGATTCTGAGCCAGACCATTGGAATATCGTATCTGGCTCAGTGCTGCGGCATCCAGGCCGACTTTCAAAAGTTCAAGTATCCGGTGGCCAGCGCGAACTTCCCCATCGCGTCTGACCGCCGCTTCAATGTCTCCTTCGTGCTTGCGGGCCTCGGCACCTTTTCCAATTTCTTCGGGGCATTCGGTGGCCTGATGGGTGCGGGCTCGTGACACCTGACCGGCATCGGCAACGATCAGACTCGGCGCTCCGGTCGTACCGCCAGGCCCAGTCCGAACAGTGAACGCGAGCCGGACGTCCGGGAACCGGGACACGTGAACGGCAAGTCGCCGATTGTCCTTGTCACGGGCGCGTCCGGATTCGCCGGGAGCCACCTGGTCAAACACCTGATCGAACGCCATGACCTCACGTGCTGGACACGATCGGCGCCACCGCCAGACATCGTGGACCGGGCCACGTGGACGCGGATCGATATGCTCGATCGCGAGCGCGTGCGCCAGGGCATCCTGGCGCTTCGCCCGACGGCGGTCTACCACTGCGCGGGCTCCGCGCACGTGGCCCATTCCTGGCGGGATACAGCCGTGCCGCTGGCGAGCAACGCGCTCGCCACGCACTACCTGCTCGACGCGCTTCGCCGGGCCGGCTCTTCGAGCCGCGTCATTCTTCCTGGCTCCGCGAACGTGTATGCGGCATCGACCCTTCCACTGCGGGAAGACTCCGAGCTTGGCCCCTCCAGTCCATACGCCGTGAGCAAGCTCGCCCAGGAGCAGCTCGGCCGTCGCGCGCTCATCGAAGACGGGATCGACGTCATGCTGATACGCGCGTTCAATCACATCGGCCCGCGACAGAGCCCGGCGTTCGCGGTCGCCGGCTGGGCTCGCCAGATCGCGCGCATCGAGCGCGGAGGCATCGATCCGGTCATTCGAGTCGGGAGCCTCGACACGCGTCGCGATCTGACCGACGTGCGGGACACCGTTCGCGCCTACGCCCTGCTGATGGATCGTGGCGAGCCCGGAACGATCTACAACGTCGCGTCCGGTGTCGCCAGGCCGATGCGCGACGTCCTGACCGCGCTGGTCGCGCGATCGCGCGTGCCCGTGGGGATCGCGATGGACCCGACGCTCCTACGGCCCAATGACATTCCGGTGCTCGTCGGCGATTCGACCCGGCTGCGCGCCGCGACAGGTTGGTCGCCACGCTTCGGTTTCGACCGTACGCTTGACGACCTCCTCGAGTACTGGCGCGCGTCGGACGAGAAGCGAACCTCGTGACCCGTTCGCTGGAGCCCGACGGCCGCCTCGGTACGAGGCATGACCACTACTTGCGGGCCAGGGACCGGACTGACCCCTATAATGGGCGTATGGTTCGGGACCTGCTCTGTCTTGTCGTTTCGCTCGGGATGACCGTCGCCGCGTCAGGGCAGACGCCGCAGCCATTTCCTCGCCCGAACGCCACGCCGCCGCCAGCGGCGAGGCCTCCGGCACCAGAGGCTCCCGTGCCCGAGGCTCCCGTGCCACAGGCTACACCCGAAGCGGAGCCCCCTCCTCTGTCCGCCGCGGCGGACGCGCCGACAGAAACCGCGCTCGGGTTCCCGATTTACCCGACCGCGCAGTTCATCGCCTCGTACGACGCGGGGCGCGCGCAACGGTATTACATCTTCGGCACGACCGCGTCATTCGCCGATCTGGTCGCCTACTACCAGACGCTGCTCAAGGAACGCGGGAACAAGGTATTCGAGGAGCCACCGACGCATATGTTCGAGGTGGGTCGCTTCAGTGACCAAACGATGGCGTTTCCGCCTGGGGTGACGATCAAGGACTGGACGTGGGGAGGCTCCGCCGGATACCCGAACCCACTTCCCAGTGCCGAGCCGGCGCGGTTTGCGTCGATCATCATGATCGTCCCCTTGCCGCCAGCAGTCCCCGAGTAATTACTCGGAGATCCCGGTAGTCGATCGCGATAGGGGGTCCTGTCTCCCGAACTACGATCGCGTCATCCTCGCCTAACTTTCGCCCCCATCCCTTTAACGGAATCCGTCGCCCTCGACAGTGGCCGTCGCGGGCTGGTGGCGGATCTGCTCGGCTGGCTTGGGATTTGGGTAATTTTCCGCCCGACGAGTTTATTTCCTTGACCCTTGCGATGGATCGGAGTTAAAAGATGCGTGGTCGACACGGAGCCCTCGGATTTTTGCTTTTCCACAGTCTTGCGTCGACGACGACTCACTTCGCAGAGCTACAAGCGTCACCACCACAAGGAGGAAGCGGATGGGCATGTTGAAGCAAGTGGCACGTATCGGCGGTCTCGCGGCCCTGGTCGGCTGCCTGGCCTCGCCGACGGCGGCTCAGCAGAGTACTGCGACGATCACGGGCAACGTCGCCGATTCAGGCGGGGGTGTACTACCAGGCGTCGTCATCACGGCGACGAACGCAGCCACCGGGGTTGCCCGTGACGGGGTGACGGATGGGCAGGGGATCTTCATCCTGAGCGCAATTAATCCGGGCGTCTACACGGTGAGCGCGGCGCTCCCGGGCTTTCGGACCGTCGAGCGGGAAGGGATCGTGGTCCAGGTCGGGCAGGAACTGTCGTTCAACTTCACCATGAGCGTGGGTGGCATCGAGGAAACCGTCACGGTCACGGGCGAGGCACCGATCGTCGACACCTCGCAAAGCCGTATCGGCTACGTCGTGTCTGAGCGTGAGATTGATAGCCTGCCCAGCCAGGGCCGCACCCAGTTCGGGCTCGTACAGCTGATGCCGGGCGTCACACCCGACCTCAATTCCATCGGGGCCGGGGACTTCGAAGGCGATGCGTTCTACGCCAATGGGCAGTCGAACGATCGCAACCAGTGGAATGTCGATGGCGTGTCGAACCAGCAGTCCAACGGCGGAGGCAGCGGGCCCCAGGCTCGAATCTCGCTCGATGCGACGGCCGAGTTCCAGGTCCTGACGCACCAGTACACGGCTGAGTCCGGTGGCGCGAGCGGCGTCATCATCAACGCCATCACGAAATCGGGAACGAACACGGTTTCCGGGCTGGGTTACTATTTCCACACGAGCGAGAAGCTCTCGCAGAGGAATTATTTCCTGCCGGCAGACGAGGACAAACGGCCCGCCGCACAGCACATCACCGGCGGCGCCATCGGCGCCCCGATCGTCCGGGACAAGGCGTTCGTCTTCTTCAACGTCGACAGCATCAGGCAGACGGCGTCCCACATCCACACATTCCCGGCCGAAGCGCAGTCGAGGTTCGCGAATTACAATGCCACGGAAGTCGTTCACAGGTTTGCGACGTTGCTGCGGCTCGACTACACGCAGGGCAACCAGGGTTTCAGGTTCACCTGGACCCGTGAGCCGAAGCCGTCGATGGCCCAGGGTTTCGAATGTTGTGAGACCCTCGACCGCCGGCGGGCCGAGATGAGTATTGGCGATCGGGCCTACAACGGGGGCTGGACGTCGATCATCGGCAGCCGGGCCACCAATGAGTTGATCATCAGCCGGATCGGAGAGGAACGTATCGTCACCGGCTTGCAGTTTGCGGGTATCGCCCCATCAGACTACTTCACAGACGGCTGGCTCGATACGAAATACGTCGGCGTCGGACCGGGCGGCAGAGCCATCGGAATCGGCGGCATCGACCAGTTCGACGTTGGGGCCACGAGCGACTATGCGGACTTTGGCACGGGTCTCGACAACGACAACAGTGGCCGCGTCACCGTGCTTCCAGCGGTGAAGAACGTCTTCACCTTTGCCGGCAACCAGCACACGATCAAGGTCGGCGGCACGTGGGACAAGCGCAACGGGACGCCGGAGTATCGTGGAAATAACTCGAATGGCCTCTTCAGCTTCCGGCACAATCTGCCGTTCGACCCCGCGAATCCGTCCACCTATCCGTCGCGGTTCCGGATCCTGCTCGGGAACATGCAGTTCGATCAGAGCGATACATTCTGGAACGCGTTCGCGCACGACCAGTGGAGGGTGGGCGACAACCTCACGCTGGACCTGGGTGTCCGGTGGGACTATCAGGAACAGCTTCCGGACCAGAAGGATGCCTTCGCACCCCGCTTCGGCTTCGCCTACGATCCGACCAACACGGGCCGGACCGTCATCCGCGGCGGCGTCGGCAAGTTCTACGACTACCATTTCCTCGCCGTTCCCATCAGTCTCCTGCGAAATGGTCTGTTCTCGCAGACCTTCCAGTACGACACCGGTACGGATCGGTCTGCGGATAACGGCGTCATACCGACCGATCCATGCCTGCAACCCACCTCGGACGGGCGGGTGGCGCAGATCAGCCCGGCCTGCCGAGCGTTTCTGACGGGTCTCAGGGACTCGCTCCAGCCAGGAGGGGAGGCGTTCATCAACGACCAGCCGCTGTTCGAGAACCCCGATCGGAAAATGGGCTATCTGTGGGGGTACAGCGTGGGCGTGCAGCACGAACTCGTGCCGAATCTCGCGCTCGGCGTTTCCTACGTCGGAAACCGCGGGTACGATCAGATGGGCACGATCGACATCAACGAAGGCCCGGCGGGCCCGGACGGTCAGGCGACCCGCCTAGGGGTCGACGTGTTCGATCCCAACAGCGTGCTGATTCCCGCGATCGCTCGAGCCACGAACTTCGAGCAGGTCCTGCAGTACGTGGTCAGCCCCGCTTTCAACAGCGCCTTCCAGTCTGTGGAGACGTCGATCGACAAGCGGTTCTCGAATAACTGGAGCGCTCGGGGGTCGTACACGTACTCCGACTCGAAGAACACCGCCCCGACGCAAGGCTTCAGCCCGGAGCGGGTCGCCTTCGATCTCGATCCGCGCAGGGACTACGGGCGCACCAACACGGACAACCGGCACGCCTTCGCATTGGGGGCCAACGTGAATCCGTGGAGTTCGTTGCAAATCGGCGGCGTGTTCCGGGCCTATTCGGGCTATCCGATCAACGAGCTGGTTGGGGACGATTTCAACGGCGACGGCGAGGACAACGACCGGCCCTGTCAGGGCGTGAGCGACTTTGGGATGCCGATCCTGTCGGCGCTCGACAGCCAGGGATGCGCCGTCAAGAACGGGATCGACGGAAACAAGGTGACCCTCGTCGATCTGACCGTGCGGTACACCGTGGATCTGGGGGCCGGCGCGCAGTCGGTCGGCTTCTACTTCGACGTGTATAACGTGCTGAACAAGACCAATTTCGGCAATCCAGAAGGGAACCGGCTTGCCGACAACTTCCTGGTGCCGGTCGTCGCGGGCAGGCCACGGGAGGCGCAGGTCGGCATTCGCTACACGTTCTAGTTCTAAGAGAAATTCAGAGCTTCCAGCTCCCAGCCGCCAATGATGGAGACTTGGCCGGTTGGGAGTTGGGAGTGAAACGTTCTTGCATGGCGACGTGGTGTGACTCTCCTTCGTGGAGGGTGGCACCCGTCGCGCTGCGGCAGCAGATCTCGCGAACGGGGCTAGACAGACGGTCCTCTGTCAGCCGTCAGAAGGCACCGCAGAAGGCGCCGCAGAAGGCGCCAAGGTACACTCAACACGATCTATCGCGGCAACCCGCAGCGGCTGCTACCGCTGTAGGGTGGATTCGCAAGGCTGCACGTTCTCAGCAGGAGGTTCGAATGCGCACGTGGATGCTTACACTGGCGGTCGTGATCGGGCTGGGTGTGATTGCCGGACCGAGATCCGCGATCCTTCAGGGCCAGGAAAAAGGCGGCGACGATTACACAGGTCCGTATAACGTCGTCCCGAAGTGGCCGCTGCCGTCCAGATTGGCGGCGCCAGGACGGATCTTCGGCTCGACATCAGGGATCTGGGCAGAAACGCCGGACAGGATTTTTGTCTCCGTCCGCGGGGAAATCATCCTCCCGGCGACGGTCAATGGCGAGGAGGTTCCGCCCAACTTCACCGGGGCCTTTGGCGCGCTCGGCATGCAGGCGACCTCGCAGGTGCCGGACATGCGCAACTGCATACTGGTGATCGACTCGACCGGCCGAATCACCGAAGCGTGGACCCAGTGGGACCATCTGTTCCAGGATGGCCGGGGGCCGCACCAGGTCATCATGAGCCCGTACGACCCCGAACGCAGCGTGTGGGTCGTTGACGACATGAGGCATCAGGTGTTCAAGTTCAGCAACGACGGAACGAAGCTGTTGCTGACACTTGGCGAGTCGGGCATCTTTGGCGACAACGACGACCCCACGCACTTTCGCCGGCCGACCGATCTCGCGTTCCTGGCTGATGGCTCGGTCTTCGTGAGCGACGGCTACGGCAACACCCGCGTGCTCAAGTTCGACAAGGACGGCAAGTTCCTCACGATGTGGGGAACGAGGGGCACCGCACCGAGCCAATTCGACACGGTGCACGCGATCGCCACCGACCGAAACGGCCGGGTGTATGTCGCGGATCGCAGCAATGACCGCATTCAGATATTCGACGAGAACGGTACGTTTCTCGACCAGTGGCCAAACATCAACAACCCGTACACGATCCGGATCAGCGAGGATGGGTACGCCTGGGTGTCCTCCGGCGTCCTGAACGAGTTCCTGAAGTACGACCTGAACGGAACACTCCTCGACCACTGGGGTACGTTTGGCACCCGTCCTGGTGAGTTCTGGTCTGTCCATGAATTTTCAGGCGATAGCGATGGCAACCTCTACACCGCCGAGGTCTTTGGCGGCCGAGCGCAGAAGTTCACGCCGAGACCCGGCGCGGATCCGGCCAGGATATTCCGTCAGCAGCGGCTCATGCCGAAGAGTTCCGGCAACTAAATTAGCTCGCCATCTGGCTCGCGCGTCTGACCGAACACGGAGGGTAACGAAATGATGAAACGAGTAGCGCTGTCGGTCGTGGCGCTCGTCCTGGCTGTACCTGTAGCATCGTCCATCCACGCTCAGGAAGCGGTGAACTTCTCCGGAACCTGGAAGTTCGTCAAGCAGGACCCACCGAACAGACCTGGACGTGGCGGCGGGACGGCTGCGCTGTATGGCGGGAGTGGCGGTGGAACGCGGGCCCTCGAGGTGGCTCCGGTCACGTTGACTATTACTCAGCGCGGCAATGACATGACCTTCGAAAGTACGATGAGCGACGGATGGGTCAGGACACTGGCGATCAAGTTGGACTTCACGATCACCGTCAATCCACTCCCTGCGGATGGCGACGGTGGAGAGTCGCGGATCAACGGCCCTACGAAGACAAGAGGTCGATGGATGGGAGATAAGCTCTATCTCCATCAAACGCAAGGGCTGGGCCAGAGGCGCGACATCCTGACAATGAGCGGTAACGTCCTGTCGATACAGCGAGACTACGAAACTCCTGGCGGTTCCGGAACCCTGTACATGACCTTTGAAAAGGTCTCGTGAGCAGCGCCTCGACCATGATCCCTTAGGAATCTCTCTGGAGGTGTACCGTGATGCTTCGACTGCAGGCTCTCACACTCGTCGTCGGGCTCCTTTGTGTCCCCGCCTTGTCCGCACATCACTCGTGGCCCGTCAGCCGGGAAAGCCTGGTCACTGTGAAGGGCACGGTGACGGCATTCACTTGGGTGAACCCGCACCCGATGATTTCCCTCGATGTCCGAAGTGACAACGGCGAGACGGAGAAGTGGAGTATCGGTGGGCCCGCTCTCACACGCATGGCCGGGAACGGCTGGAACGCAAACACCGTCAAGGCCGGCGATGTGATTACGGGCATCGGCTATCAGTTCGCCGATGGCTCCAAAATTATTCGCCTCGAGAAGATCGTGCTGGCCAACGGCAGCGAGCTGTTCGTCTACGGTCGTCAGTAGTCCTCACAACCTTCCGTCGTCTTTTTGCCTTCTGCATGTCGACGCCCATTCGCGACATCTGATTCGATTCCGCTGCAGGTGGAGTGACCGATCCGTTCACCGCCGACTATGTTGAGTTGTCAGGATTCGAGGACGACGAGGCCGTTGTCTACGCTGGCGACCGTCGTTGACACCTGCGGTCACTTCCGTTTGGGTGACCAGATGGCAGTGTTCATGCAGTGCGTCGGCACCCACAAGCCGCTCACGTGACCGCATCGACGTAGGATCCGGCTGAGGATGCCTGAAGACACCTGTGGAAGGAGGGAGTCGATGATCAGGCACGAGCTCGCGGACCAGTTCGCCAGTCACGGCGACGCGAAGATGGAGCTGTTCGATTACCTCGAAGTGTTCTACAACCGCGCTTCATGCTGCCCCACGAGGCTATGTGCTTGATAAATCTAGGTCGGCTTGCTCGGTACACGGTACCGCCATCCCGGCCCGGTGCAATGCCACCCGTGTCACGAAGCCTGATACAGCCGTTGTGTTCAACGCATTGCGGCTGAAGACCCAGGGTCCGTCCGGCAACGGATGCTCGGCGAGGATCTCGCCATGCTCAGCAGCGATGCGCAGTGTGCGTGCGCTGACTCCGAGCGCGCGGGCGGCCTCGGTCAGGTTCAACCACGGTTGCTCGGCGCGTTGCTCGGGCACGTAGCGCCCGATGCCATGATGGCTGCGCAGGGCGGTCACCCGCTCTTGCGTCCAGCGGTTGCCCCGTCCCGTGCGCATGCCATTGCGGTTGAGAACGCTGGCGATCAACCGATCGGTGCAAATGCGCGCCAGCACCCGAACGGCATCGACGGTTTCCCTCGGCGTGTGGGTGGCGTTCTGTCCGCGGCGTCGCCGTGGCAGACGCAGCTCGGTATGAACGCCACCCTTCCAGTGGACGACCACCACCACCTCGCTGGCGTGCTCGTCAATGTCGACGATGATGTCGCGAATCAAGGTGCGCAGAATGCGCTTCTTCAGCCGCGCATCCGTCTGCGCGTCCGTCCAGACGGCCTCGAGGTCTTCGGCTAGGTCCTGGAAGTCCTGCGCGGTCGGTGCGGCCGCGCGATCGTGTCGGCCCTGGTGCCGCTCGATCTGCGTTTCGACGTCGCGCACCCGACTCAGCGCCTGGTTCTACCTCCGTTCGAGCTCATCGGCGACCAGTCGGTTGTCCGGGTCGACCTGGTCGAATTGCTTCTGCGCCCGTTTCGCATGGTAGTGAGCGGCCTGCAGGTCGTGGTGCCACGCAGCGGCCACGTCGTCAAGTTGGCGTGACTGCTCGGCATCGGCCAGTCGGGCGGCGTCGATCGCGGCCGGTTGCACCACGCGCAGAATCTCCTTGGACGCCGCTTGATCGATGGCTAGACCGGCGACGCCGATACACCGGGGTTCGCCATTGTCGAGCCATCCGCGCCGGCATTGATACCGCAACACATCGTGGCCATTCCCGGTGTAGCCCACCAAGAGCTTATGACCGCACCGTCGGCAGTGCAACAGGCCGGCCAGCAACGCCGCCCCGCGCTGCGCCGCACCGACATGGCCGCGCCCCAGCCTGTTCTGGGCGATCGCCCCTTGCACGCGCTCGAATTGCTCCCAGCTGACGTACCCTTCGTGAGCCTCGGGGATGAAGGCCAGCCAGTGCTCGCGCGGCTTGCGCCGAACGGTCTGGCGCGGTTCGCCGTCGGCGTAGGTGGTGACCTGTTCGGTTTTGCCATAGGCGTACGCGCCGCCGTAGGCGGGGTTGGTGAGCATGCTGTACACCATGCCGTAGGATGGTCGCCGCCAGCGCACCTGTTCGCGGGCATTGGTCACGGGCAGCTCCAGGCCATGCTCATGGAACCACAGCAACGTTTGGCGCACGCTGCCCAGTTCCAGCAACTTGCGGAAGACCAGGTCAATCGCGTCCTGTACGCGGCGGTCCGGATCCTTCTCCAAGCGGTGCTCGCCCTTGACGTAGCCGACCGGACTCACGATCAACAGTTCGCCGCGCCGCGCCTTCTGCCGCCGGGCTTCGACCGACCGTTGGCGCAACAGGTCGAGTTCGTACTCGTTGAGACTGCCTTTGAGGCCCAGCAGCAGCCGATCGTTGCTCAGGCGAGGAGCGTAGACGGTGTCCTGGTCGATGAGCACGGTGTCGACGACACGGCACATCTCGACGAGGTGCTGCCACTCGCGGCTGTTGCGCGCAAAACGCGAGACCTCGCGCGCCGCCACGGTGCCGACCTTGCCCAGGCAGACATCGGCCACCATGCGGTCGAAGCCGCTGCGGGTGACCAGGCCGGCGGCCGAGCGACCAAGGTCTTCGTCGATGACATCGATGTCGCTCCATCCGAACTGCTCCAGACGCTCGCGCATCCCGTACTGCAGGCGCTGGCTCTCAAGATTATGCGCGACCTGGTACGCCGACGACTGGCGCACGTAGAGGATGGCCTTGCGTGCGAGGTGGGTGGGCCGGATCTTGTCACTCATCGCGTGCCTCCCGAGCCGGTGGCCCTCCGAGTTGTCGCAAGGCGTGCTCGCGGAGCATGCGGGCCAGCAGGCGTTCGACCTGCTGCCGTTGTTCGAGGGGCGTCGCCTCCCAGGACAGACTCGGCCGGGGCGGCTGGAACAGCGTCAGTTGTGTCGCAGGATGCGACGGCTTGGCAGTCGTGGGCATGAGCACCTCCAGAAGCAATCAGTTCGAAGTGCTCAGCTTGCTGCCAAACGCCGGACTTGGCGTGGTGGACCGCCTCCAATAGAATGCGGAGTTCACGAAGCGCGTCAGCGGTGACCACCGGCGCCGTGGTCATCGGCATCACGCTACACGCACCGGCGTCGAACATCCACAGCGGGATCTCAACAGACCTCGCATCGAGGTCCGGCGTCAGGCCGCAACGCACGACGGGCTCGTACGGCCGCTGGCCCCGACGCGCTTGATGCACCCAGACCTCCCGACCGAACCATGGGTGCCAGCGGTAGCGAACGACTCGCGACTCGGTACTATGGGTGTTTCGTTGTTGGGTTCTATAACCAGCAGCGTCGGCATTCGACGATCGGCCGCATCAGTCCGGCGGCCTTCGAACGGCGAGCACAGGTGGCTCAAGTAGCATAACTAAACCGTCCACCGAATCGGATCAGGCCCAGAGCGAGCACTTGGTCCACTATGCGAGCCATGAGCTTCCCAAGGAGAACTCGTGAATCCAAACAAAGCACTCTGGGAAAAAGGTGACTTTACTCGCATCGCGGAGAGCATGCGCAGGAGCGGAGACGCCCTGGTCGAGAGTTTTGGAATCAGTAAAGGCCTCAAGGTTCTGGATCTCGGATGCGGCGACGGAACGACGGCCCTGCCAGCTGCGAGACGCGGCGCGGACGTGTCGGGCGTCGATATCGCGAGCAACTTGGTTGATGCGGGGAACAAGCGTGCAAGGGCGGCCGGCCTGACGAATTGCCGGTTTCAGGAAGGCGACGCGACGAATCTGCACGGGATCGCGGATCAGTCCTTTGACCTGGTGGTCTCGATCTTTGGCGTGATGTTCGCGCCAAAGCCGTTCGAGGTCGCCAAGGAGATGGTACGAGTCACCCGGAAGGGAGGTCGGATCATCATGGGGAACTGGATTCCCAATGATCCGACGCTCGTGGCGCAGATCTTGAGAATCTGCTCCGCCTACACGCCGCCTCCGCCGGAGGGCTTCGTGAGTCCAATGACCTGGGGAATCGAGAGCCACGTGATCGAGCGCTTCGAGGGCGCTGGCGTCCCAGCCGCACAGATCTCCTTTGCCAGAGAGACGTTTAGGTTTGAGGTACCCGGCCCACCGTCGAACTACCTCGCTTCATTCAGGACGTACTACGGACCGACGATGAACGCATTCGACGCGGCAGAGAAGAGTGGTCGAGGGGCTGACCTGCAGAAGGAGTTGGAAGAGCTGTTCAACAGCCAGAACACGAGCGGGAGCGAACACGCGACATCCATTCCTGCCACGTTCCTGCGTGTGACAGTCGCTCCGTAGACAGATCGCCGACGAGACGGACGAACGATGCGAAAGCTGACACCTGAGGCCGCCTGATCGCAGGCACACGAGGAGGTCACTTATCGTCTGGACAGCGGATACGAAGCCTGGCAGGCGGCCCCGGGCGGACGCGCCGTCCTCAGCGCCCTGGCTCCACCGTCAGATGGGTTGGTGCCCTGAACATCACGGGGCCGCTCACCGACACGTCGGGCACGTCCGGCAGCGTCGCGGGCGCCACGACCGGCGGACCGCCGCCCCAGTAGTTGTTCGACGCGTCCACGCGGATGGGAGCGACCGCGGCGTTGGCGTTCGTGACGGACACGCTGAGTCCGGCGTTGTTCACGAAGCGATTCCCGCCTCGACTCCCGAGCGATCCGCCTCCAAGATCGACGACCATGGTCCCGATTGTCTTGTCCGCCGGGTGCGTCACCGTCACGGCCGCGACAGGTGATGTGCCAGGCGAGGCCGTGAGATCGGACAGCGACGAGTCTTCCACGAGCACCGTGATCGTCTCCGCGTTGTTGGCGTTCAAGATGCCCACGGCCCCGCCCATCCCGGAAAACCTGGTGTTTCTCACCACCAGATTGAAGGCCTTCAAGCCGTTGCTCGCGCCGCTGAGCCGAATCTGCTCATCGACATTGCCTGCGGGGTTGGCATTGGTGAGCACCGAATCGGTAATCGACAGGTTGTAGGTGCTGTTGGTCGGATTCTGCGACTCGAGAATCTTGATGTTGACGCTGGCCGGATCCCGCAGGTCGAGCTGCGTCATCTCGATATTGAGGACGCCGTCTGTCGTGCCCCGGTGCTGGATCTCGATCGAGTCGCCGTTGTTTCTCTGCCCGGTCATGCCTGGATTCAAGACGGTCAATTGCGACACGCGGGCGTTCACGATGGGCGCGTGGCCTCCGGTGAGGAACACCACGCCGTCGGCCGCGTAATCGCCGGGTGGCGCGAAGTTCTCAGCGAGAAACTGGCTCATGTCGAGCTCCACCCGAGACTCGTTCAAGGCGATCAGGGTGAACGCGCGCGATCGAACAATGCCAACCGCGGGATCGAGCGATTCCGGCTTCGGCAGGTTCTGTGACAGGTCCTTGACGACGGTGTCGTTGACGGTGAAGCTGGCGACGACCCCGGTATCGGTCAGCAGCATGATGCCTTCGAGATTGCTGTCGCGGATCACGTTGTTGGCAATCACGGTCTGACCCGTGTCGGCCGCGGCCGGCACGGTTGGCGCATGCGTCGAACAGTAACTCGACGACGCGGGTCCACACGCGAGCAACGTAATCCCTCCGAAGTGATTCCCCTGCGACTGGTAGAGCACGAAGCCGTCCGGCCAGAGCCGTTCCAGCCGCGGCAAATCGTTCCCCTGGATCAGGTTGTTCGTGATGAGGTTGCTACGAATCTGCGCGTTTGCGGCGTTCACGCCGAAAATGCCGGAGCGCGCCGCGCCATCGACATGAATGTTCTCCACGAGAACGTCGTTGGCGACCCGTATGGCATCGCCGTCGTAGCGCACACTGCTCGCGTTGGTGATCGTGGGACGCGCGCCGGCCGGTGCTCCAGTCGTCACACCAGCACCGAGTCCGATCAGGTGCTGGCCAGCCTTCAGCTGGATGCCGCCGTCGAGCGGCCCCGTCGATGGGAGGACGAGTATCGTGTCTCCCGGCTGCGATGCAGCCTCCACCTGCCCGAGCGTGGCGAACGGCCGCTCGCGGCTGCCGTCTCCGCCTGCGGCGGCATCCGCCTGCACATGCCAGGTCGCGGCTTCACCGGCACCAGCCCCGAAGACAAGGAGCAGCGTCACCAGCACAACGGGTCGCACCAGGGACACCGATCTCGGAGCATGAGCTGTCTGCTTCATGTGAACCTCCCGCCCACTGCCTCGCCGACTCAGCGCCGAT
>Ga0326597_10004826_pt1 | contig 18836 bp, 13 predicted proteins | sample RVTome_12_FD_203789 | JGI IMG/M metagenome (GOLD analysis project Ga0326597, IMG submission 203789) | Soil microbial communities from uranium-contaminated site in the Upper Colorado River Basin, Wyoming, United States - RVT100D185 | ecosystem: Environmental > Terrestrial > Soil > Contaminated >... | reverse complement strand
CCCGGAAAGAAGAGCAGCTCGACGTAGTCTGGTCTGGCCCGATCCCGGCTCCCAGTGATGACTTTGATGTGGAGACAGTTAGTGATTGGGTATTAGAACCACTACAAAGGAGATGGGAGGGGTGAAGCGAGCGCGTCACGCCAATCCTCCACTTCGCGCGATCGCCCGCGTCAGCCGCTCGATGCCGAGCGCGAGCTTCTCCTCGCCATAGGCGGAGAAGTTGAGCTCCTCGAGGAGCCGGTGGGCGTCCATCTCCCCGGGAAGCGTCACCCACAGGAAGAATCCGCCCTCGGGCCGACTCCAGCGCACACCTCCGGGGAAGCGCGCTTCGAGCGCCTTCAGCTTGGCATCGCGCCGTCTCCGATAAGCGGCGACCATCCCGCGAATACGGTGCTCTTGGGGCTGATCCCGGAAGCGATAATGGCTCGTCGCGCCGTCAGGCGACAATGCGACCGTATCGCTTTGGGCTAACATATAGGTGTCGTATCCATCGTCCGCGGATGAGCAACACGGCGAAGACCGCTGACCCAGCGGCGGCACAGGCGAACCGACGAAACGTCGGCAACGGTCCGAGCATCCCCGTCCGCGTCCTACGGCCGTCGACGGGCTGGTCGCCGGTCGATTTTGCCGAGCTATGGGCGTCGAAGGAGATCCTCTACTTTCTCGTGTGGCGAGATCTCAAGGTGCGCTACCGGCAGGCCGCCCTCGGAGCCATGTGGGCGATCGTGCAGCCCGTGCTGGCAGTGGGCATTTTCACCGTCTTCTTCGGAAGATTCGTCGGGGTTCCCTCCGATGGGATTCCGTATCCGGTTTTCGCGCTCGCGGCAATCGTTCCTTGGGCGTTCTTCGCCAACGGGGTGACGATGGGCACGCAGAGTATCCTGGTGAACGAGCAGCTCGTCCGGCGAATCTATTTTCCCCGTCTCCTGGTTCCAGTAGGGGCGGTGCTATCGGGCTCGGTGGACGTGATGATCTCGATGATGCTGCTGCTCGTCCTCGCTCTCGCCTACGGTATTGCGCCGACCATCAAGTGGTTGCTCGTTCCCATCTTCCTGTTGCTCACGGCCCTGGCGGCGTTCGGGATTGCAATCATTCTATCCGCTCTGAACGTTCGGTATCGCGATGTTCAATACGTGGTGCCTTTCTTTACACAGCTGCTCATGTTTGCTTCGCCAATCGTCTATCCGAGTAGCGTCCTCGCCGAACCCTGGCGGACTCTCTATGGAATCAATCCCATGGCCGGCATCATCGACGGCGTGCGTTGGGCCCTGTTTGGAACTAGTCCAACGGCGGCTTCTCTATCGCTGTCGGTCACGGTGTCGCTGGCATTACTCGTCTCCGGCGCGTTTTTTTTCCGACGCACCGAGCGAACGTTTGCCGACTTGATCTGACCAACTGACCGCAATAGTACGGATGAGCAAGGAAGCGATTCGCGTCGATGGACTCGGCAAGCGATACGAGATCGGGACGAGTCGCAATTACAATCCGACGTTGCGCGACGCCGTCGCCGCTCAAGTCGAGACTGCGTTCGGCTGGATCGGCAAGCGTTCGGCGCCCGCCGCGCCGACGTCCCCCTCCAGGGCGTTTTGGGCGCTCCGCGACGTTTCCTTCGCTGTCGAGGCGGGCGAGGTCGTCGGCGTCGTCGGCGCCAATGGCGCCGGCAAGACCACGCTGCTGAAGATACTCTCGCGGATTACCGAGCCCACCGAGGGTCTTGGTGTGGTTCGGGGGCGCGTAGGCTCTCTCCTGGAGGTCGGAACAGGCTTCCACCCCGAGCTCACGGGTCGCGAGAACGTGTACTTGAACGGTGTGATCATCGGGATGACGCGGGCAGAGGTGGCTCGCCGTTACGACGAGATCGTCGCGTTCTCGGGTGTCGAGCGGTTCATCGACACACCGGTGAAACGATACTCCAGTGGTATGTATTTGCGACTCGCGTTCTCCGTCGCGGCTCACCTCCAGTGCGAGATAGTGCTCGTCGACGAGGTGCTTGCAGTCGGAGACGCGGAGTTTCAGAAGAAATGCATGGGCAAGATTGGCGACGTGGCGCGGAGCGGAAGGACCGTAGTCTTCGTCAGCCACAATCTTACGGCGGTCCAGGCGTTGTGCAGCCGTGCTCTCTACCTGAAAGAGGGAAAGCTCGTCGGAGACGGCGATCCGCGGGGCATCGTGACCGACTATCTCGGCGCAAATGCCACGCACGCAACGGAGCGAGTTTGGGAAGGGACCGAGAGAGCACCCAAGGACGGTATCGTTCGCTTGCGCCGCGCTTGTGTACGTCCCGAAGGCGGCGTCGCCGGCGATCCGATTGACGTTCGCACCTCGTTTGTCATCGAAGTGGACTACAGGAACGAGGCTGAAGACGCCGTGATATCGCTCAGCCTACTGGTACTGGACGAGGGAGGCATCGTCGTGTTCAACGCCGGACCGGTAACGCCGCCGCGTCCGCTGAGGCCTGGCGTCTATCGGGACACCTGTCACGTCCCGGGCGACCTCATGAACGATGGAGCCTATCGCGTCGACGTCGAAATACAGTTTCGGGGCGAGACGGTTCTACCGCCGACGGAGATCCTCACGTTTCAAATCGCCGATAGTCCAGACTTCCGAACGGGATGGTACGGGAAGTGGCTCGGAGCCGTTCGACCGATGCTGGCATGGAGAACCTCGAGGATCGACGAAGTCGACTTAAGAGGGAGCCCGACTCCGTCACGACGCCCTCGCGTGTCGAAGGGCACGAAGCAGTAGTCTTCGCATTCGTCCGGGAACGCGGCGGCTTTTCACCTTGGCCTGATAGACGGCTTGCAAGACCTCGGGTGCGGCGTTTCTTTCCGTCACCAAAGCTGCCAGCCAACGAAAGAAAGCATCCTGGGCACGGTGGGCCCCATAGTTGTCGTAGTCGCCACGCGACTGAGCAGTTGCAGATGTGGACCCGGGGTGCTGCCGATAGAGCGCGTGGCAGGCGTTCGAGACGAAGACCGAGTGGGAGAGGAATAGCTTCGCCCAGAGCGATTGATCCTCGTAAAGCGCAAACCGCTCCTCGAAGCCCCCTTCGTCCATGACGACCCCCTTCCGGAGGAGAACGCCGCAGGTGCACGGAATGTCCCCCTTCTTCTCCAGAAGGATCCGGGTGAACAGGTACGGTGGAGCATACAGGCGGTCAGGCGCCACGCCGAGTCGCTCGGTCCAATCATGGCCGCGAATTCCCTGATACCACCATCGGGTACGCGCGTACAGCATCGCGGCTTCGGTATGTGCGTCGAGTGCGGCAACTTCCCTCGCGAGTTTTCGCGGACGGAAGGCGTCGTCCGCGTCGAGAAACGCCAGAAATTCTCCGCGGGCCTGCGCCAGTGCTCGATTGCGTGCCGCTGCCGCGCCTCGACGTTCGGAATCGGGGTCCAGCAGGCGGATCCGTCGAGGGTCGGCTGCGACGAACCGTTCCGCGATTCTCCGACTGACGTCGGCTGCTCCGTCGTCCACGAGAAGGAGCTCCCATTCGCCGAACTCCTGATTGCGGACACTCTCGATCGCCTCGGAGAGGAAACCCTCTTCAGCCACGAACGGCATGATGACCGATACTCGTGGATGCACTAGCCTGGCCACATTTCGCGCGCCACGTTTCCCGCAAGCCTGCGCATGAGCCGAACATGACAGTCGAGTCTCGCCCGTTCGAAGGCGAGTCGGGCACTCGGGGGCACACCCCCACGGGTTCTGACGTAGTCCCGGAGCCATGTGAGAAATTGGAATCTTGCTCTCAGTTCTGCTGGCGATCCACTCACCCTGCCGGAGCAGCTGTCTGGACGCTGGCGATACCTGGCCCAAGTCCGGTCGTCGACGTAGACCGGGCTCTCGAGAAACGCCTTGGCGAAGAAGACCTGGTCTTCGAACATCCCGCCGAATTCATCCACAAACAGACCCACACGGTCGAACAGCGAGCGCCTCATGATTGCGTTGCACGTGGTGGGCGTCTGTGAGCGATTGTGCATGAGCACATTGAACAGCCGCGGGGGAAGGTAGAGCTTATCGGGCTCGACACCGAGAGGGTAGTAGAAGTCGACGGCATTCGAGCCGGATCTCCAGCTGTTCCAGATCTGTGTGCGTCCGTAGAGGAGGTCTGCGCGGGGCTCGCTCGCGAGCCGCGACACCTGCTCCTCCAGCTTACGCCGTAGCCATACGTCGTCACCATCGAGGAAGGCGATGAGCTCACCCTCCGCCGCTCTGATTCCGAGGTTGCGGGATGAGCTCGTGCCGTGGTTTCGGTGGTCCGGATGCTCCAGATGCCGAACGCGCGGCGGGCCATCGGTCACACAGGAACGCGCTATTTCGGAGCTGCCATCGCTCGAGCCGTCATCGACCAGCAGGAGCTCCCAGTCCTCGAAGGTCTGTGACCGCACGCTCTCGATTGCCTCGAGGAGGAATCTCTTCTCGTCGAGAAAAATGATGATGACCGAGACACGTGGGCGGTTCACGAGTCCCAACCGGGGAACGCTCGCGGACCGATTTGGAGGCGGCGCTCGAACTCCGCCCCGTCCCAGTCCTCGACCGTGAGGCGCGGGATGCGGAAAAGATCGCGGGGCGATAGTGCCGCACGCGGTTCCGTCGCGCAGGCGTAACGAACGCCGCAATCGGCGGCAATTCGGACGGTCGAGTCATCGTACTCGCCGAACGGATAGGCGAACGCGTCTACGGATCGCCTCACGAGCGCGGCGCAGGCTGCGCGGCTGTCCCTGATTTCCTCACATTGCCGCTCGGTCGTGAGTGACGGAAGCGAGGGGTGCGTGACGCTGTGTGCGCCGATATCGATGAAGTTTGGTTCGGCTAGCGTCGCGACTTCGCTCGGGTCCAGCGCCCGGTCGCTTGCTCGTGCCGCGGGCGGGTGGCCGGCCCAATTTGCGAGAGTCGTGAGGACATCATCGCGCACCGGATCGGGGAGGAGACGCAGCACCATCCAGACTTCGAGATGAAATCTGTTCCGGTCCGAACGATCGTCGGCTTCGCTACCCAGGATCCATTCGTGACGATGGCCAGCGCCTTCGATCGTCAGTTTCTTCGGCAGTTGCTGCGTCTGCAGAAGGATCCGGGCCAACCTGTCCCACCAGAATTCACGCCGTTTTCCTATCAGACCCGTCGTCAGAAAGACTGTGGCAGGGGCGTCGAATCGGTCGAGTACGGGCTTCGCGTTCTGCAGCACGTCGACGTATCCATCATCGAACGTGAGGCAAGCACACTTTCGTGGGAGACGACCCGCCTCGAGCTCCCGAGCTAGCCAGCTCAACGGAACCACCGCGCGGAATTTCGTCAGAACGTCGATTTGTTCCGCAAAGTGCTTGGGATGAACGGCCAGACGCCACGGATCGCATTGCATTTCGTCCACGCGATGGTACATGAGGACGATGGGGTCCGAGCGCCGGAGCAAACGTGCCTTCAACAGGCGATAGCCATGCAACATTCTGGACATGTGCTACTTCACCGCCCGGGCCGCGACGATAACGGGGTACTGAGGATCGGACGGGGCGTACTCGTGCGGCTCGAGCTCATCTTCCGCCAAGCCATGCAGAAATGCCACGGCTGTAAGAACGTTGCCATAGCTTTCGACCGCTACGTTGTGCCCCGAGAAACGTGTCTCCAGCAGGCGTCTCATCGCGAGGGCGGTCAACGACCAGAACCATGTACCGCCCCACTCCCCTCGATCGACGCTACTGACGCCGGGAACGGTCGCGAGCAGAACCCCGCCGGCCTTCAGAATCCGGTGCAATGTCGCGACGGCTTCCGCAAGATCGAAGATCAAATGAAGGGTCTGCGTGAGGACGATGCAGTCGAAGGCATTCGTCGGAAGACAGTCGCCGGCGCTGAGATCCGCAACGAACGTGACACCTGGAGCGGCCGGATTGACGTGTAGCACGTCACTTTGCGTCACCCGTTCACCGCCGAATCTCCGTGTGTAGGTGTTGTCTCCGACTTCCAATACTCGGCCACGGACGTCGGCGGCATGCCGTTCGAGAAACCCTTCGATGTAACGCCGGTCTACCGGGGTCCCGCGGTCGTATCCGAAGCATCGGGAGTACGGTGTCGTGCGCCGCAGGCCGCCGAAATCGATCCTGCCACGCCCAACGCGGTCCCGTAGTCGCTCGGCCAGATAGCGCAGGATCACACGCGGCATGACGAGCGGCGCGAGGAGAAACACACGCAGCAGATCACCTATGGGGAATGCGTAAAAGGCTCTCTTGCGAAAGATCTCCTCCGCTCGCGAGAGCTGCACAGTTGCGTAGTGCTCCTTCCACCCCCGGGCGCCGTCGGCGCAGGCGCGGCACCACGTCGGATTTTCGCCCAATCGAGACGACTGTGCGTGGAGCACTCGAAGTGCCGTCCGTAGCATCATCGGGATGTCGTTCGACATGTTCCTATCGTGCTGCCGGTACTCGGCGATTACTTCGGGCCCGCAGGCCACGGCAAAATGGCGTCCAAGGCGAAGATAGAGCTCGTAATCCTCACAGGCGCGCCACGCGGGGTCGAAGCCGCCCGTAGCTTCCAGACGATCGCGCCTGTACATCACGGTGGCATGCATGCCGATACAGTTCCCTGCAAGAAGTGCCGCATAGGGGTCGGGGCCGATCTCGTAGAAAGCCCCCGGGCGGAGTACGTGGCCCTCGCGGTCGACGAAGCGATAAGCGCCGTAGACGAACCCACAGTCCGAGTGTTCGGCGAAGAGCCGTAGATTACTCGCCAGAGCACCCGGTAGCAGACGGTCGTCAGAATCGAGAAAGACGACATAGAAGCCTGAGGCTGCCCGCCAGCCCGCGTTTCGCGCGGACGAGAGACCCCGATTCTGCTGACGGACGACGCGAACCGCGCGGAAATGTCGGAGCACATCGGCACTATCTACGGCATCTGACCCGTCGTCGACGACCAGAATCTCCTCGGGAGCGATGGTTTGTCTCTGAGCGCTCTCGATCGCCTCCTTCAGAAAACGTGGGTCTTCGTTGCGGGTGGTGATGACGATCGAGACGGTTTGGCGCTCGGGAGGAGGAGTCGTCTCGGTGTGGAGGCTCTCGGGTGTCGTCGTGGTACTCAAGGTTCGACGAAATCCTTTGCTACCGGGTTATCCTGCGAAGCGCAGCCCGGGGCTCGTTATCCAGCTCCTCTCGGGCAGGCGTCCAGGAGACGTGGAGGGGCGCCGTCTCCCGTGTCGGGTCGATTCCATCCTCGCGCTCCTCGCTACGTACGTGGCGCGCTGTAGAACAGGTTGAGCCGAGCCGCAACGGCTCTCAGGAAGCTCCGTAGGATCCTCTGGATCGACCAAGGGCCCCGCAGTTCGATCCAGTTCTCCGGTCCCAGTTACGCCCTCATGATACGCTACTCGCGGTATCCTCGACAGGAAATCGGATCAGGGCATCGCGTCCCCGCGAGAGCGCTTGTCGAGGCCGTCTCGTCCTGGGGCATCTGCCCGCCGCTTCCAGGTGAAACTTTTCCACGATGCGAAAACGAGACGACGGTAGACTTCCGTGACCGCGCCACGACCGCTAACCGCGACCCGAGGAGCTCCGATTTCGATCAGTTTGACCAGCCCTGTCACGGGGAGAGACCCAGAGCATCAACGCGTCCACCAGCGTCTTAGCTGCAGCCGCGACGACTCGGGCAGAACGGCTTAGCCGCAACGCTCCCGTGACTTGTGCCCGCGCCGTTCCGACGTCTCCGCGGTGCAATGACTTCCGTGCCGTCGTCAGTGCCGAGAGGGCGTAGGTTTGTCGGGCCTTGGAGGCGATGCGGGGTGCGATTCGCGGCGGTAGATGCTGAGCGATGAGGTCGATCGCTTTCGCCGTATCGCGTACGTCGTCGCCGGTACGAACGTGGCGGCCGGTGTTGGAAACGTCGTGCACGCGGTATAGCGCGAGTGGCTGCACTTCGTACCATATGGGGTAAGAGGCCGCGATGCGGACCCACATCTCCCAGTCTTCCGTACACCGCAGGTCCTCGTGGAACCCCCCGAGTCTCTCGTAGACGGAACGCGGGACGCAGATGGACGGCGTCATGATTCTCTGCTCGGTCGCGAGGTAACTAGCCGCATCGTCCAGAACCCCGCTCGACTCTCGTTCCAGCGGGCTCAAAGCCTGCCAGTGCCCCCGTTCGTCCATGAAGATTTGTCGAGAGAACGCCGCCCCGAGGTCGGGTCTCTCAGCGAAGGCGTGCTCCATGGCGGCGTAGAACCCGGGCCGGACAGCATCGTCGCCGTGGAGGATATGCACGAGCTCTCCGCGCGCGCGTCGAATACAGGTGGTGAGATTCGCCGCCACACCGACGTTGGTCGGTTGCTGAAAGTAGTCGACCCGCCCGCCCGCCATCCGTTCGGCCACTAACTGGGGACCGTCGGTCGAGCCGTCGTCGACGACTTCGATCTGCATGGCATCAGATCCTCGTGCTTGTGTCAGCACCGAGGTGAGCGACTCCGGGAGATAGTGGGCGCAGTTGTAGGTCGGGATCATCACAGACCACCGAGGTCGTGGCAACCTCGGCTCGACGCCCGCGATCATGGGGATACGTTCACTCACCACTGGCTCCCCATGAGAGCTCCGATCGCGTCATCCGCCATTGTAGCCATGCTTGCTCGAAATTCGACCCGATTGCAGCTGAACGGAGTCGAAATCAGGTCGTTCCAGTACTCGCCCTGAGGCGCCGTAACCGCCGCGTCAGGTATGATGCCAGGTTCGGTAATCGCGCTCGACTCGACTCTGTCGCGGGACCATCGCTCAGAGCGAGATTGCGCCGTGTTTTCAGGGATGCCCTCCTGTGTATCGGAAAGAGAGCGCTGTGGCCGTCGGTATTGGAGCGCTGCCTCTGCGCTCGGGCGACCTCCAACCGGCGGCGGTGAGTGCCGAGAGATGAGGAAGGGGGCCCTCGAAGGACTCGACGTTCGGCGGTATCGACCGGGTGATGAACGCGATATCGTCGAGCTTTTCCGTCTCGTCTTCCACAAGAAGCTATCCATCGACGAGTGGCGCTGGAAGTACGACCAGAACCCTTACCCCAACAAAATGATCATGCTCTGCTACGCAGGCGATGGCAGGCTTGCCGCCCACTGTGCCGGAATCCCTTCGTGGGCTCGCGTGGACGGACGCCAGGCGGTATTCATTCAGACGGTAGACGCGATGAGCCACCCGCGCTGTCGGAGAGGTGCGTTCGTACGAACCGTGCGAGCCGCGATGAACGAGTTCCGGAGTCCCGACGCGTTGTTCTTTGGATTCCCAGACCCTCGGCACCTCCGTCTGGGCGAGCTGAAACTAGGCTACCGGAACGTTTGCTTGGTTCCCGAGTTCGTCAGGTCCTCACCCTTGCTTCATGGGGAAGAAATACCCGACGGGAGCGACGAGATCGTTCGAGAAGTCACCTGTTTCGGACGGGAGGCGGACGAGTTATGGACCAGCTGCCAGGAGGACTATTCCTGCGCGGTCGTTCGGAACAGTGCCTACCTCAACTGGCGATACCGTGATTGTCCGCGCCGCCGTTATCGCATGTTCGCCATCGTGGCGTCCGACGGTTCGTGGAAAGGATGGGCGGTATTCTCCCGCGAGCGTGCGACGGCAGTTCTCGTGGACATGCTCGTCACCAAGCCGTACGCGAGGAGCGCGACGGGACTCATCGCTAGCGCCTTGCGCGAATACCGGCGAGACTGGGCGCTGTGGTGCAGGGCGTGGATACCTCCGTGCTCGCCTGCGAGAGAGTCCCTGCGATGTCTAGGATTTCGTCCCGTCTCCAGGCACTCGGGACTCGCACTAACCGTGCAGCCCGACATCTCCGGCGCGATGCCGGTGAATGTCGAGTCGGAGTTCTACTATCAGATGGGGGACTCGGACATGTTCTGACGAGATCGAATCGGGGCGCGTCGCGACCGAAGTTTTATTTCGGATCGGGGCTAACCGTCTACCTCTGGGTCGTAATCGCGGGACCGAGTAGCCCCCATCGTGAAGAATAGGGCCAAGCCCTGGATGGCGGCAAGCATGATCGCAAAAAGCGCGGGAAGTGAGTCACTAACGTGAAAGCCGTGCTCGTGGGTGCTCATCGCGGTCGCGGCCAATAGAACACCAATCAGAGTGATCTGAGGCACGACGAGAAGTGGCTGGGACCGTCTCGTGGGAACCTTCGGAGTAGAGATATGGGCGACGGGAATTCTGAACAACGTAAGGAGCAGGGCGAACGTATAGACCGGCCACAAGAGGAACGTGAAAAAATAGCCACGCCAGTTCGTACCCGGGTTGGACTTGGGACCGAGCCAATAGCTCAGTGCCAGTCGGCGGACCCAGACGATCGCTGCCGCGAAGGGGAGTGCAACGATCAGATAGTCGGACAGAGACGCTCGCGTCGGAAGACTTCCGAAGGCGAGAACCGCCGAGACTGCGATCCCATGGGCAAAGAAAACGGGGCCGATGAGATAGTAGCTGCATCTCAGGAGGTAGGCGATGTTCTGGGTCCTGGACAGCTGTCTCGCGGCTCGAGGATAGATCGTGAGCAGAACCTCGAAAACACCGCGCGCCCACTTGAAGTGTTGTTTGCAGGCGGAGATCAGGTCGCTCGGCACGAGACCTCGCGCCACCAGGACCGGCAAGAATGCAGACCTCCAACCCACGGCATGCAGAACCATGGACGTATGCAGATCCTCCGCGAGTCCGTACTGATAGCCGCCGATGCTGTCCAATGCAGCTCGGCGAAACGTGCAGTGACTCCCCCATACGGGGGCAGCATAGCAACCATGCATTCCGGCAGAGGCCGGACCATACGCGTCCGCCGACTGCTCCGTCATGGCTCGTGAAACCCAGTTGTCATTCTCGTTTCGGAAACCAATCGCGCTCTGCACGAAGCCGACTCGGGGCGCATCGAAACAACCGAGGGTCGTGTCGAGGTAGTCGGGGTCGGGGATGTGGTCCACGTCGAAGATCGCCACGAACTCGCCCGTCGATTCCTTCAAGGCCGCATTGACGTTGCCAGCCTTTGCGTGGTGACGGCTATCCCGGCGCAAATAAATGGCGCCTAGGCGCTCGGCGATCGCGGAGTATCGTCCATCCGCGCTGTCGTCCAGAAGAAAAGTCTTGTGGGGATAGCGAATCGCGATCGCGGCTCGCAGGCTTTGCTCCACGAGCGAATCGAGCTCGTCGTACACGGGAATGAAAACGTCGACCGTCACGCCCTGGGGCGCCGGCGACGGATAGGGCAGGAACATCCGGTGATAAACGAACCAGGCTCCATAAGCCTGCAGCGAGAAATAGATGGCGGCGAGTACGAGCAGTACGACCAGCAACGGGTCGGTCAGCCGGTCGCTTCGCAACCACCATCCGAAATAAAACAAGGATGACGCGAAGGCCAGGATGATGGACGCATTCAGCGCAGGTCGCCTGGGAATGGAGATGGGAGTTTCATCAGAGAAGTTGCGAACTGCCTCGATCTTCGTGCGGACGATTCTCTCAATCCTTCCCCGGTCAGACGAGGTGGAGTCCGCATCAGGACTCAAGAACGCCCCCTTCGGTTCTCATGTCTGGAAGCTCACGACCCTTCTCCCGGTAGTCGCCGAGCCAGACAGGCAGCGCAATGATAGCTCGAATCTTCCGGAAGCACAGCCCTATGGTGGCGCGTGTTCATCGAAGCGATACAGATGGATGCTACGTTCTCGAGACTCCATACTGTCGAATGAACGGATATAGGCCCAGGACACGTTCGTTTCTCGCTCTTGACTCCTGAGCTCTCGTTCGAGCTCCTCACGCGTGCCTGCGAGGAACGCCAGGGCTACTCCTTGATTTTCGACCATCCGCAGAACGACCTCGGAATCGGCGACCGTCACCTGCACTCCCGGCGGCATACGGTCGCGCTCCAGGGGAGAGTTGCGCGTCTCAACGATCCAGCGGTCTACGATCAAGAGCGACGCGCCGTAAGGGTGGCTTCCCACGTCTTTTGCGATGACGCCCATACCCGGATACTTCAGCTCCAGATTCGAGTAGTAATTCACGAGTGAGAGCGAGTTCAGAGCCAACATGCCGCCGCCGAGTAGGAAAGGTAACTTGAGACTCCGCTGTGCTCCCCATCCAATCACCAGAAAGGCGAGCGTACACCAAGTCCCGAAGCCGAAGTAGACAAAACGATTGGCGAGACCCTTCATCGCGCTGAGAAGGAGCGTCAAGACCACGACCGACGTTACATAGCAGGCCTTTTCACGAGCTTCACGATCGCCACCAGCCCGAACCCCAGCGTAGCCGAGAGCAGCGCTCAGCAGAATGGTGGCGACTATAGCCGGGCTTACGTAGCGTAGCGCCGCGATCTCGAGGGTGGAACCGCAGCGGATGGAGGCAATCGACCTCCGAAATACCAGGAATCCTCCACCGCGCGGTAGGAGGCTGTTCCCGAAATTCCAATCCATCACGGTCGCACGGAGCAAACTTGCCGGAGTCATCTTCTCATCGTATTGCGTGTGATACCCACCCCGCTGTGAAAGGGTGGAGAAAACGACCGAGGGCAGAATTGGCAGCGTGACGAGAACGGCCACGGCACCGTACCGCGCGAGGGTGCGCAGCAGCTGGTAATGGTGAGTCCATAGCGCGACCGAGCCCATCACCGCGAAGCTCGCCGCAATGAAGAAGAACGAGACATAGTGAGTGCAGAACAAGAGGAGGAAAGCCAATATCAGGAAACGCGCCGAACGCTTGCCGGGTTCTGACAGGAATTTCAGCGAGGCAAGCATGGCTACCGCGTAGAACAGGTAGAGCCATATCGTGTACCTGGCGGTCTGGGCCCACCAAACGTGCGCCGGAGAAGTCGCAACGGAGAGGGCGAACCAGAACCGAAGCATCGGACTCGGGTGCTTTGTCAGCAGGGGGAGGCCGTGCCAGGACACCACGACCAGCCCGGCGAACGCGAGAACGGACAGTATCCGAATCGAGACCAGATCGGTTCCCACGACGCTGCCGTAGGCCTTGACGAGAACGAAGTAAGCCGGTGGGTATACCCCCCCATAGATTCCCGAGGGGGTCAGAAAATCCATCGTGAAATCGAGCCAGGACGGTGGAAACACGCCTTGGATCGTTCCGAAATCGACATGGGATTCCGGCACGCTCAATCCGTAGAACCCCAGCGCGAGAGAGACGAGTAGCGGGATTACCAAGGTCCACCATGGGGCGTGACGTTCTGGCTCTCCGTTCTCCGACATGCTCACCTGAGCGGAAGCGGAACCGATCATGGCGGCGCCATCTCCTGCCAAAGTGCGATCACGACGGCACGTCGCGACGAGATGAGGAACCTGCGCGCGAACTCCCGTCTCGAGGCATCAGTATGAACTCGCCCACGACAAATGAGAAGCCCCACAGGAGCTGTAATCGGGAATCTTCCGTAGGAACCCCTAGACGTTAGCGATCGCCTAACTCGGCGTTGGTTTCCAGAGCGCGAACAGGTCACCGAACTCATGGAATAGAGTACTTAGTCGGTAAGGGCAAGCGCGGGCGCGCGAATCGGGTTGGTACTATGCGTAGACGCCGTTGAGGACTATGCCGGTGGCATGTGCGTTGCTGCGATCGAGGAGATCCAGCGCTGCTCCCAGGGCGTGCTCGGTCGTAAAGCGGCTCCGGACGACGAGAATGACTTCGTCGCACTCTTTGGCTAGCGAGACGGGGTCTGGAACGGGCAAGATCGGTGCCGAGTCAAAGACGACATGGTCAAATGACGCGGCGAGCTTTGCTACCAACCACCCGAGAGTCTGCGAGCTCAGCTCCTCAGCAGGAGATCCCACGTTGAGGCCGGCAGTCAGCAGGTAGAGCGATTCGACCTCTGTTCTCCGGAAAGCGGACGAATCAACTCTGCCACGAGTCAGTGCATCGGCGAGGCCAGAGTGGTTCTGGAGTCGAAAAATCTCGTGCAGCTTCGGGATCCGCAGATCCGCATCTACGAGGAGGACGCACCTGCCGAGCTTCGCCAACGAGATCGCGAGATTGCATGCAACGAAACTCCTGCCGCTCTTGGCGTCGGGACTCGTCACGAGGATCGTACGTGCCCGCACATCGCCGGAAAGGAGCACGGTTCGGATGAGCCTGAAGCGCTCCGCGATTCGGCTTTGAGTCTTTTGTCGCCTTTTCCTGGACCCCCTCGGAATGGCAACGTACATTTCCCTGGTGGATGATGACAGCTTCGCACGAAAACCGGCGTAACGCGGAACCATTCCCAAGTACGAGACGGAGAAATGACGCCGGAGGTACTCGGGTGTATCAACGGTGCCTTCCCAATACTCCATGAACAATGCCAGCCCGAGAGCCAGGCACAGTCCGGCCACCGTGGCGATCATCAAGTTCTTTCGCAGGTTCGGCTTGTAAGGGGCCGACGGAGGCGTTGCCGCATCCACGATACGGGCGTTGATCCCAGTACTTTCGCCGAGCTCCGCGGTGATGCCGGCCTCGCTTTGGCGACGAAGAAGCTGTTCTAGCACCTCCTTTTGCGCGTCGACCTCCATTTTCGCCGCGTCCCTTGCCGATTGAGCATCCACAAGGGCATCAACTTGCCTGCGCTGCTGCTCGACTTGCTCTCGAAGGCGAGTTTCGTGCCGCAATGCCGATTCGTACTCGAGTCTTGCCGCCTCTAGAGCCGAACCGGCAACTTCTCGAATCGCGGCATCGAGCCTCTTCTTGGCCTCCTCGACAGACGACTTCACGCGCTGAAGCTCCGGCCAGTCCGGTCCAAACCTACTCGACAGATCGTTCTGCTGTTGCAGCATGGTTTCATACTGTTGTCGCGCCGACGTAACGCTTGCATCCTGAACGGAGCCCGACTGCGTCTCGGGAAGCTGGTTTTGCATGCTCTCCCATCGGCTCTGCGCTGCACTGCGGAGAGCCTCGGCATCCGCGAGCTGCAGGCTCAGGGACTCCAATCGGTGACTGGCCAGCAGGTTCTTGCTCTGAGGTGTGGTTTCCTCCGAGAGAGCAGTTTCACCGGCCTCCACTTGTCTCTCCAACCGTTGAATCTGCTCCTGAATGAACAAGACGGCATTTTGGGCCACGCCGGATTCACTCTCGTTTTGAAAGGCGATATATTCCTGGAGCAAGGCGTTCGCCACCGATGCAGACAACTCCGCATCTGGGCTCGTGCACGACACTCGAATGAGTTGTGTACCCTCGACGTGCTCGGCAACCACCTGGGTTCGGAGGACGTTGGCCATCGACAGAAGCTGTTCTTCCGTCGGTCCATCAGTTGAGTGGACAAACCCCTCGAATGGAGGTTGCTCCCACAACTTGAGCCTGGCCACGACGCGTTTGGACAAGGGTGTGCTCTGAAGCAACTGAAGCTGCGTTCCGTAGAACTCGGCACCGCCTTGTCCTCCCACCGTGAGATCCTCGACGAGCCGCACCCGCTCCTGGCTCACCTGCAGCGTCGCCGTTGCCCAGTACTCCGGAGCTTGTCGGACGGTGTAGTCGGCAGTAACCACCGGTACCAACAGACTCATACCGAAAACGAGCCACTTTCGCTTCCGGAGCAGATACAGGTAGTCACGTAGGTGGATTTGGCGAACCCCGAAGGGTTCCGGGGACGGTCTCACTCGGCGCGCCGAGCTTCCCTCTCGGTCACGTTCGGAACTAGTGTCCTGAAGATGATTTGGCTCTGGGTCGGGCGTCGGTCGAGATAGAGGTTTTTCCCCTTCCTTCGCCGGGATCGACCCACGGGCCTTCTGCAGAGCTCGCGAGACGGAGTTCATTTATCGCCCACCCGCTACGACGGTGATGAAGCCAGACCTCGAGGGCCCGGGCACCCTGACAAAGCCAAAATAGCACATCCGCACCGCTGCCCCCCAGAGATTCGGACGTCAGGTTGAGAGCTTCAGTTCGCTCTCGACCCGCTTGAGAGGACAACCGCTGCGATCTGCCTGTTCTACTTGCACGCAATGAGTCGCGCGGGCAGCCTATTATAGGAGTACTCGAATTGAGACCCGAATGTCTCTGAAGACACGTCGCAGCAGTTGCCGTGCTCGGATGGAAAATCTTGCCTCAGCGCACCAAGGCAGGTTCCTCCGGCTTTCTTCCTGGGTCGCGCGGCTGTGGATGGGACGAGTCCCGCCGTGAGAGCTGAATCGCATCCATCACGCTTGCCTTCCGGGTTTCGGCCGGCGTGGAAACGATTGCTGCGTCCCGTTATCCCTGGAAGTCTTGCCGTCTTTGTCGGTTGGTACATTGCGGCGGTGGGATTTACGTACCGAGAGCTGCTCGTTTCTCTTCTGCTGGTGACATCCCTATTAGCCCTTTCGGCTGGCAAGGAGGGAATACGTGTCGGGTTTACTCTGTGGGTACTCACACTGGGCATGGGTTACAGGACGCTACCCGTCACGGCAACTCTTCGCCTGCATCCAGCCGAGGTGCTTTTGTTGGGGCTGATGGTTCTGCTGATCTTGTCCAGAATGCTCGGCGCGGAACGCGTTCACACGCCATATCCAACGTGGCTCTTGCTGTTCATCCCGTTTTGGCTTTGGGGATGGGTACCAGGTCTATTGGCAGGTCGACCGGTCGATGTGATGTTCTCTGAATTTCGCAACTTCGTGCTCTTCATACCGCTTCTGATACTGGCGCATCATGCCCTCCGTGAAGAGACGGCGCTCGGCTCGGCGATTACCGTTTTCTACGTGACCGGCACCGCCGTAGCTGCTCTCGGGACCATCGAATACTTGTTCCCATCCGTGGCTTCTCTCGTGCCGGGATTCTCCGCCGCGCCGTTCGCTCATCGAACCGGTGAGGGCTTTTCGCGAGCCGCATTCTCGTTCTACGGGCATCAGAACGCGACATTCTTGTGCGTTCTGTCGCTTCCCTTCGCCGCTTACCTCGTCCGTTACAAGAATGGAACTGCGCGCAAGATCGCGCTCGCTGTGGCGGGTCTCATCCAGTTCGTGGCCATTTTCATAGCGGGCCATCGCAGCATGTGGTTCATCGTGTTCGTCCAACTGCTGATCTGGATGCAGAAGCGTGGGGGATCAGTTCTCGCGGTGCTCATGACGCTGAGCCTGTCCGTTGGTCTGTATCAAGTGATGCCCACTTCCGTTCAGGCGCGGGTCGATTCGCTGATTCTGGTTCTCGAGGGTGCTCCCGGGGACTCGAGCGGGATCAAGCGTTGGGAAAGGGCGACGGGAGCCATGGAAGTCTGCACGAAAGAGCCTTTTGGACTGGGATGGGCTGGTGCGGGTTGGGTACACTCGGACTTCCTGCAGGTCGCGGCCAATTTGGGCGTGCTAGCTGGTCTCGTTTTCTTTGGCGGCTTCATTTCCCGCCTCTGGCGTTTGATACGACACGTCAGAACTCTGGATGACGGATCCACCGATGGCGCACTTGCGCTTTCGATGTTGCTCTCTTTCGTTGCGTGCGGTTGGATCCTGTCGACTCAGCCCGTCGTGGTGTTAACCCAGTCGATACTTCCTTTGTGGTTCGTCTGGGTTCTAGTCGAAACTCAGACGGGAAGATGGACGACGATTTCACCCCGTGCCGATGACGCCCATACTTCCCTCCGTTGAACGCACAACGAGCGCCTCAATCGATCGACCTTGATCTTTGTCCCGAGTCTCACTAAGCTCGATTGTGCGGAGCGGGTTGATCCGATTCACGGACGGGGCGCAAGCCTATCCTGACCTGGGCTAGAGGCTGCAATGCCGTCACAGGCACCTGTGAGACTGTCGGGGCGCAGCCACAGTACCGTCCGCAGACGTGCGTGGCACGACGCCGTCACGGAGAGCAGGCATTCGGGATCCGCGCGTGCCGCACGAGGCCTCGCAATGCTGTCTCGTTGTTCGGCACTCGTGGTTGCCTCTTGGGCATCGATGATCTCCTGTGCGGAGACTCATAGCAGTACGCGGGCGAGCTCTGGTTCGATCGCTCCGACGATCGAGTTTTCGGACGATGAATCAACCGTCGCGATATCTTATGGCGACAGGACCTGGACATTACAGCGGCCGGCGACCCCACGAATCGAGATGCCCGGAGGAGAGGTGTATTGGGTATCCACTGATGGAGACGATCAGTTCAAAGGAACGGCCACCTCTCCCTTTCGTACCATCCGCAAGTCCCTTTCGGTTGCGAAAGCGGGGGATGTCGTCTTCCTGAATCCCGGTACCTACCGCGAAATTGTCAGGATCGAGAAGTCCGGAGCGCCGGGAAAACCTCTCGTTCTGAGCTCGGCGCCGGGGGCGCTCGGCAAGGTCAAGGTGGTCGCCCCTGATGGCTTTGCTCGTGCAAACGAACACAACGCGATTGTAGAGATAAGCAAGGGCGCGCAATATGTTTGGATCAATGGGCTGGTAATCGAGGGAGTTCGGGGCAAAGAGGGAGCTCCGACGAACGAGGACTATGGCGCAAACGGAATCACGTGGAGCGGCGGCGCGGGCTACGGTTGCAGAGCGACCAGTAACGTCGTCTATGGCAACCTGCACTGCGGCCTCAAGGAAATGAATCACGGTGGGCACTCGATAGTAATCGAGGGCAATATAGTGTTCGAAAATGGAACAGACAGGCTCGACCATGGGATCTACGTCCCATCATCGGACATGAAACTGTTCGGCAATATCATCTTCAACAATTCCGGCTGGGGAATTCATTCCTACGAAAACCCCCAGAGGCATCTGATGTTACGCAATCTGCTCTTTGGCAATGGTAGCGGTGGCATTCTTCTGGCGGGCAGCCACAACGAGCTTTACCACAACGTCAGCGTTCGGAATGGACGCGGGCTCCTGTATTTTCGCGGTGGTTCCGCCTTCAATGTCGTCAAGAACAACATCTTTGCTTTCAATGAAGGAGCGGAGAGTGGCGTGGATACAGGTGGCGGCCAGCTGGGCGCTCCTCACGACAACGTCG
>Ga0326597_10004825_pt1 | contig 18836 bp, 17 predicted proteins | sample RVTome_12_FD_203789 | JGI IMG/M metagenome (GOLD analysis project Ga0326597, IMG submission 203789) | Soil microbial communities from uranium-contaminated site in the Upper Colorado River Basin, Wyoming, United States - RVT100D185 | ecosystem: Environmental > Terrestrial > Soil > Contaminated >... | reverse complement strand
ACATCGACCCGAACTCGCTCGACGTGATCGTGCCGAGCATGATTCTGCAGCCACTCGTGGAGAACTCGATCAAGCACGGCTTGTCACGCAAGGTGGGGCCAGGCACGATCGTGATTCGAAGCCGTCGTCAGCGTGGACGCGTGAGGATCGAGATCGAAGACGACGGCATGGGTTTTCTCGTGGAGCGCCTGGACTCGCCCATGGCCAGCGGCATCGGCCTGGCGAACGTGCGCGAGCGGCTTCGGGTCATTTACGGTGCGACCTATCAGCTGACTCTCACCAGCGAACCAGGTCGCGGAGCGACGGCGCGGATCGAGGTGCCCGATCTCCTGGCAGCCGGGCAGATCACGGCATGAGCGCCCTCCGAGTCATGGTCGTCGACGACGAGCAGCCGGCCAGAGACGAGCTCTGCTACCAGCTCGGTCGACTGGACGACGTGGAAATGGTGGCGCAAGCGGGAAACGGCCTGGAAGCGCTGGCGGCTGCGGATCGCCATGAACCCGATCTCGTGTTCCTGGATATTCAGATGCCAGGCCTCAACGGATTCGAGGTCGCGCGGCGACTCCTCGAATACCCGAAGCCGACTCCCGTGCTGGTGTTCGTCACCGCGTTCGACGAGCACGCCATCGAGGCCTTCGAAGTCAACGCGGTCGACTACCTCCTGAAGCCCGTGGATGCCGGCCGGCTCAGTGAGGCGATCGACCGCGCCCGGCTGAGAATGCGCGCCGTTCATGCCGAGAGCGCAGCCGACCCCATGAGGGCCCAACTGGAACAGCTGACCAAAATGGTCGCGGATCGCCAGATCCGCCGCGATCAGGTGGCGATCAAGGTTGGTGAGCGGTTTCTCCTCGTGCAGGCCGACGAGATCATCTATGCGTCGGTAGCCGACGAGTCGATTAACATAGTGACTGGTCACGTGGTCGGGATATCCAACTACCGGACTCTCGACGAGCTGCAAGCCAGGCTCGATCCGGACACGTTCTGGCGCGTGCACCGGTCGCACCTGGTCAACATCAACAAGATCAAGGAGATAGTCCCTTGGTTCAGCAGGAACTACATCCTCAGGATGAAAGACGCGAAGGGCACGGAGATTCCGGTCAGCCGATCGCAGACCAAGCGACTACGGGAGTACCTGAAGCTCTAGCCGCGTCTCCGACCGAGAAGCCAAATCCTCAGGATGAAGGAGGTGAAGGGCACGAAGATTCCGGTCAGCCGATCGCAGGCGACGCGGCCGCGGCAGTACCCGAAGCGCTGGCGCCGTCTCCGACCGAGGAGCAGCCAGCGGCGATCGAGGGCGTGTCGACCGAGGCGATGGGACTGCCGCCGTTCGCCGAGGTGGCCCCTGGCCTCGTACCTGCGGCACCGCCGGCTGCGGACGTCCCCCCGCGCACCCTCAAGCGTCGTGCCGCGGTGGTGAAGGACGAAGTGGTCGCCTGGTTCAAGACCCTGGCGTCGGCCGCCGTCTACGCTACGCTCATCGTCACGTTTGGCTTCCAGGTGGCACGGGTCGAGGGGCTGAGCATGGCGCCAACACTCGAGGATCAGGACCGCCTGATCGTGAACAAGCTGGCCTATCGGATCGGCGTGCCGCGACGAGGCGACATCGTGATGCTGTATTACCCCGTCGACCCCGACAAGTCGTTCGTCAAGCGGGTGATTGCCGAAGAAGGCGACCAGGTACGCATCGTGGACGGACGGGTGTTCGTCAATGACGTGCCGATGCAGGACGATTTCGTCGCTCCCGAGTACCGGAGCCACGATGACTTCGGCCCGTCGGTCATCCCCGAGGGCTACTACTTCGTGATGGGTGACCATCGGAACAACAGTTCCGACAGCCGGCATTGGGGTTTCGTTCCGAAGAAATACATCATCGGCAAGGTACAGCTGCGTTGGTGGCCGATTCCAGCGGCCCACGTCTTCTGACCACCGATCCGGCCGCCGCGCGGTACTCGGCCGTCGTTCGGGTTCTCTACCGCGTCCTGGTCCTGAACCTCGCCGTGGCCATCGTCAAGATCGTGCTCGGGTATGTCACCGGGGCCGTCTCGATTCTGTCCGACGGCTTTCATTCGCTGACGGACTCGGCCTCCAACGTCGTTGCGCTGGTGGGCGTGTCGATTGCGCGCCGGCCACCGGACGAAGACCACCCATACGGGCATCGGAAGTACGAAACGTTCGCCTCGCTCGGCATCCTCGTCTTCCTCATCCTCGTGCTCGTGCAGGTCCTTGGGGCCGCCTACGATCGACTCGTGAACGGCGGTACGCCCACGGTGTTTCCCGCGGGGATCGGCATCATGGCAATCACGCTGGTGGTCAATCTCCTCGTCGTCGCCTACGAGGAGCGCGAGGCACGGCGCCTCAAGAGCGAGGTCCTTCGCGCCGACGCGAAACACACGCGCAGCGATGTGCTCACATCGGGTGCGGTGCTCGGCGCGCTGCTCGGTGTGTGGTGGGGATATCCGCTGCTCGATCCGCTGGCGGCAGTGGTCGTCGCCGTCTTTATCGGTCGCGCCGGCTGGGGGATCGCCCAGGAGGCCTCCCGCATCCTTGCCGACGAGATCGTCATCGCCGAAGCCGACGTGCGAGCCGCGGTCGCCACCGTTCCGGCAGTCCTGGGGTGCCACCAGATCCGGACGCGCGGTTCAGCCGATCACGTGTTCATGGATCTGCACGTCTGGCTCGACGGACAGACGCCGCTCAACGCCGCGCATGCGACCTCGCACATCGTGAAGGATCGGCTGATGCGCAGGTTCCCGCACGTGGCCGACGTCGTGATCCACATCGAACCCCCGCCCGACCAGCTGCCCGTGAACCGGGAAGCCACTGTCTAGGCGATCATCACCGTGCGGGGATGCTGCGAGTTGTCCTCGAGGCGGGTTTTCTTGTTGACAAGCTCCTCGAGCGTCGGCTGCACGCGTCCGCTCACATCGGTGACACGAGAGACCAGTGTGTGCTCACCGGGTGTCGCACCGTGCCACGTGTAGTTGAAGAGCTTCCAGGAGTACGTTTCTGTGGTGGAGGGATCCAGGGCCGCAGCCTGCCAGGGACCGTTGTCCACGCTCACCTCGACCGATCGGATCGGCGTGCCGTCGTGCAGCACGACTCCGAACACGTTGTGCCTGCTCCCGTCGCGGGTGACCCGTGCGATGAACGACTTCAACTGCAGCCGGGAGATGGCCGTTTCTTTCCACTTCATTTCGCCGTCGATCATCTCGCCCTTCAAGGTGCGGTACCAGCGCGCCTGGAACTTCCCCAGATACTGGTCGTCCTGCACATGAATCTCCGCCAGGAACTTCACGTTGGCGACACCGTACCATCCGGGAACGATGAGCCGGAGCGGGAAGCCCTGGTGTGTGGTGAGCGGTTCCCCGTTCAGCGCATACACGAGGAGCGGTTCGGGAGACAGGGCCTTCTCGCGTGACAAGCTGCGACCGAACTGCTGATCGACCTTCGTGATCGTGCCGCGGAAGTCCACCTCCTCCTCGCCGTGATCCGCTCCGAAGAAGACGAATTCGGTCGCCTGAGGTCTGACGCCGGCTCGATCGAGAACGGTCCGCAGCGGCACCCCGGTCCATCGGCCGTTGCTCGTCAAACCCTGAAGCGGGCGACGATTCCCAGAACACTCGAATCCGAACACGATGTCGATACTTGGCATCTGCCTGAGCTCGGCCAGAGAGAACGAGACCGGGCGTTCGACCATCCCCGCGATCTTCAGGCGATAAGTCGCCACATCGACATCGGGATGCCCGTAGTGCTGCGTCGTGAAGAACTCGTCCCTTGGAGTCAAGGCGCCCGAGATCTTCCGAATGTCGATAATCCTTCGATCAGCCGTCGGTGTCAGATTGATATTGGCTGGAAGGTCGGTGAAAGGCACGAGCGTCTCGCCCTGCGCGAGCGCCGGCATCATCCACTCCGGCAGGCCCAGGACACCCAATCCTGCGACGGCCAGACCACCCTTGAGAATCTCGCGCCGAGAGTTCTTGTGCGTCATCGCGTGCCTCTTCTGCGGATGTACTGCCCTGAGCGGCCGCCGCGCTTCTCCACCAGGCAGATGTCGCCAATGGTCATCGTCCTGTCGACGGCTTTCACCATGTCATAGATCGTCAGCGCGGCCACCGAGACGGCTGTCAGCGCCTCCATCTCGACGCCGGTCTGCGCTCGTGTGCGAACACGCGACACAATCTTATAGCCATTCCGCGTCGACGTCAGCTCAAGGCCGACGTGTGTCAGCGGCAACTGGTGACACAGCGGAATCAGCACGGACGTCTGCTTGGCCGCCATAATGCCCGCCAGCCTGGCCGTCTGCAACGGGTCTCCTTTGGCGATGGCTCCGGAGCGGACCACCCTCCGTGCGGACGCGCTCATCGTGATTTCACCACGAGCCACGGCTTCGCGTTCGGTCACGGGTTTGGCGCCGACGTCCACCATCCTGGCGCGACCCCAACCGTCGACGTGCGACAAGGCGACAGGACGCCGGCGTCGTCCCGTGGCGCGACCCTTCGTCTTAGCCACCGACGTCTCCCTGCGCGAGATAGAAAGACAGGCTCTCGAGCGACACCGTGAGATCCACACCCTTCAGCTTGACGTCCTCCGGGATCACCAGTGCACCGGGCGAAAAATTGAGAATCGCCTTGATGCCGGCGGCGACGACCAGATCGGCGACCGGCTGTGCGTGCGGAGCTGGCACGGCAATCACGGCAATGTCGAGTCGCTCGCGGCGGGCGATTCCCTGGAGATCTTTGACATCGTGAATCGGCACCCCGCCACGTGACTCGTGGCCAATCTTCTCATTGGCCACGTCAAAGAGCCCGACGATTTCGAAGCCCTCCTGTCGAAAGCCCGGATAGTCGGCCAGGGCGAGGCCGAGGTTGCCCGCGCCGACGATGACCACCCGAAGGCGACGGTCGAGGCCAAGAATCTTTCGGAGATGACGACGCAGGTCCTTGACGTAGTAGCCAACGCCACGCACGCCGAACTCCCCAAAATACGCGAGATCCTTTCGAATCTGTGCGGCGTTGAGGTGGAACTGGGTCGCCAGCCCCTGCGACGAAATCGTCGGGGTACCCGCCACGTCGAGCTCGTTCAGGCACCGCAGATACACCGAGAGCCGATTGGTGGTGAGTTCGGAGACCTGATCGGGCGGTTGTTTCCGCTTGTTCAGCCGATTCACAAGCATCAATGCTACCACCCGCGCCAAGGCTACGGGTAAAGCTCGCTGCCGTCAGCACATTCGTTCCCGGGCCGGAGCCACCCGGTGTGCTCAGTCAGGGTTCGCCGGTTGAGATGCCGCCGCCCTGGCGCGGCAGCGGCGGCACACGCCGCGGTACAATGACTCCATGACGCGGCTGCGACTGCTTGCGACGGTCCTGCTCATTGTCGCGATGCCGAACGGCACGTCCTCGCAGACCGGATTGCGACGACTGTCGACGGTCGCCGCCCTCCAGCAGTACGCCGGCTACTACCACCTCCAGAGCGTGCTCCTGCACGGCGAGTTCGTCGAGAGCGGCTCCAGGACCGTGCTCCGCGGCGGCGATCTGGACCTGCCGGTTCTGCTCAACGATGAACGGACGCTGTCTGGCCTCGTGGCAGTACGGGGGCAAGTGATCGACGTCGGTCGGCTCGAACCGGGCGATCCTCGTCTCGCGCTCTTCGACCGCGCGCAGGACCCCGAGCGATGGCCGCGCCCTGGGGAAGAGCTGCTGCTCAGCGTCACCGGCGTCAGCCAGGCACAGCTGGCGACGTCACCGTCGGTCCGCGGCCTGGCCCTGCAACCGTGGCGATTCGAGGGCCAAGAGGTGACCGTCGTCGGCCAGTTCCGAGGGCGCAACCTGTTCGGTGACCTCCCGAGCGCCCCAGGACAAAGCCGGTACGACTTCGTCCTCCGTTCGGCGGACGCCGCCGTGTGGGTCACGACCCTGCCTCCCAAGGGTCGAGGGTTCGATCTGTCGGTGGACGCCCGAGTGGACACCGGGCGATGGCTTGAAGTGAGTGGTTCCGTGTCGATGGACCGCGGGCTCGTGGTCATCACCGGAAAGACTGTGGAACTGACCACGGCGCCCGACATCATGCCCGAGGCAGAAGAGGCACCCGCCCCTCCGCCCGAAGCGGCGGAAGTGATCTTCAGCTCTCCGACCGAAGGCGACCTGGAGGTTTCGCCCACACGCCCAGTGCGCCTGCAGTTTTCGCGAGGACTCGATCCTGCGTCGATTGACGGCCAGATTCGGGTGACCTATGTCGGTGCAGGAACTTCAGAAGCCGCTGCACCGGCATTCGAGCATGCCTACGATCTCGACACGCGGGCGATCGAAATTATGTTCACCAACCCGCTGGAGCGGTTCAGGACGGTGACTGTAGAACTGCTGGACGGGATCAGAACGTTCGACGGCGCCCCGGTCGTACCTTCGACGCTGACGTTCTCGACCGGCGGCTGAACTAGCCCGCCTGCCGGCCGCTGTCCCACACGGACCCTTCGGCGAGCAGCCGCTCCACCTCTCCGCGGACGCGCCCAATCAGCTCGTCGCGGTCATCCATGCTCAGGCCAGCCGTCGGAATCGGTGCACCGACTCGCACGCTCACGCGGACGGGTCGCACAAAGGCGCTGCCCTTGTGCATGGCCGCCCGCCCCCCCTGCACAGCGACCGGGACGATCGGCACCTGTGCCTGAATCGCCATGATGAACCCGCCCTTCTTGAACCGCAGCAGATGTCCGGTGCGACTCCGCGTGCCCTCGGGAAAGATCAGGAACGAATTACCGGCACGAAGCGAGTCGGCCCCCTGGCCAATGGAGGCCATCGACTTGTCACGGTCGGCCCGATCGATCGGCACGAATCCGCCCAGGTCGAACACACTACCCATAATCGGAAACCTGTGCAGTTCGGCCTTGTACAGCACGTGCAGCTGGGGGTGCAGCGCCTGAAACAGGACCGGCGGATCGACGTTGCTCTCGTGATTCGAACAGAAGACCACCGCACCTGCAGGGACGCGCGACAATCCGGTGACCCGATATCGGATGCCCGCCAGGGCGAGGGCCAGCCACACCCCTCCATGGCCAAGCGCGTAGAGGCCGCGCTTCCAGCGCAAGACGAGCGCAACAGCCAACCCGATCGGACCCACGACGGCGATGTAGGCCAAAACGATCGTATAGGTTAGAATCGCTCTGGCGGCGACCAGCAAGTCCAGCATGGACAAAAAAAGGCCCGGAGGACTGCCCCCGGGCCCGTAAGAAGACTACGACAACCTGAAAAAGCGCTAGGAGGCGCGGGCCGCACGTCGCGGCGCCGCTGCCGTGGTCATCACCACGGTCTTAACCGGCTTGACCTTGGCGCGAACCGTCGCACGCGCTACGCTGCGTGCTTTCACCGTGAAACACTTTTCGAGGGCTCGATCGACCTGTTTCTCGATATCGAGCGCCTTCTCGCGCATGACCTCGGAGACCTCGGAGATGATGAGCGCCTTGGCCCGATCCAGCATCCGCTTCTCGCGGAATGACAGGCTCTTGGACTTACTCAGGAATGTCAGGCTCTTCAGCACGTCAGCCATGTCGTAGATCGACCCGGTCCGCATCTTGTCGGAGTTGTCCTTGAAGCGCCCTTTCCAGTTCTGGTGATTGTCGATTCGGCCGTCGCCAAGCAGCGCGAACAACCGCTCGACTTCCTCGTCGGTAATCGCCTTGCGAAGACCCACGCCGTCGACGTTGGCCACAGGTACGAGTACCGTCGTGTCATTCGACACGATGCGCAGGTGGAAGAACCCGCACGTGGTACCTAAGATGGTTTTCTCTTCGACACGCTCGACGATGCCGAGTCCGTGATTTGGGTAGATGACCTTGTCGCCGACCTGGAAATTCACGTTTCCCCCGTTGCAGGTAGCTAGTGGTAGGAGTGGATTCGCGCTGGGAACTGCTCCACTGATTATAGTCGACGACCTGCCCAAGATCAACGAGAATTGCCCAAAAAAGGCCTATTTCTGACGTTTCAACCCTGTAATCGGCCCGCTGAGCCCTTCTCCCGCCAGTCCTGGCGCCGATTCGCCAGCACGGCCTAAGCCTCAGGTTCGGTTGAGGTTGCGCTGGCCCGTGACCTCGTTCATGCAAGGCCGGCTAGAATCACCCCATGCCGCCCCTGGTGCTCGTGGTCGCCCTGCTCGGGCTCGGTGCCTCCCAACTTGTCCAGGCGCCGTACGTGGCCTCCCCGCCAGACGTCGTGGACCGCATGCTCACGCTCGCCGGGGTTGGTCCTGGTGACGTCGTGTACGACCTCGGATGCGGTGACGGCCGGATCGTCATCACCGCCGCCCTGCGGTTCGGAGCCCGCGGTGTTGGCGTCGACATCGATCCAGCCCGGATCGCCGACGCGCGCGCCAACGCCGTCGGTGCGCGCGTCGATCATCTGGTCACCTTCAAGTTACAGGACGCCATGGAGACCGATGTGTCCGATGCCAGCGTCGTGACGCTGTACCTGCTCTCGGCGCAGAACATACGCCTCCGACCGCTGCTGACCGGACAGCTTCGGGCAGGTGCCCGCATCGTGTCGCACAACTTCGGCATGGGTGATTGGGCCCCCGAGGCTGTCGATACGTTCACGAGTGCTGATGGCGTGTCGCGGACGCTGTATCTGTGGCGGGCCAACGGCCGCGAACAACCCTGACCGGTCGGTCAGGTCCTGGCTGAGGCGAGTTCCACAATCTCTTCGATGAGCTGCGTATAGGTGCGGCCGGACTTGCGTGCCGCGATGGCAAACTCGGCCCGGGAACTCAGCCACGGGTTCGGATTCACCTCGATAACGCACACCCGGCCGTCGGGCTGCAGCCGCATGTCCACACGACCGTAGTCGCGCAATTCGAGCGCCTGGTAGGCCGCCACGGCCGTCCGTTGAAGCAACTGCGTCGTGTCTTCACCCAGGTCGGTGGCGATGGCCGACTTCGTGTCTCGGTACGCCTTGGTCCCTTTGCCCCACTTCACTTCGGCTGCCGCAATGCGCGGGGTCCCTTCCGGAAGTTTCGACAGGTCGAGTTCCACGACAGGCAGGGCCTCGGCGTTGTCGTTGCCCAGCACGCCGACGTACATCTCGCGTCCCTCGATGTACTCCTCGATGAGCACCGGCGAGTCGAAGTTCGCGTGAAGCCAGTCCATCCGCTCCATCAACTCGCGAATGGAGCTGACCACGGCGCTGAACTCGATGCCAATGGAGCCATCCTCCCTGGCCGGCTTCACGATGACGGGAAACTGCAGGTCGTGAGAGAAGTCAAGGCGTCCGCGATAGCACTTCGCAAACGTGGGCGTGTGAATACCGTGAAACGAGAAGATCTTCTTGGCGACCGCCTTGTCTTGTGCCAACAGCAATCCATTGGCTCCGGCGCCGGTGTATTTCTTGCCGACCAAATCCAGGAATGCGGCGATTTTGAAGTCGGCGGTGTCATCGGCCGCGAACGATTCCACGAGGTTGAACACCAGGTCGCATTCCATTCGCGCAAGGCCGAACAGGCTCTTCTGGGTGCCGTCGAGCTCGTGCAGCATCGGTTCGTGGCCCAGCTTCGCGATGGCCTCGGCAACCTCCTCCTCGACCTCTTTCTTGTCGAGCGTCCGTGTGACCGGCGCTCTGTCGCCGCCTCCCTTCGCCTCGCTCTCGTCTACGAGCATCCGATCGTAGAGCACCGCGATCTTTCGTCTGCTCATCTCGCGGTCCGTCTCCGTGATGGCTCTCGCGTGGCGCTCGACGACATCAGAAACACGGCGTCGCTCGTGGCCCACGCGCCAGCCACACCTGCTCCCGACTCTGGCCGTGGGCTGTGACCGCCCCTCGCCCGAATGCGCAACCCGCTTCTCGCGGACCGGGCACTAGGACGCGCACTCCCCTTCCATGACGGTCATCTCGAACGCCTGCGTCTCGCCCAGATCGACGAAGTCTTCGGCCGTCGGCTCGTTCGGAAGCATCTGTGCGAGATCCTTGAGCGCGGCCGTGACCGTCTCGGCTGGCACGCGGCGGTAGAATGCGCCCAGAGGCTCGCTCGGCTCCCGCTGCTCCTGGTACAGCGCCATCAGCCGGTCGAGGGCCCCGGTGAGTCGGCGCACCGGTACCTTTGATACGACCCGTCCGAACTTGGCGCCCGATTCGGTCGCCTCTCCACCGACGAGCACGAAATACTGCGGGAGCGCACGAGACCCTAGCTTGCGGACGCTTCCCTGAAACCCTATCGCGGCGATATGGTGCTGACCGCAGCCGTTCGGGCAGCCGCTGATCTTGATGTCACCCTCCTCGACAAGCGAGACGAGCTCTGGGCGGGCATCCAGATACTCGGTCAGTACCTGCCCAAGCCCTCGCGACTGCGTGACCGCCAATCGGCAGCTTTCAGCCCCGGGGCAACTCACGACGTCAGCGACCGTGTTGGCGCCCGCCGCGCCGAGGCCCGCGGCCTGCAACCGTTGATAGAGCTCTTCGAGCACGCCGACCGCCACCCAGCGAAACAGCACGTTCTGCCCCACCGTGAGGCGCGCCGTGCCATCTCCGTAGGCCTCCGCCAAGTCACCGAGCACGTGCATCTGACCAGCCGTCATGTCGCCCAGCGGCAGTCGTACCGTCACGTGCACGAAACCAGCCTGACGCTGCAACCCCACGTTGGACTTCATCCAGGCGAGGTAGGCGTCGGACAGGGTCTGGAGCCTGACCGAACCGGGCATGACTCCCGGGCCGTGCACCTGCACGCTGGCGGCCTTGCGTTTCACCTCTTCAACCGTAGGTGCAGAAGGCAGCGCCCAGCTCGGCGCATGCTCCACCTCGGCCTCGGCGACCGCTTCATCAAAGCGGACTCCACCCTCTGCCCTCACCTCCGCCAGCGCCTCGTCGTATTTCTGCCGCCAGCCGTCCCACCCCAGCTCGCGGATGAGGAACTTCATGCGGTTCCGTTGGCGATGCTGGTAATCACCAAACCGGTGATAGACCCGAACGATCGCTTCGGATACCTCGAGCATCTGCTCGACCGGCAAGAAGTCGTACAAGAGGTAGCCTGAGGTCGGCAGGATCGATGTCCCACCCGCGATCGTGAGTCGGAAGCCACGCCGCCCATCGACGATACGTGCGTACCAGCCGAGGTCGTGAATCGACGCCAATGCGTGATCGTGTGAGCACCCTTCGAAGGCGATCTTGAACTTGCGCGGCAGCGAACCGGCGAGCGGATGCCCGAGAAAGTACCGTGTCATCGCTTCGGCGTACGGGGTGATGTCGAACACCTCGTCGTGGGCGACGCCGGCGTAGGGGCAGGAGGTAATGTTCCGCACCGAGTTGCCGCATGCCTCGCGGGTGGTCATGCCCACGTCGCAGAGATCACGCATGGCCAACTCGGCATCCTTCAGCAACACGAAGTGGTACTGGATGTTCTGACGGGTCGTGACGTGACCAAAGCCTCTCGAGTACTTCTCGGCAACGTCGCCGAGTGCCCGGAGCTGTTTCCCGGTCACGATGCCCTGCGGGATCTTGATCCGCATCATCTGGACGTCATCCTGCCGCTGGCCGTAGGTGCCGCGCAGCAGGCGATACCGCCGCCAGTCATCGGCCGAGATGTCGCCGTTCTCGTAGCGGCTCAGCGTCTCGACGAACTCGTCGATGTCTCGCTCGTTGGCGAACGACTGTCGCTCTCGCCCGACCGTCCCAACGTCATCCGTTACGGCCATAACTCACCTCACTGCCGGACTCCTCCGACGTAGTAGACGGCAACGACTGACGCAGCGCCTCGCGCAGCCGTACGACTTCCCCAACCACGAGCACGCCAGCCAGGCCCTCGGGCGGTGCGGCCGCACCGAGATGCGCGAGCGGGCCGGTCCACGTCCAGGCCTTTGGCGTGGATGCCGCGCACACGACCGCGGCAGGCGTGTCGGCCGACCAGCCGTGCGCCATCAGTCTCGATGCCAGGTCGCCGCGCGCCCCGACACTCATCATCATGACGATCGACAAGCTGTGCGGCCGCACCGAATGCAACGACCGGTCAACCGCTTCAGACGTATGACCCGCCAGTACGAGAAACCCGGACGCGACGCCCCGGTGCGTCACCGGAATACCCGCCAATTCCGGCGCCGCCACCGCCGTCGTGACACCGGGTACGACTTCAAACGGCACCCCGGCCATCGCCAACGCCAGCGCCTCTTCGCCGCCTCTCCCGAACACGAACGGATCGCCGCCCTTGAGGCGGACGACGCGCTTGCCCTGCCTCGCCGCGCGGATCATCAGGCGGTTGATCGCACCCTGCGGCACGCTGTCGCGACGAGCGCGCTTGCCAACGCAAAAGCACTGCGCCCTTGTTGCCCGCCGTAGCGCCTGCACGTCGACCAACGCGTCGTACAGCACCAGGTCAGCTGCCTCGAGCAGCCCTACGGCGCGCATCGTCCAGAGTCCAGGATCGCCTGGACCGGCGCCCACGAGCGAGACCACGTGACGCCGGTCAGCTGCGGACACGGCCGTCGCAACATCGGAGACGGGATCGCGAACTCCGGTCTCAGAGACCACCGTTGCACGATCTGCGTACAGCGTGTTCAGCGTTTCCAGAAGCTGCGGACGCCTCGCGTCCATTGGCACACCCTGTGCCTTCCAGACGCGCCGCGCCTCGTCGGCCGCCAGCAGCCACTCGTCGAGTTCGGCGGGCAGCCAGGCGTCGAGCGCCTCGCGCAACAGGCCGGCGAGCGCAGGCGCCCGGCCGTCGGTCGAGATGGCCACGGTCACACCGTGCCGACGCACGACGCCGCCCAAGTACGCCGTCGCATGCGCGAGATCATCCACAGCGTTGACGAACACCTGTCTCGTCTCGGCCGCCGCACGCACCTGTCGATTGACCTCTGCGGGCGCGGCCGCCACCACCCACCACGCGCCGTCGAGATCCGTGGCCTCGAACGGCCGTCGTACGACGGTGACGGGGCGCTGCTCAATCTCTGGTCGCACCTCTGGCGCAATCACGGTCACGTCGGCACCCACGGCAAGCAGCGCGTCGAGCTTGCTGGCTGCCACCGGGCCACCGCCGACCACGACCACGCGGCGCGACGTGAGCTCGAGAAAAGCTGGAAACATGGTCACCGAAAAAGAAAAAGCCCGGGAGGGTCGGTCCCGGGCTTTCGATCGTCTTCGCGTTGCTGGACTCGTTTACACGCGACCAACGCTGCGGACCGAGAGCGGCGGGACCCATGTCCCCCGACAACAACACGCGCACGGCCTGCAGACACACACCACCATGTGGCGATCCTATCCCCTCGGCGCGCCGGGGTCAATTGCGCGCCGGCCGCCTCACGCCCGGGCTGCCGCTGGTGCCCCAATCTGTGAGCCAAGCACGCGATCAAAATCGGACAGGCTACGGCCGATCTGCGTCGGTTTCGCGACCCGGTCGAACATGACGTCCGCGGTCTTGAAGCCATTGCCGGTAATGCACACGACCACCGACTCGCCCCGTGCAATGACCCCTCTTTCCACGAGAACCTTGGTCGCCGCCAATGTGGTGCCTCCGGCCGCTTCGGTGAAGATGCCCTCGGTCCTGGCCAGAAGCCGGACGGCATCGAGGATCTCGTCGTCGCTCACCATCGCCCCGGAAGCGCCGGTCTCCTTGACGACGCGGATGACCTGAAAGCCGTCGGCAGGATTGCCGATCGCCAGCGACTTCGCGATCGTGTCCGGCTTGACGGGCTCGGGAAACTCCAGACCTGCCTCGATGGCTTTGATCACGGGCGCCGACCCAGACGCCTGCGCGGCGTGAATCTTTGGCAGCGGACCGGACACCAGACCAACCTCTCGCAGCTCCTTGAGCCCTTTGTGGATACGGGGCAACAGCGTGCCGCCAGCCACCGGTGAGACAATGTGGTCGGGATACCGCCAGCCCAGCTGCTCGGCGATCTCGAAGCCCATCGTCTTGGCGCCCTCAGCGTAGTACGCGCGCAGGTTGATATTGGCGAATCCCCACCCGTACCGATCCGCGATCTGCGTGCACAACCGATTCACATCGTCGTAGTTGCCGTCGACGGCCACGACGTGCGGCTGATAGATCGCCGCGCCGAGGATCTTGGCCGGCTCCAGATCATTGGGAATGAAGACGTAGCACGGCAGGCCGAGACGCGCGGCGTGTGCCGCCACGCTTCCGGCCAGATTACCGGTTGATGCGCAGCCGAATACCGGGAACCCCAGCTCCACTGCACGGGTCGCTGCCACCGACACGACGCGGTCCTTGTAGGAGAACGTCGGATGGTTGACCGAGTCGTCCTTGATGTAGAGCTCGTCGAGGCCCAGCTCTTTGGCGAGGCGCGTCGCACGTACGAGCGGCGTGAATCCCGAGTGAAAGCCCGTCAGAGGCTCCTCGATAGGGAGCAGTTCACGGTAGCGCCAGAGCGACGTGGGTCTTGACTCGACCAGTGCACGGCTCATGACGCCGCCGATGGCCGCATAGTCGTAGGACACCTCCAGGGGGCCAAGGCACTCCGAGCAGACCCACAGCGCCTCGGCAGGATAGGTGGCGCCACAGAGGTGACACGTCAATCCAGAGACAAATTTCATTCTGTTCTCCCCTGCGCCGATGCCACCGCCGCCTCAGGAACCGACCGGGCCGGCTGATGGACACCGAGCGTCCGTACTGATACCTGGCGCCCGGCACGCTCGTACAACGACGCAAGCGTCTGCTCGACACGGCCGTACTCGCTCCGGGCAAGAACGGCCATCGAGGGGCCAGCACCAGAGAGAAACGCCCCGAGGATCGCGGGATCCTCGAGCGCGAGCACCTCCGCCAGTTGCGGCACCAGCACCGCACGCGCCGGCTGATGCCAACGGTCCTCGACCGCCTCGCGCAACCGTTCGAATTCACCGATCTGCAGCGCATGCACCAGCGAGAGCACCCGCTGCAGATTGAACACCGCGTCCTTCCGGGCGACCGTGTCGGACAGGGCTGCGCGCGCCTTGAAGGTCGCCAGCCCCGCAGCAGGAGTGGCCACGATCAGCCGGAGTTCCTCAGGCCAGGACCATCGCAAGGCCAAAGGCTCCCGTCCCGGGCGCTCGACGACCGATGTGAGGCCACCGTGCAGCGCCGCGGCGGCGTTGTCGGCGTGCCCTTCGAGCGACGTGGCCACGGCCAACATCACGCCGTCGGGCATCGGCTCGGTGACGCGTTCGAACAGCCGCAGCCCGGCCACGGCGGCCGCGGCACTGCTCCCGAGGCCGGCCGCCATGGGAATATCGCTCTCGGTTTCGACAACGACAGACGGCGCCCTCAGCCCCGTCCAGCGGGCAATTGCGTCAAAGGCCCGCTCGACTGCGTTTCGGCCCCTGACCGGCGGATCACTGCTCGCGACGGTCAGCCTGGCCTTTCCGTCATCGCGAATCTCGATGATCCGAGCGCGAAGATAGAGCTGGACGGCCACCGCAAGCGTGTCGAACCCGGCCCCGATATTCGCAACGGAGGCCGGAACCTCTACTTCACGTGCAGAGGCGTCGGTACGGCTGTTAAGTGACACGAATCGAAAAAGATATCACGTCGCCAGATTGTCGCGCAGGAGCATCGGAAGAGCCAGGGTCGGTTCTACATGGAAGTCGGCCTCGCCAATGTCCCTCAGAGCCTCCCGAAGCGGCGCCTCATCGCACGCCTCGACGGTGATTGCGAAAGGCAAGGCGTCTTTCGGATATCCCGGTTCCTGGAGCATCGCCTCCAGATTGATGCCCCGGCGAGCTAGCGCCTCGGCGATCGACGCCACGATGCCAGGCCGATCTCGAATCACAAACCGCAGATAGTAGGGCCTGAGTGGCGCCAACGCAATCGTCGCGGGAGCCCACTCCTCACCGCGAACCTGATGACCCCTGGTCAGGGCCACCAGATCGGACACGACCGCCACGGCTGTCGCCGGGCCACCGGCACCGGCGCCGCTGAACGTCGTTTCGCCGCCGTACAGGCCGGAAATCGTGACCACGTTGTTGGCACCCACGTTGAGGCCGAACTGCGAATCGCTCCGCACCAGGGTCGGGCCGACCCTGGCATAGAACCCGTCGCCACGAACCTCGACCCTCGCAATCTGACGAATCGTGCAGCCGAGGCGGCTCGCATAGCGGAAGTCGGCGGCCGAAATGGGCCGGATCGAGACCTTGGGAATATCCGCCAGTCGGAGATGTCGCTGGAACGCCATGCCCGCGAGGACCACGATCTTCGCGGCGGCGTCATCGCCGTCGATGTCGGCACTGGGGTCGGCCTCGGCGAAACCCAACCGGCGGGCCTCCACCAGCACGGCAGTCATCGACTCGTCCCCCTTCTCCATGGTGCTCAGGACGTAGTTCGACGTGCCGTTGAGAATACCGGCCACGCGTGTCAGCCGATCACCGGCAAGCCCCTCGCGGACGCCCTGGACCACGGGCACCCCCCCGGCCACCGCCGCTTCAAACCGAAGCTGCGTGTGATGGGTAGCGGCAAGATGCAGCAATTCCGGCCCCTGCGTGGCCAGCAGCATCTTGTTGGCCGTCACCACGGCCGCGCCCTGTTGCAGCGCTCGCCGCACCCAGTCCCCGGCAGGATCGACACCTCCGACCACCTCCACCACCACGTCGGGCTTCGAGCCGAAGACCGCATCGATATCGTCGGTCCACGTCACCGACGCCGGCACCCAGGCGACCCGTTTTCGAGCGACGCTGCGGTTGAAGATGTGGGTGAGTTGAAGGCGGTCAGCGAGCTCAGGCCGTTCGCACAAGATCTTGGTGACGGACCCGCCCACGGTGCCAAAGCCGAGGAGCGCGATGCGGAGCGGTTTTGTCTTCATCTGTCGATTCAGCAAGGCTAGCATAGGGCCACATGTTCACGATCGGGATCATTCAGGACCACGCGACGGCTGACGTGGCCGACAACGTCCAGCGAGCCGAGCGCCTGATCCGGACGGCCGCGAGCCGCGGTGCGCAGATCATCTGCCTGAAGGAGCTCTTCAACGCGCCTTACTTCTGCAAATCCCAGCACCCCGAGCGGTTCGATCTCGCGGAACCGATTCCAGGCCCGACCACCGACGCGATGCGGTTGCTCGCTCGCGAACTGGCGGTCGTTCTGATCGTCCCGATCTTCGAGCGCCAGGCGCCCGGCCTCTATCGCAACACCGCCGCCGTGATCGACGCCGACGGCAGTCTCCTGGGTGTCTATCGAAAGATGCACATCCCCGACGATCCACTGTTCCACGAGAAGTACTACTTCACACCTGGAGACAGCGATCCCGACGATCAACACGGGTCGACGAGCCACGCTGGGGGCTTCCGCGTCTGGCGAACCCGCTACGCCACGATCGGGGTGCTCATCTGCTGGGACCAGTGGTACCCCGAGGCGGCACGCATCACCAGCCTCATGGGTGCCCAGGTGCTCTTCTATCCCACGGCGATCGGCTGGCACCCGACGGAGAAGGACGAGTGGGGTCGTACGCAGGTCGACGCGTGGCGCACGATACAGCGTTCGCACGCCATCGCCAATGGCGTGTACGTCGCGTCGCCGAATCGGATCGGGCACGAGAACGAGGCTGGAACCGACGGCATCACGTTCTTCGGGCATTCGTTCATCGCCGACCCGTTTGGACGCTACGTCTCGGACGCGGGCGAAAGCGAAGCGCTCCTGGTGGCGCAGTGCGATCCCACCCTCATTGAAACCGTGCGCCGCAACTGGCCCTTCCTCCGTGACCGTCGCATCGACGCGTACGGACCGATCCTGAGCCGATATCTCGGTGGCTAGAAGCGGACCGAGCCCTGGGCTTTGGGCTTTGACACCCGGGACTCGACCCACTGGTCCCCCGGAAGCATGGTCGCTCGCCGAAGTCCTCAAGCGCGGCGTCCTCATCGCGAGGCACGCAGACCGAGAATACTGCGGCGACCGGAGAGCGGAGCAACACCGCGAGTCGGGTTACCCCGCCCTGGAATTCACGGAGGGACTCCGTTTCCAGGGGATCAGGCGTACTGCCTCGCCATGAGATTCCGCATGCCTGCGGAATGGGAGCCTCACCGGGCGACATGGATCAGCTGGCCGCATCACGAGCCCGACTGGCCCGGCAAGCTGGAGGCGATTCCGTGGGTGTACACGGAGATCGTCCGTGCCCTCGCCCACTGCGAGGCGGTCGAGATCCTGTGCCATTCGCCTGAGGTGATGGACAACGCACGCCGCGCGCTCGCCGCGCACGGCGTGGTCTCCGACCGGGTCGCGCTACACGAGGTCGCCACCAATCGGGTGTGGCTCCGCGACTCCGCCCCGACTTTCGTCGTCGACGCCGCCGGACACGCGACGCTGGTGAACTGGGCGTTCAACGGCTGGGCCAAGTACGCGAACTGGCAACTCGACGCGACCGTCGGGCCGACGATGTCTCGGCTCACGCACCTCCGTCGCGAGGAACCCCGGCGCTTGGACACAGGCGACCGAGTCGTGCTGGAGGGAGGCGGGATCGACGTGAACGGACACGGCCTGCTCCTAGTCACCGAAGAGTGGCTGCTGAGCGACGTGCAGGTCCGCAACCCCGGCCTCGGCCGACGCGACTACGAGCGGCTGTTCGAGGACTGGCTGGGGATTCGACACACGATCTGGTTGGGCGAGGGGTGTGTAGGCGACGACACCCACGGACACGTCGACGACGTCGCGAGATTCGTCGACCGGGAGACGGTCGTCCTGGCGGTCGAAGACGACCCGCGGGACGAGAATCACGCACGGTCGGTCGACAACCTCCGCCGACTGGAACAGGCCTCAACGACAGCCGGCGTCGGGCCGCTCCGCATCGCGAGGCTGCCGTTCCCGCGGCCAGTCACCATGAACGGCGAACGTCTTCCGGCCAGCTATGCGAACTTCTACATCGCCAACGGCATGGTCCTCGTCCCGACCTTCAACGATCC
>Ga0326597_10004824_pt1 | contig 18837 bp, 13 predicted proteins | sample RVTome_12_FD_203789 | JGI IMG/M metagenome (GOLD analysis project Ga0326597, IMG submission 203789) | Soil microbial communities from uranium-contaminated site in the Upper Colorado River Basin, Wyoming, United States - RVT100D185 | ecosystem: Environmental > Terrestrial > Soil > Contaminated >... | reverse complement strand
CCCGCACGGGCCATCGCCTCGGAGTCCTTCACCTGGTCCTCCATGCGGCGCTTCTCGGCCTCGTGCTCGCGCGTGCGGGCCTCGCCCTGGTCGCGCAGCCGCCCCATCGCCTCCTCGTAGGCCCCGAGCGCGGGAGCCGAGGAGGCGGGGGTCGTGTCGCGCGAGGGCAGGAGGGCGAGCCCGCCCAGGAGGGCGAGCAGGCCGATGGCGAGGCCGTGGCCGACGAGCAGGGGCCGCCGGTCCCGGAGGTCCTCGACCAGCTCGCGCGCGTTCGCGGAAACACGCATGAACAAAGGTGTGTCCCGGGAAACGATACGAGCGTAGATGAGGATCCGCGGCACCGGCTTCACGAAGGGGCCCACGACGAGAATCGGCCCATCCGGCCGCAGGGCGGCGAGAACGCCCGCTTCCGGCCAGTGACGTGCGGGGGAAGGAGCCGGCATCGAGATGAGGGGCCGCCCGGATTCGTCGAAGAAGTCCACTTCGCTGGCGAGGCCGACGCCCAGCGCCACGCGCGCGGCCGCGGCCGGCGTGCTGTCGCGCAGGGCCGCCTCGATCTGGGGCCGCACGGCGAGGAAGCCCCAGCGGGCCTGGGCCAGCGCGCGCTCCTGAACGGCGGTCTGGTAGCGCAGGGAATGGACGAGGGCCTGTATCTCGAGGACGAGGACGAGGGCGGCCAGGAGGCCGACGGCGAGGCGGAGGCCGGTCCGCCGCTCAGCCACGATAGAGGCTCCGGTACCAACCGAGGAGCGGATCGCCGGCGAAGATCACGGTGAGCGCGCCCAGCGCGAGAAACGTGCCGAGGGGGACCTCCATTCGCCTCGATCCCCGCCTCATCGCGACGAGCAAGAGGCCCGAGGCCGCCCCCGCCAGGGTCCCCAGGAACACCGCCAGGAGGACGCCCTGCAGGCCGAAGAAGGCCCCCAGCATCGACACCATCTTCCAGTCCCCTTGCCCCAGCGCCTCGCGCCCGTAATAGCGCGCGGCCACGTGGGCAATGCCCGCCATGAGCAAGTATCCCAGGGTGGCGGCGAGGGCGGGCTCCCTGGGCGCCGCCGGCAGGGCGCTCTGCCAGAGGAGGAAGGCCAGGAGCATGGCCACCATCTTCCAATCGGGGCCCGCGGTCGCGATCTCCCCGTCGCGGCGCCGGTCCCAACGCAGGACCATCCCGACGACCGCCATCATGGCGAGCCCGCCCAGCGCCGCGAGGTACCGGTCGGGTCCCCCCATGAGGAGGGCGCCGAACACCAGTCCCGCGGCGGTGCCGCTGAGCGTGATGACGTCCGGCAGGACCTGGTGCTCCAGGTCGATGAGGGCGAGAACGACGAGGGCCGTGACCAGGGCCATCTTCACGAAGGTCGCAGGGGCGGGCCCGAAGAGCGACGCGAGGCCGAGGTAGAGCAGGCCGTTCAGGAGCTCCACCGCGGGATACCGGACCGGGATGGGAGCGCGACAGGAACGGCAGCGTCCCCGTAGCCACAGCCACGCGAGGACGGGCACGTTGTCGTAGGGTGCGATGAGCGCGTCGCAGGACGGGCAGCGCGACGGCGGCGACACCACCGAGCGGCCGAGGGGGAGGCGGTGGATACAGACGTTGGCGAAGCTGCCGAGGACGAGCCCGAGGGCGAGGGAAGTGGCCTCGAACAGGGGCGACTCGAGCAGCAGCCGCAGGTCGAGGGAAGGCGCCGTCACTCGCGTAGTATTATGCCGTGCCCGACGACGACGCGCGCGACCGGAGCGGCACTCTCCCGGTCCCCGCTCGTGCCCTCGCCCTCGTCGTCCTCGCCGTGGTCATCGGCTTCCTGGGGGCCATGCTGGCTTCGACCCGCGGGCGATTCGTCCCCCAGGTCGTCGACCTCTACCTCGTCTGCCAGTATGCCCGTGGTTTCGCCGAGGGCCACCCCTTCCAGTACCACCCGGGCGACCCGGCCTCCACCGGCTCCACGAGCCTGCTCTACACGGCGTGGCTCGGCCTGCTGCACGCCCTCGGCGCCCGGGGCGAGGGTCTCGTCGCCGCCGCGATCCTCACCGGCTGCTTCCTCTACGCTCTTTCCGTGGCCCGGGCGGTGGGCATCGGCCGGCGGCTGGCGGGCGAACGCGCCGGCTTCCTCGCGGGCGCTCTCGTCGCCCTGTGCGGCCCGGTGGTCTGGGGTTTCCTCTACGGCTCGGACATAGCACTCATCCTCTTCCTCGCGCTCCTGCTCTTCGATCGGTGGCTGCAGGCTTTCGCGACGGGGAGCTTCACGGGCGTGGCCGTGGCCGGCGGCCTCCTGGGCCTCGCCCGGCCCGAGGGGCTGCCCATGGCACTCGTCCTCGGCGCGGCCGCGTTCTTCGGCCCGGGGCCCGCGTCCCGGCGAGAGCGCTTGAAGGCCTTTCTCCCGGCCGGCGTCGCCCTCTTGCCGCTGCTGCTCCAGAAAGGGCTGACCGGTTCCTGGCTGCAGAGCTCCGTGGGCGACAAGTCGCTGCTCGTGAACTTCGGCCTCGTGGACACGGTGGGCCTCGTCAGTGCCTACGCCGTCGACGTGACCCGGGGGCTGCTCCTCGGCTTCTACCCCTCGGACACCACGGTGGGCTTCGCCCGAGGTTTTGCGCCCTACTTCTTTCCACCCCTCGCCCTCGTGCTCGTGATCCTGGCGCTCGCCCTGCAGCCACCGCCCCTCCGCTTCGCCGCGCGGAGCTTCGTCTTCGCGATCCTCGGGGTGGGGCTCCTCGCCGGAGCGAACACCTTCATGGGCGTCCACTTCAACCGCTACCTGCTGTGGACCTTCCCTCCCCTGCTGGTGCTCACCGCGGTCGGGCTGGCCCGGCTGACGCGCCTCGTCGCGGAGACCGATGCACCCCGTGAGCAGGCGCTCTTCCGCGCCTTTGCCTTTCTCTTCCTGGCCCTCGGCCTGCTGTCGACCGCCCGGTTCGCCGCCCTCTACGGAGATTCGGCCGGCGAGATCGCGCGGCGCGAGCTTCCCATGGCCGAGTGGATCCGGACGAAGCTTCCGCCCGGCACCGCCATCGCGAACGCCGCCACCAGCGTCGAGTACCTGACCGGCCACCGCAGCCTGAACCTGCACGGGGTGACGAGCCCCGCCTTCTTCGGCAACCGCACCTCCGAGCGCGAAGCGGGCACCTTCGAGGCCCTCGCGCGGCTGCCGGTGGCGGAACGGCCGCCGTACCTGCTGACCTCCGTGGCGACCCAGGCCGGTTCGGCCCTCTTGCGCGGGCTTACGGAGGGGCCGCCGCTCTTCGCCACCACCAGCCTAGGAGACGAGCTCCAGCTCTTTCGCATGCGGTGGGACCTGCCGGGAAGCGGCGTCCGACCTCGCATGCCGGCGACCCTGCGCGAGACGACCGGGCTCACGGAAGTGGACCGCCTGAACGTGTGCGACCCCCGCGAAGAACAGGCCCACGGCTACGCGTTCGAGTCGAGCCTGGGGGACCTGCGCCTCCACGGCACGGTGGGGATCGCGGATTACGCGACCGACGGGGGGATCCCCGAGCGCGTAGCCGACGCCGGGCGCGCGATCTTCGGGCACGAGTCCTTCCGCGTGCGCACCCGCGCGGGGAGCGACCTCGTCGTGGTGATGCGCACGCGTCGCGAGGTCGAAGTCGCCGTCGTGCGGGCGGCGGGATCGAGCCGGCACGCCCTGGAGATCGCCGAGGGCCGGGTCGAAGTGGAAGCGGGGGGCCGACCCGTGGGCGGGCTCGCCCTGCGGCCGGCCCCCGGCTGGAACGAGCTGGTGCTGACCGTGCCGGCTTCGGCGGTGGGTGACGGCGCCACCGACCTGCTCCTCAAGGGCCGGTACGCGTCTTACCAGTACTGGTTCTACCAGTAGTCCAGTCGCGGCCGTGAGAGGGTCCGGCGCGGAGCTGCCGTACGTGTTCTTTGCTCGCGCCGTGCCGCCCTGGCTAGGCTGGCTAGGTGATGACTGCGGTTTCTCTCGGCCAGCGACTTCCCCTTCGTTTCGACCGCCACGCCGGTCGCGTCGGCACTCGCACGTTGCGAAGAGAGAGGACAACGTGCGGACGATTCAGGCACTTCTCGGCCACAGCGGCTACTCGCTACTCTTCGAGGCTGCCGTCGCAAGCTCCTCGAGGGTTTTCCATCACGCCCTCGATTGGTCCGCCGGCATCATCCTCACTCGGGCGACGTCTGCTGCAGCAAGGCGCCGCCAGGAACTGGGTCGTCTAAGCACCAAGGACTAGAAGAGGCCGAGCTCGAGGAGAGCGGCACGCGGAGACGCCTCCGAGACGAGCTGGCCTCGGACCGCCGACCCGACGGCGCTTGTGGTCTGTCCCTTGAGATTCGCGGCGGTCGCGCGGGCGGACAGCGTGATGCGGACGCTCCGTATGATCGTATTTGGGTCCACACCGTTCACTACACCGGGCGTGTCGTTCCAGCCGTTCCCATTCAGATACTGGACCTGCAAGTCCTCGACACCTCTGGCCACGAGATGCCAGGAGCTCTGCCCGTTGGGAAGATCGGCGCCTCCGAAGAAGCTTCGCCAGAGGCCCGGTACGCCGTCGGCCTCGGGGGCGATCCGATAGCGAGTAACCCGGATAACGGACATCCACAAGGGTGGGGTAGCGAAAACCGTCATCGTGCCCCCGGGAGGGTTCTCGTATGCTCCGCCGGGCGGGAGGACGACGTGACCGTTTGACGCACCACCGCCACCACCACCGCCGCCACCACCACCCCCGCCTGGGCCGCCACCACCCCCGCCTGGGCCGCCGGCGCAGGCGGCGCTACCTCCCGGGCCGGGTTGCTCCGCCCAGAAGACGTCCCATTGCGTCGTGTTCGAGAGAACCACGAGAGCCGGGAACTGGAAGCAAGAGGTGAGGGGCTCCCAGCTCGTCACGCTGACTCCCGTGAACCCCGAGCAAATCGTCTGCGAGCTGCATTCGGCCGTGCTGAAGATCTCAATCTCGTCGGTGTTGTCCCCTGAAGGCCCCAAAGCCCCGACATTGTCAAGCGCGTCGGTGAACACCTGCGACGATCTGGGCAGCCCCGTGCCGGCGCCGTGGAGGTCGTTCCAGACCAGGTTCATCCCCATGCGGACGTTCTGCTGCCGAGCGGAGAGCTCAGGTTCGTGGCGGAAGGCACTTTTTCCTGCGCTCAGGAGCTGCACTACCGCTCCGCAGATGATCAAGGTGACGGTCATAGCCACGACCAGCTCGATCAGACTGAAACCGCTGTCCATTCGTCTCGTTTGGGTCATTGAGGGGCTCCCCATCGCTGCCGTATGCTTGCAAAGGAAATGCCCGGTCGGCGCGCCGGACCTCCCTGGAGCTAAGTAGCTTTGACCAAATAACTTACGCGAGTATGCCTTCTTTGGGAGGCGCCAAGTGAGTGGTCAACAGAAGGAAGGCAAGGTGCTACGGCGTGTCTCCCGTGGGGCTCGAGCCGTTAACGCCCCCTGGCGCGGGCCGTCCAGGAATCCCAAGCATCCGGCGCAGGACGCATCTCAACTGCCCTGGCATCAGCAGCTTGGAGGAGGTGGCCTCGCATCTCGCTCTTGCCCCACTTGGGGCCGGGTCGGCCAGCCCGTCAGGATCCTGGACGGGATTCCAGTTTCCGGACACACCCCCGGTCGACCCGCGCTTCCGGGGTGGCAGACGTTCTCGGTACAGAATGTTCCTTTGGAGCGGACCACAGCCGGCGGGCGATCGAAGGCGCAGCCAGGCGGTGCAGGGGCCGGGCGGCCTCTCCTCAAGGAGGAGCGACAGGCAGGCCGAGGATGGTTTGACCCGGCCGGCGCGCCCACGCGTTCGGCTCAGGCCCGGACCGCAACTCCGTAAGGGCTTACAATCGTAGGGGCCACACGCCTGGAGGTTGGGTGACTCACGCACCGGCCGAACAGCGAGGAGCGCTCGTGCGAGGGCCGGGCGGACTGCCCGTCTACACACGGCTGATCGACAACATCGAACGGGTGATCCTGGGGAAGCGCCGGGCCATCGAAACCGTGGTCGTAGCGTTGTTGTCGCGAGGCCATGTCCTGGTCGAAGACCTGCCCGGAGTGGGGAAGACCATGTTGGCGCGAGCCCTCGCGCTTTCGATTCGGGGGCAGTATCACCGAGTGCAGTGCACTCCAGACCTGCTGCCCAGCGACATCACCGGCGTCTCGACTTGGGACCCCAAGGACCTCTGCTTTCGCTTTCGTTCCGGCCCGGTGTTCACGAATGTGCTTCTCGTGGACGAGGTAAACCGCGCCACACCCCGCACCCAGTCGGCGTTTCTCGAGGCCATGGAGGAACGGCAAGTGACGGTCGACGGAACCAGCCAAGGGCTGCCCCGGCCCTTCTTCTTGATCGCTACCCAGAACCCCATCGAGATGGCCGGCACTTTCCCTCTCCCCGAGGCTCAGCTCGACCGATTCCTGGTCCGGACCGCGATCGGATATCCCGACGATGCAGCAGAGCTCGACATCCTTCGCGCCCAGCGGGAGACCCATCCCATAAGAGACCTGCAGCCCGTGATGGACCTCGAGCACCTCATGGTGACTCAAGACGCGGTCCGCAGGCTCTTCATTCATGAGTCCATCCTGCGCTACGTCCAACAGATAGTGGCCGAGACGAGACGCCATCCGCACGCGACCTTCGGGGCGAGCCCTCGGGGAGCCCTGGCCCTTATGCGGGCGGCACAGTCATTGGCCGCCATTCGCAGGGGGAACTTCGTCACCCCCGACCACGTCAAGGAGCTTGCCCCTGCCGTCCTCGCTCACCGCATCCAGGTGAAACCCCAGTCGCGAGTCCAGGGCATCGACGGCCACCGGGTCGTCGAGGAAGTGCTGCGCAAGGTGGAGGTTCCCGTGGACTTCCGCCCGTCCTGAGCCGATGGAGACGGGCTCGCCGTACCGCGGGTTCCTGCTGGCGGTCGCCGTTGTGGTGGGGCTGCTCGGGTTTGTCGTCGGCGCGCCCGCACTCTTGGGGTTCTCCCTGGCATGGGCCGTCCTCTTGGCAACCACCTTCGTCGCCGCGCGACGAAACCTCAGGGGTCTGGAGGTGCTTCGGCGAATTCCAGTGAGCGCCTTCGAGAACGAACTCGTTACCGTGGACGTCTTCCTCGAGAACCACGGGCGGCGCGCGGCCCGCCTCGTCGCGGTGAGCGATGTCTTCGGGGCGGGGCTGGCCGACCGACAGGCGGTCCTCGAGGTGGGACCGCTGCCCCCCCAGCACGGGCGACCGCTCGCCTACCGGGCCTTCGTCGCTCGCCAATGGGGGGTCTACACCGTCGGTCCGCTCGCGGTCTGGGCCTGGGATCCGCTCGGGCTATGGCATGCCGCGCGGGAGGTCACCCTCATACAGCCCTTCGAAGTCTACCCGCGCGTGGTCGAGGTCGCCTCCCTGCGAGGCTTCGGCGCACACTCTGCGGTGGCTCCCCGCGACATGACGGAAGCAGCCGCGGGGCAGAGCCTCCTCTTCCGGGGCGTGAGGGAGTTCAGGGCCGGTGACGACGTGCGGCGCGTGCACTGGCCGGCAACCGCGCAACGGGGGGTACCCATGGTCCGCGAGGCGGAACGAGACGTCCAGCCCCTGTTCACGCTCTTCGTTGATCTGAGCCGACAGGGGCGGGCCGGCATCGGCAAGAAGTCGAGCCTGGAGCTGCTGGTGCGGGCCGGGGCCTCGCTGCTCTGGACCGCGCACCGTTGCGGAGTCGCGAGCCAGGTCGTGGGAGAAGGTGAGCGCTCCTTGCTCATCCCCGTCGGCCGCGGTGAGCTACACCTCGCGGCCGCTCTCCACTCGCTCATCACCGCGCGGCAGACCGGCACGACGCCGTTTCTGGAGCTCGTAAACGCTCACCGCAGCCACCTTCCGCCCGGCTCCACCGCCATTCTCCTGGTCGTGGCCACCACCGAGTTGGACCCTGGCCAGCTTGGCCCAACCCTGGAAGCGCTGCGGGCGGGCGGCGTCCGGCCCCTCCTCTTCGCGATCGATGCGTTCAGCCTCCCTCCGGTCGAGCGCCCGCCGGTCCCCGCCGCGACCGCGCGGATCCACCGCCGGGAGCTCCAGGCGAAGCTCTCCGAGCTCCAAGTGCCCGTCGCGATCCTGGACCCGGCCGAGGATCTGTTGGCGGAGCTCCAACGGCCGGACCTCTTCGCGCCTTGACTCCTCTACGGTCCGTCTTACTTTACCTATTCGCCCTCAACGCGACCCTCTCCGCGATGGTGGCTTGGGACGACCGCGCGGCCACATCCCCCCCGCTCCTGGTGTTCTGGGCCTTGGCCCTGGCCGCGGCCCTCGGTCTCGGCGAAAGGCTCGAGCCCAGCTTCGCCACCGTCGACGCGGAGCGGCGCACACGGATGGCGATCTTCCTTGGCTCACTCCTGTTGTGCATCCTGATCGTGTGTGTGACCGTAGCCGCCATTCGGCCGTCGCCCGGGCTCCTTCGCTTCTTGGTCTCGACCTTTTCCGGGTGCTTCTTGCCCGTGCTGGCACTCGTGAGGCTCACTCCCCACCCTCGGGCGGCCCTCGCTCACGGCTTCTCTCTCTCCACCCTCGCTGCCCTGGAGGGGGGATCGACCGCGGCCTGGGCGATTCTCTCCTCCTTCGTCTTGGCTGCCCTTTTCGTCGGCGTCGACCATCATGCTCGGCTGCTTTCTGCCGGGCGTGTCGACCCCCGCCACCAGGGCGGGATCGCCCTGACGCGCAGTGTCGCGGTCGTGCTGCCAGTGGCCCTCGGCTTGGCAGCTTTTCTCGCCTTCGCCGGACGGCCTCGTGACCCCGACCCTGCCGCCGGCCCGGAGGCTCGTATGCGGAGCGACCCCAAGCTCGAACAGGCCGCCCTCCGCGCCACGATCGTCGCCGCGATCGTGGGCACCGGAGCCGTCTACGTGGTGGGGCGGCTCTTGATACGTCGCTCGCGGACCGGGGAAGCGGAACGGCTCCAGCCCGTTGAGCCGCTCCGTGGAGAGGTGCGCCGCCTCTCGCCCCCGATCGGGCAACCGGCGACGGTGCCTGTTCACGCTGGACGCAGAGGCCGCATCGCCCGGGCCTATCTGCGTCTCTTGGCGGGTGCAGCCCGCGCCGGCTTCGCCCGCCATCCCCACGAGACGCCTCACGAGTTTGCCTTCGCCTTGGGCCAACCACAAGCTGCGCTCGAGGCCGTGACCGAGCAGTTCGTCCGGGCACGGTATGGGCCGCTGGAACCAAGCGAAGAGGACGCCGAGGGGGCGGAGCGTCAGGCAGAGATCGTGCTCGACCACTTTCGGCGACGCCGGCCGACGCCCCGGCCCGCGGCGGTGGTCGAAGTGGATCGAACGCCCGGAAAGGGACCGACCTCCTCCTGAGAATATCGACTCCGATCCGGGAACCCGTTGGAGTGGCGGGAAGCCAAGGGCTGGCTCGACAAGGCCTAAGGGCAGCGCGTCGAACTCAAGCCGCTCTTCAACTTCTGACCTGGCCGGATCCTCTTCAGCCACCGACCGACAAGATGTTGCTGTACTGGTCGGTCCAGAGGCGCTGACCCCCGCTTCCCGCCAGCGGCTCGCTGGCCGCCACCAGCTCTGGGGCTCGAAGGGCCGAGTCGCTCCCCAAGAGCAGCACCCAATGGCTCGGCCAGACGCCCCCCGCGCAGCCGCGCGCGCAGGCGCTCGGGGGTGCGCTCCCTCGTGCGGCTGACCGACCGGGGGTCAGCGCGGCCCGCCCCTGACCCTCGGAGGTGGCGAACCGCACGGTGCGGTCCACGGCCACGCTCGGGGGCTCGGGCTCCTGCTCGACGATGGCGCGAAGCACCTCGAGGGGCTTCCCGGTCTCGAGGCGGTAGGGCCCGTGCCCGGTCAGGAAACGAGCACACTCGCCAACCGGGCTTGAAGGGGCGTCGGCTTGGGAGGTCGTGAGGGGCGTGCTACCTTCTTCGCGTGGCAGGGTCGCCAGCACTTCGGGATCAGAAGATCGTGGTCACCGGCGGCTCCGGCTTTCTCGGCAGCCACCTGGTCGAGGAGCTCACCCGAAGGGGCGCGCGCGACGTCTTCGTCCCCCGCAAGAAGGAGTACGACCTCGTGGACCGGGCCGCCTGCAAGCACCTCCTCGCGACCGCGAAACCCGACCTCGTCCTGCACCTCGCCGCGCGGGTGGGAGGCATCGGGGCCAACCGCGACAACCCCGGCTCGTTCTTCTTCGACAACCTGATGATGGGGGTGCAGCTCATCGAAGAATGCCGCCTCTTCGGCGTGAGGAAAGTCCTGACCGTGGGCACGATCTGCTCCTACCCCAAGTTCACGCCGGTGCCGTTCCGGGAGGACGAGATCTGGTCCGGATACCCGGAGGAAACCAACGCCCCCTACGGCCTCGCCAAGAAGATGCTGCTCGTGCAGGGCCAGGCCTACCGGCAGCAGTACGGCATGGACGTCGTGCACCTGCTGCCCGTCAACCTCTACGGGCCGCGGGACAACTTCGATCCCGCGCTCTCCCACGTCATCCCCGCCCTCATCAAGAAGGTGCAGGACGCGCAGGACCGCGGGGCCGATTCCATCGAGGCCTGGGGCACGGGCAAGGCGTCGCGCGAGTTCCTGTACGTCGACGACGCGGCGCGCGGGATCTGCATGGCCGCGGAGGCCTACAGCGGGGCGGAGCCGGTGAACCTGGGGGCGGGCTTCGAGATCACGATCCGAGCCCTCACCGAGCTCATCGCGAAGCTCATGGGCTTCACGGGAAGGATCCTCTGGGACCCGAACAAGCCCGACGGGCAGCCCCGACGCTGCCTCGACACCTCGCGGGCGGAGCGCCTCTTCGGCTTTCGCGCGGAGGTGCCCTTCGAGGAGGGCCTCAAGAGGACCATCGAGTGGTACAGAAGCGAGCGCTCCTCGAAGACTCCCGCGCGCTGAGCGATCCCCTCCTGGAGGAGGTGCGGCGGTTCTACGAGGAGAACCACGCGGGGATCGAGGCTTCGCGGCGCCGGCATGCCTACTTCTACGGCTACCTGGAGCGGGTGCTCAAGGCCCGCATCCCGGCGGGCCAGCGCGTGCTCGACATCGGCTGCGGCTCGGGCCACATCCTGGCCGCCCTCGAGCCGACCCACGGCGTGGGCATCGACGTCGCCGCGCAGGCGGTTGCGGAGGCCCGGACTCTATGGCGTGGACGCAACCTGCACTTCTTCGAGGGCGACGGGGTCGACCGGCGCCTCCTGGCCCAGACGGGAGGGCCCTTCGACGTCATCCTCCTCGTGAACGTCGTGACCCATCTCACGGACGTTCAACGCCTTCTGGAGAGCTTGCACCCCCTTTGCCACTCCCGGACCCGCATCTTCATCTATAGCTACAGCCAGCTCTGGCAGCCCTTCCTGCGGCTGGCGGAGACGATCGGCCTCAAGTACCGCCAGCCTCCGGAGGCCTGGCTGCCCCCGGAAGAGATCGAGAACATGCTGGACCTCGCGGACTTCGACGTGGTGCGGAGGGACCGCCAGATCGTTTGTCCTCTCCAGGTGCCGCTCGTGGCCGACCTGCTGAACCGCCACCTAGGCCACCTTCCGGTCTTCGACTGGTTCTCCCTGATGTTCGGGATCGTGGCCCGGCCGTCGCCTTCCCGCAGCCGGGATGCGCCAAAGAGCGACCCCAGCACGAGTGTCGTCATCCCTTGTCGAAACGAGTCCGGGCACATCCGGCCCCTGGTGGACGCGCTGCCCCGCCTGGGCCCCAACAGCGAGTTCCTGTTCGTGGAGGGAGGGTCGACGGACGACACGGAGGCCGTGATCCGGCAGGTCATCGCCGAGAAACCCGACTTGCCCCTGCGCCTGCTGAAGCAGACCGGCAAGGGCAAGGGCGACGCGGTGCGCCTGGCCTTCGCCGAGGCGCGCGGCGAGGTGGTGCTGATCCTCGACTCCGACATGGGGGTGGCCCCCTCCGACGTGCCCAAGTTCGTGGAGGCCCTGGTGCGGGGGAAGGGGGAGATGATCAACGGCTCGCGCCTCGTCTACCCCATGGAGGGACGGGCCATGCGCTTCCTGAACCTGCTGGCGAACAAGTTCTTCGCCTTCCTCTTCTCCTGGGTGCTGGGCCAGCAGGTGCGCGACACCCTTTGCGGCACGAAGGCCCTCTACCGCGCCGACTACGAGCGCATCGCGGCGAACCGCGCGTACTTCGGTGACTTCGACCCCTTCGGCGACTTCGACCTGCTGTTCGGAGCCTCTCGCCTCAACCTGCGCATCGTGGACCTCGCCGTGCGCTATCACGAGCGGCGCTATGGCGAGACCAACATCTCCCGTTTCCGGCACGGCTGGCTGCTCCTGCAGATGAGCGCCTTCGCCGCCCGCAAGCTGAAGCTCGTGTGATGAGCCAAGGGTGAACATGACGAACGATCCGGTCCCCGCCAGGGACGACAAGACGGCCGCCCGCCTGCAGCGCGAGATCGAGCACCATCGCAAGATCGCGAGCTACGCCGAGGAGATCTGGAACTGGGACAGCCCGGCGGGGCGTCGGCGCGCCGATCGGCGGGCCGAGCTCTTCGTGGAGCACGGGGGGCTGCGGCCAGGCGTGCTCGCCCTCGAGCTGGGCTGCGGCACTGGCGTCTTCCTGGAGAAGACGGCCTCCTCGGGGGCCACCCTCCACGGTCTCGACCTCTCGGAAGACCTGCTCGCGAAGGCTCGGACCCGGCTCGCCGCGTCCGGCAACGTCCACCTCGACCGCGGCAACGCCGAGGCGATGCCCTACCCCGACCGCCACTTCGACGCGGCTTACGGCAGCTCCGTCCTCCATCACCTCGACCTCGGCGCCGCGCTGAAGGAAGTCTTCCGCGTGCTCAAGCCGGGCGGACGCATCGTCTTCGCCGAGCCCAACCTGCTGAACCCGCAGGTGGTGGTGATGTTCAAGTACGGCCCCGCCAAGGAACGCTTCGGGGTATCCGAGGACGAGATGGCCTTCACGCGGTTCCGGGCGCGGCGGGCCCTCGTGGCGGCGGGGTTCACCGACGCGCAGATCGCACCTTTCGATTTCCTGCACCCGCAGACCCCCCCCGGTTGGCTCGACCGCGTGGCCGCCTTCGGCCGCCGCCTCGAGAAGATGCCGCTCGTCCGCGAGATCGCGGGCTCGCTGCTCATGAGAGGCCGCCGCCCTTGAGCTCGCGGCCCCCGTGGGGGCGAGACGTCGGCTTCGCCATCCTGCTCCTCCTGGTCTTGTCGGCTCTCTTTCCCTCTCTCGTGTTCGGCGGCCATGTGCTGTTCGAGCGCGACCTCCACCAGATGCTCTACGCGCAGTACGCCTCCCTCGCCCGGATCCTGCGCCAAGGCTCGTGGCCAATCTGGGATCCCTGGCCGGGCTTCGGCCAACCCATGATCGGCAACCCGGCGGCCCAGGTGCTGTACCCGCCGACGTGGTTTTGCCTCGTCTTGGAACCCGGCCGGGCCTACACGCTCTACCTGTTCCTCCACCTCGTGGTGGGCGCGCTCGCGGTCCGTGCCCTGGCAGGACGCTTCGGCGCTTCCCCGGTGGCCGCTGCGGGGGCAGGCATCGCGTGGATGCTGTCCGGGCCCATCCTCTCCCTCGCGAACCTCTGGCACCACCTGGCAGGGGCCAGCCTCATGCCGGTGGTTTGGCTGGCGGCGGACGGCGTCCTGCGCAGGCCCGATCTGCGTGGGGCGATCCTCTGGGGCGGGGCGACGGGGTTGCAGGTCCTGGCCGGCTCGTTCGACATGTGCCTCCTGACAGGGGCGCTGACCGGCCCGTGGTGGCTCTACGCGCGGAGGGATCCCGCCGCCGCGCCGCCGGTACGGCGGCTCCTCCCGACCGTCGCCGTGGCGGGCGGCGTCGCCCTCGCCCTGGGCGCCGGCCTCCTGCTTCCGGCGTTCGCCGTCTGGCGCGGCTCGGCCCGCCAGTCCCTCGCCGAGGGGGTGCGGGCCTTCTGGTCACTCCATCCCGCGTTGCTCCTGCAGGTGTCGCTGCCCGTGTTCCCGCAGGGCTTGCCCCTTCCGCCTGAAACCCGCTCGGCGCTCTTCGAAGCGCGCGAGCCGTTCCTGGCCTCGATCTACCTTGGTCTGGCCTGCCTGCCCCTGATGGCCGCGGCCCTTCTGCCGCGGGCGCGGCGACCCGCGCCCTTCCTCGCAGTCGGCATGGTGCTCTCGGCCCTCTTAGCCCTGGGGCGTCACGGCCTGGCCTACCCCGCGCTCGTGGCCGTCTTCCCGCCCCTCACCAGCCTCCGCTACCCCGTGAAAGTCACGGCCGTGATGGCCTTGTGCGGCGCCCTCCTCGTGGGGCTCGGGCTCGATGCCCTTCGCGAGACGGGCGGCGTAAGGCGGCTCCGCTTGCCCTCCCTGTTCCTCGGCGCCGTCTGCACGCTCGCCGCGCTCGTGCTCGCGGTCGCCCTGCTCCACTCCCTTCCTGCGTGGCTCATAGCAGCCGAGGCGGCCGCTGGACCGGGCGCGGCGGCCATGGCCACCGAGGCCAACCGCCTCTTTTCGTCTGTGGGCCTGGGGCTCGGAGCGCTGAGCCTCGTTGCCCTCGGTCTGACCTCGCCCGCCCGCCGGGCCGTGCTCGTCTTCCTCGTGGCCCTCGAACTCGGGCAGGCCCATCGCGACCTTCACGCCACTGCGCCGGCTGTTCTCTTCGCCACCCCGCCCGCAATCGTGTCTCACCTCCGACCGGCCTCCCTCCCCGGGACATTCACGCGCATCCACGCCTGGGATTACATGACGAGAGTACTGGGCAAGGCCTACCGCCGCTCCGAGCCGGACATCCCCGCGCGCACGGCGCTGCGGGAAGTGCCGGACGCGCTCGCCACCGCCCTGGCCCGGCACGACTTCCTGTCCCCCCCCACCGCGGCGCGGTTCGGGCTCTATGGCAGCTTCGACCGCGATTGGCTGGGCCTGCAGCCGCGAGGCGTGCGCAACCTGGGCCTCATCTTCCAGGCCCGGGAGGAGACGCCCGACATCCTGCGCCTTCTCCAGGCAGGCGGGGTCTCGCACGTGGTGTCCCTGCACGAGGAGGGTCTCGAGGCGCTCGCGCCGGTGGCGACCGAGACCAGTCGCTTCGCGGGACAGGTGCACCTGCTCCGGGTGGAAGACCCGTTACCTCGCGCGTACGCGGTGGGCGGCGTGGCCGTGGCAGACGGCATCCTTGCCCTGCAGACGCTGCTGGGGCCAGACTTCGACCCCCGGGCCAGCGTCATCCTTCCCACTGGAGTACCGGCGCGGGCGCCCGCCTCCTTCACCTCCAATGTTCGCATCGCGGACGCACGGCCCGACCGGATCCGGATCGAGGCCGTGCTGGGCGCCCCGGGCTACGTGGTCTTGCTCGACGCCTGGGATTCCGGCTGGCGGGCCCTCGTCGACGGGCGCGACGCGGTACTCGAGCGTGCGAACGTCGGCTTCCGGGCCGTGGGTGTTCCGGCCGGTTCCCACGCGGTGGAGTTCATCTACCGGCCGCGAGGCCTCTCCGTGGGGCTCGCCTTGTCGGCGGGCGCCGCGGTCCTGGTGCTCGGAACGCTCGTGAAGAGACCCTCCCCCGTGCGCCCCGCGAACCCGTGATGAGCCCCGACGCGGCGGGCGGGCCGGGCGCGCGAAGACTCACTCCTGCCCTCGAGCTCGGTCTCCTCGTGGGGCTGGTGCTCTGGCTGTTCCGCGACGCCCTCCTTCTGGGGGGGGTCTACTTCAAGCGCGACATACACCTCGTGTGGCATCCCCAGGTCGAGGGCTTCGTGAGGGCGGTCGCCTCGGGGTCCTGGCCGGTGTGGGACGCGAGCCCGGCCTTCGGCCAGCCTCTTCTCGCCGATCCGAGCGCACAGATCCTCTACCCCCTCACCTGGCTGAACCTGGTCATGCGCCCCTGGGTCTACTACACGCTCTACGCGATCGGGCACCTCGTCCTGGCCGCCGTCGGGATGCGTGCGCTCTCCCGCCACCTCGGGCTTTCGCCCCTGGCCGCGCTCCTGGCCGCCGCGCTCTTCACCTTGTCGGGCCCGTACCTCTCCATGGTCGACCTGTGGCATCACTTCGCGGGAGCCTCGCTCATGCCGTGGGTGATACTCGCCTGCGACCGCGCCCTCGCCGGCGGCCGGCGCGACGCGGTGCGCTTCGGCCTCACCCTGGCGCTCCAGATCCTCGCCGGCTCCGCGGACCTCGTGGCCATGACCCTGCTCCTGGCGGCGGCCCTCGGCGCGCGCCGACACCTTCGCCTCTCGTGGCCGCCCTCTCCCGAGACTCGGGCCATGCTCCGGCGCGGCGCGGGTGGAGTGCTCCTGGCCGTCGGCCTGAGCGCGGCCCTCTGGATGCCCGCGCTCGACATCGTGAGCCGCGCCGCACGGGCCGAGCTACCGGCGGGGGTGCGCACCTACTGGTCCCTGCACCCGCTCGTCGCGCTCGAAACGGTCCTGCCCGGGCTCTGGAGCGCCCTCCCGCTCGAGAAAGGCCTGCGGAGCGCGTTCTTCGAGGCCCGCGAGCCCTTCCTTGCGTCCCTCTATCTCGGGGTGGGTGCCCTAGGTCTGGTGGGCGCGGCGGCCGCTTCCCGACATTCGCTCCGGCTCGTCCTGCTGGGCGCATTTCTCTTGGCCGCGCTCGTCGCCATGGGTCCTCACACTCCGATCCATGGTGCGGTCACTAGGTTGCTGCCACCGTTGCAGATCCTCCGCTACCCGGTGAAGGCCATGGAGGCGGCGGCGTTCGCCTGGGCGCTTCTCGCCGGTCTGGGCCTCGACGCTTGGCACGAAGGCTCGTCCCGACGCCGCCTCGCCCTGGGGACTGCCGGTCCGGTATCGGTCGTGTTCGGTCTCGCCGTCGCCGGGGCACTCGCGGTGCGGCTCTGGCCGGACACCGTCGCGACCCGCCTGCTCGACCCGACGATGGAGATCGGCCCTGAGGTCGTCCTCTCCCGCCTCCTCGTCCGGCTCCTGGTACCCGCCCTCCTGGCGGCCACGATAGTGTGCCTGGTCGCACTTCAAGAGAGAGCAGGTTTCGACGGCAAGCGCATGGCCCTCGCCCTCGGCACCCTGGCCTGCATCGATCTAGCCGCCTATCACCGCTCGGCGAATCCGGCGGCTCCACCCGTGCTCTATACGCACCGACCGGAGATCGTGTCCGCGCTCGGCGATCTACGGTCGACTCGCCTCTACGTCTACGACTACAGCATTCCCGGCAAGATCGAGCGCTATCTCGACGGGAAAGCGCCCTACACCCTCGCGCGAATGCCCGAGGGCTGGAGGCTGGACGCCGCCTCCGCCCTGGCCATGCAGATGTACCTCGCGCCCGAGACCGCCGGCCGTTTCGCGCTCTCCCAGGCCTACAACGTGGACTACCGCGGTCTCTACGCAGCACCTCTCGCGCGTCTCACGAGACTCCTTCGGGAGGTGGAGGAGACACCCTTCCACCTCCGCCTCCTCCAGGCGGCCGGGGTCGAGCACGTGATCTCGCTCCACCCGATCCGGGAGCTTGCCGACGAGCGCACGATCGAGGGCTTGTTCGAGCGAAAGATCCTCCTCCAGCGCGTGCCCGAGCCGCTGCCTCGCACCTACGTGGTGGGCGCGGGACGGCCGGCCGTGGGAGAAGCCGCCGTGGCACGTCTGCTCGATCCTGCTTTCGACCACCGCCGGGAGGTCGTGATCGCGGAGGGCCCGGAGGCAAGGGAGTCGCCTGGCTTCCAGGGCGCCTCCCGGGTGGTCGAGGAGCGCGCCGATCGCGTCGTCCTGGAGGCGGAGACGAACGCGCCGGGCTTCGTGGTCCTTCTCGACGGCTTCGACCCCGGGTGGCGGTGCCGTGTCGACGGGCAGCCCGCGGCCCCGCTGCGAGCCAACCTCGCTTTCCGCGCAGTTGCCGTTTCCGAGGGCAAGCACCGCATCGAGTTCGTCTACCGCCCCCCCGGCCTGCTTCTGGGCCTCCTGACCTCGGGTCTGTGCGTGGCCTTGGCCGCCTTGCTGGCGGTGCGGACGGGAGCTGAGCCTTGAGTGTCGAGCGCCTGCGCGAGCATCGCCGGCTCTGGTCGGAAAAGCCGGTGCTGGAACGGGTCTACCGTCCGTGGTTCGAGTTGCTCCTGGCCCAAGTCCCCCGGGGCGGCCGGGCCCTCGAGGTGGGAGCGGGTCCCGGCTTCCTGGCCGAGCACGCGAGGCAGAGGCGGCCCGACGTCCGACTCGTGAGCATGGACATCCTGCAAACGCCCTGGAACGACCTGATGGCCGACGGCCTCTGGCTTCCCTTCCAAAGCGAGGTGTTCGACACCGTGATCGGAGTCGACTTCGTGCACCATCTCGCGCGGCCCGCGGCGCTCTTCGGCGAGGTCTCACGCGTTCTGCGAACGGGAGGCCGCCTCGGGGTCGTGGAACCGTGGGTGACGCCGCTTTCGTTCCCGATCTACCGCTGGCTGCACCAGGAAAGCTGCCGATTGCGTCTCGACCCCTGGGACCCTTTCCCGGAGGGGGAAGGCGCCAAGGAGGCGTTCGACGGGGACGCCGCGGTCGTCTGGTCCCTGGTCGGTCGCACGGCCGCCACTCGCTGGGCCGCGCTGGGCCTCCATCCCCCCCGCGTCTCCCTGCTGAACGGCTTCGCCTATCTGCTGAGCCTCGGCTTCAAACGCGGGTCTCTGCTCCCGCTCCGCCTGGCTCCGCTCTTCCAGGTCGTGGATGAGGCCCTCGGCTTTGGCGCGCCCCTCTTCGGGATGAGGGCATTCGCGGTCTGGACGAAGGCCCCTCCGCCGCGTGACCGCGCCCGATCTACTTGACGGGACGAAAGAGCTCTCCGACCCGGATGCCATCGAAGATCCCGACCTGGACGTCCTCGATCAGCCCCCGCGGGCCGACCCGCAGGGCCGTGGGCGTCCGGTACACCTTGATCGACTCCGTGAAGGTCCGGCCGGGGGTGCGGAAAACGGGGAAGGAAACGGGCATGGCCGTGAAGAAGCCGGGGGGCTCCTGGTCGAGGATGATCCCCAGCACCCG